>OJFX01000863.1_pt1 | contig 11054 bp, 10 predicted proteins | sample 1594171 | NCBI WGS metagenome assembly OJFX01 (sample SAMN05416840, study PRJEB24817) | seawater metagenome | isolation source: Sea water | place: Canada:Atlantic | collected 2013-07
GACGCCTTAAGAGGCTAGTAGCTGCGACCGTGCGCTGTATGATGAGTCAAAAAACACATTAAAAGCTTCTGCGAAGAAACGCCTAATTTAAAAGCATCAATAAATTAGGCGTTTAACAACGTACTAGAAGCAAACTGTCTTTTGACTAAGTTAGGTACGTACCCAGTTTTAGCTGGCTGATCATCAAGACCAAGGAGCTGATAAACTTGCCCACCAATGCCCGGCAGGACAGTTCCATCTAACTGATGGGAATCCAAGGCAAAGTAAGAAAAATGAAACTTCTCAGAGATCGAAGCCGGAAATTCAGAGTTAAGCTTATTTTTTGCATCGACATGCATTACCGGTGAAGCGACATGCACATTTTTCAACAAATTCTTATTATGAGACATCAATCTCATCAGATTTGTTTTTACGACGCAACTGCCTGAAATAATAGACTTAACGATCACCAAAGAATCGGCATTTTCATATCCATCTTGATAATAACTATTAACCACTGGCGCTATGCTTTTATTGTTTGGTAAGGAGGAGTGATTATTCCAGAAAACAGCGTACCGAATATCATGCGAATGACTCAGAGCTTTGATGACACCGCTGGCTAAGAAGTCAGCATCTTCTGCTGTGGATACGACAAGCACTGTCTTGGCAGAAGCCAAACCTGGGCTTTTGGCAAGATCCTCTCCTAGTAAATTACCAAGATTGTACATAGCGGTCTGATAGCCTTGAATATCGCGGCTGTTACTGGTGTTAAGCAAATCCTGCAGAGCCTCGCGCGCAGCAAGAGTAGCGGTATCGCTGTAGCTCCGTCCTTCACGCTTTGAGTTTTGCATATAAAACTCCTCTACAGGTTTGCCTTACTGGATAACCAAAATAGCAGCTCTACTAGCTCCTGCTCGTCACAAACGTCCCTGATCTCATCAGGAACCTTTTCCAGAGCCAGTGAGCCTGGCAACCTCACTGTTAGCCCTTTGAGGCTCACCATAAAATCACCAGACTGCATCTTTATACTAGCAGAAGGAAACCGATCAGTGATATCCAATAGCCACTGAGGAGGTTCTTTTCCGCCTACCTCTTTAAAAACATTAGGCCTTGCGTGCCGTTTGGCTTCTGCCAACAATTCACTGACCCCTATAGGTGTAGCAGCCGGCTGATTCGCCCACTGGGCCATTATCGCCAACAAAGCAGTCTGCATTTCATCAAGGTTCGGCTCCGCACAAAGGTCGGATATAGCCTCTATGGTCGGACTGTGTTCAAAGAGAATATGTGTAGCTGGGTCGACAAAAGGAAAAAATTCACAAGATGCGAACACAGTCATGTCATTAGGTATTTTTTCCATATTTTTCTGAAACTTACTTTTACAACTGACAAGCAAAACTTGCTCAGCCTCATTAAAATCATGATATTCCGTATCTATGACTTGCTGCTTAGAGAAGCGCTCCGATAGCTCTGGGGTCCAGCTGGCGGCATTCCCTGCTGAGTTTTTCGCTTGGTAATTAATTTTGCGCTGATCGCTAATACGCACACATATATCGTCTACCCAAGCTTCTTCCTGAGCACTGACACTTACTTCGTGCCCATACCCTCCCGTCTCATGCTTCGCGATCAAGAAGGCAGCGAAAAGAGCCTCATATCGGCTCCCTTTGTCATTGTTGTCTCCCCCCATCCTCACGTGATCAATCTTGGTAACGTCTTCTTTACCCCATCTTGCCTCGATAAAATCACACAACGACGAATCATGCACCGAGCACGCTCCAGCAACATAAGCTTAAATTAAGATCATCTTATAACTCTTTCGCAAGCTAAGGCGCAAATGAAGTGTTCAAACTCTACCCGTTTAATCTATGGCCAGCTCAAGCTGTATTACGAAGGCTTTTGTGGATAAAAACTGGAAAGGGCAGGAAATACAAAATGCAAAAGCTGTGACGATGCGCAACGGACTGTCCATTGCCAAACTTTTGTGGCTAGTACTGGTACCGAATAACACCGATACATAACGATTTTGGGATTGCCTTTTGTGGTTACTAGTGTGGTTACGACAACCAGTGCCACAAAAAATAAGGGCCTACGCGTTAACGTAAGCCCTTGATATATATGGCGCGCCCGGCAGGATTTGAACCTGCGACCCTCGGCTTCGGAGGCCGATACTCTATCCAACTGAGCTACGGGCGCTTGTGGGTGCGTATCGTAACCGTGCGGGGCGGCTGTGTCCAGCCGCGAAGCGGTTTTGCGGGCTTGTTCAATTGACCCTTTTCCCTTCTCTAGTGCATGCTTTGGGAGCACTTCTGCACCTTAGAAAAATCGGGAACACAATAATATGAAAACATTTGCACGTAGCACGCTGGCACTGGGCATCTCACTGGCGCTGGTGAGCGCCGCGAACGCCGCTGATTTTGCTGATATGGACCCTGTTACTCTGCGTTTGGCCCACGTGGTCAATGAGCAGGATGGTTTCCACATCGCCGCCACCAAGTTTGAAGAGCTGGTGGAAGCGCGCACCGATGGTAAGGTCGATATCGAGATTTTCCCCAACGCCACTCTGGGTGACGAACGCACGCTGCTGGAAGGCATGCAGATCGGCACCGTGGATATGGGCGTGATTACCAACGGGCCGGTGGCCAACTTTGTCGAAGAGATGGCGGTGTTTGAACTGCCGTTCCTGTTCCCCTCCCCTGAAGCCGCTTACGAAGTACTTGATGGCGAGATCGGCCAGGAGCTGCTCGACAAGCTTTCTGAGGTGAACCTGAAAGGCATGGCTTACGCCGAGCGTGGTTTCCGTAACCTGACCAACAGCGAGCGGGCGATCAATACGCCGGAAGACCTGGATGGCCTGCGCATTCGCGTGATGGAGAACCCGGTCTACACCGACACCTTCCGTGAGCTGGGCGCCAACGCGATTCCCATGGCATGGACGGAAGCGCTGACCGCCATGCAGCAGGGCACCATCGACGGTCAGGAAAACCCGGTGAACGTGATCCACTCGTTCAACCTGGATGAAACCCAGAACTACATGACCCTTTCGCGCCACACCTACGCCCCAGCAATTTTTGTGATGGGCATGCCTGCGTGGAGCCAACTGCCGGAACAGGCGCAAGAAGTCTTGCTTGAAGCCGCCCAGGAAGCCGCCGAGCACGAGCGCCAGGTGAACGCTGAGATGGAGAGCGAGCAGCTGCAAGCGCTGCGTGATGCAGGCATGGAGATTAACGACACACCGGATATGGAAGCCTTCCAAGCCGCCGTCGCGCCGGTATACGAGAAGTACGGCGAGCAGTTCGGTGACTACCTACCGCGCATCCAGGAGGCGCTCAAGTAAGTGACCACCACGACTCAACCGCTGTTAAAGCTGCTGCGTCGAATCGAGCGCGGGCTGGATGCCATCATCCAGCCCGTGGTCTTTGCAGGCATGGCGGCGCTGATTGGGGTGATTACCCTGCAGATCGTCTCCCGGGTGCTGTTCACTGCGGTGGGCTGGACCGAAGAGGTCGCCCGCTTTCTGCTGGTGTGGATCACCTTCCTGGCCGGCACCCTGGCGTTTCAACGTGGGCGACACATTGCCGTGACCTTTGTGGTGGATGCCCTGCCCGGCCGCCTGCGCCAAATCGCGCGTATCGCGGCCTTGCTGATTGTGTTGGCGTTCATGATCACGCTGATCGTGATCGGCTACCGTTACATGCAGGTGCAGAGCTTCCAGAAATCCGCCTCGCTTCGCCTTTCGATGACCTACGTCTACGCGGTGATGCCGATCTGCGCGGCGATCATGGCGTGGTATGCGCTGGTGGATATCATTGAACTGCTGCTGGGCGACGAGACGACCCACGCGCAGGAGGAGCCGCTATGACGCTGCTGCTGTTTGGGTTGTTCTTCCTGTTTATGCTGCTGGGCGTGCCGATTGCCTTTGCGATTGGCGCCAGCACGCTGTATGCGCTTTATCAATCTGGCGTGCCGCTGATGGTGGTCACTCAGCAGATGTTCCAGGGCATCAACTCTTTTGCCCTAGTCGCGATCCCGATGTTTATTCTCGCTGGGGATTTAATGGCCCAGGGCAAGGTGAGCGAAAAGCTGGTCAGCTTTGCCGATTCGTTAGTGGGCTTTATGCGCGGCGGGCTGTCGGTGGTCTCGGTGATGGCGGGTATGTTCTTTGCGGCGATCTCAGGCTCTGGCGCCGCGACCACCGCAGCGGTGGGGTCCAGCCTGGTGCCGGAGCTCAAGCGCAAAGGCTATGACCCGGCCTCAGCGGCCAGCTTGATCGCTGCCAGTGGCACCATTGGGGTGGTGATCCCGCCCTCGGTGCCGATGATCATCTACGCGGTTATCGCCCAGCAGTCGGTCTCCAAGCTGTTCCTCAACGGTTTTTTGCCGGGGCTGGCAATGGGACTGGGGTTGATGGCCATTGCGATTGCTCAGGCCTATAAGCGCCAGTACCCCAAGGGCACTCCGCTCTCGCTAGCCACCATCTGGCATACCTTTAAAGACGCCAGCTGGGGATTGATGACCCCGGTGATTATCCTCGGCGGTATCTTCTCCGGGATATTCACGCCGTCGGAAGCAGCGGTCGTGGCGGTGAACTACGCCATGCTGGTGTCGCTGTTCGTGTACCGTGACCTGAACCTGCCGCAGATTTACAAGTTACTGATCCGTTCGGCAATGACGACCGCGGTGATTATGCTGGTAATTGCCATGTCGGCGGTGCTGAGCTGGACGCTCTCAAGCTGGCAGGTGCCGGGGGCGATTGCCCAAGCGGTGCTGTCACTCTCTACCAACCCTTACGTGATCATGCTGCTGATCGTGGGGATTATTCTGCTCACCGGGGTGTTTATCGAAACCGCCAGTGCGCTGATTATTCTCACACCGGTGCTGTTGCCGCTGGTACTGCAGTTGGGGATTGATCCGATCCACTTTGGTTTGATTATCGTGGTGGGGCTATCGATTGGCATGATCACACCGCCGGTGGCGATCAATCTATACGTGGCATCTTCGATCACGCAGTTGCCGTTGGAGCGCATTACCCGCGCGATTATTCCCTACATGCTGGGGTTGATTGGCGTACTGCTGCTGGTGGTTTACGTGCCGATTCTGCTGGGCTGGTCGGGCAATTAGCGGCGTTAGTCTCAAGTGGCGTTAACGCAACGGGGCTTGCCATTGGCAAGCCCCGTTTTTGTTTCTAACGATTAACCTGACGCGCTAGAACGCCTCCCACTCATCTTCTGCATGGCGGCTTGATAACGCCGATGATGAGTGCTGCGATGAAGGTGGCGACGAAAGCGCCGGTCGCTTCAGGCCACTCGCACTGCTTTGGGCAGAAGTAGACGACGAGGCCAGCGCCTGATGCCGCTGCGTGGGCGCATCGTCGCCCAGCACGAAGGAGCTGATAAGCTGATTCAGGTGCTCCGCATGGCGGCGCATATTGGCGGCGGCGGTGGTGGATTCCTGCACCATGGAGGCATTCTGCTGGGTCATGGTGTCCATTTCCGCCACGGCGGTATTGATCTGGCCGATGCCGCTGCTCTGCTCCTTGGCGCCTGCGCTAATCTCACCGATCACATCGGTGACTTTCGCCACGCTGGAGACGATCTCGCGCATGGTGTCGCCTGCGCTGCGCACTAATTTCGCGCCTGAGTTGGTGTGCTGCACCGAGGCATCGATCAGGGTACGAATCTCTTTCGAGGCATCGCTGGAACGGCTGGCCAGCGTGCGCACTTCCTGGGCCACCACCGCAAAGCCACGGCCATGCTCACCCGCCCGCGCGGCTTCCACCGAGGCGTTGAGTGCCAGGATATTGGTCTGGAAGGCAATCGCATCGATCATGCTGATGATGTCGCTAATCCGCGATGCGGAGTCGTTGATATCCTGCATGGTGCTTTCCACCTGCACCATCGCGCTCTCACCCTCGCGGGCGACTTCAGCGGTGGATTGCACCAGCTTGTTGGCCTGCTGGGCGTTATCGGCACTGTGGTTGACGGTGGAGGTAATCTCCTCCATCGACGCCGACGTTTGCTGCAGATTCGCCGCGGCCTGATCGGTGCGGGTGGCAAGCTCTTCCGAGCTTTGTGAGATTTCCCCCGCCGCCTGATGAACGCTCAGGGTGCTGTTGCGCACATCGCGCAGCGTATCCTGCATACGCGCCACAAAAGCGTTGAACTGAATACCCAGCTCGCCAATTTCGTCGCCGCTTTCCACCGCTAGGCGGCGGGTCAAGTCACCGCGCCCCTGGGCAATATCCTGCATCGCGGCAGAGGTACGCTTGATGGGCCCTAACGTGCGGCGCACTAAACCAAACGCCACCAGCGCAATCACCACAAACAGGCCCAAGCCCAACAGAGAGGCCACGATAATGCCTTGGCGCAAATCAGCCGCCGCCGCGGCTTCCAGTTCGGCAACCGCCGCATCGGCATCGGTGACATACACGCCGGCGCCAATCAGCCAGTCCCATTTTTCAAGGCGGTCAACGAAAGAGTGCTTAGGCTCAACGCGGTCAGTACCGGGGTAGTCCCACACGTAGCTATAGAAGCCGCCACCACTTTGGGCGACTTTGATGATCTCGCGAATCAGGTAAGTGCCGTCAGGGGTTTGAGCATCGATCATGTTGGTGCCTTCCCGCTCCGGCGCGGGCGCCGTGACGATATTGTTACCCTCATAGTCGTAGATAAAAATGTAGTTATTGTCTTCAAAGCGCATGGAACGCACCAGCTCGGCCACCGCTTGCTTAGCGTCTTCGTCGTTGGCCCCGGCTTCGTCATAAAGGGGCGCAATGGCAGTAGTAGCTAACTGAACAATATCGCGCACCGCGTTGCGCCGCTCTTCAATCAATAATTCACGCTGTTCCGCTAAGGCAGCCCGGGTGTCTTGGGCGCTGCTGTAAGCTTTGAAGCCCACCAGCACGACGGTGACTAATAAAAGAGGAAGCAGTACCAGCAGTAGCACTTTGGTTTGTAAGCCGAGCGCTCGCTTATGAGGAGTAGAGGTAGTCATCGTTATTGTGTTCCAAGGCCAATCTTACTTGATGAGTGTTGTTATCTTTGTAAGCTTTATCGACCTTGAGTGTGTCAACTTTAACCACTTTTGGAGGTTTTTTGCTTTATAGGCAACTATTTAGCTAAAAAAAATCAGCTCCATAACCTAGGTTAAGGTAAAAGCATACCGATGGCGTCAAGGTAGGGGAGTGGTGGCCAGGGATGGCCCGTTTTAGCATGACGCTAACACACTTTCTTCGGTTGCCCTGACCTCTTCTTCCGCCTGGTCAGGGCGACCTTTTTGTTGTTAGGGCGTTTGTTAACCGCCATTTATGCAACCCTTCTCGCAATCCTTGCCCTTCGCTTCCTGACTGCCTGACGATTTGCCCTTGTTACTTGCCATCGCCATCAGCGTATCATGGCGTTAGTACCCAAGGAGAGTGGCAAGCCATGATTCGGAATTCCTCACTGTTTAGCGCTGCCATGCTCCTGATTCCTCAGTTGGCTCGTTTCGTCTGGCGTGTATTACGCAATTTCCTGAAAAATCACGGCATCCTGCTGGCGGGCGGCGTGGGCTACAATATTTTGCTCTCCATTGTACCGCTGTTTGCTGTGCTCGTGGTGCTCTTAACCCAGGTAGTGGATCAGCAGCACCTTCTCAATGTGCTGGCCATTCAAGCTCGCCACATGGCCCCCGCGCACGCAGAGTTATTACTGGAAGCTGTTCGCAGCCTGCTCGATTCCCGCGATGTCATCGGCATTTTAAGCTTCCCCATTCTACTGCTGTTTAGCTCTTTTGCCTTTCGCATGCTGGAAGACGCTCTGGCCGTCATTTTCCATGCGCCCGAGACACCGCACATCAAGCGCAGTCTCTGGGTCTCGGTGATGCTGCCTTACGCTTTTATGGTGGTGCTGGGGGCGGCGCTTATGGTGCTTACCCTGGTCGTCACCCTGGCCAGCTCGCTCAATGCGCTGGTGATGATGTTATTCGAGCGGGAACTGCCCCTGGCAGGCTTTTCCGAGCCAGTGCTTAACCTGACCAGTTTCATCGGTGTTTTTCTGCTCTTTAGCGCAATTTATAAAGTGCTGCCGGTGGTACGCATCGCCTTACGCCGCGCGGTCGTCGGTGGCTTTGTGGCGGCACTGTTGTGGGAGGGCGTGCGGCTGTTACTGGTCTACTATTTTGCCAACCTTTCATTCGTGAATGCCGTATACGGTTCGCTGGCGGCGCTGGTGATCGTGCTGATTAGCCTGGAAGTCGGCGCCGTCATTTTGCTCCTTGGCGCTCAGGTGATTGCCGAGCTGGAACGCAACTCGCGCCTTGGCCTACCCTGGCACCTCGACCCAAGCCGCCAGCCCGTCACCCAGGTGGAATGAGCAACCTGGGCGCGGCTGAGCTAGTCTTTAAAATCGCATACCGCAAAACGACGCGACGATAAAACGCTACAAGAGGTGAGAACGATGACGTTGTTTGATCTAACCGGCCGTACCGCACTTATCACCGGTTCATCCGGCGGGCTTGGGCTCGCCATGGCACGTGGGCTGGCGCAATCTGGCGCGGCTATTATTCTTCATGGCCGCAATCAAGAAAAACTCGAAGCCGCTCGGATCGCGCTGTCGGAAGAAGGCCATACGGTGCAAACAACGTCGTTTGATATTACCGATGAAGCCGCCATTGAGCAGGCGCTCGAAGCACTGAACGCTGCGGGCGTCACTATCGACATTCTGATCAATAACGCTGGCATGCAGCTGCGCCGCCCACTCATGGAGGTCGAACTCGACCAGTGGGACACCGTCATCAAGACCAACCTGACCAGTACGTTTTTGTTGGGGCGTAACGTGGCGCGCCAGATGATCGAGCGCGGCAACGGCGGCAAAATTATCAATATCGGCTCGTTGATGAGCTCTGTCGCACGGCCGACCGTGGGCGCTTATACCGCTTCAAAAGGCGGCGTTCGCCTGTTGACCCAATCCATGGCCGCGGAATGGGCCGAGCACGGTATCCAAACCAACGCCATTGGCCCAGGCTACATGATCACGGAGATGACCCAGCCACTGGTCGATGACCCCAAATTCAATGACTGGATACTTGGCCGTACCCCCGCCAAACGTTGGGGCGTTCCCGAAGATCTCGTGGGTACCGTGGTGTACCTGGCCTCCCCGGCATCGAACTACGTGAATGGCCAGATCATTTATGTGGATGGCGGCATGCTGGCGGTGATTTAGTCGCTACCTCATTAGTCGCCGCCCATAAACCTAAAAACCGCCATTAGTTGGCGGTTTTTTTGTAAACAGTTAGCAAGCTTTAGCCGGTCTTTTCTGTATGCTGCGGGCGCCGCTCATCCAACATCCCTTTGTCGAGAATAAAGCGGATGATCTCTTCAAGCCCGACTCCGTCATACAGGTTGGTAAATACGAAGGGGCGTTCGCCACGCATTTTCTTCGAGTCGCGTTCCATCACGTCTAGTGACGCGTGCACATACTCGGCGATATCGATCTTGTTGATAATCAGCAGGTCTGACTTGGTGATGCCCGGCCCGCCTTTACGGGGGATTTTATCGCCTGCGGATACGTCGATCACGTAGAGCGTCAGGTCGGAAAGCTCAGGGCTGAAGGTCGCCGAGAGGTTATCACCGCCCGACTCCACCATAACCAGTTCCAGCTTCGGGTGGCGCGTCTGTAGCTCATCAATGGCGGCCAGGTTCATCGAGGCGTCTTCACGAATCGCGGTATGCGGACAACCGCCGGTTTCCACGCCCAGAATACGATCCGCCGGAAGGGCATCGTGCTTGAGCAGAAAGTCGGCGTCTTCGCGGGTATAGATATCGTTGGTGACCACGGCGATATCGTAGTAATCCCGCAGCGCTAAACAGAGTTGCTTGAGCAGCGCGGTTTTGCCGGAGCCTACCGGACCGCCCACACCAACGCGTAAACAGTGAGTCATCGTTCTCTCCTCGTTAACTTCTAAACAGGCGTGAATATTGAGTTTCATGCAAGGCACTGGCCAGTGCTAGGCCGGGTAGCACCGGGCCTAACTCGTCATCATCCAGCGATAGCGCTTGGTTAACGGCATCTACTAGTGCTGGGCGCAGTTGCTCAATCACGCGCTGGCCGGCGGTGTGACCCAGTGGAAGCGCTTTACAGGCCACTGCCAGTTGGTTCTCTAACCACGCCCAGGCAAAGCCCAGCAGGGTTTGGCGCACGGATACGCCTCGCGCATGAGCCGTAAAGGCAAACAGCGTCACATAGCCTGCCTGGGGCGGCAGCAAAGGCGTTAGTAAGTTCTCACTTGGCAGCTGCTGATCGCTTGGCAATAAATTTAAGCTGCCCAGCAGTCGTTTAAGCGAGGCGCCTAGGCGGCTGTCTTCAGCGGCCAGCTCGGCGGTTTCCCGGGTGGCCGACAGCCACTCATCCCATGCTGCAATCGATGGGCTATCTGCTTGGTCAAACGCTTTATGCAGCCGTGCCAGCACGGGCAGCTCGCAGCGGGTTAGGCCGTCTTCCAGTACGCCGCTTAACCACTCGGCAAGGCTCGCTTCATCGCGCACCCAGTCCAGCTCGAAGGCGCTTTCCAGACCTTGGGAAAACGCAAAGGCCCCAATCGGCAGCGCGGGGCTCACCAACTGCATCAGCCCCAGCAGCGCCAGCTCGTCGCTTTGTCTTTCTAGTGCGTTAAGCTCAGTGGGCATGGTGGTGCTCATGCGAGTGGTCATGATCGTGGTCGTGTGAATGACCATGACCGTGGGAATGCGAATGTCCGCCGCCCACTTGGTTATAGGCGCCTGGCTCCGGATCGAACGTTGCGTTGTGGTGCTCTAATTCGGCACCCAGCAGCTCGGCGAGCTCTTCCAGTACATGATCAGGCGGGAAGCGCACCCAGCCGCCTTTTTCGTCTTCACCCAGCGCCAGCTGCACGTGGCGATTGCCCAGATGATAAGCGAGTCGAGCCAGGGGTAAGCCAGTACTTACTCGCGCGGTGACCACCGGCTCCACAGCGGCGCAGATACGCACCACTTCGCCGCTTTCGGCTTTTAGGCCTTCGCCGCTGCGCAATACCGGGCCGCGATCCAGAAACATCCCCAGCTCGCGACCGCTATCGCTTTGGGC
>OJFX01000864.1_pt1 | contig 11054 bp, 9 predicted proteins | sample 1594171 | NCBI WGS metagenome assembly OJFX01 (sample SAMN05416840, study PRJEB24817) | seawater metagenome | isolation source: Sea water | place: Canada:Atlantic | collected 2013-07
TCTACACACTGCATATCGTCGGCAGCGTCAGATGTGTATAAGAGACAGGGCATAACAATTATGGGTGACGAGTTAACCATGACAAAGCTCATTGGCGGGGCGATGATTTTGGGTGGTGTCTGTTTGATTACGGTTCGGCAAATCATTGTCTCAAGACGCGAGAAAATTCACGCGGCGACCCATGGAACAGCAACATGAGTGCACATCCAAGATCACCAAATTTCAATGACCGTGACGGTGTGGCGATTAATATGCTGGTTATCCACTACACGGGCATGCGCTCAGGCGACGAAGCTCTTGAGCGACTTTGTGATCATAAGGCAGAAGTCAGTGCCCATTATATGATTAGCCAAGAAGGTGAGGTGCTCTCGCTCGTCGATGAGACCAAGCGCGCCTGGCATGCAGGGGTCGCGTCCTGGCGTGGACACTCAAATATTAATAGCCGATCCATTGGCATCGAACTGGTCAACCCGGGCCATGAATTTGGCTATCAGGATTTTCCCCATGCGCAGATGGTGCCTCTGATTGATCTTTGTCAGGGCATCCTTGCACGACATGATATTGCGCCACGCAATGTGGTGGGACATTCAGATGTTGCCCCTGTGCGCAAACAAGATCCTGGCGAACGGTTTGATTGGCGGCGCATGGCCGAGGCTGGAATTGGACTTTGGCCACATCTTGATGGGTCGGCCGCAGCTGTTCCTGAAAAAGAAGCTACCAGGGCTTTGCATCAAATTGGCTATGACATTTCTGATCTGAACGCTGCAATCGCCGCATTTCAGCGTCACTATCGCCCGCGACTTATTGATGGTGTGGCGGATGATGAAACACGTCAATGTATTGCCGCAGTGCTCAACCTTATATAGGGTCCGCTCAGCCAGACGGTTGGATGACCGCGGGAAGCTGTCCGAAAGGTGCTTTTCGAGGAAAGTCCGGGCTCCACGGGGATACGGTGCCGGGTAATGCCCGGCGGGGGTGACCCTAGGGAAAGTGCCACAGAAAGCAAACCGCCTGCCGGCTTCGGCCGATAGGTAAGGGTGAAAGGGTGCGGTAAGAGCGCACCGCTCCAAGGGTAACTGCGGAGGCATGGTAAACCCCACCGGGAGCAAAACCGAATAGGGACAGCCGCGGTTCGCCGCAGGCGCATCTTCGCGTCGTTGTCCGGGTAGGTTGCGTGAGGCGTTCGGCAACGAACGTCCCAGATGAATGGTCATCCAACGCCTTCGGGCGCGGACAGAACCCGGCTTACAGACCGTCTGGCTATTTTTTCTTTGTTGTTGGGGAAACCCTCTCACCCAACCCCTCACCCTTAAAAGGGGGGAGGGGTTAAGTCGACCTGTACGTTAACCCAAGAGTGCCTCCCCCCTACGACGTGGGGGGTAGGTGAGGGGGCGACTTACCAGAGTGACGGTCGCGTAAATGCCTCGCCTCAAAATTGCCCATAAAATCCCATCATCCTGACATGCTTATCAGCGACATTTGGTATGTAAAAAGCCCGGAAATCGGCTGCTTTCGTTAACCATGATGGCAACAGAACCCATTGACGCCCACAAATTCCCATGATATCCCAAATTATCCTAAAAAGGTATGTCCGGGCTATTTGCCTCTGTGTGCCGGGGATTAGTGGCAGAAGCTACTTGTAACGCGTTGGAATTAAGGAGCCCTAAATGGGCGTCTTCACGGGGTCGCATATAAATAAAGTCGATAAAAAGGGCCGGGTATCGGTGCCTAAGACTTTTCGTACGCTTTTCGAAGATGAGCCGTTTCAGGGTGTGTACGTCTTCCCATCATTTCGCCAATCCGCGCTCGAGGCCTGCCCCGAGAGCTTTATGGAGCGAATTGTCGATAGCCTCGAAGACTTGCCGATGTTCTCAGATGAACAAGACGATCTCTCAATTATTATTGAAAGCGCGCAGCGCCTCGCCTTTGACGGTGAAGGGCGCATCGTCCTGCCCGATGAATTTCGAGCCGACATTGGTATCAAGTCGGATGTCGCCTTTGTTGGACGTGGGCGCACCTTTCAGATGTGGGCACCAAAAACCTATGCGGACGCGCGCAAGCCAGCGTTCGAGCGTACAAAGTCTCGCGGCCTTACGTTGCAGCTACGTCGCACAAGTAATGACGGGAGGCGCAACGATGACTGAAGAACGCCATATCCCGGTTCTGCTGAATGAAGTGGTTGATGTGCTGGCGCCCCGCGATGGCGCTGTTTATGTCGACGCGACTTTTGGTGCGGGCGGTTATTCACGCGCTTTGCTTGAAGCTGCTGATTGCACCGTTTGGGGTATCGACCGTGACCCCGATGCCGCTGATGCCGGTAACGAAATGGCCAAAGCATATGGTCAGCGGCTAACCGTTCTTAAAGGTCGTTTCGGTGATATGCGAGAATTGTTGGCTGATGTTGGTGTCGACCAGGTGGATGGGATTGCCCTCGATCTTGGTGTGTCCTCCATGCAAATCGATCAGCCGAGCCGTGGGTTCTCATTCCGGTCCGATGGCCCACTGGATATGCGGATGGCCCAAGACGGTCCGAGTGCGGCTGATGCGGTTAATCATCTCGCAGAAAAAGAACTTGCAGACATTATTTATCGTTACGGCGAAGAGCGTGCGTCTCGCAAGATTGCCCGCGCCATCGTCGAACTCAGAGAACAATCGCCAATCACACGTACGACACAACTTACGAACGTTGTGCGGAGTGTGGTCCGGCGGTCCAAGGATGGCATTGATCCTGCCACGCGCACATTCCAGGCGCTGCGGATCTACGTCAACGAGGAGCTGGCCGAGCTTGACCGCGGCCTAGCGGCTGCCGCCACCCTTTTGGGTGAAGGTGGCCGTCTGGCCGCGGTTTCGTTCCATTCACTCGAAGATCGTCGCTTAAAGACGTTCTTTCAGGAACGGAGCGGTGCAGGCCCAAGACCATCACGCCATATGCCGACGCAAATGCTTGAGGCAAATGATGCTAGTGGTGCAATTTTTACAGTCCCGGAACGACGCGGGCGTGTGCCCGGTGATGACGAAGTGCGGCGGAATTCCCGCGCGCGCTCGGCACGGATGCGTTGGGGCGTTCGGATGGCAGCGCCGCTTCCGGAAGCGGCTTAGGGGAGGGATATGAAACGTTCAACATTATTCCTGATACTTATGGCAGCTGCAGTCAGCGTTGCGCTGTTCGTGGTAAAGTACAGTGTTCAAGATCTGGATGATCAGATGCGTAGTCTTACCCGTGATATTGCCGAGACTCGCGAAGGCATTCACGTTCTTAAATCTGAATGGTCTCATCTAAATCAGCCGGACAGACTGCGTCATTTAGCAGGTAAATACCTTGAAGTGGGACCGTTGGATGCAGAGCGTGTCGGCTCAGCTGACCGTATGCTGGAAGGTCTTGCCGAGCGCAAAGAACAGGAAGTTGTTGATGCTGAAACCGTCATTCCCACAGGGAAGGTGAAGCCATGACAACACCCAGACTGCCTCCCGTTAGTGAACGTCGCCGCTTTGAAGGCTTTGGCAAACAGGCACTGGAAACAGGTCGTAACCGGCTTCTCGTGACGGCTGCTGTGATCACAATAGCGTTCGGCGGCATTGGTGTGCGCCTTGTAGATTTGGCTGTTGTTGGTGGTGGCGAAGGTAATGATCGCGCGACATTGGTCACACAACCTCCTGCATTGGTAAGCCGTGCGGATATCGTTGATCGAAACGGTGTTGTCCTCGCATCAAGCCTGCCAACAGCGTCTTTATATGCTGACCCGTCTGAAATTATCGATGCTCAGGCTGCGGCAAATAAAATTAGTACGATCTTTCCTGATGTGGATGAAGCCAAGCTTGCCAAAAACCTGGTAAAGGGCGGTCGGTTCCTTTGGATCAAAAGAAATCTTTCGCCAGAACAGCAACTTGCGGCAAACCGATTGGGCTTGCCGGGCTTTGCATTCTTAAAGGAAGAACGACGGATTTATCCACATGGGGCGCTGAGTGCGCACGTGCTGGGTGCAACAGATATTGATGGCAATGGTATTTCGGGGGTCGAGCGTTATTTCGATCAACGCCTGCGTCAAAATGAAAAACCACTAGCGCTTACGATTGACGTGCGCGTCCAATCGATCTTGCGTGCTGAATTGTCTGCGGCTGTATCAGAATTTAAAGCCATTGGCGCAGCGGGCGTTGTCTTTGATGTGCGGACCGGCGAGACAGTCGCACTGGCATCGCTTCCCGATTTTAATCCGAACGACCGGGCAAGTTACAAAGGCGAAGCACGTTTCAATCGGGCGACTAAGGGCGTCTATGAGATGGGTTCGACGTTCAAGCTATTCACCGCTGCGATGGCGTTGGACAGCGGTACCATCAATATGAAAGGTGGCTATGATGCTGCCAAGCCTATCCGGATCGCACGCTTTACGATCAACGATTATCACGCGCAGAACCGTTGGCTGACCGTCCCTGAAATTATTGTGCACTCGTCAAACATTGGCGCTGCCAAGATGGCGATGGATGTTGGTCGTGCGGGCCAGCAGGATTATCTGGGCAAGTTTGGCCTGATGCGCGAAGCCGCACTTGAATTACCAGAAATTGGCCGCCCACTTTTGCCGGGCACATGGCGCGATATCAACACCATGACCATTTCTTATGGACACGGCATTGCAGTGAGCCCGGTTCAATTGGCCGCGGCAATCGGGTCATTGGTAAATGGGGGTATACTTCGCCCAGCAACATTACTGCGCCATGAAGCTGGAACACCGATTGCTGGCGAGCAGGTGATCTCACCCGAAACATCTGACAAGATGCGTACGCTGATGCGCCTTGTTGTTGCAAAAGGAACGGGTCGGAAAGCGGCTGCAAAAGGATATTACGTCGGCGGCAAAACGGGTACTGCTGAGAAACAGTTTGGTGGACGCTATAAAAAGAGTGCGAAGATTTCCTCATTTGTTGGCGCGTTCCCAATACATGATCCGCGTTATGTTGTTTTTGCCATGGTCGACGAACCCATCGGCAATAAGCGTACCTTTAATTATGCAACAGGTGGCTGGGTCGCAGCACCGATTGTGGGTCGGGTCGTTTCACAAATTGGGCCGCTTTTAGGTATTGAGCCCCTTATTACAGGTGTGGAACCATTGGCTTTGCCGATGATTGATGACGAGCGGCGTAAACAGAAAATATCTTCTGGGTTGGTGAAAAATGCGTCTGTTGCGAGTGGCGTTGTTCGCCCTGCAGGCGCGTTGAAGAAGCCCCCTTCGGTACCTGCAGAAACACCAAAAGCGCCGGTTCGCCAAAAGACAAAGGTCGAGCCACCGCCTAAAGATTTAAAAGACGAAACACCCGAGGATCGAATTGCACGAAAGACCCGTGAAGCGCTGGAGCAGGCCTTTGCGGCTCAATAATGTTTGGGATGATGACAACGTGAACGCAATGGATGACGCATTAAGTCGTATAAAAATTACAGGGGTGACCTGTGATTCTCGGCGCGTGAAACCAGGCTATGTATTCGCGGCATTATCCGGCAGCAATGTTGATGGACGTAAGTTTATCGATGATGCTGTGGCGGCTGGTGCCGCTGCCGTTATTATCTCTAACGATGATGACGGGCCAAGTCTGGATATCCCGATCATTCGTGATGCTGATCCGCGCCGTCGCTATGCCCGTGCATGTGCTAATTTCTATGGTGCGCAACCTTCCAATATCGGTGCGGTCACAGGTACCAATGGCAAGACGTCTGTCGCGTGGTTTGCCCGCCAATTGATTAATGCTGCAGGATTTCCGGCCGCGAGCGCAGGGACGCTCGGTGTTCTTGGGACGTCTGCGGCGGGCGAAACTGTTGTTGAAAACTCGGGCGCATTAACGACACCTGATCCCAGCGATCTGCATCATGATCTCAAGGCATTAGTCGATGCACATGTTGACCATCTTGTGCTTGAGGCATCGAGCCACGGTCTTGATCAGCGACGCCTGGATGGTGTGCGTGTGCGGGTATGTGCGTTTACCAATTTCTCTCGTGACCATTTGGACTACCACCTTACCGAAGAGGCATATCTAGGGGCTAAGTTACGGTTGTTTGATACGCTCACAATCGATGGTGGCCATGCGGTCATCAACACTGATGCGCATTATGCCGAAGCGTTTATGAGTGCGGCGCAACGACGCGGTTTCAAAATTATTCGCGTGGGGTCTGAAGAGGATTGTGACTTCCGTCTGATCTCAGCCATGCCGGAAACGGGTGGCCTTGATATCGCTGTGTGTATTGATGGGCAAAAGCAGCATATCGCATTGCCACTGGTCGGAAGTTTTCAGGCATCGAACGCTCTGGTCGCGTTGGCCCTCGTGTCGGCATTGGGTGTTGATACATCTGCAGCGATTGCGGGGATGACGACCCTTCAGCCAGCACCCGGTCGGATGCAGTTGTGTGGCAAGCATGCTTCAGGTGCAGCGGTTTATGTTGATTACGCGCACACGCCTGACGCCCTTGAAACAGTTTTGAAATCACTCCGTCCGCATACGAGTGGTAAATTACATGTTGTCTTTGGATGCGGCGGCGACCGTGACCCTGGCAAGCGTGTCTTGATGGGCAAAGCAGCCGCTGATTTTGCGGACAATGTCATTCTTACGGACGACAACCCGCGCACAGAAGATGCAGTGCTGATCAGAAAAGCCGCACTTGAAGGCGCACCGAACGCGGAAGAAATTAGTGATCGCCGTGTTGCTATTCAGGTTGCCGTCAAAGGGCTTCGAACCGGAGACATTCTGGTTATCGCAGGTAAAGGCCACGAACAGGGTCAGACCATTGGTGACACGGTACATCCTTTTAATGACGCCGATGAAGTTCAAGCAGCACTTGCTGGAGGTGACGCATGAGCAATAGCGACACATCGACAGGTCTCTGGACTGCAAAAGATGCTGAACGTGCAACCAACGGTGCGGCTGAAGGCGATTGGATTGCCAGCGGCGTATCGATTGATACGCGGGCCATCGAGCCCGGAGATTTATTCACGGCTATTCGCGGACCCAATCATGATGGTCATGACCATGTCGCTGACGCATTGGCAAAAGGTGCCGCTGCAGCAATGGTTGAGCGCCAATTTAAGGGTGTGGCTTCAAGCGGTGACTTGCTCAAAGTCGCCGATACTGAACAAGGCTTGCGTGACTTAGCCGCTGCGGCACGTGCACGCAGTCATGCTAAAATTTGTGCTGTCACCGGAAGTGTTGGGAAAACCGGCACCAAGGAACTATTGAGCGCCGCACTTGGCGCACATGGAAAAGTGACAGCCACCGAGGGCAATCTGAATAATCACTATGGTCTGCCGCTCAGCTTGGCGCGGATGCCTGCTGACAGCGATTTTGGCGTCTTTGAGATGGGCATGAACCATGTGGGTGAAATTTCCCCGCTTTCAAAATTGGCGAAACCCCATGTTGCGATTATCACGACGATTGCACCGGTGCATATCGAATACTTCGATAGCCTTGAGGGTATTGCTGACGCCAAGGCAGAGATTTTCGAAGGCCTCGAGCCGGGCGGGACCGTTATCTTAAATAGGGACACGCCTTATTTTGATCGCTTGGTTGAAAAGGCCAAGGCTGCTGGTGCCGGGATGGTCTGGGGATTTGGTGTCCATTCATTTGCGAACGCACGGTTGCTGGCCTACGAGCCTGATATTGATGGTGCGCATGTCGAAGCCACGATTGGTTCGCATCATATCAAATATCGCTTGGGGATGCGCGGTAAGCATTGGGCATTAAATTCGCTCGCAGTGTTGATCGCGGCGCAGGCCATGGGTGTTGATCTGGACGTTGCAGCGGCTGCACTCAAAAACGTCACGCCGCCTAAAGGGCGCGGACTTGTTATCCCGGTTCAGGTTGAAGACGGAAAATTCAACATTATCGATGAGACATATAACGCCAGTCCGATTGCTTTACGTGCAGCATTTGATGTACTTGGCGGCATGAAACCAGGGCGTGGCGGCAAGCGCATTGTTGTGCTTGGTGATATGCTCGAGCTTGGTGACAAAACTGAGAACGCGCACATGTCATTAGTGGATGACATTGTTGCGCACGATTTTGATCTCGCATTTGTATGTGGTCAGTACATGGCAGATGTTCACGACGCCCTCCCTGAAGATTTGCAGGGTGCCCGGGCATGCACATCATCCAAACTCATTGAAAAACTCACACCGCATATACGTGCTGGTGATCTTGTGCTCGTCAAAGGATCTGCGGGCAGTCACATGGGTATTGTCGTCGATGCATTGCGTGCACTCGGTGCGACACCTTCTGTTGAAGGGGACGCGTAGGCATGCTTTTTCATATTCTTTTTCCACTCGCTGAACAGTTCAGTGCTTTAAACGTCTTCCGTTACATCACGTTCCGCACTGGCGGTGCGATGATGACGGCATTGGTTGTGAGCTTTCTGTTCGGGCCGGTCATGATAGAAATCCTCCGTGCACGACAAGGGCAGGGGCAACCGATCCGAGACGATGGGCCTGAAAGTCATTTGCTGACCAAGAAGGGCACACCCACGATGGGTGGGGTTTTGATCCTTCTGGCGGTGTGCTCTGCGACATTATTATGGGCTGACCTGACCAATCCGTATATTTGGGCTGCTCTCGGTGTGACGGTTGGGTTTGGCATTATTGGTTTTATTGATGACTTCCTTAAAGTCTCCAAGCACAACACCAAAGGCTTGTCTGGCAAGCTGAAGCTCGCGGGGCAGGTCTCAATTTCTGCCGTGGCGACGTTCTGGATTTTGAGCCACTTGCCGGGTGGCCTGCAGACAACATTGGCAGTGCCATTCTTCAAGGACTTGTTGGTGAATTTAAGCTGGATGTTCGTCGTATTTGCCGTGTTGGTTATGGTTGGCTCATCGAATGCAGTGAATTTGACGGATGGTCTTGATGGCTTGGCGATCGTTCCTGTGATGATTGCGGCGGGGGTGTTTGGCTTCATTGCGTATTTGGCGGGAAACACAATTTTCTCAGATTATCTGCAACTTCATTATGTGCCTGGTGCCGGTGAGCTTGCTGTTTTCTGCGGTAGTTTGGTCGGTAGCGGATTGGGTTTTTTATGGTTCAACGCACCGCCGGCAAAAGTCTTTATGGGCGATACAGGATCACTCGCACTTGGCGGCGCGCTTGGCGCGGTAAGTGTTGTGACCAAACATGAATTGGTGTTGGCCATCGTCGGTGGGCTTTTTGTTTTAGAAACCGTGTCTGTGATTGTTCAGGTGGTGTCTTTCAAATTGACGGGCAAGCGCGTTTTCGCGATGGCGCCGCTGCATCATCATTTTGAGAAAAAAGGTTGGGCTGAATCAACCATTGTTATTCGGTTCTGGATTATTGCATCCATTCTGGCACTCGCCGGGCTGGCAACGTTGAAGTTGAGGTAAGCGTGAATGATTGAAGTTTTCCCATTTATTGGCCTGCCAACCCCAGTTTTAGGATTGGGCCTTAGCGGCATTGCTGCTGCGCGCGCTTTGCATCAAGGCGGTGCCGAGGTGTGGGCATGGGATGACAATGAAGATGCCCGTAAACGTGCGGGAGAATACGAAGGGATCAATATTGTTGATCTCAGAACCATTGATTGGTCTGAAGCGACATCATTAATCCTAAGTCCAGGCATCCCGCATACGTTTCCAGAACCACATCCTATTGTGAAGATGGCGCGCGACGCGGGCTGTGAGATTATCTGTGATGTTGAACTGCTGGCGCGGACACAACGCGATGCGGCCTTTGTTGGCATTACGGGCACCAATGGTAAGTCCACCACGACGGCATTGATTGGACATATTTTTCAGGTTTCAGGACGTGAGGCTGAAATTGGCGGTAATCTCGGTATGCCTTCATGTGCACTTGAGCCCTTAGGCCCAGATGGCACTTACATACTTGAGATGTCTTCCTATCAGTTGGAGCTGACGTTCTCGATCACATTTGATGTCGCTGTGTTGTTGAATTTAAGTGCTGATCATCTTGAGCGTCACGGCGGTATGGATGGATACATCGCAGCCAAGCGCCAGATTTTCAATCGTCAGACCAAGCCACGAACAGCTGTAATTGGGATCGACGATTCTCTATGCCGTGCGATTTACGACGAGCTTTACGCCGTGGATGACCAGTTTGTCATTGGTGTCTCAACTAAAGAGCGTGTGCATGGTGGCGTCTATGTCATCGATGGAAAAATGTTCGATGATACCGAAGGTAAAGAAACATTCGTGATGGACTTGCGCGATGTCGCAAGTCTGCAAGGCACACACAATTGGCAGAATGCGGCTGCTGCTTATGCCGCATGTAAGATGACCGGCATTCAGCCACACGCTGTCATGGCCTGTATCAATAGCTATCCAGGTCTTGTGCACCGCCAAGAAGCGGTTGTGATTGTTGATGGCGTTGGTTTTGTGAACGATTCGAAAGCAACCAATGGTGAAGCTGCCGCACGTGCACTGGCATGTTTTGATGATGTCTACTGGATATGTGGCGGACGTCCTAAAGCCACAAGGCTTAAAGCGTGTGAACCTCATTTTGACCGTGTCAGAAAGGCCTATCTAGTTGGCGAGGCTGCACTTACGTTCTCGCAGGAATTGGATGGCAAAGTACCGTTCGAAATTTCAGGCGATGTTGAGACTGCGACGAAACAAGCATTTGCAGACGCAAAGGCAGCAGGTCTTCCAGGTGCCGTTGTTTTGTTGTCACCAGCTGCGGCGTCCTTTGATCAATTCCCAAATTTTGAAGCGCGTGGCGATTTATTTAAAGATGTTGCCGAGAATTTCCCAGGCGATCATCTCGATCCATTTGAAGAGCCGGGCGTGTTCCCTGGCGCAAGCCTATCTGGGGGCGATGCATGAGCGCGCTTCAACGCACAGATACAAGTTTATTGGGACGATGGTGGTGGACAGTGGATCGCTGGACATTGGCCGCGATTGCGATTTTGTTGGCATGCGGTGGTGTTATGACCTTGGCAGCGTCGCCAGCTGTGGCGGAACGTATTGATTTGGGATTATTTCATTTTGTAAAACGCCAGGCGGTTTTTTTAAGCCTTGCCGCGTCTGTCTCTTATACACATCTGACGCTGCCGACGATATGCAGTGT
>OJFX01000869.1_pt1 | contig 11032 bp, 8 predicted proteins | sample 1594171 | NCBI WGS metagenome assembly OJFX01 (sample SAMN05416840, study PRJEB24817) | seawater metagenome | isolation source: Sea water | place: Canada:Atlantic | collected 2013-07
CTACACACTGCATATCGTCGGCAGCGTCAGATGTGTATAAGAGACAGATCCGGTGATCCTGACCCACGCTAGCGGTCACGCGACCTTCGCGAACGACCTGGCGATGCGGCTTTCGAAGATCACTGGGGAGTCCTTGAACCCCGAGGGCGGAGAGATCGTCCGCGACGACGACGGCAAGCCCACCGGAGCCCTCCGCGAGACCGCATCGCGGCTCCTCCAGGGCGCCTACATGAGGGCACGACCCCGCGACCCCCAGGAGATGGCGCGCTTCGCGTCCCTCGAGTGCCTGCGCAAGGGCGTGACGAGTTTCCAGGACGCGGGTAGCTCCTTCGAAGACGTGCAAGTGCTCAAGGAGATGGCCGACGCGGGGACTCTGCCTGTGCGGGTCTGGATGCTCCTGCGGGAGCCCGCGGGCAAGCTCCGCGAGCAGCTCCCGAAGATGAAGCTCAAGGATTACGCAGGCGGCTACCTGACCGTCGGCGGCATCAAGCGCTCGATCGACGGGGCCCTCGGCTCCCACGGCGCGTGGCTCCTCGAGCCCTACGCCGACCTGCCTGAGACCGCCGGCCTCAACACTGTGCCGATCGACGACGTGAAGGCCTGCGCGGCGATCGCATTCGAACACGGCCTGCAGCTGTGCATTCACGCCATTGGCGACCGCGCCAACCGCGAGGTGCTCGACATCTATGAGGGGTTCTTCGGAGACGACCCCAAGCGCCAGGGCCTGCGCTGGCGGATCGAGCACGCCCAGCACCTGCACCCCGACGACATCCCGCGCTTCGGTAAGCTCGGCGTGATCCCCGCAATGCAGGGCGTGCACTGCACCTCGGACGCACCCTGGGTGCTTCGGCGCCTGGGGCCGGAGCGCGCGGAGAGCGGCGCCTACATGTGGCGCAAGCTGCTGGATTCCGGCGCGGTGGTGACCAACGGCACCGACGCCCCGGTGGAGGACCTCGACCCCATCGCGAGCTTCTACTCGACGGTCACCCGCCGGCTCAGCGACGGCACCACGTTCTTCCCGGGCGAGCGCATGACGCGCATGGAGGCCCTTCGCTCGTACACGCTTTCGAACGCTTACGCGGCCTTCGAGGAGCAAGTGAAGGGTAGCCTCGAAATCGGCAAGTACGGCGACGTCGTCGTTCTCTCGAAGGACATCCTCAAGTGCCCGGATGACGAGATCATGGACACCAAGATCGACATGACGATCGTCGCCGGCGAGGTCCTCTTCGAGCGCGAGTAGCGCTGCAGGAGTAGAACCCGATTCCAGGACCTAAAGAAGGAGACCTGGGCGCCCTTCGGCGCCCAAGTCTCCTTCTTTCTTCGTGGGCTCGGGCTTTCGTCGTGGGCTCGGGCCCCACTCCCGTACCGCTAGGTCTTGCGCGCCTTGAGGTAGGCCTCCATGAACGGGTCGATCGCCCCGTCCAAGACCTTGCTCACGTTGCCTTCCTCTTCGTTCGTGCGGTGGTCCTTGACCATTTGGTAGGGATTCAGCACGTAGGAGCGGATCTGGCTGCCCCACGCGATCTCGCCCTTCTCGCCGTACAGCTTGGACATCTCCGCGTCGCGCTTCGATTCCTCGAGGGCGACGAGCTTGGCCTTCAGGAGGCTCCACGCCGTGGCGCGGTTCTTGTGCTGGCTGCGCTCGTTCTGGCAACGCACCACAACGCCCGTCGGGAGGTGGGTCAGGCGCACGGCCGATTCCGTCTTGTTGACGTGCTGGCCGCCCGCGCCGCCGGCCCTCATCGTGTCGATCTTGACGTCCGACTCGTTGATCTCGATGTCGATCTCGTCGTCGATCGCGGGGGTGACGTCGACCGAGGCGAACGCGGTCTGGCGCCGCGCCTGGGCGTCGAAGGGGCTGATGCGCACGAGGCGGTGTACACCGGTCTCGGCCTTGAGGTACCCGAAGGCATAAGGCCCGTCGATCTGCAGCGTGACGCCGCGGATGCCGCCCATGTCTTCCTCGGAGAGCTCGACCTCGGTGACGTCGAAGCCCTTGACCTCGGCCCAGCGGATGTACATGCGCATGAGCATCGAGGCCCAGTCGCATGCGTCCGCGCCGCCAGCGCCCGCGCTGATCTGGAGGAACGCACCCTGGGAGTCACTGGGGCCCCCCAGCATGACCCGGAACTCAAGGGCATCGACCGTCTTCGAGCCTTCGTCGAGGACGCTTTCGATCTCGGCGGCCACCTCTTCGATGTCGCCTCCCTCTTCCACCATTTCCAGGAGCAGGTCGACCTCTTCAAGCCCTGCTTGAAGGGCCTTGACCGGGTCCGCAACGAGGCGGAGCCCCTTCATCTCCTTGACGAGCTTCTGGCTCTTTTCCTGGTCGTTCCAGAAATCCGGGCTCTCCTGGAGGGTTTCAATCTCCTGGAGTCGCGTCAGTTTCGTGGGGTAGTCAAAGACTCTCCGTCAGCAGGCTAAGCCTGCCGCGGAGCTCCTTGGTGCGGTCGCGGTATTCGGCGGATGTGGCGCTCATAGCGCGAGGAGGATAGTCGGGAGGCCCTGGGAATACAGCAAGATTGTGGCTAGAGGGCTCAGTTCGCGAACCGAGCCCCTGGACCCCGGCGGACGCGGTTTCTGGGGGGGGGCTCCGCCGATGGCCACTGTAGCTACTTACTGTCGAGCTTCCCGAAGCGGTGCTCGAGCTGGCGCTGGACCTTCCGGGCAGCCCCTTGCACCGCCTCGTGGAGGGTCGCAGCCGTGTGCTCGGCCGCCACGGGGTCCAGACCCCGCGGGCGCGCCTCGACGACGCAGTTCTTGTCCACGCCGCCCTTGTCGGCGTTCACGTCCTTCAAGAAGACCTCGACGCGCGTCAGTCGATCGGCGGAGTGGGCAAGGGCGTGCCTGACATCCTCTTCGAGGGCGTCGACCTGGGCGTGCATGTTGGGCGCATGAATGGCGATTTCCATGCCCCCATTCTAGCAATCAATCGGCCCGTTCAACCCGTCGTCGCCGGGCCCCTTCGGCCGCGGCCCCGATCAGCCCTTGGGCAGCGCCTCGAACTCCTCGCGCAGCTGCCCGCCGCGCTTCGGTGACACCATCTCGATATACGCAATCATGCCCCCAAGCCACTCCTTGAAGTTCGTTCTCCCCTCACGGTTCTGCGCCTCGAGCCCGGTGCTCTTGGCACCGTGGAGGATGGCGCGAATCCGCCGCACGAGCGGTCTCGGCACGCCGAGCTGATCATTCACGACAATGCCCGTCACCGACTGCCTTGCGTTCGATCGCAGCACGCGCGTCTTCTTCTCGTTGACGGCAAAGCCCTCGTCCTGGGCGATGTGCCGAAGTCGCGCCAGAAGGTAGCCAACGTGCGTATTTGCGTCGGGATTCTCCGAGAGCCTCGCTGAGAAGGTCAGGTCGTCCGCGTAACGCGTATAGGTCCAGCCAAGCTTGGCTGCGATGCCATTCAAACGCTGGTCAAGACGGCGCGTGATCCAGTTGGAAAGCGCTGGGCTCGTGCACGCGCCCTGGGGCAAGGCGCGGGGCCCCGTGGCCGCGTAGCGGGTCTCGCCGGCATAGGTCAAGGGGCGGCGCGGCGCCTCGGTGGTGAGCAGCGAAAGGACCGTCGCCACGGCTGGCGAAAAACCCATCCCGCGGAACGCGCCGCGCACGCGCGGGAAGGTGATCGTCCCGAAGAAGTCCGAGAGATCCGCGTTCACGACGATGTCCGCGCCCACGTGGGGCTCGGCGTTCGAAACGGTCGAACGTCCGCACACAAAACCATGGGCGGCATTGTGAAAAGCGAGCTTCGAAAGCACCGAATCCAGGACCCACCGCTGGGCCGCTGCCATGGACTTGTGCGGCGCCGTGATCGTGCGCGACCCGCCGGAGCGTTTGGGCACTTGAAAGGCAACGTAATGCACACGCGTGGGCGCTTCGCTGTGGAAGGCGAGGAACCGAAGCCGGCCAACGGAGAGCCCCATGGCCGCCGCAAGGTTCGCTGGGGTGCTGACCTTGGGAAACCCAAGCCGTTCGAGCGTCTCGAGGTTCGCACGGTGATCGCTGAGGCCCCCCGACACGCCCCGCCCGAGGAAGTTGATGTCGGTGGCCTTGCGCCGCGCGACTTCCTCCACGCGCGCCTGGCGCCGCTTCGCGGCCTCGAGCTTCTTCTGCTCCTTCAGCGCCTGACGCTCCGCTCGGCTCGCAGACACCGCCTCCGTGGCCCTGCGATGCTCGCTGCCGCGCACGCCCCGCAGCTCCTCGTAGTGGCGCCCGACCTCGTGGATCTCGTGGAGCTCCTCGGCCGTGATCAGCCCCGCCCCCACCATCGTCCGATCGATGATCTGAATCCGCGGTAGAGAATCATCGGGGATCACCCCAAGGGAATCGAGATAGGCCGAGCGGATGCCGCCCAGGGACTGGATCGTGCCCCGGGCGTCCTTGGTCGACAGGGGCTGGAAACGCCCCACGTCGAGGTTCTCGAGCCCCGTGGGCCTCGGTGTTTGGGGCGCCGACTCCGCGCTCGACGTCGGGTGAGCCCCCCTTGGCATCGGGCTGGAACGCAGGCCCGAAGCCACCCGATCGGCGTTGCGACCGTTGTGGCAGAACACACACCAGCGCGTGGGCTTCTGGAAGACAAAGTGGCAATGCGGACAGATCGTGAACGCCGCCGCGCGCGGGCCGAAGAGTCGCTTGAGGGCGTCGAAGAGTCCCATGGCAGAGCGAGGAGAGCGAACGAGAGAAGAGGCGGGCAGATCCGTGACACCTGACCTCGAGGCTCGGGACCGAGGTCGTTCACCAAGGCCGATGGCGCATCTATGCGACGCGAGAGCCTTGGATCGTCTTGGTCGAGTCGCATAGATGCGCCATCGGCCAAACGAACAACGACTTCGGGGAAGCGTTGGGGAGCAGTGTCAACCACGGCGGAACGCCGCAGAATAGTCTCAGGCGGTACGTATCGTCCCGCGCCCTTCTCTCATTCAATCTCCTGCGTGAGGGTAGCGGACCCACGCGCGGTGGCGTGGACCCAGGTTGGAATCGCTCGTTTCATCCGCGCGCCCACAGCTTGCGCTGGGTGTACCAGCTCTCCAAATCCGGTGCGGTTCCTGCTTCTCCGCGCACGACGTCGCGCATGGCCTGGATGTGCCGGCATGGCCCGTTTCGAATGCCGAACTTGTGGTGGTGACTGCAAAGGCACTTGCCCTTGACGACCCTTCCGTCGTCCTCGAACTTCACCTCACAGGGGATCCCGTCGACCCGACCGTTCGCGATCGTCCCTCCGCTCGGCGGTGTCACGCGGCCCTCGATCGTGACGGCTTTGCGTGCGACGAGCAAAGCAGCCTCAGTCTGCTCAGGGTTGGAATCCCCAAGCTCGCGATCGGAAAGCGCCATGTCGAGCACCTGGCGCCAGCGGTAGCAACCAGCCCCAAGGTCGTAGATTGCCTGGCCCCGCAGCGCCAACTCACCCAGGGCCGCGGCCGACTCGGCTTCGGTGCCGCCAGAAGCCGCTGCCGCCCCGGCGAAGTCGAGGCGCCGCTGGGACTGCAGCGCCGTGGCCAGCGCCGCCACCGTGCGATCGGGCACGTCCACGGGCGGCAGGAAGGAATCGATGGCCGAGCCGCGGGTCCAGTCGTTGGTGGTCCAGCCGGAGAGCCCCAGCGTCAGGCGCATCTCGCCCATGCGCACGACCCAGAACGTTGGAAGACCGGTACCGAGCAGGTAGACGTCGACCCCGTCCGCGAGGGGCAGCAGCCGACTGAGCACGAGGAGCCGCCGGCGCCCCCAGATTCGAATCGCGTTCGGGCCCACCGCGCTCGGTCCACTGTACTTCGTGCCGTGGCTCTCGATCGCCTTCTCCCAGGGCTCGAGCACGAGCTTCGGCGTGGCCCCGTCTTCGAGCTCAAAGCGAACCGCCCGCGGGCTCGTCTTGGCCTTGTGCCGCTTCAAGTACGCGAGGAGTGAATAGACCGCCGCCACCGTCAGTGGCACCCGCCGCATGGGCAGCGCCATGGCGGCCTGGATCTGACTGAACCCGCGCAGCCAACCCTCGGGCAAGTCGATCTTCTCCTCGCGGTGCCCGTCGCCGCCACCGGTGGCGACTTCGAAGCCCTCGGGGTCCACCTGGAACCGCGTGGCGCGGTAGGAACGAAGCTGCTGGAAGTGATCGTAGAGCTGCCAGGAATAGTCCACGTTCGTCGTGCCAACCGCCGTGCCTTCGTCGCCGCGGAAGCCGCCGTCCCGCGCGACCGAGAGGCATCCGTAGCTCGATTCATCCGCGGAGAAGCACTCGAAGAGCACTGTGTCATCGGCCACCGTTACGACGGGGTCGTAGGGCATGAGCTGGCGCCACAGCGTGGGGTCGCTTTTCCGAAGCCAAGTATTGAAACCGCGGCGGGCTTTCCAATAGCGGCCCTTGGCCGATTTGTAGCTCGCCTCGAGGCCCTCCGGCAGGGGAGCCTTCATGCGCGACGCAAGGTCCGCCGCGGCCTCCGCCCTCGCGCCTTCGTAGATCGCACGCTCGATGGCTCCGCGCTCGGCACGCCACTCTTGGTAGGCGGTCTTGTCCCGCGGCACAAACCGAAGGTCGTTGATCACGACGTCGTGGAGCGCGCTGATCGCCTCGCGGAACCGCAGCGGCTGGGCCAGGGCAGCGTCGAACTGGACGCGGTCGCGGCCAAGGTCCGGGGCGAGGCGCAGGATGGCAGCGCCGGTGCCGTCCTTGAACGAGCTGCGTCCATGGTAGGAGGTGGTGACTTGCACTAGCCCGCCTCCCCGCTGATGGCATCCCGGGGCGCAAGGCCGAGCTCTGGCAGGCACTCCTGTACGAGGGGCTCAAGGCTTGGGGCGATCTCCAGGAGACGCGCGATCGCGCTGAGTCCTGTGCGACGCTCCGCCAACCGGATCGAACGCACGGCGATCGCGAGGACGGATATGAGCCCGGGTACCTGAGCGGCACCGGGGTCACCGTGAACGGCGTCGACGATTTGATCGAGCGCCTTGGGCTTCCATCGGCTTCCGCTGTGCACGCCGAGGATCACCGTTGACCAAACCGCGCCGAGCCCCTGGGCATCCCCCGGGGCCGCGCCACGTTCGCGCAAGCGATCGATCAGCCCGAAGCGCACGTCTGGATAGGGCGATTCGATCAGCCTCGTCCAAAGCTCCGGTTCATTCCATCCCGCGGATCCCGCGGTCAGGCGCCCGATGGCCACGCTTCTCAGAGGAGCGAGCATCGCGTCGAAGAACACGGTCTCAAACTCCAAGTCCAAGGGATCGCCGGCTGCGTAGCGCTGCTCGAAGGCCCATGTCGCGGCCTCTGTTCCGTGGGCGGCGCAGGTCATGGCCGCCAGTCCCTCGAGCTCGGCAGGCTGAAGCGGGACCTGGCCGTGGCGGGCCACCAGGAGATCGAGCCCCAGGCGTACGACGGGCTCGGGCCGCACGACGCAAAGCTGGAGGATCTCGCCCGTGCTGAGCCGCGCGGGATCCACATGCTTGCGGAACGCCGCCGTGACCTCGGAGAGCACGGTGGACCCAGGTCGATTCAGGAGCGCCACCCATTCGTCGATAGGGAGCGCCGCGAGGCAGTCGCTCTCCCCAAAGGCGCGGCCCCCGAACTCCGCGGCCCGGGGGTCCGCGTGCTCAACCAGTTGAAAAAGGCGGTCTTTCGAGATCGTGGGGATGAGCTGGGCGTGGTGCGCCTCGATGAGGTCGAGGGCAAACACCCGGACCGCGGCGCCCTGGGCCCCGAGAACGAGATCCACGAGGGGCTCAAACGCTTCGACTGTTCGCCAAAGGGCCGTGTGGTACGGCGCCGGCGCCAGGTCCCCGATGGAGCGCCCCTCCTTGAGCGCCGTCTGCCGAACCGTGAACTCCAGCGCGTCGCTCCCATGGAAGCACGCATGCATCAAGAACCACGAGTCGAGGAGGTTCTCGCCGAGGGCCAAGTCCCCGTCGGTGTAGTTCGCAAGAGCCGAAGTGACCGCCGGTACGTACGCCGCCGGGTCCGAGTAGCCAAGGTGCCGGAAGGTTCGCCAAACGCGCCTGCAGAGGTAATACCGGGTGGCCTGCGTGAAGAGCCGGTCGTGGGGCCGGTTTCGACGGTCAGTCCGCCGGTCCGCTGGATTGGGCGTCACGCGGTTCCATCCTCCGTCCAGGCGGTGAATCGAAACGTATTGGCCCGACACCCTATCCCAGTACGTCCACCCCTTGCGGCGACGACGGAGCAGACGGTCAAAAGCTGCCGCCCACCACCCCAGCGCCTCAAGGTCCCCGTCTTCTTCGGCCTGCTTGAAGAGTCGTTTGACCACCACTTCGTGCCCAGGCCGGTCCATCGGCTGCGCCGCATACGCGCGCACCTGGTCCCGTGCCCAGGGTCGCTTGTCGATCTTCCATCGATCGACGAATACGCTCAGACCCTTGTCCGAAGTGAACGTCCGCAGGTACTCCACAAACTCCGGCGACTCGCTTTCGAAAAGCTCGTCACGCAAGAGGGTGGAGGGGGCCGGCTGCGTCATGGGGAACACGGCGCCTCGCGCCGTGTGCATCCGAGGCTAGGGGCTCTGGGCACCGAGGTCAATCACGGCGATCAGGCATCGCCGGGAGCTAGGCGTCCGATGAACAACGCTCTGAAATGCCGGCTTCTTCGGCCCGCCTCCTAGGCCCCAACTCGCTCGACTCGTGCACCGCCAAACTCCTCGAGTAGGTCGGCGTACCAAGCAGCCGCGGCGCGGGCATGCTCCGCATGGGCTTGCGGCGCCCAGAGAACGCTCAGGGTCTCGAGCGTTTCCGGAGAGGTCTTCGTGCCGTGGCTATCCTTGACCGCGTTCGCGATCGGCCCGTTCGCGTCGTAGATGCAGAGCAGCCCGTCGAGGCGGATCTCTTGGCCGCTTTGATTGAAGACGTACGAGCCGCTCTCTGGAACGTCGACGCGGAAAGGTGCCGTGGCGCGCTGCACGTCGATCACGCTGATAGGAAAGCCTGTGTGCAGGCTCACCGCGTTGCAGACATCCACCGCCGCGTTGATGGTGGGGAGCCCCTTCTCCCCCGCCGCCCGCACGAGGTATTCGGAGGACGGCTTGCCCCGGCCCGTGGGCTTGTGCCCTCCGTGGCGGAGCAGGTCCCGTACGTTCTGACGAAGGATCTCGCGGGCCTCCTCGCTCAAGCGAATCGAATCGGGGACCGAGGCATCCAGGCCATGGAGCTCCGCCAGTGCGGGGTCGGCGGGGACTTGCCCAAGGGGCGCGGGGTAGCGGGCGTGGAGTGCGACTGGGTAGAGCAGCGGGTGCGGCGCGAATTCGAGCATGCCCCCGAGGATAAGCGCCTCCGGGAGGAGGGTCGCGTGAGTTGGGCCGTGGCGGCGGGCTCCCGGCTAGCCCGCGAAGGATCGCGAGTGCAGGTTCCGAGGTTACTCTATTGCGAATGATTCTCATTCGCAATAGAGTAGAAGCCACGCGCCCCCGCTGCGGCGCCCAAAGCTCAAACTCCTAAGACTCTCTCCTCTCCCTCCCTTCCTGGAGCACCTCCTCCGATGCGACTCTTCCACGCCATCACCCTGCTAGCCGCGACTTCCGGCTCCGCATTCGGCCAAGGCCTCTTCCCCGCCCTCGTCTCCGACTCCGCCGGCGACCGGATCATGTCGTGTGTGGACCTCGACCAGAACGGGGACTACGCCGGGTCCGGCGAGGTCACGGTCTTCTATGACGACGTCACTGGGGCCTTCCCATTGTCCAACAACGTCGGACTGCAGCGACTCCCCACGGGAGAGGTCTTCGTCACCGATACGAGTCAAGACACCATCCTTGCCCTTCGGGATACGAACCTCGACGGCGACGCTCTCGACTTCGGCGAAGCCAGCATCTGGTTCGATGGCACGGGTGGTAACCCCACGGGCGTCGAGCTCACGAGCGCCCGTGGCATGTGGATCGACCCGGGCGGAGTGCTCTGGGTAGCCTCCGCCAACAGCGGCGGCGGAGGGAACGACGCGATCGTGCGCCTCGAGGATCTCAACGGCGACGGCGACGCGAACGACACGAATGAACAGGCCGAGTACTACGTCATCCAGCCGGGAGGCGCCATTGGTGATTCCATTCCGACGGCCGTCTCGCGGGGGCCCGATGGAGCGCTCTATTACGTCGATACCGGCTCCACAGGAACCCTCACCAAGGGCGTCTATCGCCTCGAGGACCTCGATGGCTCTGGCACGATCGACGCGCCAGGAGAGTCGACGCTGTTCTACGCTCCCCCCACGCCGGGCACCGCGCCGTTCTTCTGGGACCTCGGCCTCGACGACCAAGGGCGCTTCTATATCGCGGACACGGGCAACGACGTGATCTGGCGCTTCTTTGATACGAACGGCGACGGCATCGTCAACCCAGGCACCGAAGCTGATCTGATCTTCCAGGCCCCGGGCTCCAGCCTCATCTGGGAGGTCACGCCAGCCGCGGATGGCTCCATCTACGTGGCTGAGGACCAAAGCCCGGACCGCCTCCTGCGCTTTGTCGACACCGATGGGGACGGGCTATTCCTCACGGCCGGCGAGGTCCAGACGATCTACGACGAGAGCACAGCCGCCAGCGATATCGGCTCGCCGAAAGCGATCTTCGTGATCGACCAGGTCGGCCCGATCGGCACGGCCGAGTGCGACCCCGCCGTCCCCAACTCCACGGGTCTTCCGGGCACACTCTCCGCGTTTGGGTCCACGTCGATCCTCACCAACCAAGTGACGCTCCAGGCCGATCAGCTCCCACCGAACACCTTCGGCATTTTCGTGGTGGCGCGCCAATCAGGCTCCCAGGCCCCCCCCATGAGCGACGGCATCCTCTGCATGAGCGGGCCCATCGGGCGCTACCAGGGAACGATTCTGAGCTCCGGAGCCAGCGGCCAGTTCCACTTCAACATCGACGCCACCGCGATCTCCCAGCCGAACGGTCCCGTGCCCGCCATGGCCGGGGACACCTGGCGCTTCCAGGCTTGGCACAGGGACGCCAATCCCCTGGCCACGTCGAATTTCACGAGCGCAGTGGCGATCACGTTCACGCCGTGAGGTATCAAGCTGTCTCTTATACACATCTGACGCTGCCGACGATATGCAGTG
>OJFX01000870.1_pt1 | contig 11023 bp, 13 predicted proteins | sample 1594171 | NCBI WGS metagenome assembly OJFX01 (sample SAMN05416840, study PRJEB24817) | seawater metagenome | isolation source: Sea water | place: Canada:Atlantic | collected 2013-07
ACCCGCGGGGGGTGGAATCGCTCCGAGAGGTGGAGAGATTTGATTTTGTACACAAAAACACAAGGCGTGTGGGCCCCAAGGAATCGGGATGTTGCGAGAATCTTCGCCGACCGTCCCCTCCCCACGCATCTGTTCCCATGCAAAGCATTGACGTCATCGACTCCCATACAGGGGGCGAGCCCACGCGGCTCATTGTGTCTGGAGGGCCCGATCTTGGGCGGGGTCCGCTCCACGAGCGGGTCATTCGGTTCCGCGAGGAGTTCGATCATGTGCGGCGTGCCGTGACCCTTGAGCCCCGCGGTTCAGATGTGCTGGTCGGGGGTCTCCTGTGTGAACCCCACGACGTCAGCTGCGACGTCGGCGTGATCTTCTTCAACAACGTCGACTACCTAGGCATGTGTGGCCACGGGGCCATCGGGCTCATCAGCAGCTTGGAGTACCAAGGGAAGATCGGGCCTGGCGTCCACGCCATCGACACCCCGGTTGGCAAAGTCACTGCTGAACTCGCCCCAAGTGGTCTCGTGAGCGTTGCCAACGTGAAGAGCTTCCGGCACGCGGCCGCCGTGACCGTGGACGTCCCAGGGCTCGGCTCCTTTACAGGGGACGTCGCCTACGGTGGAAACTGGTTCTTCCTCGTGACGTCGCTCCCTGAGGGGCTTGAGCTTCCGAAACTGCGGGTGCACGACCACGCGCGATGGACCGACATGGGGGTCCGGCTGCGCGCGGCGCTGGCTGCGAATGGGATCACCGGGGATAGCGGTGCCTACATCGACCACGTTGAGTTCTTCGGTCCGCCAGAGGATCCCGCCCACGACTCACGGAACTTCGTGCTTTGCCCCGGCGGGGCCTTCGACCGCTCCCCCTGCGGGACCGGAACGAGCGCGAAGCTCGCCTGCCTGGCGGCCGATGGAAAACTCGCTCCGGGGGCACTCTGGGCCCAGGAGAGCATCATCGGAAGCGTGTTCTCGTGCAGCTATCAAGAGGGTTCGGAGCCAGGAACCATCCTGCCGACGATTGCGGGCACAGCGTTTGTTAGTGCGACCGCGAGTCTCGTGATCGACCCGCGTGATCCCTTTCGTCATGGATTTGCTGCCGCTGGGACCGGCGCTACCGAATGAACTCCCCTCAGCGTGACCATCCAGAAGGAGGCGGGGCGGCGGGCCCCTCCGGTGACACCGTTCTTGTCATTGGAGGGGGTGTCATCGGCGGCATGAGCGCTTGGTACCTGCATCGGGCGGGATACCAGGTGACGGTCATGGACCAGGGCCAGTTTGGCGCCGCTTGCTCCCACGGCAACTGTGGCTATGTCTGCCCGAGCCACGTCCTGCCCCTCTGCCAGCCTGGCGCCATCGTCAAGACGATGAAGGCGATGCTGCGCCGCAACTCTCCGTTCGCCATCAAGCCACGGGCGAGCCGCGCGTGGCTCGGGTGGTTTTGGAACTTCATGCGCGCTTGCGACCGGGACCAGATGATGGCCACCGCCGCCGGCACCCACGCGCTCTTGCAGTCGTCCCTGGGGCTCTACCGCGAGCTCGTCAAAGAGGAGGGGATCGACTGCGAATGGCAGGAGCGAGGCTTGCTCTTCATCTACGACAAGGCCGAGGACTTCGACGCCTACGGGAAGACGGATAGTCTCTTGCGCGAGCACTTCGGGCTCGCTGCGACGCCCTATGCCGGCGACGAGGTGCTGGGCATTGAGCCGGCACTCAAGCCAGGGATCGGGGGTGCATGGCACTACGAGGGGGATTGCCATCTGCGACCCGACAAGCTGATGGCGGAGCTGCGCAAGCGCCTCGAGGCGGGGGGCGTGCGGTTCATCGAAGGGAAAGCGATGGAGGGCTTTCGGTGCGAGGGCCGCAGCGTGCGCGCCGTGGTTTCAGGCGGCGAGACCATCGAGGCCAGCCGGTTCGTGGTGGCCACCGGCGCGATGACGCCCATGCTCAACGAACACCTCGGGTTCAAGATCCCCATCGAGCCGGGCAAGGGGTACTCCATCACGTCGGCCGGCACGGACAACTTGCCCGTGCATCCATTGATCTTCGAGGACTCCCACGTGGCGGTGACGCCCATGACGAGTGGGTTCCGCATTGGATCGACGATGGAGTTCGTCGGGTACAACACGTCGATCCATCCCAAGCGCCTTGGCCTCTTGACCGCGGCCGCGGACAAGTACCTCCACGGTCCTATGCCTGCGGAGGTTCAGGAGACCTGGTACGGATGGCGCCCCATGGTTTGGGACGGGAGGCCGATCATCGACAAGGGGCCGGCCCACGACAACGTCTGGATCGCCGCGGGCCACAGCATGCTTGGCCTCAGTATGGCAACGGGGACCGGCCGCTTGATCACCGAGATGGTGTCAGGCGACCGGCCCCACGTGGATCCTGAACCCTACCGGGCGAGTCGGTTCATTCGATCGTGATGCGAACCATCTCGGAGCGGGCGATGCCGTTTGCCGCGCCGGGATCGCGAACGACCCATTGGGCGTTGTAGCTCATGCCCACCATGACCGGCGCCGTGGCCGCCGGGTCGATCCAGGTCGCGAAGCCGCTGCCAGGGCCCGCGCCCTCGAGGCGCTGGGGGAACGGAAGGCCCGAGCGAAGTTGATCGGTCGGGGCGCCCGGGGGCAAGTTCTGGACCCTCACGTTGAGTAGCGCCCAAGCGCCGCCGTAGGCGAGATTGATGCCGACTCGGAAGCCCTCGTTGCCCTCCGCGGGCGGCGAGGTGGCGATGATCTCAGGCACGATGCCGAAACTGCCGGCAACCGCGCCAAGGCCCAGGGGCATCGGGTTTGGGGCCGTGCGCTCGCTCCAAAGGGTGGGGCGATCGAAGGGGGCGGTCTCAGCGGCGACGCGCGGATCGGTCAGGGTCCCGAGGAACGCGATGATGTCCCCGCGGACCTGCGGCGGGACCCGCAGATCGTTCAGGCGCTGGTCTTTGTTGTCCGCGAAGGGGCCGCCGTCCTGGTCGTAGAACTGCAGGAGCTGGTTGAGCGAGTTGATCCCGGGGGCCCCGGTGTGGAAGAACCGCTCCCGGAGCGTGACGTTCCGGAGGGACGGAGTCTTGAAGCGCCCACGGTCTTGGTTGCTACCGGTGACGGCGCGGCGCCCTTCGTCTTCGGCGATGGGGCGCAGGCCCAGGTTGTGGAACTGGCCGTCCGAGAAGAGGCTGCCCGAGTGGCACTGGGCGCAGCGGGACTGGGGGCTACCGAAGGCGCCGCGTCCGCGGTTCTCCGCCTGCGTGAACTGCGCTTGGTTGCGCATGACCCTGTCGAACTTCGACTGGTCGGGGATGAGCGTGCGCTGGTACGTCGCGAGTGCGAAAGCGATGCGGACCGGGGTGATCTCGGTCGTGCCGAAGGCGTTCTCGAAGAGCTCGGGGTACGTGGAGTCCACCGCCAGGGCGGCCTGGACGTCCGCGGGCAGGTTCGACGCGAGGGCCAAGGGGCGGCCCGCTGCGAGGCGGTCCGTGACGCTTGTCCAGTCGCGGCTCTCGAACGCCATCTCCACGTCCGACATCAAGGGCTGCAGGGACTGGGACTCAAGGGCGCCGCGGTTCTGAATCACGACCTGCCCGGTGAGCGGATCGCGGAACTGGCCGCTGGCGCGTCCATCCCAGAAGAGAGTGGGGAAATAGGCGGCCGCGATCATGCTCGGCGTCGAGCGGTTCGTGGCCTGCACTCCGAAGCCGAACATGCTGTCGCTTTCGAAGTGGCCGAACGAGTTCGAGGACGAGACGCCCGGGGAGCCGAAGATGTCGTCGGCGGTTCCGGGGACTCCGTCGGGGCCGGGGTGAGCCGCCAGGTTCCCAATTCGCGGATCGGTGCCACCGTGCCCGGGCATGTGGCACGTGCCGCATGCCATGGTGCCGTCGCTGGAAAGTTGCTCATCCCAGAAGAGCGCCTTGCCAAGCACGGCCTTCTCCGCGGTGATCGGGTTCTCGTTCGGGGCGAGCGGCGGGGGCAGTGGCCCCTGGGCGCTCGCCGTAGAGGCGACGCCGAGGGATAGGGCCCCAAGGGCCAACAGCCCGGCGGAACGGCGCGGGGTTTGGGGAAGAGTCAATCGCATGATGTTCAGATAGTTCGGCGGTGGGGGTGCGCTGGGAACGCGGCGCGCTGGGATCCCAAGTAGGGGACGCGGAGCAAACTATCGAACGGGATTCCGCTCCCTGCAAACGCCGGCTCACGCCGCTCTCATGAATGCGAGGGCTGCGGCGTGCCCCCTGGGAGCCTTCGGACTACGGTTTCCAAGCGCCCCCTCGTTCCGATGGGCCGCAGCGAACGTGAATCGAATCGAAACACCCTGCGTATGCGACTGTCATGAACACCCCCGGAACGCCCCGCGACACCAAGCCGACCATCGCCCAGGCCCAGATCATCGTTCTCGCTTTGATCATGGGCATCGTCCTCTTCGCCGTCGTGGCGTACGTCGTCTCGCCTCTGGATGGGCCCTCCGAGGGCATTGATGCAGCAGAACCGGCGATTCCGATGTTCCCGCTGATCCTCGCCGTCCAAGGCACGATGGCGATCGCTGCGGCGTTCTTCCTGCGTGGAGTCCTCGCCCAGCGAGTGAAGCCCCGGCGAGAGGAAGCCCGTGGGGAGGTCCGAGAGGGGGTCATGCCCGCGGAGCTACTCACAGCGACGATTGTCTCCGCCGCCCTCGTCGAGTCCTTGGGCCTGCTCGGATGCGTGGGTTACCTCCTGGACGCGCAGATGGCCTATCTAGCGGCGCCCGTGGTGGCCGTGGCGCTTATGGCGTTCTGGTTGCCCTCCAAGTCCTCCGTGGAGAACTGGCTCGAAGGGCTTTCGTGAGGGAGGGGAAGGGCCCCTTTGGGGCTCCTTTTGAGGTTTCACCCAGGCGGCGCGGTCAATGGTTCAAGGGGGTCCCTTGGGGGGGTCGATACCCCCCGGTAGCCCCTAGCCACGCCAGAAACCATGAAAGCTATCGTCACGGACGACTCGAAAGCGACTCGCACGATCCTGAGCAAGCTCATGCAGGATCTGAACTTCGAAGTGGAGGAGGCCGCCGACGGCGGGCAGCTCCTGGAGGTTCTCACGCGCGAGGCCGTCGATATCTGCCTGATCGACTCGAACATGCCAGGGATGACCGGGACCGAGGTCATTCGCATTATGAAGTCGCATCCTGCGTGGAAGAACATCCCTTCGATCCTCGTGACCGATGAGATCGCCAGCGAGAGGATGAACGGAGCTCTGGAGGCAGGAGCGTCCGGATGCCTTGGCCGGCCCCTCAAGATCGAGAAGCTCACGGACTTGCTCAAACGCCTCGGCTTGGAGCAGTGATCCCGGGTAACCACGGGACCAAGCGACATACACAAGGGCGGAGCAGCACGAGCGGTGCCGCTCCGCCCTTCGCGTTTACGATGGGTCCCCATGGAGCCACGGGAGAGGATCGGGAGAGGGGCAGTGGGTGCCGCTGTGGGGGGAGCCATCGCGCTAGCCCTCATTGCTTATGCCTTATGGGCCGGATCCCGGAACCAGGGGCTTGGGCTGCCCACGGGTAGCGGGGCAGGTTCCGTCGGGCCATCGTCGGAGCCCGGGGGTGGCGCGGCTCGGGACCTCGTCTATCCGGAGGAGGGCAGCGCCACGGGGGCACGGGAACCAGAGGCACCTGGTCCCGAAGAGGAAGCGCCTGCTGCCGACGGGGCGCCGGCGCCCGGCTTGCCCACGCCCACGCAGGAGCTTGCGCCATTGCCGGAGCCGGTCGGTGTTCTGTCGGGCCGGCTGCTCCCCGAATCAGGGGTCTTCGACCAGGAACCGTCCGCGCTCATCCGCGGCATCACCTTGGACGCGGTTTCGAGAGTGGCGCCCCGCATCACCGCCACGGCGGCGCTGAGTCCCGTCCTGGACGACGAGGGACGTCTCGTGGCCATAGACTTCGAAACGGAGGCTCTTCCGGCCGTGGAGTTTGAGCTGACCCTTAGCCAGCTCGGTACCAGGCGCTGGGATCGGACGAGCGCGATCGCCCTCCCGCCCCAGGGGGGCATCGAATTCCTGTGCTACGACGGGGACGACGAGGTCGCCGTGGAGTTCTTGGTGGTGGACGCCGTCTCCGGCGAAGCCATCGACGACTGGGAGGCGAGCCAGTTTCGGCTCTCGGCATCCAAGGAGAGCGGAGTCCTACTCCATGCGGGTCCGTTGAACGCGGACAAGATCCCCGTGGACGCGGCGCTTCAGTGGATCGTCGAGGCCGACGGCTACGCGCCTGCCTTTGGGAGCGAGGGGGACTTTCAAATGAGTGCAGACGGCTCTAAGAGGGCCGTGACCGTGCGGCTGGAGCGTGGATTTGCCACTCGGCTGGTGGTCCTTGGGGTGTCGCCCGATCGGGTGCCGGCGGATCGCGCCGATGTTTGGGTCGACGGGCGGCGCGTGGGCGCCACGGACGATTCCGGCCAGATCCTGCTGCGATCCAAAGCGAAGCCTGAGACCATTGAGGTTCAGTGGCACGGCCAATCACTCAAGGGCCCGTTCGCCGGCGCCTGCCTCAAGAGACGCAGCCACCTGCACGTTGCTCTGCTCAAGTCCCCATGAACTTAGCCATGCGTCGACCCCTTCGGATTCTGATCCCTCTTCTGCTTGCGGCTCCGCTTTCAGGTTGTATCACCGCGTCGATCTGGGGCGGCACGTTCGAGGACGACGATGGGGATGGCGACCCGAGCCTGCAGTTCGACGGGGAGCAGCCAGGTGTCGACAGCGTGTGGCTCCGGATACTCCTTTCGCCGCTGACCCTGGCCGCCGACATTTGCCTCATGCCCGTGCAGGCGTACCTCTACGGCTGGGACGATGACGATGACGACGACTGCTGATCCGCTTCAGGAGCCTGGCGAAGGGCCGCCACCGACGACCACGACGAGACCGCGTAGGGAACCGTGTAAGTGAGCAGGATCTTCCAGAGGGGCGGGGCCGAGCCCGCGACGAGGAGATCCCCCTGGTTGATGAGGATCAGGATGGTCCCCACGAGGGCCGAGACCTTGAGGGCGCGCAACAGCGTCGGGCGTGCGAACCACGCGCTCAGGTAGGACTGGGTGGGGGGCGTCATGGTGGTCGGTGCCAGGGGCGGAGCATCTGGCTGCCGCCGGAGGGGTGGGACTCTAGTGTCTCGGCCAAGGTCAGGTGGATCGATATTTCGTGCGTGTCACGATATTTGTTATAACGATCATTCGGTCGGGGCGACGAATCGGCTTCCAGCGTCCCCGGATCCACAACAGCGTCCGGGCCAGGACATCCCATGATCACCATTCGCCACTCCAAGGACCGCGGCCACGCCGATCACGGCTGGCTGCAAAGTGCCCACACCTTTTCGTTCGGCAGTTACTACGACCCCGACTTCATGGCCTTTGGGCCCCTCCGCGTACTGAACCAGGATCGTGTGGCCGGTGGCGGTGGGTTCCCAGCGCACGGACACGCCAACATGGAGATTGTCTCCTATGTCCTCGAAGGTGCGATGGAGCACAGAGACAGCATGGGGACGGGCTCCGTCATGCGCCCGGGAGATGTGCAATTGATGTCGGCGGGAACCGGCGTGCAGCACAGCGAGTTCAACGCGTCCGGCACCGAACCACTGCACTTCCTCCAGATGTGGGTCATGCCGTCGAAGGAGGGCACGGCTCCCGGCTACCAACAAGAGTCCTTCGCCGCAGCCGAACGCCAAGGGCGCCTGCGCCTGGTGGTTTCTCCCGACGGTGAGGAAGGTTCGCTCCGCATTGGGCAGGACGCGAGGATGTATGCGGGGCGACTCGCCGGCGGCGAGGAGCTGGCCCATGGCCTGATCGTTGGCCGAGGCTCGTGGCTGCACGTGGCGACGGGTTCCCTCGAGGTGAACGGCATCCCCTTGGGGCCAGGTGACGGCGCGGCCATCGTTGAGGAAACGGCGCTCCAGTTGACCGCCATCGAAGACGTTGAACTCGTCCTCTGGGACCTACCGCTCAGCCGGTGACAAGGACCGAGCGAACCCGGCGCAGGGTTCGCTCGGCTTCTCCTGATCGGCCGGAACGTCGTGCGGGCTACCGGATCGCCGTGAGGGCCAGAGGGCTAGCGGTGTCCCGGTAGGAACCTGAGCAAATGCTCGAGCCGCTCCAGTCGTTCCACGTCGCTCGGCAGATCCATCCGGCCCCTCGGATCTAGCGCGAAGACATGCATGCCCGCCGCCCGAGCCGCCTCGACCCCAGGGGCGCTGTCCTCGACGACGGCGCACTGGGAAGCGGGGAAGCCCATCGAGGACGCGGCGTGCAAAAAGACATCGGGCTCTGGCTTCCAAGCGTCCACTTCGTAGGCGCTGTAGATGTGGGACGTATCGAAGTAGTCGATCAGGCCCGCTGTTCGCAGGCAGAGTTCGACCTTGTACACCGGTGCGTTGGAGGCGACGCCCCGCGGGAGCGCCAGTTCCGAAAGGAGCTCCATGGCCCCGTCGATCGGCTCCGTCTCCGTCTCGAGCCTCACCCGCTGGGCGGCACGGAACGTGTCCATGAAGTCGTCGGGAAGTTTGACGCTGGCCCGGGCCTGGAGAACACGAAGCATCTCGTTCATGTCGGCCCCGGACCAGTCCTCCAGGGCTTCCTCCAGGGTCATGGGGATGCCATGCCGGTCGAGCTCGGTGGCGAGGACGCCGTAGCTCACCCGCTCTGTTTCCACGAGCGTCCCGTCCGAATCGAAGATGACGGCGCGGATCGGTTCTTTACCCATCGGGAGAAGCTACGTGGGGAGCGCCGCCGGCGCCACGTTTCACCGGGCGGCTTTGGCGCACGGCCGGGCCAATCACCTGGCAGAAGGCCCGTCGGAAGATCCGTCGGAAGATCCGGCCGAAAGATCGGCGGAGGGCGCCCGGGGCGGGGTCGGCGTGGAGCCCAGCAGCGTGACGCGAATGGCCTCGCCCGTCACCCCAGAGATTCGGGCGTCCTGCAGCTCGAAGGCATAGGTCAGGATCCCTTGGACCCAGCTTCGGTCCTTTGGGGTCCAGTCGTAGGTGCGGTCCTTCAGGTCGAACCGGGCCACGACCCCGCGCGCGGGCCGCAGATGCCCCGTGACCTTGGCGCGCAGCCCCTGCAAGCGCACCTGGACACCACCGTGCGCGGGGAGCAAACCCAGGGACACAACGGCGGAGACCCGCACCGTCGCGACCTTCTTCTCGCCCTTTTCAAACCACTTCTTGTGGGTCTTGAAGCCGCGCCACTTCATGCCGAGTTGGCGCCGTTTGAAACGCAGGTTCCCGAAGGCTGTGAGTCGAGCGCTGCCGGGGCGGGGTCCAGGGGCGATCTGAAAGTCGGTGAGCACCACGCGGCCGTGGCTAAACTTGGACGTCACCACCTGGAAGTCGTCCAGCAGCGACTTGCGCCCGAGTTCTTTGGCCAAGGCCCCGCGAATCCAATCCCGTTGAATGTCAACGCTAAGTTCACGCGGCGCAGGCGCAGTAGCCTCAATGGCGGCGGGCGGCTTCGGTGCAGCCGGCGGCGGGGTAACCGGCGGATGGCCGCTCGCCAGGAGCGACAGGGATAAGGGAAGTAGTCCGTGAATCAAAGAGAGCTCCTGTCTATGGCCCTTAGGCTACATCGACTCCTCCCTCCAGGAACTATCGGAAATGACACCCATGAAGCGAGCGCCTAGCCGCACCCAGTGGACCGGAATCGTCTTTTGCATGACGGTTGTCTTCGCCGCCTCCGCCAGCACGGCCTTCGCGGGATCCTTCGCCCAGGGGGAAGCGCCGGCCGTGGCGGATGACGCGACGGTCGACCCGGAAGCGAAGCCGGAGGGCCGCGATGTCTACCTCGGACGCGATGTCGCAAAGACTATGCATTGGCGCGGTGCCAAGTGGCTGCTGCGCGAAACGCGTGAGAACGAAGAGAACGGCGAGCTGCTCCGTGAATGGTTGGATGTGCTGCCAGGCAAAGCCGTTTGCGATCTCGGTTGCGGGAACGGGTACCACACGCTGCCCCTCGCTGAGGCGGTTGGCCCCAAAGGGAAGGTCTTCGCAGTGGACCTCCAGCCGAAGATGCTCGAGTTCCTGAGCGAGCGTGCGGAGGAGATGAATATCAACAATCTCGTCCCGATCGAATGCACCGTTGACGATCCGCGCCTGCCCGTGGACTCGACGGACATGGTCTTGATGGTCGACGTGTACCACGAGCTGTCGCACCCGGTGCGGGTCCTTGGGCACCTGCGCAAGGCCCTCAAGAAGGGCGGAGTGGTGGTGCTCGTGGAGTTCCGAACAGAAGATCGCGGCGTGCCCATCAAGATTCGCCACAAGATGAGCAAGGCGCAGGTCATTCGCGAGATGGCGGCGAACGGTTTCCGCCTCGTCAAGGAGACGGACAGCCTCCCCTGGCAGCACGCCATGGCCTTCGGTGTGGCACCGGCGGTCGACGAGGCCCACGAGGCCCGTGAGCTAGCCCAGGGGTTCCTTGCCGCCATGGCCGGAGACGACCCGCGGATCGTTCTGCCCTACTTGGCAAAGACCGTCGAAGTGGGCGGCGCGAAGGACAAGACGGAAGAGCAGCCCGCAAGGGAGCTCGCCGTGGCGATCGGGAAGGCGATGAAGATCAAGCCGCCTATTCCGAAGAGAACGATGATCGTCCTCGAGGCAGACGGCAAAGACCGCTGGGCGGCCTACCTCACGGGTCCGCCCAATCTTGAGGTCATGGAGCAGCGGAAAAGGCTCCGAATTGAGAAGGACAGCGAGGGCCGATACGTCGTGAGCGCTTGGTGGTAGGTGCCGCGCCGTGGGGATTCGCCATTGGCGCTAGGATGGCACCATGGATCTCCCCTTCGGCCTCCCAAGGATCGCGACCTACTTGATGGTGGCGTCGCTTGTCGCTTCCTCGAACCTGACCAACCCACGGGCTGACGCGATGGGGGCCGATGGCGGCAAGGGGCAGGTGAGTCGCGGCGAAGACGTGAATCTCTCCTCCGCCCACTCGGTCCAGATCGCAGAGATGGCGGCGAGGCCGAGCGCACTCACCGAAGATCAGATCGAGGCCTGTCTCTTATACACATCTCCGAGCCCACGAGACTAGGCAT
>OJFX01000872.1_pt1 | contig 11021 bp, 10 predicted proteins | sample 1594171 | NCBI WGS metagenome assembly OJFX01 (sample SAMN05416840, study PRJEB24817) | seawater metagenome | isolation source: Sea water | place: Canada:Atlantic | collected 2013-07
ATGTGTATAAGAGACAGGCCCTATCCATGTCGCCGTCGCGATTCACCGCCTCTTCCCCCACGGCGGCCTCCAGCGCGACGCAATCGCCACCGCTCGGGCCCTGGTAGCGCGGGGCCACCGGGTGACGCTCCTCGCTCAGCATGTCGAGGGAGAACTACCAGCGAGCATCGAACTCCAACTGCGCCCGGTAGCCGGTTCCTCCAATCACGCAAGAGCTCGCGCCTTCGGCGAGGCGGTAGGGATCTACCGGAGCCAGGCGGGACCCGACGTGGTGATTGGGTTCGACAAGCTGCCGGGGCTCGATCTCTACTTTGCGGGCGACCGATGCTACGTCGAGCGAGTACACGCCACGCGCTCGCGCCTGAGCCGCCTGACCCCGAGATACCGCACGTTCCGGCGGCTGGAGGACGCTGTCTTCCGGAGAGGCTTATCCACCCGGATTCTCCTCCTGCGGGAGTCCCAACAGGACGTCTTCCAGACCTGGTACGACACGGAAAGTGAACGATTCGAAGTGCTGCCCCCCGGCGTCCATCGCACGCGCACTCGCCCCCCTGACGCGGACGAACGGCGGCTTGAGATGCGGGAGCGCCTCGGGATCAACACGTCTGACCCCGTCATGCTCTTCGTCGGTTCGGACTACGCTCGCAAAGGCCTCGACCGCGCGGTGGAAGCCCTCGGGCACCTCCAGAAGATGGAGGGCCAGAGCCCATGGCTCATCGCTGCCGGCGCTGGGGACCCATCCCCTTTCGTGCAACGAGCGAAGGCCGCGGGCACCCATCAGCGCTTCCTCGCCCTCGGACCGCGGGACGACATTCTTGACCTGATGCTCGCCGCCGACGTCCTTGTGCACCCCGCTCGCACAGAAGCCGGCGGAGTGGTCCTGTTGGAGGCCATCGTCGCCGGGACACCCGTCATCGCGTCCTCGGTTTGTGGCTATGGGCCCATAGTGACCGACGCCGGCGCGGGCGTCTTGATCCCCGAGTCCGACGATGAGCAAGATTTCCAGAGCAACCTCAACGAAGCACTGGAAGGCGCCCTTGTCAGCCCCATCCATGGCACTGGGCCCGAGGACACCGTGCGCCGGTGGCGCGCGAACGCGCTGCGTTACACCGCCTCCCACCCGGAGCTCTTCCTCATGCACGCTCACATCGTGCGTGCCATCGAACTGGCCGCTGGCGAGCAGGCGGTGTCCCGATGAATGAGCTGGTCACCCAGCCCCCCTTCGACCGGCTCTGGTCGGGAATCGATCCCTACGACTGGCTCGACGCCGTGGACGGCGAGACGTTTCGCGAAGTCGACGGACGCAGGACCTTCCGCTTCGAAGTCGAAGGCAAGTGCTACTTCGCGAAGGTCCATGGCGGTGTTTCCCTGCGCGAGACCCTCAAGAGCGCCGCATCCCTGAGGCGCCCGGAGGTCGACTCCAGGGCAGAGGTCCTGGCTATCGAGGCCTTGCACCGCGCGGGTACCGGAGTTCCCAAAGTAGCGGCTTGGGGTGTACGCGGTGAACGCCCACGCACGCGTCGCTCCTTCATCATCACGGAGGACGTCGGCACGCAACGGACCCTCAACGATCTCTGCCGAATGACGCCGCCGATCGACCCTCGCTCGAAACGAATCCTCATCGGCGCCCTCGCACGCGCCACAGCGCGCATGCACGGAGCCGGCGTCAACCACAGGGACTGCTACCTCGTGCACGTCCTGTGCCCCCCCCCAGGACCTCCGTTCGACTCGACGGACCCAGCCCTGGTCTTCCTCGACCTCCACCGCGCCCAGGTGCGCCCCACCGTGCCCTTACGCTGGCGCGCGAAGGACCTCGGCGGCCTCTATTTCACGTCCGAACCTGCGCACCTGACCCGCACCGACCGCGCCCGCTTCATCGCGGCCTATGCGGGCACTTCCTTCAAGGAAGCCATCAAGGCGGGCGCCGCCCTTTGGCGGAGAGTCGAAAAGCGGCGCGACGCTCTCGAGAGAGAGCGGGCGCGCCGCGGTGGGAGATTTGGCCGATAGGCCCCAGGTCGAGTCTGTTTCGGTACTCGAACCAGTGCGTCCTGGCCGGCTAACGAGGTCAACCCGTCACATCGACTCGGCCACCCTTGCCGGTCATCTGCACTTCGGACGCAGAGGCGATCATCTTCGCCTCAGCCGCCCCCTGGGCCTTTTGATGGTCCTGCTCCATCTTCATGACGGAGACGGCCATCTGGGCCTTGGTGGACACGGGCGCCGACATCGTCGTCGGCGCGCTCACCTTCGAAATTCCTTGCATGCATTTCCCATCGACGAGGGAAAGCACGGGTCTTGAAGCGTTCCATGCCGGACCGCCGCCGCTCTCTTATCGCGCCAAGGGAGCGCCCCAAATCGAGAGCAGCGCACCGAAGAGGCGGCCCACACGTCGCCGAGGCCCCGAGGCCGAGGCCCAACGCTCCGACTACCGCTCGTCTTTGGAATGGCGCACAAACGCCAGCACCAGGCCGCCTGGAATCACCAGAAACAGCAGCGCGAGGAGACCTATCACGCTCCAGCCGAAGCCTGCCGCAAGGCCTGGATGACCGGAAGCGACCGCTTCCGCGCAACCGTCTCAGGGCACGAAGGCCGCTGCCAGGGAATAGAGACTGTGAACCACGGGGCCGATCCTACACCGCGGGCGCAGGGTTGAACGGGTACAGGACGAGATAGACCATCACGCCCGTCACGGAGACGTACGCCCAAATGGGGAACGTCCAACGGGCCATGCGCTTGTGGCGCTCCCAGTCTTCCTTGTGGGCCAGCCAGAACGTGCGCAGGACCATCGGCAAGTTCACCACGGCCAGAATCACGTGGCTCGCGAGCAGCAGAAGATAGAGCGTCTTCCAGATGCCCGTTCCGTTGAAGGGCGTCGGGCCCCCGCTGATCGGCAGCACGACGAAGTGGTAGTAGAGGTAGAAGCCAAGGAAGGTCGCACTCGCAAGAAACGCGAGCTTCATCAGATGCTCGTGGCGCTTCTTCGCGCCGGTCTTGATCGCCATGATCCCTGCGATCAAGAGTAGGAACGCCGTCCCATTGAGACTCGCGTTGATCAGGGGGATCCGGGTGGGCTTCGCGGCCAGGGCCTTGGCGCGGTTGCCGATCAGGGCGTACCGCGCCGCGAGAAGGGCCTCGGACTCCGCCAGGGGCGGTGGCGACTCACCGAGCGCCGGATCGGCGATGTCGTAGAAGCCCGCGATCCTACCCTCGGCGTCGATCACCGGCATGCGCGTCCCATGGGTCACCGCCAGGCCAGGATCGGTCTGGTTCGGGTCCCGCTGGACAGGCACCTTCAGCCCAAGACGCACGAAGTCGTGCATGTCAGACTCTTTGGCGGCGCTCACGAACAGCCAACGATCCCGGTCGACATCGAGGGTCTTGGCGTACGCGTCAAGGGACTCAGTAGTGTCCCGCTCAGGGTCCAGGGAGAACGACACGATGCGCACGCCCGTGCCCTCCAAGTCCCCGTAGAGCTTGGCGCGAATGTCCCGGGTGATGCTCGGGCAAGGACCCGTGCAGCGCAAGAAGAACGGCACGCCGATCCAAGGGGTGCCCAGAAGGTCCGCCTTCGAGAGCGTCCCGCCGCGGCTGTCCTGGAAGGTGAAGTCGCCGGCTTCTTCGAACCGCTGGGGCGACCGCGCTGCGGGTGCTCCGGCGCTGGTGACGTCCACTCGGGACGGGCGAGAGCACGCCGAGAGGGAACCAGAGAAGAAGAGGAACACGGCGATGAGAAGGACTCCGCCAGAGCTCCGAGGGGCCGCATGGCTGGACTCGGAACTCGTCAACGGCCCGCTGAGGATGTGCATCATCGAATGAAGTAGAGGAGACCCAAGAGCACGAGCCAGATCCCGTCGACAAAGTGCAGATAGAGCACTCCGTACTCCAAGGGGCCGCGCTTCTCCACCTCAAGGCCAGGCCCTGCCGCCTTGAGCAGGAGCCAGCCGAGCCAAAACACGCCGATCAGAACGTGAAGGCCATGGCAAAGGGTCAACGCGTAGAACGCGCCCCACCGAAGCGAGGTGCTCGGACCGATGCCTTCCTGGTCAAGCTTGCTGTACTCCAGGACCTGAACGCACAGGAACGCAAACGCGAGCAGCCCCGCCAGGGCGATACGCGCCGCGATCTGCTTGTGCTGGGCGCGCCGGGCCGCGCCTATGGCCGAGTGGCCCATGAAGGACGCGCTCAGCAGGATCACCGTCATGACGATCCCGGTGGCGATCGAGGGCCCATGCCCCTCGGCCCAAGTGGGCGTCTGGGATCGCAATACCAGCCACGCGGAGATGAGCCCCCCGAAGAACAGACCTTCCGCACAGAGGAAAAGCCAAGTGGCTAGCCGTCCGCTCGTCACCGGGGGCCCGCTATCGTATTGGAACGTGGTTTCCGCGCTGGCGCTCATGGGAGTTCGGTGGGAGGCCCGGGGACAGTCGGGAAGGGACGGACTCAGACCCCGCGCAGGACGGGATCGATGAAGAGCAGCGCCATGAGCGCCGGCAGGTAGATGATCGACGCGAACATGAGGCGCTTTGCGTTCACCATGTTCTCTTCCCGGGCGAACTGGATTGCCGGGACGATGTAGAGGACAGCCAGGAGCAGCGCTCCTACGACGTACACGGGCCCTGCAAGCCCGCTCAGGGCCGGCATGAGCGTCACGGGGACGATGCTCAGGGCGTAAAGCATCGCGTAGCGGCCGGCCATACCCTCGGAGCCCGGCTCCGTGGGGACCATACGGTGCCCGGCCTTCGCGTAGTCCTCGCGGTACATCCAGGCGATGGCCATGAAGTGCGGGAACTGCCAAGCGAAGATCGTGGCGAAGAGCGCCCATCCGAGGGGCCCGATCTCACCGGCCAGGGCCGCGTAGCCCACGAGTACGGGGGCCGCACCGGGGACCGCGCCGATGACCGTGTTCAAGGTGCTGATACGCTTGAGCGGCGTGTAGACGCACACGTACACGATCAGCGTCACGACGATGAGCACCGCAGAGAGCGTGTTGAACGAAAACGCGAGTCCCGCGGTGCCAAGGACGCCCGAGAGAAGCGCCCCGATGTTCGCGGCCTTGACGGAAATCTCCCCCGTCACAAGCGGACGGGACTTGGTGCGGTCCATGAGGCCGTCGGTGTCGCGCTCCACCACTTGGTTCAGGATGCTCGCGCTGCCCGTTACCAGGAGGATGTACAACCCCGCCTCCGCGCAGCGCAGAAGGTTCATTGCCGCGGGGTCCCGCGTGGCGAGCCAGCCCCCCAGGGCGCCGGTCAGGAACACCATCACCGCAATGCGCGCGCGCAGAAGATCGGCCCAAGCCGCCAACACGCTTCTGGGCTCGGCGACGGTTGAGATACCCGTGCTCATGATGCTTTCAAGGGCTCGGGGTAGAGGACGTGCCGGGCGTAGACCGCGCCGATGACGGTCGTGGAGAAGAGCACCGCGCCCACGAAGACGTGGGCCGTGGCGAAGATCGCTTCCCCCACCGAGACCTCAGCCGCCATGGCCTCTTCGATGTACATGCCACCGGAGAAGAAGTAGATGCCCACGGTCGCCAGGATGCCGAGGACGAATTGGGTGACAAGCGAGCCGATCAGCCAGCGCTGGATGCGCGCCAGGACTCTCCGGTCAACGCCGAGCTCCTTGCCTTCTTCCGCCGCCACCGCGAGCTGCTTCGCAAAGACGAGCACCATGGCCACAACGGCCAAAGCAAGGGTGATGTGGACCAAGAGGGCGATGGTCTGGCCTTGGTGGCGGACCCAGGCCCCTAGAGCGATCTGAAGGTAGACGAGGCCCGCCGTGAACGTCCCGAGGAACGCCGCTCCTCCGGCGTACTTGGACGCGGTGCTCTTGCTGCCCTCCCATGTACGGCTCGCCGCCACCGTGAGGACCGCGATGAGCGCCACGACGCCCTGGGCCAACGCGCCGTGCAGGAAGGCCAGATTCTGACTCACCTCAAGGACCCGCGTCCCTCCGATGATGCCCTGGGCGATGATCGCCAAGAGGGTGGCGCCGCTCAGGAGGGTCAGCGTCAGGCGCGCACGGTGGATGAAACAGGTCAGGAGGACCGAGATCGCCACCAGGCCGAGGGCGGAGGCCACAAAGCGGTGGGAGTGTTCGAGGGTCACGCCCCAGCCACGATCGAGCATCTCGCGCAGCGAGAACGTCCACATGTTCTCCTGGAAGGTCGCCGGCCAATCGGGGACCTCCATTCCGGCTCGGTAGGTCGTCACTCCCCCGCCGACGACGACGAGGACCGCGACAAACGCGAGCAGGGTGCGACTTGCACCGCGGGGCGAAAGCCAGAGCACGCCAAGGGGGATCGGCATGATCAGGAGGTACTGCCAGTCGCGGAGGCCGGAGGCGACCGCCATCAGGGCAAAGAACGCCAAGAGGCCGTTCCGGAGCCCGACTCGGACGGGCGGCACAGCGACGGACGGCTTCGTCGGAGCCCCAGTGATCGCTGCCTGGGCAGCGGGTCCTTCAGTGGCGATCGAGTCGGCGGTAGTGGTGGAAACCATGGCTTTGGGTCCTGCGTCCCGAAAGGGGCGGAGGCCCTTCGATCGGGGCCCCGCAGGGGGAGGCTCTTAGGTCCCCGGCAGGGCGCCCGGGACCGCAGAATCCCCAGAAGAAACGGGCTGCGACGACAAGCCTAGGGGGCCTCCATCGGCGCCGCCTGGGGCAGGTAGTCCACCTCGTTTTCGGGGCGAACAGAATACTCGTAGGGACCCCGCTCCACCCTCAGGACCCGGCGGAAGTTGCCGGCCGGCGGGGGCGATGCGCTCTCCCATTCGAGGGTGGCCGCCCGCCACGGGTTTTCCTCGCCCCTGCGTGCCAAAAAGAGTCCGTAGACCAGGTTGAGAAGGAAGACCCCTTGGACCGCCACCAGGGCCACCGCGGACCACGTGATGAACACATTGAGGGGCTGGAGAGCCGCCACCGCGTCCTGGATGAGGGGATCGGCCGTGCGGCGGATCATGCCCCGTAGCCCGAGCTGATGCATCATCAGGAACACGGCGTTGGTCCCCACGAAGGTGCCCACGAAGTGGATCCTTCCGAGCCCCTCGTGCATGCGCCGCCCGGTCATCTTCGGCCACCAGTGGTAGAGGCCGCCGAAGAGAGCGAACAGCGAGGCCCCGAAGACGATGTAGTGGAAGTGCGCGACCACCGTATAGGTGTCATGCATGTAGCTATCGATGGGCGTGGACGCCAGCCAAAGCCCGGACAGCCCGCCGATCACGAATTGCGCAACGAAGCCAATGGCGAAAAGGTTGGCCGTGGTCAGCCGGATGCGTGCGCCCCAGAGGGTCCCGAGCCAGTTGAAGGTCTTCACGCCCGAGGGCACCGCGATGAACATGGTCGACGCCAGGAAGGCCATCTCAAGCCGGGGGTCCATGCCCGATGTGAACATGTGGTGCCCCCAGACCAGGAACCCAAGGCCCGCGATGGCCATCATCGCAAAGACCATGGGCCGGTAGCCGAAGACGGGCTTTCTCGAGTGAACGCTCAAGATGTCGCTGACCATGCCCATGGCCGGCAAGACCATCACGTAGACCGCAGGGTGGCTGTAGAACCAGAAAAGGTGCTGCCACAGAAGCGGCTGGCCGCCGATTCCGTCCGACGCGTTGCCCGGCGTGAAGAGGGACGCATCGAAGATGCGATCCACGGCGAGGAGCGCCGTTCCCGAGGTCAGGACTGGCAGGGCCAGCAGCTGCAAGATGGCGGCGATGCAGAGGCCCCAGACCGTCAGCGGAAGGCGCATCGCCGTCAGCCCCGGCGCGCGCATCTTCACGATCGTGACCACATAGTTGAGCGCGCCCAGAAGGCTCGACACCCCGGCGAAGGTCACCGCCATGAGCCACCATGACTGCCCGGAGAGGCTGCCCGGAGCAAAGTCCCCCACCGTCGTCAGCGGCGGGTAGGCCGTCCAGCCGGCTCCCGAGCCGCCCCCAGGAGTCGTCATGCTCATGATCAAGCAAGCGACACCGGGGATCAGGAGCCAAAACGCCAGTGCGTTCATGCGCGGGAACGCCATGTCAGGCGCCCCAATCATCATCGGGATCAGGTAGTTCCCAAACGCCCCGGTGAGCAGCGGGATCACGACGAAGAACACCATCACCGTGCCGTGCAACGTGAAGAGCGCCGTGTAGATCTCCGGCGTCATGGCCCCGCCTGTCCCGGGGAACAGCCACTCCCCGACGATCGGGACCTTCGTGAACGGCCACGCGAGCTGGTAGCGCATCAAGAGCGCAAGCAGCCCGCCGAAGCCGAGCATCACGAGCCCGAGCAAGAAGAACTGGATCCCGATGACCTTGTGGTCGGTGGAGAACACGTAGCGGCCGATGAGGCCGCGGGGCTCATGGACGGGAACGGCGTGAACTTCGGTTTCCCGTGAGAATGCGGCGCGTAGGGCTCCCATTAGTCTTCTTCCTCGTCCTCAAATTCGCCGTCAGATTCTGGCTCTTCCGGCGCGCCAGCGGCGCGGTTCGAGAACTTGTCTTCACCCCGTGCAATGAGCCAAGCGTCAAACGCAGCCGGCTCCATCGGACGCAGCCGCCCCACCATGGCGTAGTGGCCCCAACCGCAGAGTTCCGCGCAGCGCAGCTCGAGGGTGGCGGGCGATCCCGCCGCGGCGTAGTCCTCGGGGTCGATTTGGAACCGCAGTGGCGTCACCGTGCCGGGCACCACGTCTCGCTTGAGGCGCAGGTCCGGCACATAGAAGCTGTGGATCACGTCGACGCTGTGCATTCGCAGTTCGACGTTGCGCCCGATCGGAACCGCCATCTCGACCACCTCAGTGATGTCGTCCAGATTCCCCAGCACTCCATCCGCGCCGGCGTAGCGGAAGCGCCAGTCAAACTGCGCTCCCTCGACGTCGATCACCAGCGGCGAGTCGCCCGCAGTAGCGGCGGAGATCTCATCCCGGGCGCCAATCTGAATCCACGTGAGGTAGGCGATCAGGACCGCTGGCACGGCGGTCCAAAGCACTTCGAGACCTCCGCTGCCGTGGCGGTCGGAGCCCTCCCCATCCCGGCGCCCAGCGCCGCGCCAAACGGTCCAGCTGAGCAGCACAAAGGTGAGCACCAAGAGCGCCACCGCGATCCAATTGGTGGTGTCGTACAGGTCATCAACGACCTCAGCTCCACGCCCGACTTCCGTCGGGAACCAGTCCTGGCCCGCCCCGGCCAACGTGAATTCGGGATTCACAAACGTGACGATCACCGCGGCCCCAAGGGCCAGGGTCATCAGCGCAACAATCCATCTCATCATCGCGGCTCCCCGCCTGACTCGGACAGCGAAAGGACGAAGTAGACGAGGCTCCAGATATCAGCGTCAGTGAGAGAGTCGTCGGCCGCGGGCATGATCGTCCCGCCGATGCCGTACTTGATCCGGCGGTAGAGGTCCCGGGGTCGGTCGCCACCGAAGAAGACGCCGGCGGTCAGATTGCGTGGCTGGCTCGGGTGGCCCCAGCGGTCCAGGCGACGGGAGCGCGTGCCGTCGTCGGCGATCTCCCAAATGGCGTCGCCGTTGCCCTCCCCCCCATCTCCGTGACAGCTCGCGCAGTTGGCCAGGGCACCGCGGAATTGCTCCGCGCCCCGGGCGATCATGGCGGGCGTGACGTCCACGGGGCGAGGCACGTCCTCTGGAACTGCACCGACCTGATCCGCGGCCGCATCCCAGCGCCCCCAAACCGTCTTGTAGGCGGTCTCGATGCGCTCCGGATCCACCGCGCCATCCTGGCCGGCGAAGTAGACGGCAAGCTGCTCGGTCTCGCCGCGTACCGCGAGGTAACGCACCCAGTCCACAAGCCCCTCAAGTTCGGCCCGCGAGTAGCGCCGGAAAGACGGCATGGCGCTGCCGCGCACACCCCGCTCAAGCACTTGGATCAGGTCATCGCGCCGGGGCCTTCGATTCGCCTCCACGTCGACCCATTTGAAGATCCCGTCCCGAAGGTCACGGGGGCGTGGGTCGAGGTACAGCCCTGTCGGCCCGTCCCCGGCGCCCAGAGACCCGTGGCATGTCAGGCACCGGACCCGATAGAGCTCGGCGGACTCCGTGAGGGTCGGGTAGTAGGACTCCCAGAACCGCACGGCCTCTTCGCCCCAGGTGAAGGCGGGGTCGTCCTCGCTCTCCTCCTCGAGGGATGGCGAATCAGGATGCAGGTCAGTCAGCGCGGCCTCGCCCGCGATCAGGGCCGCGAATCCCCCCTGCCAGCGAGCCCAAGACTCGCCCCCGCGCAAGGGCCTGGGAACCGCGAGCGGAGCGCCTTCAGCGGCACGCTCGATCGCCCCCAGCTGCGCCCCAAAGCGAACGCCGTTGCCTTCCCTCACGGCGTCCACGGCGGCATCCGAGAGCTCCCACCACGCGTCCGCGGGGTCCCGCTCTTCCTCGATCCACTCCGGCGTCAAATGGAAGCCGGGCGCGGAGGGGGTGCCGAAGTAAAGACCCAGTGCGCCTCCGATGCGCGCAGCGGCCAGATCGGGGTCTGCGACCTCTGCTTCTACGAGGGCCGGGCGCGTGTCGGCGCTCACCGTGGAAGCAAAGACAGGGATCTCGGGTTCGTATCCGCAGCCCGCGAGGGAGCCGAAGAATGCGAGAGCGCCGAGTCGTGGGGTGAGATTCGCCATGGAGAGGGCGCCATGGTCCCGAGCCCCACGAACCCTTGTCAACCCACGCCCCGAAGCCTTCGTCGAATTGGGTCGACGCTGGGCGAATTGACCCGTTCTGCGCCGCAACCCAAGTCGGGGGAGGCCCGTCACCGCGAGTGGCCCAGGAGGGGGCTGGGCATGGACCCGGCAATGGATATTGTGCCCGCCGCGGTCTGGCCTACCATCCGGGGCCTGGGAGGCCGCCCCCACAATTCGACCCCATAGAGCCCCAACGACCTGGACCGTGAATACTTCCCCCCTGCGCGAACTGCACGAATCCCTTGGAGCACGCCTGCGCCCCGTTGACGGTGGCGGCGACGTGCTGACCTACGGCGACGTCCCTGCCGAGGCGGCGGCAGGCCAAAACGGCACTCCAGCATCAGCGTGCCGTTT
>OJFX01000874.1_pt1 | contig 10988 bp, 5 predicted proteins | sample 1594171 | NCBI WGS metagenome assembly OJFX01 (sample SAMN05416840, study PRJEB24817) | seawater metagenome | isolation source: Sea water | place: Canada:Atlantic | collected 2013-07
GTCGTGCCCACCATCACCCCCTTGGGGGCGCCCTTCTTCGCGATCTCCGTGCCGAAGGCCGCGAGGACCTCGTAGTCGGGAATCTCGTCCTTGCCTAACGGGCCAAGCAGAGGGCCTTGGCCATAGTGGATGTCGATGGTCGAAGCGGCAGATTTCAAGACGCGCTGCCCCTTGGGCGTCAGCTGCATGCGGACCGTCCCCTTGCCACGGGCCCAGTGCTTCCTGTCGATGACCTTGGCGTCCAGGATGTGCAGCGACCATGGATAGTCGGCCGAGGCGAGGTACGCCCCGGCGCAAATGCCCACATAGCCGCCACCTTCGGTCACGAAGTCGCGAATGGCCTGACGGCCTTCCTCCCCGAGGTGCCTTCCTTGCTTTCCCCCGCTGCCGCCCGGTTGAAGCAGAACGTCGAGCCCCTTCAAACCACCCGAGCGAATCTGCGCGGCCGTGACTTCCCTTGCGGTGACATCGTCGAAGGTACCGAGAGCCCGGAGCACATGTTTGACGCTTGAGCCCGCGCCCACGTCGCGGTAGACCCCGACAGTGATCTTGCGCTCTTCCTTGGGAAGGTACGCAGCGGAGAACGCCAGGACGGCACGGGCTACTCCTTCCGCCGTCTTGGGAAGGGCCTTGGATAGTCGCAGGTTCTTCCCCAGCTCGAGCTGGATCGCATCCATCACGCCGCCGGAGCGGCTGCCGTAGGCGCGGGTCGTGAAGCCTCCGCCGTAGCGGGAGTCTTCGCCCGCGTGGGAGTCCACGGGCGGCATGACCTGGAAGCCCTGGGCCGCGAGCTGGCCGAAGAGACTCGTCTTTCCGATCAGCGCCTCTTCGCCGAACTTCTCGACGAGGTGCGCCATGCTGGAGCCCTTCGCCGTGCCACGGAAAATCACATCGAGGCTGGCGCTTTGGCCATGAATGTCGATCAAGATCCCCCCGCCCCAGCGGCGGATCACCTCCTGGCGCGCGTCCCCTATCGCCTGGTGGTACCCGACGTAGTGCGCCTCCGCTTTCCCGTGCTCGAAGGCATTGGCAGGCGAGCGGTTCGCATCGACGTACTTGCGGTGGAAGCGGGCGATCACGGTGAAGGGCCGCTTGCCGGTCTCCGCCTCGATGGCTGCCGCGATGGCTTCCGTCAACCGAGCCGTATTGGTGTCGGTCAGGTTGCTGTGGGACTTCTTGCCGGTCCCCGTGCGCGTGGGCACGCCCGGAATCGCCTGGCGTCCGCCGTGGGGAGCGGTCAAGAGGATCGGAAGGTCCCCGAGCCCAAGCGATACGAGCGAACCGTCCGCCTGGACCGTCATGCCATCCAAGACGCCCGCCGTCTGAGCAAGGAGCGGACGGCCCAGGCATGCGCACGCGAGCCCGGCGATCAGAAGCAGGCGAGCGACCCACCCCGTGACCGGCGCGAAAGGAGAGCGGAGAGGAATTTCGGGCATAGGTGAGAGCGAACCAGGGGTCGAGCGAGCCATGGGCCCGGCCCGCCACCTTACCAGGCCCACCCAAGGCCGGATCGCCGCTCCCTTTCCGCTGGTCCAGCCGCCGTCGGGTCATGGCTCCGCCTTTCCGCGGCAAGCCGGACCTTCACCGCTTACCAGTCCAGGAAGCCCTCGGCGTAGACGTAGGCCTTCGTTACGCCCTTCTCCCGATAGCTCGCCTCGTTCATGTGGAAGTGCGACTCACAAACTCCATTGACGTAAGACACAAGTGACTCAAGCCCCGCATCAGCGCGACGCTCGTCGACCTTCGCTGGGGCCTCGATCGGCTTCGGGAACGCACGGGCCGTTCTATTGTCGAAATCCATCTGGGTGCCATACACCTGGGGCCTCCCCGTGTTGACCCGCACGCGATCCACGAGGTACGCAGACTCGGAAGGGTCGTACCCCCCACTGGCATCCGACTCGATCGCCGCGAGTACGTCCAGCTGCAGCTCAACGTCCCCGTCCGCGTGCTGGACCAAGACCCAGAAGTCGCTCGCCGCCTCCGCGCCCACTCGATCCGGCGATGGGAGCCCGTACTGGTCAAAGATTTCACGGCAGCGTTGGGCCCGCTCCAGCTGCTGAGCGTGCTTCTCCTCGAAGAAGCCAGGCGCCTCGATCGCTGGATCCCTGTTGACGACGAGGAATTCCATGCGCTGATCCTCGGCGGCCATCGCTCGCACCTCCGCGACGACGTCCTGAGGGATCCGCGGGGCCGGAGAAGCGCACGCCCCGAGCGTGAGCAGAGCGGGAAGGAAAGGACGCAAACGGCAGTGAAGTAGGGTCATCATCCAGACACTACGTCGCCGCCAGGCCCCGTCTTGTTCGGCGTAAGCAAAGGACCTGGAGGGCAGCAGCCCTGGAAGTCCTGGAGTGAGCGACGGTGAACCGAGTCGTCAGCGCGTGCTGATCTCGGTGGGGAGCGAAAGCTGCTGGTGGAGTCGCTCCAGGTAAGTCGCGATCGCAGCCCACAGCTCCGGGCTGGCCTCGGACGGGAGCTGATCCACGAGGCCCCCGAGAGCTGGTAGCGATGTAGGGTCCCTGTTCAGCTCCAGGAGAAAAGCCTCCGCGAGCTGCTCCGAATCTCCGGTGATGTAGGCCCGCACCCGGGCCCGAGCCGCGTCGCGAAAGCTCGCATTCGCGGGCTTGGTCAGTCGGTCGAGGCGCGACTCTGCCTCGCGCGCCACCTCAAGGGCCCGATCCGGATCCACCGTGGCCGTCGCCTTGAGCTCTTCAAGGTCCACGCCTACCAGCAGAACCAATCGAAACACCTCGGCTTGGCTCGGGGGCTCTTCGTACTCCATGCTCCGGGCCGTGGCGCGCGCCTCCTGAAAGCGCCCCGCCTCCGAGAGGAGTTTGGTTCGGATTTGAAGGAGCGGCGTGTACGCCGGCGTCACCCGCAGCGCGCGGTCGCAGAGCTCGAGGCCGCGCTCCCACTGGCCGGAGTGAAAGGACGCCTTGGCCGCATTCTGCAGCGAGACCTGGGACCACGGGGACCGCGCGAGAACGCGCTCGGCCTCCTCCAGGGAACGGCGATACATGCCCAGACTCAAGTAGGCCGAACAGAGGGCGTGCCCCACCGTGGCGCCGGGGTAGCGGCCCATCGACGAAACCTCCTGGGCCCGGGCAAGGACCAAGTCCCCCGCCTCAAGGAGCGCCTTGATGTCGCCTCGGCGGCGAAGCACCCGCATGGACTCCACATCGATGAGGATCCGGATCTCTTGCACATGCCGGTTGTCCAAGAGTCGCTCGTCGGCGAAGAGCCGGCCGCCCTCCACGATGTCCCTCTGGCGGATAGCGTGGAACCCCGCAAGGTAGGTGTCGCCGGCACTCTCTGGGGCGGGCATGTTCGCGAGGTCGAGCCCCATGACGCCGAACGTGCCAGGGGGGAGCGCCCCGTACCGATCGGCCAGGGCGCGGGCGTACGCCGTCCCCTCGTGGGCAGCCACCGCACGCATGTCCTCCAGGGCGCTGACCTGGTCGCCGTGGTCCAAGCGGAAGGTGGCCCGAAGCGTGTGGGCCACAAGGGGATCCCTCTCCGAATCGACGAGCTGATCGAGGGCTGCCCGCAGCCTCTTGCGCGCTTCCCCCTCTGGGGCGATGCGGTTCTCCGGCCTGACGATGCCGAGGTTCGCGGTGATCGCGGGCCAAGCCTCGTCGAAGAGCAGCCCCCTCCGATGGAGATCCGCCGCATGCACTTCACGGGCCCCGAGGACCGCAAAGATGATGACGGTCGCGATGACCGCCCCCAGCGCCACCTTCGACCGCCGGGCCTGGCGCCAAAGGCGCGTCAGGGCTGTCGTGGGCCGCACGCCCACGGGGCGGTAGGCAAGGAGCGCGCGCAGGTCGCTTTCCATATCCAGCATGGACGAGTACCGCGAGCCTGGGTCGCGGGCCAAACCGTGATCGAGGATGGCCTGTGCATCGCGCGGAATGCCGGGCCGCAGCTTCGCCGCGGGAACGGGTTCGCGGACGGCGATGGCCGCTAGGACTTCGTGGGGCGGCCCCGTGTAGGGCGCCTCAAGGGTCAGCATGTGGTAGAGGGTCGCCGCGAGCCCATAGGCGTCTTGGCTGGGGCGCGCCTCGTTGGATCCGGTCAATGCCTCCGGGGCCATATAGGCGGGTGTCCCGACCGCGGCCCCCGTCTGGGTGAGGGACTCCTGCTCATCCCTGGAGGCGATACCGAAATCGAGCAGCACCGCCTTCCCGTTCGGGCGCACGATGATGTTCGAGGGCTTCACGTCCCGGTGCACGACGCCGGCCGCGTGGGCCTGGGCGAGACCGCTGGCCACGTCGGCGGCCCAGCGCATCACCTGGCGCAGGAAGCTAGGCTCGTCCACGCTTTCGAGGCCGCAGTCCTCCAGGAGCCACGCCGTGCCGTCGTCGTCCGCGTGCCGTTCGCGGGCCAGCTCGAGGATTCTGGAGCAGGGCACCCCTTGGACGAGCTCCATCGCGAGGAACGAGGTGCCATCCGGGGTGACGCCACGGTCGTAGATGGTGACGACACTTGGGTGCTGCACGGCAGCCAGGGCGGTCGCCTCGCGCTCGAAGCGCGCCAGGGCAGTGCGCTGCTCGAGGAGGGTCGACTGCATCACCTTGATGGCGAGCGGCCGACCCAGATCGAGGTCAATGGCGGAGTAGACGACCCCCATGGCCCCCGACCCAAGCCGCTCTCGGAGCCGGTAGCGTCCCGCGAAAATGGTCGACGCGAACCGATCCACATCCCCCTGGGCGTGCAGTTCGGGCAGGGCCATCGCCAGCCCCACGGCCTCCTTGACGTCCTCTCGCAGGTGCGGGTGCTCCGCACAGATCTCGTCGTAGGGGATGTCTGTGGCGCCGCCGTCGGCAAGCTCCAGCGCGCGGGCCACCAGCCCAGCGACGACCGTGGTGTCGTCTGAGTTCATGGGCAGCTCCTCGACGGGGCCATTCGGAGGACGGGAGTACCCAGGTAGCCCGCGACAACCCTGACCGTGGTGCCGTGGCCGGCCCCACGGAATCTCCACCCGGCGCGTTCCAAGGCCTCGCCCAACGCAACGCTGTCTAGGTAGGTGTGGGGCAAGGTAAGCAGCATCACGGTGGGGTGGTCCCCCACACTGGCCGGGCGGAGCCCCCATCGGCATCCGTCGCGGAAACCCAGAATAATCCACTATCCGCTCCAAACCAACGACTCCGTGCGGCCCTTGGAGACCGCCATCACGGGGAGTCAGGCAGGGCCCCATGACGCCCATTGGGGGGGCCCGGGCCCGATCCCCCTACCAGGGCGCGCCGAGGTTTTGGCGGACCTGGGCCACCGAGCGCAGGAGCGACCTGGGCGGGGTGAGGCCGGATTCGACGATCGAGGCGCAGGTGGCGACGAGGTCTTCGGCGCGGGGGCGGGAGTTGGGGTTCACGAGGGCTTCCGTCAGGGCGCGTTGGTAGATCGCCACCGCGGCGTCCTCTGCGCCGAGCTTCACGTAGGACTCGGCGATGGGCCGCAGGGCCTGGCCCCGGTAGATACTCACGATCTTGGGCTCCAGCTTCCCGTAGAGGGTCATCGCCTCGGAGAGCAACGCATGGGCTTTGTCGGCCTGATCGCTGAGGGCCAGGAGATCCGCGGCGCGGCCGTGCATCGCGACGCTCTGCTCCATATTCCAGCGGTTGCCGGTCACGATGACGGTCACTTCGTCCGCAATGGCGCGCGCGTGATCGAGGTTGTTGTGGGCCACATCGTAGGCCGCCAGGGATTCGAGGACCTCGATCCGCGGCTCGAGGGGCATGGCCTTCCACTTGTCGCGGATGAGCGCTTCGAGGGAGGCCCGGCGCTCCGCGGAGTCGTAGAAGCGACCATAGAGCTCAGCGACCGAGAGGAGCGCGTATTTGACCTGCTCCATCTCACCATTCTCGGCGATCTCACCGAGGGTGGCGATCTGCTGATCGAGATGCTCTTCCTGGATCGCATGCGTCGAGAGCGTGGCGAGGCGTCCGGCCTCGCCAGGCACGGCCTGCAGCTGAATCGCAGCGGCGGTCTTGGTGTCGCCCAGGAGCGCGAACACGCGGGCCATCGTGACGCGTACCCTGTCCCGGCGCCAACCTTGGTCGAACTCGTCGGTGATGCCCTTTTCGATCTCCTGGGCCTCGGCGAGCGCCGCCTCCGCCTTTTCGCGGTTCCCCGCCTCGGCGTAGTGCACAGCGATCTTTGCCTGGGCCAAACCGCGGCGCCAGTTCGCGATCCCAGGGACCTGCGCCGATGCAAACTCCCCGCGGCCCACGGCCAGGGCCGACTCCACCACCGCGACCTGTAGCCGAGAGCGAGTTTTGACGTGGGGCTTGAGTGGCATCAGGGCCGCCGCCTCCGACGCTGTACTCAAGAGCCACCCCACGGGGTCCTCCGTATTCACTTGGGCGGCCCGATGGTCGTCCTGGACGATTGGAGTAGACAGGCTCCCCGCCACCGATGGTGCGGCGGTTGCGAGCAGCAGGTACGCGATAGCGATCGGATGCATGGGCTTCATGGCTCGGTTGCGTTGGGGTGGCTCGCTCAAGCGGAACGTGCCGAGATGGACGCGCGGAAAGGTCAAGTGGAGATTCGGACGCGGCCCGCCGCCCAAAAGGGCGGCGGGCCATAGCTGTTTCCCGAGTCGCGGAGAAGAGTGCGTCCCCTCCCCATGGGCGACCCGAGCCGCGATCACTCGAAGGTGATGGCGAGGCCGTTCGACGCGTTGGAGCCGGCGCCGGCGCCCTCACGGTGCCAGAGCTGGAAGTAACGCGTCTGGCCCGCCATGGCCATGACCGAACCGTTGCCCTGGGGGATCACGTTCAGGTTCAGGGGCAGGCTCATCACGCCGGTCGTGCCGGAGTTGAGGATCGTGTTGTAGCGGCCGATGGCACCGGACACACAGAGGACACCGTTGCCGATCGTTCCGTTGCCGGAGGTCGCGGAGGTGAAGAAGATCCCGAACTGGTTCGGGGGAAGGTCAAAGGCCTGCAGGGTCAAGTTGTTGGCGGCGGCGGAAGCGCTGCCGTAGGCCGCAATCTGGCCCCGGACACCGGTGGTGTTTGGGTTCGACTCGCAGAACTCCGAGCCAACACAGTTGCCACCGGTGAAGCCAAAGGCATCCGAAGCGGTCCAGCCGCAGAGCCAGTTGTTCTCGGTGTTCGGCGAGAAGGCACCGCGGTAGTTGGCGCGGCTGAAGAAGCCATCGTTCGGCGCAAGCGCCACCGCGTTCAGAGCCTGGTTCGTCGGCTTGGGGTCAAGCCCGACCACCTGAAGCTGCTGGAGGTTGCCGTTGAGGGTCACCGGAGCGGAGCGGGTGATGCCCATGATCGGCGCGGCTGCCGGGCTGGTGCTGGAGATCAGGACGTTGTCGTTGGCCGGGGCGAAGACGCCGCGGGCGTTGGCCTCGGTGTAGGCGCTGCCGCTCAGGTTGCGATAGAAGACGCTGCCAACGATCTCGGTCAGGTTGCCCGAGGATTGCGCGCGGTAGAACGCGGCGGGGCTCCCCGGGGCGTTCACCGTCGAAGTCGACGTGTAGGGAGTGTTCCAAACGTCCGCGAAGGACAGGGTGCCCATGGCGCCGTAGCCGGAGGACCCGTCCCCATCATCGCCGTCGGCGCGAACCACTCGCTCGCCGCCGTCCATGAAGATCGAGTTGCGGAACTGCACCCGGGCGCCGTCCCGCCATGCGGTGAGGCCGTCGCCGGAAAGCGGCTGTCCGATGACGGTCATGTTGTAGATCGTCGCGGTGGTAACGGGCTGCCAAAAGGAGTCTTCGGCCCCGTCCAACTCGATGGCGTTGTCGCCGACCCCCGAGCCCTGGGGAGCGTTCAAGCTGTAGCCCTGGACGATCAGGCCGAACTGGGCCTTACCGCGCCAGCCCTGGTCGATGTCGAGGCTGTCGTCGCCGACGTTCCAGATGCTGAAGTACTTGAGGTTGACCGTGCCGCCCCAGATCTCGATGCCGTCGTCGACGTTGTTCATGATCTCGACGTGGTGGATGTCGGTGCCGCGACCGATGCCCCCCAGCGAGAGACCGTTGAGCTCGTTGTTGAGACCCACCACGCGGCCGCCGTAGCGGAAGGACACGTAGCTGAGTACGCCGCTATCGTCGTCGTCATCCCCGCCACCGTACTGGCCAATGGTGCTGCCGGCCGGGGGCGTCAGGCCCTCCATGTCGGCGAAGTTCGAAGCGCTCGGGGTGGCGGAGTTCGACGGGATGCCGTTTTCCGAAATGTACCCCGCGCCCATGAGCGTCAGGTTGCCCCACTCGTTCGCGCTGGCGCGCCAGGTGCCGGTGGTAGGGTCGTTGCCGATCCAGGTGGCGCGGTCGTCGTCGGAGGTGAAGATGATCGGCGCGCCGGATTCTCCGTTCGCGAAGATCTGCGCGCCGCGGGAAACGGCGAGGCTGCCGCCCGCCTCGCTAGCGATCACCGTGCCGGGCTCGATCGTGAGCGTGGCGCCGGGCAGGACGTAGATCTGTCCCTGGAGGTTGTAGACGTTGTCCGCCGTCCAAGTGGTAGAGGAGACGATGTTGGTCGCGATGTCGACGTCGGCGGCGCTGGCAAGGCTGGCGGAGACAGCGCCGAACGCGAGACCGCGGAGAGAGGTGGTGAAGAGACTTTTCACGGAAGTGATTTGATGTGGATAAGGAATCTGAACTGCAGCGCGTTCGGCCCTTTGACCTTTCGCGCCCCTCGGACTTCGCGAGAAGAGTAGGGCGCCGGACCGCGTCGAACATCAAGGCGCGCTCAAGGCCGCGGTAACCGTTCGTTGTCCCCGCTCGGCGCCAGTCTCAATACGCTCCTAACCCTCCCCTGCGGCCCCTAATGGTCGCTTTCATGCCCACTGACACGGGGACCTTGACCTCCTACTCACATGCCGCTGATGGAAAGACAACAGCCTTTCTGCGTCTCGATTGAGACGCCTCCCGAGAACTTCCTGAACGAGTACCTACAGCTCCCCCAAGACAGAAAGCCGCCCCCCGTAGCCATAGCTCGGGGGGCGGCTTCCTTGGGCCAAACGCAGGCCAGCGAATCAGCGCTTCGCGCGCTGGGCAGCCTTCTCGACGCCCCCGAGGAAGTTGCGTACTGACTCCTTGTCTTCGATCTGGAGCGAGGACTTCAGCAGCGGAATGGCTGCGACGTAGTCCTTCTGGCGGACGAGCAGCTGGGCGTGCTTGAGCTTGCCCTTCGCCTCGAACTCTTCGATGGCCGACGCTGTCTCGAAAAGCTGGATCGCTTCGGCAACACGCTCGCCAGTCGCCTCCCCTTCCGTTGCGCGGCTCAGGGCCTCGCCAAGGAGAATCATGGCGTCGCCGTCCATCGGATCGTCCGCGATGATCTGACGGAGAAGCGCGATCTCCGTCTCACCGTCGCCCTCACGGACCGCCACCTGGGACTGGAGCTTGCGGAGCTCCGCAAGCTGCGCGTCCCCAAGGCCCGCACCAAAATGCCCTTGAAGCCCCGAGAGCAATCGCTTGACCGATTTCAGATCGCCGTTGCGCACCAGGAGACGGGCGCCCCTGAGGCCCCGGCTCGGGTTGGCGTCGCCTTTGGTGAGTGCCTTCAGGTAGCTATCGACCGCGAGATCCGCGAGGCCCTCGTTCGTGTAGATGTCCGCGAGCAAGTTCAGGGAACCGAACGTCGATCCCCCAAGCTGATCGGCGATACGGAAGTTCTCGGCGGCGCGATCGATCTCGTTCATCCCCAGGAAGGCGTTGCCCTGGAGCATCCAGTAGCCGGCGTTGCTCGAGTCGGCGTTGATCAGCGTCTGGGTCAGGGCAGAAGCGTCCGCGTAGCGGTTCTGGCGGAAGAGCGCGTTGGCGAGTCCAAGGCGCCACTTCGTCTCGTCCTCGGGGCTGCTAAGCATCAACGCGTTCCGGAACGCTGTTTCAGCCTTCAGGTACAGCTCTTGGTTCATGAGCGAGATGCCAAGGAACCCGTAGGTGTTCTCGTCCACCTGGCCGAGCCGCAGCACCTCACGGAAGGCCTCGCTCGCCATCGCGAACTGACCAGGCTCCTCGGCTGCGAGTCGGAAGTGCAGGAGCGCCTTCTTTTCCCAGGCCCGAAGGAACGCAGGGAACCGATCGATCGCCTTGTCGAAGGCGGTGAGTGAGTCACCAAAGGCGACCCGCGCGGCCTCGGGATCCCCTGGGATCGCCTCGGCCAAGACCTTGCCCTCCGCGTCTGTCACGGCATCCACTCCGGCGGCAAGCTGGCTCGCCGCCTCGTAGTGAAGCTGCCCGATGAGGAAGTCGAACTGGGGACCGGGATTCTTGCTGTTCGCACGCTCCAGCTTCTTCAGGGCGCGTGCTTTCTTGCCATTCTCGCCGTCGTCTTCGAGGATGAGCTCGATGATGCCCTGGAGCTGTTCGACGTCATCGGGGTCCACGTCGGGCTCCACTTCGCTCTTGGAGAGGAAGCTGCGCGCGAAGTCCCGCTGGAACTCCTGGGTTCGAAAGTAGGAGTCCCCATTGGCAGCGCTTGGACCTTCGCTGGCCCCCGCGTCCGCCACCGTCCGCGCCCTCGCAACAATGGCCTCGGCGGCTCTCTCTGCCGCGTCATCCCCCCCCATCGCCGCGTCGATCGGGGTCGGCGCGCCGTGGCCAGAGCCTGCGGAAGCAGCGGGCATCGCCTCGTCGTGCTCGGCGGGCTCTCCGTTGAGGTGCGATTCGAGCCTCGCGTTGGCGCCCTTCTCGAACGCGGACGGCAGCGCCCGCCGGCTGCTCTCGAGGGGTTCGGGCTGGGGAGGTGGTCCCTGGGCGCAGCCACTAAGGGCGGTGCCAAAGAGGGACCCCGACAGCAGAAGCGCGGTGGGCGCGAACCGTCGCGGTGTGTGTGTGTATTGGATCGACATAGAAACGTCTGTGGTTCCGCGGCCCGTCGAGCCGCTGGCTTGGCTCTTACTGCTTTGGGAAACGGAGGCGGCGGCGAATTCGGTAGCTCACGGGCTTGCCATCCTTGGTGCCTTGCTTGTACCGCCACTTCTTGACCTGTCTCTTATACACATCTCCGAGCCCACGAGACTAGGCATGATCT
>OJFX01000878.1_pt1 | contig 10966 bp, 4 predicted proteins | sample 1594171 | NCBI WGS metagenome assembly OJFX01 (sample SAMN05416840, study PRJEB24817) | seawater metagenome | isolation source: Sea water | place: Canada:Atlantic | collected 2013-07
TGCCTCTCCCTCCCCAGTGCGTGGTCTGACCGAAGCCCTCCGCCTCGCAGCCCTCTGCGCCTCCCAATAGGCGCCAGGGCTCCCAACTCTCCGCCCACTCTTCCTTCCTTGGTCCGGTCGGCGAAGCCGACTCACGCCACGGCCAGGCACCTCGCTTCCGAAACCGTGCCGATGCGAAAAGGTCTGCGGCCGCTAGCGAAACGCTTCCGGAGTGCGACAGGCGGGTTGGTGGTCCCTAGGGCAGGAACTCCAGCAGGCTTTCGATCGTCGCCATGGGGAGGGGCGTCCCCTTGTCGGAACCGGAGCTCAGCTGGTAGAGCATGTTGCCCCGCCCGAAGACGGCATGTTGATAGGGGTATCCCTCGAGCTCTCCTGTGATCACGATGGCCCTCTGGCCGAGGATCGTCGCGGACTGGCGGCTGGTCATGCCCTCCGTGGCTCCCATCAGGTTGGCGAGGTAGGACGCCCGGAGGATCTCTGGGGTCGCTTCATCGTCCTCTGGGTCGATGTAGATGGCGGTGACCATGACCCGCTCGGCCTTGGGGCCGATGAAAATGCAGGCGCCTTTGTTGGCCGCGTTGCGCCTGGACATCTTGACCGGTTCGTAGGTCCATTCTGGCGATGGTGCGCGCATGCGAAAGCCAAGCAGGCGGTCCGTGTAAGCCCCATCGACAAACTCGGCTCTCGTCTCTGGCCCTTCGGGAATCACGAGTCCCTCGAAGACCGCTTCGACCGCTGGGGTTGCCTCGGGGTCGTTGGGGCCCCAGAGGATGCACTCGTACCGTACGCCGTCATGGAGCACCATAGCCAGGGTGGCGACAGTGCCCCCTGTGGGCTCCGGCACCTCCGCGATCCAGCCATCTCGGGTGCCGATCTTCGCCTCCTTGGGCGCGGGGAAAAGCTCGTCCGTGAATGAGCCGAGCTCCCGGGCGACGAATCGCTCCCACGCGCGTTCCATGTCCTTGGAGCGGGACCTGAATGCGTGCACGAGGAACTGTTCGCCAGTCTCTAGCTCCGAGGCAAAGGCGCGGATGCTCCGTCCAAAACGCTCCGCCTTGCCGGGGCCTGCGAGTTGCCATCTTGAGGTTGGCGGCGTCCAGGACATGCTGCGCCGGAAGTCGCGGTACGTTCCCCCGCGAAGCGTGCGGTTGTCGTCGATCCAGCCGGAGGCGGCACTCGCTTGAATCTCGGCGGCGACCTCCTTGCATCGCGCCGCATCCATCGACGTGAAGCCCTCCACGGACTCGCGCAACAGCCTGGCGATGTCAGCGGCTTCAAGCTCCCCGTCGTAGCCGAAGTCGAGCACGACTCCGATGCCTGAGTTCTCAAAACCGGCCCTGGCGATCTGGCGGATGTAACCCTCCTCTTCTTCGCGCTCGTAGTGGTGGGCGATGAGGGGCTTCCCCAGGACCGTGAACTCGGTGGGCTCGGTCTCCGCGGAGAGGAAGCCGTTCATGGACAAATCCGCCCAGTCCCGCACGGACTGCGGATCCTTGGGATCGAGGAGCTGGGGCAGCGGCATGACCGTATAGCTTGCCCAGAACGTCTCGTCGGCGTTGGTGAGCCCGAGGGCCGAGTCGTAGAAGCGGTCACGGAGCTCGACGGAGCTCATGATCCGCCAGTCAGGGGACGCAACGACGCGTACGCCGGTCAGATGGTCTTCAAAGATCCCCGAGGATCGAATCCAGTGGTTGCCGATCGCGTCGTCCGGAATGGGGAGCTCGGAGCTACCGATGGGATCCGTCGCCAGGATCTCGATGTTCCGCAGCGCGTACTGGAACTGCTCAGCCGTGGCCTCCGCGCCGGAGTACCCGACCATTGTGAAGATGTACAAAAAGGCGCCCCGACGAGCCGCTCGATAGGCCATGACCATGTCGTCGCCGAGGTCGGGATCCCCAGGGATGAAGTACGAATCAATGGCTTCGAGACACCAGCCCTCCACGGACGCACTCTTCGCCAAGGCCATGTCCAGGCCAATGGCCAGCTCAAGCTCTGCCTCGAGACCCTCCGTGTAGCTCTCGAGGTCCACCTGGGGATCCTCCCAGGCCAGGATGTCGATCGTATTGTCCGGGGAAACGAGCGTTCCCAGCCCGAAGGACCCCGCGGCGGTCAGGTCGCTCGACGGGACCGCGACCCACCCGGCGGATGCTGGGAGAATGCGCAGGCCGTAGTTCACATGGTCAAACCCCAGCTCGGGCAAATCGGGATCGGGCGCAGGGGACTGGACCCCTACGATTCTCGGTCCCTCCGTGTTCTGGGGGACTGAAGGCGAGCTGTGAATCGCCGCGGCGATGGCCAAGGCGGGGATCGGAAGGGCTGCAAGCATGGAGCCAAGGCTATCCGGGAGAAGGGACGGTGTCCCTTAGTTTGTGCTTCGACGATTTCTGCCACGGGCCGTTGCGGATAGTCTCCTGGGCAACATGGTTCAGGAAGGCGAGGGAGGCAGCGCGGAGCGTGCCCGGGACGGGGAGAGGTTCGCGGCGCGCGTGCTGGAGTTCGACGGTGTGCTCAGGCTCGTGGCGGAGCATGCGTCGAGTTCCCTCGGGAAGCGATGCGTGCGCGAGCTGGGTCCGCGCGGGGACTCCGACGCGCGGGCGGCCTTGAGCCGCTGCCGCGAGATGACCGATTGCATGCTCCGGGAGGACGAGCCGGGTCTCGCGGGCGTGAACGATCCATTCCCCGATGGGATCCCAGGGCGCCTCGACGAGGAGAGGATCGCGGCCGTGCGCGACTTCCTGGACGCGACCATTCGGCTGAAACGCTGGGCGGCCGCGCGGGCGGAAGAGCTCCCCGAGTGCGCGAAGCTGATGGCGGCCGCGCCGGACACATCTTTCCTTCTGGAACGTGTCGACCGCGTCGTGGACGACCGTGGGCGCGTCAAGGCGTCCGCCTCGGGCAAGCTCGGGCGGTTGCGGGCGGCCATGACGTCGCTCAACGGGCGCGTCGAGAGTGCGATCCGCGAGGTCACGTCCCGCTCGGACGTGCGCGCGTGCCTCTCGGACGGCGGCGTGCACCGGCGCGCCGGGCGCCCGGTCCTCGCGGTCAAGGCCAAGATGTCGGGTCGCGTCAAGGGGCTCGTTCACGACCGCTCCCAGTCCGGTGAGTCCGTGTTCATCGAACCCCGCGAGGTCATCGAATTGGGCAACCGCCTGGCGGAAGCGCGGGCGGACGAGCGGCGCGAAGTGGAGCGCATTCTTATCGAGCTCTCCCGGGATCTCCTCGCGGAGAAGTCCCTGGTGGATGGCGCGGCGCTCCGGGTCGGCGAGCTAGAAGTGGCCATGGCGAGTGCCCATTGGGCGAAGGCCGTGGACGCTCTTCCCGCCCGGCAGCCTGGGGACGACGGCGCATCCAATGGCCTGCTCTTGCGCGCCGCGCGGCATCCGCTCCTGATCGCCCAAGTGCAAAGCGGCGACATTGACGCCGTAGTGCCCATCGACCTGCGCCTTGGCGTGGAGTTTGACATGCTCCTCATCACCGGTCCCAACACGGGTGGCAAGACCCTCGCGCTCAAGACGGCGGGACTTTTTGCCCTCATGACGCGGGCCGGCTTGCCGGTGCCCGCGGACGATGGCACCACCGTGCCGCTCTACGATCGGGTCTGTGCGGACATCGGCGACGAGCAGGAGATCCGTCAGAACCTATCTACGTTCGCCTCCCACCTCGTCCGGGTGACGGCGGCCCTTGAGAACGCCACGCCGGACTCTTTGGTTCTCCTTGACGAACTCGGCGGCGGCACCGATCCGGACGAAGGGGGGGCCCTTGGGACGGCCGTGCTCGAGCGTTTGCTGGCGACGCGCGTGCCGACCCTCGTGTCAACGCACATCGGCAAGCTCAAGGAGTTCGCCTACCGTCACGCGCGTGCTGAGAACGCGTGTGCGGAGTTCGACCATGAGACCCTTCGTCCGAAGTACCGCCTCATGGTGGGGACGCCTGGGGAATCGTGCGCGCTCATCATCGCCAGGCGAGTCGGGCTCTCTGCCTCGGTTTGCAACGTGGCGAAGGAGCGACTCGTGCGGCGCGAGGGGGAGCTGGACGAGCTGATGGGGGACGTGCGAACGGCGCGGGTTGCCGCAGAGGCGACCCGGAAAGGGGCGGAAGAGGAACTCTCCAAGGCCCGGGCGAAGCTCTCCGAGGTGACCGAGAAGGAGCGTGCCCTGGAGGAAAGGGCGGAACAGCTCGAGCGCGAGGCGCAGAAAGGCATCGAGGAGCGTCTGCGTGACGCCATGCGGACCCTGGAGCGCGGTCGAGCCCTCCTGGACCAGATCCCCAAGGAATCGCGCCGGGAGATGGAGGAGACCCTCACGAGGCTAGAGGACGAGTTGACCGGTGCCTCCCTCACGGAGCGCCGGGAGGCGTTCATCGCGACCCTGGGCAAGGGCTCGCTCGTCTTCCTTCCGCGATACCGCCAGCGGGTGATCGTGCACAAAGTCGACCGTGAGAAGCGCCAGGTCGTCGCGAAGATGGGATCGATGAAGGTCAAAGTGTCCTTCGACGAAGTGACGCCATACGAGAGCCTTTGACCCCAGGTCGCGGCTCCAAGCGCACGAATCGGGCCCCCTTGGGTTAGATTGCAGGCCATGGCATGGCTTCATTCATGGGCGCTCGGGGGCGGCGCGGCAGGGCTCGTCGCCGCATCCCTTCTTTCTGCTCCCCATCCGGGTCCCCTCCTCGGGTCTTCGTCCGGCTCTCCTTCTGGCTCCCCTACTGGCTCCCCTTCTGGCTCCCCCTTCGGGCCGGAACAGCCCGGGCGCCGCGACACGTTCGAGAAGGTCGCTTTGCCCTTCCTCAACGCCCATTGTGTGAGGTGCCACGGCGAGGAGGTGGAGCAAGGGGACATACGCCTCGACGCCGTCACCCGCGAGGCGATCGCCAGGAATCCTGAAGACTGGGAGTGGCTTCTCGAGCGCGTCGAGTTCGAAGAGATGCCACCGGCCGGTGAAGTGGCGCCCTCCGCGCGGGAGCGCAAGGCGTTCGTGAAGTGGCTTCAGGCTGAGCTCAAGGTCGGTTCGAAGCGCGACGACACCCTGGCTCCGGTGCCGCTACGCCGCTTGACGCGGGCCGAGTGGACGCACGCTGCCCGGGACCTCTTCGGTTTGACGTTTCGAGCGGATCGTTACCTGCCCGAGGATGTGGTGGGGCACGGCTTCGACCACGTCGCCGATTCCCAGACCCTGAGCGAAGCGGACTTCGTGCGCTACCTCAGCGCCGCGGAGGCCATCGCCGAGCGCGCGGTGCCGGTGATCTTGGACGGGGTTCGTCCTGTGGTGCGCATCCTGCCGGCCGACATGATTGCGAGCCGTGTGACCGACGACGCCGCGTGGCAGGTGAGCAACGGGCGGGTCAACGGGCCTGTTTCGATTCCATCTGGCGGCGAGTACATCATGCGGGCGGAGGTCTTCGGCGGGCAGGCCGGGGACGAGCCCTTGCGAGTACGCTTCGCGCTCGGCGACGGAAACCCCGGCGAGCCGATGGACGCACCCGGCACCGAGGGAGCGCCGACGATCATCGAAGGGAAAGTCAAGACGCCCGAGGGCGGCGAAGTGCGCGCGGGCGTGGACTTTCTGAACGACTTCTACGACCCAGACAACGGGGCGGATCGAAACCTCGCCGTACGCTGGATCGAAGTGGAGGGACCGCTGGGCAAGATTGAGCCGAGCGGCTTCCTCAAAGAGATCCTTGCCAAGGCCCAGGCCGCAGGGAAGGGCACGCGCGGGCTGAAGTCCGCGCTGGGGGATTGGCTTCGTCTCGCTTGGCGCCAGGACAAGGTCTCCGGCCGTGACGTGGACGCGCTCCTCAAGCTCTCCAGCTCCAAGGATCCGATCGAAGTACGAATCCGTGCCGCGGTCACCGGGGCCCTCGTGTCGCCGAGGTTTCTCTTCAAGGAGGAGTCCGGTGGGCGAAAGGGCTCCGATGGCACGACCGTGCTGCGTCCGCGGGAAGTCGCCACCCGCCTGGCGGGGTTCCTTTGGAACTCGGTGCCGGACGAAGGGTTGATGGCGGAGGCCGATCGCGGGGCATTGAAGAAGGCGTCCGGCGTGCGCGCGGTCGCTGAGGGCATGCTGCAGGACCCCAGGGCGACGGCGTTCATCGATAGCTTCGGAGAGCAGTGGCTCCAGCTGGGGGCCCTTCGCTCGAAGCGCGCCGACAAGAAGACATTCCCCGACTTCAACGGGTCCATGCGCGACTCCATGCTTGGGGAGACCCAGCGGGTGCTGCGGGACTCCCTTGCGGAGAGACGCAATCTCTGGGACCTCGTCGATGGCACGATGACGATCATCGACGGCCGAATGGCGAACCACTACGGGGTCAAGCTCACGGGTAAGGGCCGCTGGCAGAGGGTCGACGTCAAGGACACCGGCCGGCGCGGGCTGATCGGCCACGCGAGCGTCCTGTTCCTCAACAGCGAACCAACGCGGACGTCGCTCGTGAAGCGCGGCAAGTGGGTGCTCGACGTGCTGCTCGGGAGCGCGCCGCCGCCGCCGCCGCCCGGCGCGGACAACTTCCCCAAGCCCAAGGAGGGCGAGGCGGAGCTACCGCTGCGGTCGCGCATGGAAGCGCACCGCAAGGATCCGACCTGCGCCTCTTGCCATGCGCGCATGGACCCCATCGGATTCGGCCTGGAGGGCTTCGACGCCATCGGGCGCGAGCGTTCGACGGAGGGACTCGACCTCGTCGGCGTGCTCCCTGACGGTCGGTCGTTCTCGGGTTCGGCGGAGCTGAGTGCGATCCTGCGCGAGGAGGAGCGATTCCTCGAGGTCACCGTGGAGCGGCTCCTGGTCTACGCCCTCGGCCGCGGACTGACGCGCGCCGACCGCTCCACCGTCCGGGCGATCCTCGACGAACTCGACCCAGAACACCCGACTTTTGAGCAGGCGATCCTCGCTATCGTCGAAACACCTGCTTTCCTCCGCATCCCCACCCCCAAGCGCAACTAGGACCATGGAACAACGAGACCAAGAAGATCACGGCCTCGAGACGCTTGCGGGGCGTGGGCCCCGCGTCACCGGATTCGCCTTGCCACGGCGCACGGTCCTCAGGGGGGCGGGCGTTCTCATGGCGCTTCCTTGGCTGGAGGCGATGGCCCAGGCCGTGCCGGCCGCGCAGAGTGCCGCGACGACTCCGCTGCGCCGACTGCTCTACGTCTACGTGCCCAACGGCGTCAAGCTCGACGAGTGGCGCGCGGACATCCCCGTCGCAGGCGAAGGCCGCAAGCGCGCACCAGTGGCCGGGGAATACGAGCTCAAGGAGCTCAAGCCACTGTTGGAGCCCCTGCGGCCCTTTGCGAATCACCTCACCGTGTTGCGTGGGCTCGCCCACGACAAGGCGCGCGCGAACGGCGACGGTCCCGGTGATCACGCGCGCGCGGCCGCGACCTTCCTGACCGGTGTGCAGCCGCTCAAGACCGAGGGGCGAGTGCGCCTGGGTGTCTCAGCAGATCAACTCGCCGCGAGCACCGTCGGGGGCGCGACCCGCATCCGCTCCATGGCGCTCGGGACAGAGCGTGGACGCTCGTCCGGCCAATGCGACTCGGGGTACGCCTGCGCTTACTCTGGCAACATCTCTTGGGAGTCAGAGCACACGCCGGCGGCCAAGGAGGTCAACCCCCAGCGGGCGTTCGATCGACTCTTCCGCGGCGCCGACGCCAGCCAAAGCGTCGAGGTGCGCAAGAGCCGGGCGGAGCGCCGCCGCAGCCTGCTCGACTATGTCCGCAAGGAATCAAAGGCCCTCGGCAAACGTCTCGGGTCCGCAGACCGGGCCCGTGTGGACGAGTACGAAACGGGGCTCCGCGAGCTCGAGCGGCAGCTCGATTTCGCGAACGCCGCCCACGTCGATTCGGTGCCCGACGCCGCCCGGCCTGACGGGGCCATGGAGACGTTCCGCGAGCACGCGAGGCTGCTCTCCGAAGTGACGGCCCTTGCGTTCCAGGCTGACGTGACGCGCATCGCCACGATCATGTTCGGCAACGAAGGCAGCGGACGACGTTACACAGAGGTCGGTGTACGCGGCGCGCACCATTCCATCAGCCACCACAGTGGCGACAAGGACAAGCTCCGCGACATCGGCAAGATCAACCGTCTCCACATGGAGTCGTTCGCGTACCTCATGGACCGGCTCCATACTCTGGAAGGCCCCGGGGGCGGCGCGCTCATCGATCACTCGATGGTGGTCTACGGTTCCGGCATTGCCGAGGGCAACCGCCACGATCACCACGACCTGCCGATGGTCCTGCTCGCCGGCGAGGGAACCGGAATCAAGGGGCAGCGCACCGTCGCTTTCGAGCGAGGCACACCTGTGAACGACCTGCACCTTGGCCTCCTGTCCAAGATGGGCGTTGTCGACGCCAAGCTCGGCGACGGCCGCGGGCCGCTCAAAATCTAGGGCCAGCGCAAGGAGCCAGCGCAAGGAGCCAGCGCAAGGGGCCGAGCATTAAGTACGCGGGCATCCGGCACGGGCGCCCTCGAACGGCCCGGCGCGATGCCCGGCTCCTGTCCATGGCTATCGGCGCTTGACGAGCTGGACGCCGCGAACGCGCTCACCGTTCTTGATCTCGATCATCTGGGACTCCCAGGCCTCGCTGGGCTTGCCGCCGCGCTCGGAGACGTAGAGCTCGTACTGCCCGTCGGGCAAGTACAGGATCGTGAAGCGACCGTTGGAGGACCCGCCGGACGTGCGGAAAGGGGGTTCCGCCGGGTCCGCCCCTACGCGGCTGACGACGGCTTGGCCGAATCCCATGGACCTCGCGTCGTCCAGGAGCTGCCCCTCGATCGTTCCCGACGGCAAGTCCACCGTGGGCGCGGCTGTCGACCCCTCGCCCAGCTCGATCGAGCGCTCGGCGAGGGGCGCGAGTATGGAGGGACCCACGCAGAGGGTCGCTGCGCCCGACGCGATGCAGTCGATCTTGTAGCGTCCCTCGTCGTCGGTCCCGCCGATGCCCGCGAGTCCCAGCTCATCCGACAGCCATATCCTGACGCCAGGGGCTGGCGCTCCGCCTGCGGTGACGAGGCCCGTCAGAATGGAGGTGCCTTCAAGGGTCGAGGCCAGGCGGACCTCGGTGACTTCACCGGCTTTGACGGTGATGCGCTCCCGTTGCAGCCGGACGGAGCCCCGCTCTAGCGCCTGGTCCCACATGGCCATATAGGCCCCTGGACGGAGCGGCCCCATGGCGCCACTCCACCCGGGGACATCGGTGATGACACGGGCGTAGGTTGGCGAGCCGTCCAGCCCCAGGACCCTTGTGCGTGCGTCAGTGATCGGCTCTCCGTTCGTATCCAAGACCGTCACGCGGACGGCACCAGCCCTTTCCACGACGACTTCGACTGGCCCCGTGGGGCGGCCTTCGACGAGCGTCACCTCTGTGGCCGATTCATTCACAAAGCGCGAAGACCTGACGTGCAGGATATAGTCGCCGGCGTCTAACTCGCCGAAGGCAAACTCCCCCCGTTGATTTGTCCGGTGGGCCTCTCTAGGGAGGTAGCGGTGGGTGTCGGGCCGGCTGAGCTGGACCTCCACGTCGGCCAGTGGAGTGCCGCTGCGAAGCCTCGCAACTCCATCGATTCTGAGGGTCGCGCCAAAGGCTAGCTGCAGTTCGACATCGTTTGTCTTCACCTCGAAGGGGACGGTGTTCGACGTGCGCATCTTGGGCGAGTCCGCCGTGACGCGCCCGTTCGGCGGCCTGCCGGAGGTCGCGACGGCCTCATACCGGCCAGGGGGAAGCTGCCCGTGGAACTTGCCCGTGGCTGGGTCGAGCCTGAAGGTCCCGGTCGTTCCCGGGAAACGCCCGAACATGCTGGCGCTCGAGTCGAGTGAGTAGACAGACACCATCAGGGGCGGCCCCCACGATGGGTCGGCGCCCGTGATCTGACCGCGGATCATCGGCACGGGCGTGAGGTCGAGGGGCAAGACGGTGCCTGCATCGATCGTGCTCGCAGGAATGTTGATGGTGGCTGCCCAGAGGGTCTCGACGTCTGGGTCGATGCCGCGCATGGCACCCATGCCGCTGCCGGAGCCAACCTGAAGGAATCGAACGGGTTCCGGCGCTTCCTTCTGAAGCTCTGGTCGGTGTCGGCCGAGGGCGCCAAGGGTGCAGTCGCCCGCGGGCAAGCCGACGAAGGAGGCAACGCCCTCGGCGTTCGTTCTGGTGCTTCGGGGCTTCCGTCCCTCTGTGGGCGTGAGCGTCACGGCAACCCCCTTCGCCGGCCGGCCGCCCTGGGCCTTGACCTCGACCGTCAAGCTGCGCCCGCGCGTGAGCACGAGGTCATGGGGACCGGTGGTCCCAAGGAGGGCGGCGAACTCGTCCGGCCCAAGCTGGTACTCCAGGAATCCGGTGGCCTTGATCTTGAGACTGTCCGGGTCCGTTGGGAGGGCTTGGATTAGGAAGTGCCCCTCTTTGTCAGTGTCGCGGCGACTCCAGCTGGATCCTCTGGCTGCGCCGGTCTGCCAGTGCTGGGGGATAGCAATGGTGGCGCCTTCGATGGGTGTTCCATCAAGGTCGCGCACGTGGCCCTCAAAGCGAAGGCCGCGTTCCATGGGCACCTTGACCGTCATCCGCTCCCCAGGATCTGGCTGGAAGTGGAACCCCGCCCGGACTCGGAAGGGGGCGAGGGGCTGATGTTCCGAATCGCCAAACCCTTGGCTCACCCTCCAGTCATAGGGAATCAGTCCTCGTAGGACGGCGCGCCCGTCGGCGCCCAGGGCAGCCGAAGCTCCGTAGGGCTGTCCGCTGAAGGCCATGCGAGAGTCCGTTCGACCCATGGAGTCGAAGGTGATGATGTCGCCTGCCAAGGACGCGATCTCTTCGGGGGTGGCAATCTCCCCAAGATCGAGCTCGAGGGTGACGTGGGCGCCCACGAACACCGGCAGCTCCAAACGGGTGGCCCCAGGATCCTCTTTGCCGTCGACGTCGAAGTCGTACTCGCCCTGTCTCTTATACACATCTGACGCTGCCGACGATATGCAGTGTGTAGAT
>OJFX01000879.1_pt1 | contig 10960 bp, 5 predicted proteins | sample 1594171 | NCBI WGS metagenome assembly OJFX01 (sample SAMN05416840, study PRJEB24817) | seawater metagenome | isolation source: Sea water | place: Canada:Atlantic | collected 2013-07
GCCTTCATGTGGGGCCCACCTGGAGGGGATCGCTCCCCCGGTGGCGGTGGCAGGCGCTGGGACTGGAGGATCCCGGCGTTGCGAGCGCGGCGGCCGCCGCTGGGCTCGATATCGCCCCCACACGTTGGAATCACTCGGCGCTATTGGGCGTCAGGTCAGCCGGGGCACTGGCCGTGCTCACGGACCGCGTTGGTGAGGACCGGCTCCGGACGAGGATCTTCAGCGCAAGGGCCCCGGCCGATTGGGGCCCGGCGGAACTCGATGCCATCGATGCTCTTTCCCGCCGCCTGCCTACGCCGCAACCGGAGCTACGGCTCTACGAGGACGGGGTGCTACGGCTTCGGGTGCCACTGAATGGGCGCGGGGCCCCGCGCCTCGGGCTCGCGCGAACCTGGGGCGTAGGCGAGGTCCCGTCCACGGAGACGTCCTGCGCGGCGGAGGGAGAGGCCGATCCTGGGCTCGAGCATTTGGAGCGCGAGTGGAGCCGTGTCCAAGGGCTGGCCGACACCCGTGGCATTGAACTGGGGGCGCGGCCCGCGCCCCTTTGGGTGACGAGTCTCCCAAGCGGCAACGCACCCCATCGGGACGCAGGTTGGTACTCGCGCAAGGCGGGGCGGCTTGTCATGGCCTGCGGTGTGGCCCGCGGCCCACGGGATGCCATCGCCGCATGGGCTTTGGCGGAGTTCTTCCATGGGGAGGCGTGGACCGATGGGCCGGGTCTCACCCCCGAGCAGCTGGCGTTTCTCCATGACGTCGAATCGCTCGTGCCCCTGGGCCTCGATAACGGAAAGGCCCCTTCCCCGGGGCCACAGCAGAGCCTTCCGCGGACGGTGGGGGTCCGGTATGGCGGTTCCGTCGAGCATGGCCAGGGCGCCTTCGGAACGGCGGCGGGGGCCGAAGAGCTGCACGGGATCCGTGCCCTTGGCTTTGGGGCTGTTTGCCTTGAGGTGCACGTTCCCGTCCTCTCGCCCACGATGCGGACGAGCGCTCCGCTCGAATTCGAGGCGTGGGGCCAGGGCGGCCGCCGGTCCGTCACCCTCGAAGGAGACGCAGCGGTGTTGCTCGCGGCGGAGCACGCCCGCCAAGCGGGGCTCAAGGTCATCCTTTGGCCGCGGATCCTCACCGGGCCGAGCGGCGACCTGGTGGGCCAGCAGGTCGTGCCGAGCCCGGAGCACTGGCGCGAACTCAGCGGCCGGATGCAGGAAACCTCGTCGCTCGTCGCAGGTCTAGCCGCGGAAATGGGCGCGGACGGGCTCGTTCTCTTCGACCTCCATTTCCTTCCCACGGAGGATGAGATCGAAGGAGAAGAGGGCCTCAGCGACGCCGTCAAAAGCGCCCTTGCCGCGCGCCGTTCCGTGCGCCTCGCCATGCTCGACGGAGCGAATGCGTTCGCGGGTCCGAAGGTCTGTGTCGCGGAGTCAGCACGGGCGTTGGCACTCGTGAGCAATGCCCCAGAATTCCAGGCCGCGGGGGTCGTCCTCGGTCTCGACCGAGTGGCCGGACTCTCCGGCCCCCCCGGGAATCGGCTTCACGATGTGTCGCGATTGGCGAAGGGGTTTGAGGCCGCCATCTCCAAGCTCGGCTCCGACCTGCAGATGATTCAGCTCTCCCTGCCCGGAACCGACGGTGTGCGCCGTGGGCGTGAGGCCTGGGGCGGCGCCACCGACGGCCCCGCGCGCAATGACTACCTCGCGGCCCTCATCGAAAGCCTCACCAGCGTGGAGGCGGTTCCTTTCATCGTTGCACGGGGTTGGATCCCCGGCGGTGGGTCCCCCCGTGGGTACGACGTCAGCCGGTGGCCGGTTCCAGCCCAGCGCTCCCTGGCCGCCTCGCGCTAGCCCCAACGGGATCGGCGGCCGCCCAAGGGGCCGGGGCGATGATTGCCCGCGATGATTGGCCTGTGCCCCGGGGTACCGTATCGTGCGCCCGTGACGGAACCAGACGAGGAGACTCCAGCCCCGAATTCCGAGGGCACCCGCGCGGAAATGCTCCTGGCCCAGGCCGTAGCGCGGCTCCGTGAAGTGGACCCGCGCGCCTTCCTCGTGGAGCCCCGCGTGCTTCGGCGCGTCATCAAGGCGGAGGTCAACCTTCCGGCCCTGTCCGTTCAGATCCCGCACCGCAAGGTGTGGCTGGCGAAGCGGAACACGCTGATCCGCTACGTCGAACACGACGAGCTAGGGGCCGAGCCCCAGGCCGAACTCCCGGAGACGGCCATCCTGCTGCAGCGACCCCACGAAGCGGCGGTGGAGGCGCTCGGGCTCGAGTGGTTGCTCGCGCGCTGTTGGCGGCTCCTCTACCACGCCCGCATCGACCTGCACTTCCAGGAGATGCTGAAGCACGGACAGCTCGAGCACAGTCAGGTGCGCGAGCGTATTCACCAGCTCGGGCAAGCGGAATTCGACGAGGTGGCGGAGGTCCTGCGCCACGAGCACATGGTCCTCGTGGACAGCACGGTGCCCGATGTCTACGCGGAGTTCGCGTCGGTCTACGGTGAGCTGCGCGCCTTTGCGCCCCATTGCGTGCCGGCGTACTTCCCGTCACTGCAGGATCCCCAGCGCGTCGAGGCGCTCCTTCGGCGGGACCTGGACCTCGACGCCTTGCTCAGCGCGACGCGCCCCAGCGGCGCGCCCGAGGCCGTGAGCGGCGAGGACCGGTCCGCCCACGATGAAACCGACGCGGAATTGGATCACCTCACGGGGCGCGCACCACGGCCGGGGCTGACCTCCCAGCACCCCGACGATGTTCGCCTTCAGCTGCCGAAGTCAGGCAAGCGATCCCCGAGGGCCGTCAAGCGACTGCGGCGCCGGGCTGACCGGGCATCGGCCCGGGGCAACTCCGTCGCCGCCGCCTTGTTCTTGATCACGGCGGCGCGTCACGCGCCCGGGCCGGAGGCGCGGGAGCTGTGCGGTGACGCCGAGGGGCACCTGCGCCGCCTCGTGGAGCGCCTGCGGGCGGCCCTCGAGTTCGACAGCGACACAAGCGCCCGTTGGTACCGATCTGTCGTGGGTCTTGCGCGGAACGCGGGCCGTGGATTCTGGAACGCCGACAAGCGACTCCTTCACGACCTCCAGCGGGTCTGCGTGGACCACGAACGGGAGACGTCGAAGATCCACCTAGGCCGCTGGCTGCGCAGCTTCGGCCGCGTCCCCCTTCGCCGCAAGCTCCCGAACCAGCGCGAGGTGCTCATGAGCAAGCACCTGGCGAGCGCCACCCGGCGTTTGGTTTCGTCACGGCTCACGGGACCCGAGCGCGACGACCTCAGCCACCTCCTCGGGGAGGCGGCGGATTCGGCGGAGCTCCAGATGCGCACGCGGCTGCGCCCGCTCCTGCGGGGCAGCCTGCTCGAGGTTGGGCTCGTGCCCACGACCACGCCGGAACGCGTTGCGTTCTCGAAGATGGTCGAAGAGCTGCTCGACCAGGTCGTCCGTGCGGGCTTCTTCACCATGGGGCACCTGCGCGACGCGATCTCCCGCAGCCATCTGAAGCTCGAGGACGTGGGCAGCCCCAAGGAGTTTTTGGCGGGAGACCGGCTCCTGAAGGCGGACCACGCGTTGCCCAAGTCCCTGGACGGCGTCTATCAGCGGGGAGACATTTACCTGCGTTGGCTGCAGCGGGCCACGTCCCTGGTTTTTGGGACTCCGCCAGGGCGCTTCATCACACGCTTTGTCGCCTTGCCGTTTGGCATGGCTTATGTCGTCCTGGAGGGCTCGATCCATCTTGGCGAGATGTTCGCGCCTGAGGGGTCCATGAAGATCCACTGGGTCCACGTGCACACCCTTGAGATCGTCTTGAGTCTCGGGGTTTTTGCGCTGCTCTTGATCCACGTGGAGAGCTTCCGGAAGCTCCTCTGGGGCCTTCTGAAGTCGGCCTTCTTGGGCCTGAAACGCGTGCTAATCGACTGGCCCGTGCGGTTCTTTCAGCTGTCGGCGGTCCAAGGCTTCCTGCGGAGCCGCCCGGTGCGGGCCCTGCGCCGATTCGTGATTTGGCCCCTCGTGCCCACGGCGCTGATCTGCGGGCTCCTGCCGCGGCTCACGAATACCATGCCTGAGCAGAGCGCCGTCAACTGGGCGGTGGTCTTTGTCGCGATGTCGGTGATCCTCAACAGCCGCGTGGGCCGAGACGTTGAGGAACTCGGACAAGAATGGCTGTACACCGCCTGGAGGCGCATCCGCGTGCACGTGTTCGTGGCGCTCTTCGCGGCGATCATGGACAGCTTCAAGCGCATGCTGGAGCTCTTTGAACGTTTGCTCTACGCCGTGGACGAGTGGCTGCGGTTCAAGAGCGGTGAGGGCGCTTTGGCCCTTGGAATCAAGGCGGTGCTTGGGCTCTTTTGGGGGGCCTTCACGTTCGTGGCGCGCTTCGTCGTCAATCTGCTCGTTGAGCCCCAGGTCAACCCGATCAAGCACTTCCCGGTCGTCACCTTGAGCCACAAGCTGCTCTTGCCGATGGCACCGGCGATGATCGACTTCCTCGCGGGATTCGATGCCTTCGGTCGGGAGGCCGCGGCTGCGATCATCGGGCCGACAGTCTTCCTCGCGCCGGGCGTCGTGGGCTTCATCGCGTGGGAGCTCAAGTCGAACTGGCAGCTCTACAAGATCAACCGCAGCCGCAACCTGCACTCACTCGTGGTGGGGACCCACGGCGAGACCTTCATTCGGTTGATGAAGCCTGGCTTCCACTCCGGGACCCTCCCGAAGCAATTCCGCAAGCTGCGCCGCATCGATCGCCGCCGGCGCGCGGCTCAGCACAGCCTGGCCCGTAGCCGCACGCTGGCAAAGATCCACCAGGTGCACATGGCAGTGGAGCGCTTCGTCACGAGTGAGTTGATCCAGCTCCTCGATGAGCTTCCCGCGTGGAAGTACGAGGTGAAGATCGGTCGCGTTCGGCTCGCGTCGAACAGTGCGCGCGTGGAGCTGCTCGTGCCTGAGCTCCAGGGGGCGGGTTCCCAAGTGGAGGGCGCGAACGATTCGGCCACAGGGTCAGGCGCAGCGGCTGTCCGGAACTCCTTCGGCGCGATGGAGCTCCTTTTCGAGGAACAGTCCGGTTGGCTCCTGGCTTGCGTCGCGCAGGTGGGATGGGCCGCGCAGCTCTCGGAAGACGATACGGCGCTACTCCTCGATGCGCTCTCAGGGTTCTACCGGCTCGCCGGCGTGGACTTGATCCGCGAGCAGATCGACCAGGCCCTCGGCGGTAAGGGGTTGCCCTACGACGTCACGGAGCAGGGCCTCGTGGTTTGGCCCGACGGCAGGTACGGCGTGGAGGCCTCCTACAACCTCCATCGCAAGTCCTCCATGCGCCCGAGCCCGCGCAGCGTCGCCAAGGCGTTCAATCTCGCGGTGCTCGACCGCGAGCGCCTCGTCTTTTCCCACTCGCCCGTGCCCCGGGACGCTTGGGAGGATCGTTGGCGCACCGACGGAACCCCCGGAGGAGCACTCCTGCCGCCGCCAGCCCGCTGGCGCTGGGCGAGCGGGGACGAGCCCGCCCGGTCCCTGTGATTACCGTTGTCGCACCCCACATCGGCGCGCGGATTTGCGGGGTGGATGGCCAAGAGGGGCACCGGCGCGACCTGATAGAATGTTTGAGCGATGGATCGTCCCCTCAGAAGTGACATCGGCGGCGACGATTACCTCGACGCGCTGATCGGCGGTTTCCCCGATGCGGTGGTTGTGATCAAGGGCTCTGGTGAGATCATCCGTACGAGTTCCTCGGTGAAGTCGCTGTTGGGTTGGGCCCCGTCCCAGCTGATTGGCCAGAGCGTGAACGTGCTGATCCCCGAGCCCCACCGCTCAGAACACGACGGCTACATCCAAAGGCACCTTGAAACGGGACACTCCTGGGCCCTCGGCACGGTGCGCGAGTTCGACGTCGTTCGGAAGGACGGCACGACGACCCTGTGCGAAGTCAGCGTGTCGAAGATGGTGCTCCCGGGCCGCACCGAACCGTATTTTTGCGGCGCGATCCGTGGCATCGCAGACCGTGTCTTGTCCCGCAAGCGACTGGCGTTGAGCGAGGCCAAGTTCCGCGCCGTCTTCGAGAACGAGAATCAGTTTGTCCTTCTCCTGGACCGGGATGGGGCCATCGTGGAAGCCAACCGGCCGACCTACCTGCGGACAGGCTGTGTTGCTGGAGATGTCCTGGGGCGAAGCCTCGATGGCGCTCGTTTTTGGAGTCCCGAGCCAGGCAACCGCGAGGTGGTCAATCGGCTCTTGGCGCGGGCCTACGAGCATGGACTCGCGACGGGTCGGGCGCAGGTGGACGTCATGGAGGAGAGCCCCGCGCCAAAGGGAGTCGCCCCGAACGGCGATTCGCCGGCGGACTCCCTCCCAAGAATGGCGCGGGTCCAGCGGTCCCACGCCGTCTCCGTTCGAGTGCTCGACGAGTGGGAGGAGGGTTTGCCCCACGCCCTCGTTGAGGTGCGTGAGATCACGGAGCTCGTGCGGGCCGAAGAACGAGAGACCGCCATCATGCGTTCCCTGGCGCGGGTCGGGGAGGAGGCGGCTGTTCTGGCCCACGAACTCCGATCCCCTGTCTCGGAGCTCGAGCTGGCCCTCCGGGCGGTGTCGAAGGAGCTAGGGGAAGAAGAGGGGGCGATGGTCGAGGCCCTGGCCTTGCGGATGCGGCGCCTGGAGGGCCTGCTCCAGCGCACCCTGAGCTTCTCGAGGCCGCTCGAGCTAGACGTTCAACCCATGGCCCTGGACGCGGCCGTGCAACGCGGCATCGAGCGCGAGCTCGTCATCATCAAGCGCTTTGCGATCAGGACCTCCGTGCGCATCCCCATGGATTTCCCGATGATCCATGCGGATACGGATGCCTTTGGGGATCTGTTCGCGAACGTCCTGCGCAACGCCGTGGAGGCCCAGCCCGAAGGGGGCCGTGTCGAGATCCGCGCCGCCATGAATGGACATGGCCGCGCTTTGATCACCGTCGAAGACGATGGCCCCGGCATCGCGCCCGAGCGTCGCGAGGAGGTCTTCCGGGTGTTCGCCACTGACAAGGAGGGCGGCACCGGATTCGGCCTGGCCCTCGTGCGCAAGATCGCCGAGGCACACGGAGCGACGGTGGCCCTGGAGCCAGGGGCTGGTGGAAGCGGGCTGCGCGTCTGTTTCGACTGGCCGTGCGACGGCAATTGACCAAGAAGAACCCGATACGTCTGACACAGATGCCCATGAATCAGCCCCCATCGTCCGATCGCCCCGCGCCCAAGATCCGCGTCTTCGTGCTCGACGACCAGGCGATCTTGCGCGCGGCTTTGCGCCGTTTGCTGGAGGGCGACTGTGGGTTCGAGGTGGTCGGGGACAGCGGTGACGGCCGCGAAGCCGCCCAACGGATCGAGAGCCTTCGACCGGACGTGGTCACCGTCGACGTGACGATGCCAGGCCTTTCGGGGATCGACGCGCTGCCGCTGCTCGCGAAGGCGTCACCGGCCTCGAAGTTTTTGATGCTGACCAACCATGAGTCGGGCCGATTCCTCGAGGAGTCCCTCCAGGCCGGAGCCTCGGGGTTCTTGACCAAGGACTCCGAGCCCGATGAACTGCGTGTCGCCATCGAAGCGATCCACGCGGGCCGGAAGTACGTGACACCGCGGGTGACCCACGCCCTCGTGAACCGCATGACCCACGGGGGCACGGCGTCAGGTGGCGCGACTCCCCAGGGCCGGCTAGCGGTCCTTACGGCCCGGGAACGTGAGGTCTTTCAGCTCCTTGCGTTGGGCCATACCAACAAAGAGGTCGCACGGGACCTGGAGATCTCCGTGGGTACGGTGAAGAAGCACCGCGAGAACTTGCAGAGAAAGCTCGATGCCCATTCGCCCGCCGAGTTGGCTCGGATTGCGATCCAAGAGGGCTTGCTCTCCAGTTGAAGGGCCGGCGCTCGTTCTGGCCATGATCTTGCGAGGCGGCCACGCAGCCGAGGGTTGCGAGCCCAGCTGTTCACCCAGCTGGGTGAACCAATGATCCAGGGCGCTAGCGCCGGAACTCGATCACGTCGACGCCGTAGCCGAACGGCGTCACCGTCCGATGGGGGAAAGCAGCCCCGAGTTTCTTCAGTAGCGGCTGTCCATCGGGCAGCGAGCGGCGGATCACGATCACGCGGTCCGCTGCGCTGAGTTCGCCGAAGTTCTTGACCATGAACCCACCGGGGATCATGGGGGCCCGTGCCGGCACGGGGAGCTGCTCCTGGAGTCCGACGCGCGGCGCGTAGTAGTCGTAGGGCTGCCCTTGGGGGAAGAGGGCCGGCTGCCACTCGACGGAGACGAGGCGAACGATGTCTCCCGATGGCGCGTCCGACGCGGACTTGAGCGCGTGGTGCACGGCGCCGCGGAAGTCTTCGGTGGCCGGGTTGGCAAGGTGCAGGCCGATGAGCGCGGTCCCGAGGGCCGTCGACACGGCGATGGCCGCAGCGCCGATCCGGCCCTGCAGCCCAAAGGCGCAAAGGGTGGCGGCGGCCGCCGCCGAGGGGAGGACATAGTGCCAGGTGAAGCCGGCGCGGGGCGCGATGTTCGCAGCGGCCCAGCTCACCACGGGTACGAGGAACGCGGCGGCCCCGACGATGCCACCGGCGATCCGAGTCTCGCGCGCGGCGAGCAGTCGAAGCAGGCCGAGGGCGCTGAGTCCCAGGGGGATCGCGGCGCCCGCGATGAACACCCACCGCCCCGCGGGCCCCGCCAGCGAGACGTTGTGGGCGAAGAGGTGCATCATGGACTGCGCCAGCTCAGAGAGGCCGAGGTCGTCGCCCCCGGGGGGCAGCTTGTGGCCCAGCTGGGTTCGAAACCCGGTCAGGGCCCATGGCGCAAACAGGACCGCGGCGGCCACCAAGGGCGCCGCCAAGCGCCGGATCCGTCGCCCCTCCCCGGTGATCGCGAGCCCCACCGAGGCGGCGGCGACGATCACGGCCAGGTACTGGACCGCGAAGTAGTGGGTATAGAGGGCTCCCGCTGCCCCGAGCGCCAGGGCGACGGCGCTCCCTCGCTTCGGCGTCTCCTGGCCAACAAGATCCACCAGGGCCGATACGGAGATGGTGACCAGGAGTGCCAGCAGGGCATACATCCGCGCCTGGGACCCATAGTCAAAGTGCATGGCCGAGGCCGCCAGAAGTGCCGCTGCGCCGGCTGCCCAGCGGGACGTCGCCCCCAGGCGCCGGGCGAGACGAAAGACGAGGGCAATTTCCAGGACGCTGAAGAGGATCGCTGGGCTGCGAAGGGCGATTTCAGCCCGGCCGAGGGCCTCCGCCGCGGCGCCGATCACAAGGAACGATAGGGGGGGGTGGTTGTCCCGCCCTAGATCCCCAAGGAACGCGCCCATGGGGGAGTGGGTCGCGTGGTAGTAGCTGTGGAATTCGTCGAGGACGAAGCTCTTGGAAAGTGCGTACATCACCCGCACCAGGAGGGCGCAGGCGATGACGATGAGGGCGGGCAGGATGGATCGACGCATGGCAGCGGACCGATTCTGGCCCGAGACGGAGTCCACGAGAGGGATAGCTAGGCGCTTTTGTTGCCCGTTTTGCCCCCCGGGCGCGCGAGACCCTTCGGATACAGGTAGCCTTGTCGGCCGAATAGGCGCCCAGGCATAGACATTGCCTTTGGGTCCCCGCGAGCGCGGGGGAGCTTGGAACCACGAGTATGGCTGGGTTCCGGGCCATGACAGGCGCCTCCCTTTTTCAATTCCGCAAGCAGAACCCCCCCTTAAGAGGAGACCCCGGTGCGCCGGGGTGCAAAACCAATGACCGACGCCGTTGAAGAGGCGCCTTTGGCGCAGTTCAAGTCCGCCCTGATCTTGAGCATCGAGGAAGCAGACCTCGAGATGTACACCGACCTCGTGAAAGAGGTCGCCACCGAAACCGGCAAGTCGCCGGAGATGATTGCCGCGGCCTGTGCCCGGCTGGCCCGCCGAGCCCATGGCGCCGATGTCCTCGAGCGCATCGCCGGATTCGAGATCGAGAAGAAGAAGCCCGGCGCCTCCGCGCGCCGTGCGCCCAGCTTTGACTCGAACACGTCGGAAGGCGGCGGGTTCTCCGATCGGCAAAGCGGCTTCCCGCGCCGTGGTGCCCCCCGTGGGTACGACCGTGACGGTGGCAGCGGCGGCGCGGCCGAGCGCCGTGGTTGGCGTCCGGTCGAGTCGGGCATGACCCGGCTCTTCATCAACGCGGGCCGTATGGACGGAATCCGCCCGGGTGACCTCGTAGGTGCCATCGCCGGCGAAACCGGCATCGAAGGCTCCGCGATCGGATCGATCGACATCTTCTCACGCTATAGCTTCGTCGAGGTGCCCGATCGCCACGGCGATCGCGTGATCAAGTCCATGACCGGTGCCCAAGTCCGTGGCCGCGACGTGATGGCGCGCCCGGCTGTGCCCCCCGGTGAAGACGGGAGCGGTGACGGCGAAGAGTCCGCCGACGGCGGCGGCAGCGGCTACCGCGGTGGCGGCGGCGGTGGTTACCGCGGCGACGGCGGCGGACGTCGCGATGGCGGCGGCGGTGGCCGGCGCGAACGCTACTGATCACCGACCCCTTTGAAACTCGGTGGCGGCCGTCCTGGGACGCCGCCACCACCTACCTCCCCCCGAGTCTCCAACGAGCCCCATGACATCGACGAAACACCTCCCGCTCAAGGCACAGCTTCGCCTCCTCTTCGCGAGCCGCGTCTTCAACCTCGCCAACTTCATGGAGGTGCTCGAGCGCCTCGCGTACTACGGGCTGCGCACCGTCCTCCCCGTGTACATGGTGCTCGCCGTCGAGAAGGGCGGGCCGCAGTTCGACCACGTGCAGAAGGGCGCGGTGTACGCCTGGTGGGCGCTCGTGCAGTCGATGGTCCCGGTCTTCTCCGGCGGCTTCGCCGATCGATTCGGCTACAAGAAGACCGTCGGTGTCGCCATCGCCATCAAGGCCGCGGGCTACGTGGTGATGGCCTATTGCGTCGAGGCCGGCGCGATCATCAGCGGCGGCGCGAGCACGGGCGAACCGGGGC
>OJFX01000881.1_pt1 | contig 10952 bp, 8 predicted proteins | sample 1594171 | NCBI WGS metagenome assembly OJFX01 (sample SAMN05416840, study PRJEB24817) | seawater metagenome | isolation source: Sea water | place: Canada:Atlantic | collected 2013-07
CCCTGGACGATGCGCTCACGGCGCTCGAGCTCAAGGACGAACGGCTCGCGCTGCTCGTCAAGCTGCGCTACTTCGCTGGGCTCACGCTGGAACAAACCGCGTCCGCCCTCGACATCTCGCCGCGCACCGTTCAGCGCGACTGGACCATGGCCAGCGCCTGGCTGCGCTTGCGCATGGACGACGGGGTCGAAGGGTGAGCGAACCACTGTTTGAGCGCGTCCGAGAGATCTTCCAACACGCCTCAGATCTCGAAGAGCACGCGCGCGCCGCCTACGTACGCGAAGCAGCCGGCGGAGACGACGCCTTGCGCCAGGAGGTGGAGCGCATGCTCGCCATCGCGAGCGAGTCAGACGAGCCGCTCGGCGCGGGCCCCGGCTTGGCCCTAGCGGAGGAGTACGGCCAGCAGCATGGGCTGGAGGGCCAGACGGTGGGTTCGTATCGCGTGCTGCGTTACATCGCCAGTGGCGGCATGGGCGCGGTCTACGAGGCGGAGCAAGACCATCCCCGTCGACGCGTCGCGGTCAAGGTCCTGAACAGCGCCCTCGCCGGCGAGGAGCTGCGGCGACGATTTAAACGCGAGGTCGAGATCCTCGGGGGCCTCCATCATCCGGGGATCGCTCAAATCCTCGAGGCAGGCACCTATCGGGGCATCGGCACCGCGGAACTGCCGTTCATCGCGATGGAGCTCATCGCCGGCCGGTCCATCGTGGATCACGTCCGCACCGAGAGCCTCAACGTGCGGGAACGGGTCCAGTTGTTCTCCCGTGTATGCGACGCCCTGGACTACGCCCATCAGCGCGGCATTGTTCACCGCGACCTGAAGCCCGCCAACATCCTGGTGGATGAGACCGGTCAGCCCAAGGTCCTGGACTTCGGCGTCGCCTACATGGCCGGCTCGAACGTCAACCTCACGACGCTTGTGACGGCACCGGGCGTGCTGCTCGGGACGATCGCTTACATGAGTCCCGAGCAGGCTCGGGGCGACCTCGATGGCGTGGACGCGCGCGCCGACGTCCACGCGCTGGGCGTGCTGCTGTTCGAGATACTGAGCGGCCAGCTCCCCTACGAAATCCGCGGCTGCCCCATCCAGGAGGCGATCCGCCTGCTGAACGAGGACGAGCCTACGACCTTGGGCTCCATCGACCCGACCCTCCACGGCGACCTCGACACGATCGTTCGAAAGGCGATCGAAAAAGAGCCGGAGCGGCGCTACGCCTCCGCCGCAGAGCTAGCGGCGGATCTGCAGCGTTACCTGCGCCACGAGCCGATTCAGGCGCGCCGCCCTTCGCGCATCTACCGGATGCGCAGGTTCACGCGGCGCCACCGCTCGCTCGTGATCGCCACGGGGATCATCATCCTCAGCCTCATCGCAGGCACGACGGGTTTCGCCGTCATGGCGATGCGGGCGCGGAATCAAACGCGCATCGCTGACGAAGCGTTGGCCGGTGCCCAAAGCGGCATGGAGGAGCTGCATGAGATGCTTTCCGTCTGGCAAGCCAGTGCGGCGTTTGCCGTCGACTTCCCACAGCAACCAAGGCTTCTGAAGCTTGGGATTGAAATCATCGAGCGCTCGGCACCGGGATTCCAGACCGCATGGGAAACGATCGACAGGAACAAGGTCCTCACCAAACAGGGCTTTCAAGAGCAGGACCGCCTGCGGGGCGAGCTGCTCATCGGACTCGGCGACGATCTGAGCCCAGCCGTCAGGGGATGCGTGGCTGGATTCCTCCAGTCGACGGCGTGGCATCTCCTGATCTACGGCGACAAGATCGGGCCGCTACGCTTGCTAGAGCATGCCGAAGGACTGCTCGCTGACCACGCGTCGGCGACCGATTCGCGGCTGCTGATCATTCGGGCGCTCTTCCTTGACAGCCTCAACCATGCGGACCGTCATGACGAAGCCAACGAGCGGGTCACGGCTTGGCTCGACGAGCTTGCCGACAGGGGGTACTCAGAGGCTACTCCGCCGATGGCGCTGTATCGCTCCCGCAAGGGCACCGCGCTGGTCGGACTGCGACGCTACCAAGAAGCGGAGCCTCTGCTCGTCTCCAGTGCGCCGGTCGTAGTGAGCACCTGGGGCTCCGTCCTGAACTTCGAGGCCAAGGCCGCACGGGTGAATCTCCTGAAGGGGCTAGGCCGCGCAGGCGACGCTCAACAACTCCAGGACGAGCTCACGATGGACGTCGCCATACGCGGCCCCAACGGCGCGCATCACACACGCGTGGCGCTTGGGGAGGGCCTCAAAGGACTTTGGGCCGAGCTCGAGTTGCTTGAGACTGAGTGTGGTCAGCCCGGCACCGATGTTGCCGACAGGCTAACGGCGCTCATCAAGCTACAGTCAGCGCTAGGCATCCATGATGGCAGCCCCGAGTCGTTGATTGTCGCCCTCTACCTCAGGATCTCGGGAAACTGGCACGGCAATTCCCATGGCTGGCGCCATGACACGACGTTCGCGCTTTACCGCGAAGCTATGCGCTTGCTGCAAATCGGGCCGATGCCTTCGAAAGAGCAGTTGGCTTGGGGCTTCCAAGGGCTCGGGTACGCCCATGCTGCGCGCGACGAGCCCGAGCTGTCGATGAAGTTCATACGCGAGGGCCTTGACCTGTGGGCTGGGCACAATGACCATCTCATTTGGGAACTGCGAAGCTGCCTCGGCGCGTCCCTCACCAAGCTGGGCCGGTACCAAGAAGCGCACGATCACATCCTGTCAGCCTATCGAGGACTGGCGGAGCGAGTGGGCTCCACCGATCCAACGACGCGGACGGCCATCAACAAGCTCGTCATACTCCATCGCAATTGGGCGGACGGCGAAGGCGCGGCCGAAGCCCGGGCTGAAGTGGAACGTACGCTCACGAAGGAGTGGCTCGACCATTGGCACGCGGAGCTCCAGATCGCGGAATAGTGCCTGACAGTGTTCCGGACGGACCTTACCGCAGACAGAAGGAGGCGAGGTGTTCAGCTGGCCGCAGGGCTTGAATCGGGTGACGCATCATCGCCCTATAGCCCAGCCGCTCCTCCCTTAGAACGACATCCCGATCGCGAAGGTCAGGTTGTCGAGGTCCAAGTCGGTTTGGTTGAAATCGAGGTCTTGACCCACGCGCTGACGAGCCTCGATGACCAGATCCAAGTCACGGGCGATCTCAAAGTTGATGCCACCATGAACGTAGCCGCCAAAGGCCGCATTCTGCTCCGAGTCCGGTGCGAATCCCAGGTCGGACCCCACGTCCACATAGGTGAGCACCGCTCCAATCCCGACAAAGGGACGGAGTTGGCCCTGGGGCCTTTGGACCCGAAACCCGGCGAAGGCGTCAAGAACGAGCATGTCGACGTCTGCGTCGCTCAGAAGATCTTGATCGTCATACGAAGCGATCATGCCGAACTCATAACCGTTGCCAGTGTTCACGTTGATGCGCGAAACCTCTATTGCGCCCATGATCTGTCCATCGAGGGGCTGCCAAATGTCTTCGTCCAGCCTTCGATGGCCCACGAGAACTGCGGAGCGATTGATGTATTGGGGCCGTGCGTCGTAACTAGCCGAAGGGCGGGCGGCCTGGCCGCTCCCTTGGCCCAGGGGAGCGATGGCTGGTGCGGCGCATGCTTGAAGGGCAAGACCGGCGATGGCCAAGGCGATCCGGAGTTGGCTCATGGGGAAACGAGGTGGCAGGAAGGAGCGAAGGGAATCAGAGTCACTCTAGCAGCGGCACCGGATTCGATGGCGAAACTGGATCGGTACCGAACCCCAGTGAGTGGTGCGGCCGTCCCGCTCCGACCCGGGGATCAATAGCCAATGGCGCTTCGGAAGAAGCTATTGATCTCCGCGTAGTCCACTTCCCGGCGAGACACCTGTGGCAGCTCCTCCTGCAGTCGGCTGTGCAAGTTGCTGAAGTAGGTTGCCAATCCCGGGGGAAGGACCAGGCGATGACTTTCGGGAACGGTTTCCTTCACTGCAACAAGCTCTTCCACCTCGCAGCGCACGGCGGAATCGGCAATGCGATCCGCGAGATCGTCAAAAGCCACGGCGGGGATAGTGCGCTCGGTAAGGACATGGCGGGCGGCGAGCACTGGCCGCATGAGGTAGCAGTACTTCTTCAGGTTCCAGGTGTTGTCTTCCTCCCTGTAACCCGCACGCTCCGCGCTCCGAGCAATGCCGAGGTAATGGGCTGCGGCCTTAGCCGGCTGGAAGTAGTCGCAGGCCAATGCTCGCATGGCAGCGAGGAACGGGGGTTCCTGCCGATAGGTGAACGGAGAATGGAGCCACTCGATGACTCCGGCGTTGCTGCCAGCCACGTGGATCAGGACTTTGCGTAAGTCCCAACCCACGAGATCCAATTCACCGTCAAGCTCCATGAGGGGCCCGATCATGTCCTTCGGCCTGGCCAGTTGAAGGTACCAGTCGCGGGGGTTCTGGTAGATGAACCGGACGTCGTAGTCAGAGTCCGTTGAGGCCAGGCCCCACGCTCGACTGCCGCTTTCGCAGGCGTAGCGGATTGTGATGTTGCGTTCGGACGCTACCGCGTCCAGGCGCTTCTGAATGAATGACGGCGTGATCATGGCGAGCAGGTGTGCAGAAAGCCGGCACGTCATGGTGCCAGTTTCTGGGTGCGCGTGACAGCAGTACCGGGAGAGCGGTACTCCCGAAAGAAAGAGGCGAGGGGCCCAGGGTCCAGCGATTAGCTGGAACCAGGACCCCTCGCCTCGTTCTCTCCGCGCGAATCTGCTCCTTCGTCAGACGGTCACGTGGTAGCCGTCGTCGGAGACGGGGTACTGGGGGCCGCCGGGGCCGCCGATGGTTTGGGCCCAGGGGTCGGGGCGGCGGTCGGTGGGGTGAATCAACGCTTGGCTGACGCGGCCGGCGGCGTGGTAGTAGGCGCCGCGGGTGACTTGGCGCCAGATGAGCGCAAGCTGCGCCACGCCGAACATGGCGAGGACGTGCCAACCGTTGGGGTCGTTGATGAAACGGCCGTCGATGGTCTCCATCCACCAGCCGAAGAATCCGATGACCATGACCGCCTCGAGGGTCAGAAGGAGGGCCAAGGGGCGCATGGTCTGGATCGGATGGCGCATCATCGTGAAGCCCGTGGCGATGGCGGCGCCGATCACGGAGCGGCTGTCGCGCAGGGCGAGACGGGTGCGCGTGTAGATGCCCCAGGCGAGGACCTTGGCGAAGGCGAGGGTGAACAAGCCCTCTTGGATCCAGGCGAGGCGCACGACCTGGGCCTCGGACTCGAGGGTTTCGAGCCGGCCCCAGTCGGTTTTGGGGACCTCGAGGATCGCGCCGTACACGAGGCGCTTCCACGGCTCGCCGAAGTAAATCCATCGCACAAGGCTGAGTGCCAAGAGCATCAGGATCGCCACGCGCAGGAACCGGCCGAAGTAGCGGGCACCGCCGAATCCGAAGCGCCGCAGAGTCTGGCGATCAGGCTGCTCGAAGGTCACCTGGAGCCAGCCGCCGGCGGCGAAGACACCAAAGAGGATGGCGATGAGCGCCAGCACGGCGCCGCCCTGGGAGATGGAGCTATCGAGGCTCGAAAGGGCGCCGCGGTGGTCTTGGCGGAAGATCTCGCTGAGTCCCACCGTCGGCGATGACATGGACGGGTCCAGGTCACGGGCCGCGTCGCTCGAGGCGTAGCGGTTCCCGACCATCCGGCTGATGGCGCCGGAGGTCTGCATGGCAGGGATCATGCTGAGCAGAAGCAGCACGATCCAGGTCGCGCCCCAGAGCTTGGGCCTCAGGAACGCGGCGCGCATGGCGCGCAGGAACAGCATGAATCCGGGACGACGGAGGTTGTCGTGCTCGATGTTCTCTTCGTAGTTCGTCATCGAATCAGCCCCCCACCGACATGATCCAGTGGAGAAGGCTACCCGTGCGCGAGAGCGCACGTTCACCGTGTCGAAGGGGCGCGAGGCGATCGGGCTTCGCGAACCATTGGTTATTGGACATGTTCCTGTCGAGGAAGCAGTAGCGGTCGGGGTCGATGATCACCGAGGCAATCTTCTTCTCCGAAGGAATCAAAGGCAGGCGCCACCAGCGGCGCTCGAGCTGACGCTCGCGGGTCCAGTCGAAGTCGGTGGTTTCGCCGTCCTCGAAGGTCACGCGGATCGTCACGGGAAGCGCAAGGCCGCCGCGGCGGCGCAGGACGACGTCGTAGTTCCAAGGCTCCTTGGCCTTCTTTTCCTCTGACTTGTCGTCGTCGGAATTCTCGGCGTCCTCTTCGGCGTCCTCGTCGGCGCCCTCTTCGGCGTCCGCTCCGTCCTCGGCTGGCACCTGGTTCGGCCCGCAGGTTTCCGTCCAGCTGCCATCGTCACAACGGAACCAGCCCTCGACCTTCGGGGTCTTCGTTTGGGCGACGTCGACCGTCCAATCGATCGTCTCGGTGCCGCGGAAGACCTCGTCGAAGTACCACTGGACGTTCACATCCGCGCCCTCTTGGAACGCGAGGTAGAAGTCTTCCGGGTAAGGGTGCCGGTAGCGCCACATCTCGGAGAAGTGGCGCATGCCGCGCATGAACGCATCGCGACCGACCACGGACTGGAGCGAGCGCAGGGCCGTCGCCGTGCGCGAGTAGCTATTCGTACCGTAGCTGCGCGCGTCGACGTAGTCCCAGACGTTGGTCTCGATCGGGTCGGAGTCGGGGTCGCGGAGGTAACCGTTGCGGTCGCCCCAGGTGGGGATCGTGGTTTCCTCCACGAAGCTCATCCGGGGCTGGTCGCGCCAATAAGCGAGGGGCCCGGCGGCCTTCAGGGGCTCGAGCTTCATCTTCTTGGGCACGAGCCACTGGTACTCCTTGGGGATCTTCACCCCGGCCTTATCGAGGCCGTAACGCAGCGGGTTCGGGACCCTCATCGACGTCATCGAGATGGCGTTGGCCATCTTCGAGCCGCCCGGGAGAGGCGTCGCCGGGGTTCCGAAGATCGAGACGCGCGAGTACTGGGTGTTCGCCCGGCTCGGGCCGTACTCACGCAGGAGCGTCTCACTATCCGTGAAGGAGTTGAAGCCCTCGTCGAGCCAAGCGGCCTCGGGCTCGTTGTTGCCCACGAGGCCGTACCAGAACTGGTGGCCCGCCTCGTGCACGGTGACGCTTTCGGGCGTGTACATGTTTGGCTCGGTGTACATGCGCGAGCCGCAGGTGAAGATCGTCGGGTACTCCATGCCGCCGGCGCCGCGGGCGCCCCATGCGGGGTCGACGGCGGTGATCTCCGAGTAGGGATAGGCGCCGTACCAGAGCCCGTAGAAGAAGAGCGTCGCCGCGGTGGCGCGCCAGTGGCGCTCCTTCTGGGTCTCGTGCTCGGGGTGAACGAGAACCCGCACGAGCACGTCGCGCCCGCGCAGCTCGTCCTCGGTCATGTTGAAGGCAGCCTTCGCTTCGAGGACCGCGTCCTTGTGCTTGGCGGCCCACTCGTCCCAGCGGAACCACTCCTCGTACTCGATGTAGTCGGGGTCCGCCGTCCAGGCGAAACCGTGCACGCGGGTGGCGCGGCCCGAGCCGCGGGCGGCCACAGGGTCCACGGCCTCTTGATCCTCCGGCGCCGGGGCGACGAAGCGCGTCACGGCGCGGCCGCCCGAGACCTGGGAGTCCCCCATGCGCTTGCCGGAGCCCGCGACCTTGCCCGCGTACTCCTCGGGCAAGTCGATGGTCACGTCGTAGGTCCCGTAATCCGCGTAGAACTCCGTGTTCATGTGGAACGGGTGGGCCCGCCAGCCGCGGCCGCCTTCGTAGACGGCGAGCTTGGGGAACCAATGGCTCAGGAAGATGAAGTTGCCCTTCGTTCCTGTCCTACGGCGCACCCGCGGCAGGCGGGAGCTCCATTCGATCTCAATGGTGGCGTCGGTTCCGCTCGGGATTGGCTCAGGGGCGTCGACGCTCATGAGCGTGCGGTCGTAGGGCGCGCTCGCCCGGGGGACGCGGAACTGGAGGGTGTCCGTCACGTCGACCCCGTTGACCTTGACCGACGTGACCTCCTGCCAGCCGTAGCCCGTGTCCATATCGAAGCCCCTGAGGAGCCCCTTGGACTCCGTCAGGTGCAGGCTGCGATTGTTCGCGTAGGCGTTCAGGTAGAGGTGGAACCAAAGATCCGAGACGCTATCCCCGGAGCGGTTCTTCCATGTGAGCGTCAGGGAGCCCTCGAGGGACTTCATCGGGCCGTCGTCCAGGTCCGTCGCGTCGGCTTCGTCGACGCGGGCGTGGATGACGTAATCGGCTTCGGAAGACCGCAGGTCCGCCGGGGCGGAGCTGGTATCGGAGCCTGGGGAGGGTGAGGTCGGTTGCTGATTCGCTTCGTCCTGGGGGGCCGAAGCGAGGGCAAGTGGGATCAAAACCCACATACTGCGGAGAGCCATGGCGCCAGTGTGTCCCTGGGACGGGACCCGCACAAGCGCAGGCCGGGGCACTCATGGGCGCACACTCAACCGTGACGGTGGAGGAGCCCCGGGAGTGTTTCAGGCCGGGATCGCGATCAGCAAATCGAAAGGCGCGAAGTCCCCGAAGCAAACCGAGTGCCGCCGGACCGCGATCTTCTCACCCGTGTAGCCCGGCACCCAGGGAGCCTGGCCCGGGGCCACCCCCTGGCAGCCAAGGAATCGGACGAGCGTCTCATCGGACAGCCTCTTGCCCAGCAGCGAGTCAAAGGCGCCCCCGAGGAGGTTCCCGACCTCCATCATCGCCTCCTTTTGGCCCTCGTCCGGCTCCTGGGCCTCCATGGAGGCGCGGATCGACTCCGTCGGCATCATCAGGAGCTCACCCCCAAGGACCAGGGCGTCGGCGAGCGGTAGCTGCATGAAACCCACGCGGGCACCCCGCGGCGTCTTGAATCCGAACCGGATGGCGACGCGGATGCCCTCGTCCTCCCCCGGCCGGTCGAAGACGATCTCGTCGTCATGGGTCATCCCCAGGACGCTGAAGTCCGAGAGGAGCGACAGCGACCCCGCCGTTTCGTCCACGAGCATGTCGAGGACTTCGGTCGGGTCGGACTTTCCAAAAAATGCAGTTTCCATAGCTGGCCTGGGCCAGGGATCGGCACGCGAGCACACGCAAAATGAACGCTCCACCGGATTCTCCCCTAAACGATGCCCGGGTTCTTCACATGGAGACATCCCCATCCCCGGATGGCCGTTTCCACCCTGCCTAGCGAAGAAGTTTCCATGCCTGGCGACAAGACCCTCAAGGCATCGGAAACGATGGCCGATAGCCGGCCATGGGGAGGGCGCTCTCCGCGATCGAATCGCCAGGAGGCAACCGAGGCGATCGACCATTGCGGCCCACGACTCGCCCCTGCGGCATCTCTGACCTGCCCTTGGATTGGCTCCTGGGACCCGGTCTTGGAATAGATGGGAGAAATCTAGGTATCCACGCTCAAGCGATCCGCGCAGATTCCGATCCCTGTGGTGGCGAAGGGCTCCACGTGCAACGGATCCATTCGCCCACCGACAGAAACGCCTGCCTACAAGGGGTTAATTCGGTGGAAGAGAGACAAAGTGAGCCGCTTTTCCGAAGCGGCACAGGACTCGCCCCCCCAAACCGTTTGGCGTCACCGCCGAACCCAAGCTCGAGTATCGAGCCCCCTCCCAGGAGGGATTATCCATGGAACTGAACAGCAACAAAAAAGCCGAGCTGCCCGCGAGCCGCTTCGCTGATATCCAGCGCGCCTCGGAGACGCGCAGCGCTGAGATTCGCGAGACGGTCGACCGCGTCCAAACCACCTCGTCCGAGCAGCGTGAGCGCACGGAAGAGATTTCGAAGCGCAGCGACTCGATTGACCTTTCCGACGCCGCCCGCGAGCTCATCAAGGAGAACGACACAGCCCGCGAAGAGCGCATCGAAGAGCTCCGCAAGGCCGTGGGCGACGGAACACTCTTCAATCGCGACCGCCTAGAGAAGGCCGCGGAACGACTCCTCAGCCACAGCTGATTCCGCCGCCCGAGCGGCATGGAGTGCGATAGGAACCAACCACCTAAAGGGGGGGATCAGACGGCGTTGGCCGACTGATCCCCCCTTTAGGTGGTTGGTTCCTATCGCACTCCAAGCCGCTCGGTGACGTCCTCCCGAAGCGGATCGAGCAGGGCTCCCTCAGTCCAGGGGGGAGAGCGCCGTTCGGGCGCCCGAGGCGAGCACCCTTCCGTACCGCAGGTCGGCATGGGCGCCGCCCTCGTCACAGACCTCTCCGCCCAGGATCACCCAGGAATGGGCGGTCATGCCCGCGGCGTTCCTGCGGAAGTAGGCGGCGTTCGGATCGCTGGAGTCGTACCCGGCGAAGACCTCGGGGGCGGCCCAGTGGGCGGCGACGAGGCTCGCGGCGTAGTGCGAAAGCTCAAGGCGGTCCTGGCGTGAGCACCTGGCCCACGCAGCCGTGGCCACGTAAATCGCGGCCCGCGGATTCGGCGTCGCCGAGCCAAACAGCACCGGTCGGTACACGTCCGGGTCGAGGTCATCCTCGACCATCAGCTGTTGGTGGAGCGCGTGTCCGCGCTGGGCGAGCACGTAGTCGTGAATGGGCTTGGGGGCCGGTATCGAAACGGACTCCAGGGGGCGCCGGCTACGCCGGGTGTTCCGTGGGCGCGCGATGGTCCCCGTAAGGTCGGGGGCTCCGCGCCTCGGCGCCACCACCTTGGTGTTGGATCCCTTGTCAGCAGCCGTCGACCCAGCGTCGGTGGCCGAGGGCATTGCAATGGCCACGGCCAAGGCTGCGACGAGCACGAGTGCGAAGAAGATCCCGCCGGTCGAACGCGGCGCCCTTTCCTTGGCGTAGGTCGCCTCCACCACCGAAGCGGCGATCGGGAATCCACAGTGCAGGCAAATGGAGGCGCGTTCGGACACCTCGGCCTCGCATTCGGGACAGATCAAGAGGGCCATCGTCGCATGTGCGGGGCTGCGCTCTGGGGTTTGGAAGGCTTCACCCGTTTCCTAGAGCCTGTCTCTTATACACATCTGACGCTGCCGACGATATGCAGTGTGTAG
>OJFX01000883.1_pt1 | contig 10948 bp, 5 predicted proteins | sample 1594171 | NCBI WGS metagenome assembly OJFX01 (sample SAMN05416840, study PRJEB24817) | seawater metagenome | isolation source: Sea water | place: Canada:Atlantic | collected 2013-07
ATCATGCCTAGTCTCGTGGGCTCGGAGATGTGTATAAGAGACAGGTGCTAGTAGCACTATTACAGAGCCTACAATTGTAGTAGCATCCTCTGTAGTAGACAGCAATGTTAGCTGTAATGGATTCAGTAATGGAGGAGCAACAGCAAGTGCAACAGGAGGAACAGGAGCCTATACATATCTATGGAGCAACAGTGCAACGACTGCGAGCATTACTGGAGTAGTAGCAGGTACTTATACTGTTACTGTAACAGATGCAAACGGATGTACCTCAACATCAAGTGCAACAATTACAGAGCCTTCTGCCTTAGTAGTTAGTTCTTCTGTAGGGAATAACGTTACTTGCAATGGAGGTTCCGATGGAGCAGCAACAGCAATAGGTGTTGGTGGTATTTCTCCCTATACTTATTCATGGAGCAGTGGCGAAAGCATACAGATTATTATTAGCAAACCTGCAGGAACTTACACTGTAACTGTAACCGATGCAAATAGCTGCATAGCTGTTGATAGTGTTACAATTACAGAGCCAACTGCGATTGCAGTAGCAATTTCTTCACAAACAAATGTAAGTTGTAATGGATTTAGTGATGGAGCAGCCACCGCAAGTGCAAGTGGAGGTACCGGCACTCTTACCTACTCTTGGAGCAATGGATCCACCTCGGCGAGTATCAGTGGCGTTGTAGCAGGAACCTACACTGTGAGTGTGAGTGATGCTAGTGGATGTGGACCTGCAACAACTACGGTTACTATAACTGAGCCTACAGCTATAGGTGCTACAATCAGTGCCCAGACAAACGCAAGTTGTAATGGCTTTAGTGATGGAGGAGCCACAGCAAGTGGGTCAGGCGGCACAATGCCATATACTTACACATGGAGCACTGGTGCCACTACTGCTACAGCAACGGGATTAGCAGCAGGCACATACACAGTGAGTGTTACAGATGCCGTAGCTTGCGGTACAGCAACCACTACTGTTACTATTACAGAGCCGGCGACATTGGTGGCAGCTTCAGTGGTAGACAGTAATGTTACCTGTAATGGCTTTAGTGATGGAGGTGCGACATCAAGTGCTACAGGTGGAACCATGCCATATGACTATGCATGGAGTAATGGAGATACAACCGCTTCTGCTACCTTCTTAGTGGCAGGCACCTACACTGTTACTGTGACGGATGCAAACGGATGTACCTCCACATCAAGTTCAACAATTACAGAGCCTACTTTATTAGTAGCTGCAACAGTTGTGGACAGCAATACAACATGTAATGGATTCAGTGACGGCGGAGCCACAGCGAGTGCAACTGGTGGAACAGGAGCATATACATATTCATGGAGCAATAGTGCGACGACTGCAAGCATTACTGGAGTAACAGCTGGAACGTACACAGTAACGGTTGCAGATGCCAATGGCTGTACAGATGTTTCAAGCACAACCATCACAGAACCAGCACTTATGGTTGCTTCAACTGTCGTAGACAGCAATGCAAGCTGCAGTGGATTGAGTGATGGAGGAGCTACTGCCAGTGGATCAGGTGGAACAATGCCTTACACCTATGCTTGGAGCAACAGTGCAACAACTGCTAGCATCACAGGAGTAGTTGCAGGAACATATAGTGTTACTGTAACCGATGCCAATGGGTGTACCGATAGCGCAAGCACTACCATAACTGAGCCAGCCTCAATAGTAGCTTCAACAGTAATTGACAGCAATGTAAGTTGTAATGGCTTTAGTGATGGAGGAGCCACAGCAAGTGGGTCAGGCGGCACAATGCCTTATACCTATTCATGGAGCAATTCAGCCACAACGGCAAGCATTACAGGAGTTATAGCAGGAACATACAGTGTTACTGTAACCGATGCCAATGGCTGCACTGACAGCGCAAGCACTACCATAACTGAGCCAACCATATTGATTGCCTCTTCAGTAGTAGACAGCAATGTTACCTGTAATGGCTTTAGTGATGGCGGAGCAACAGCAAGTGCAACCGGCGGAACAGGGGCTTACACTTATTTGTGGAGTAATAGTGCAACCACTGCGAGCATTACTGGAGCAGTTTCTGGTACTTATAGCGTAACTGTTACAGATGCAAACGGATGTACTTCTACATCAAGTTCAACAATTACAGAACCAACATTATTGGTAGCTGCAACAGTTGTGGACAGCAATACAACATGTAATGGTTTCAGTGACGGTGGCGTAACAGCTAGTGCAACCGGAGGTACAGGAGCATATACCTATGCATGGAGCAATACTGCAACTACGACAAGCATTACAGGAGTTGTAGCGGGAACTTATACCGTAACTGTAACTGACAACAATGGATGTACTTCGACTTCAAGTGCTACAATCACAGAACCTGCACTAATGGTAGCCTCAGCTGCAGTAGATAGCAATGTAAGTTGTAATGGGTTTAGTGATGGTGGAGCAACAGCAAGTGGTGCAGGTGGTACAATGCCATATACTTATGCATGGAGCAATGCTGCAACCACAGCAAGCATTGCGGGAGTAGTTGCTGGAACATACAGTGTAACGGTTACGGATGCAAATGGATGTACCGACAGTGCAAGCACAACCATATCTGAACCTGCAATTGTAGTTGCCTCATCAGTTGTGGACAGCAATGTAACATGCAATGGATTTAGTAATGGAGGAGCAACAGCAAGTGGATCAGGCGGAACTATGCCTTACACCTATCTATGGAGCAACAGTGCAACGACAGCAAGCATTACAGGAGTAGTTGCTGGAACTTACAGTGTAACTGTGACAGATGCCAATGGATGTACGGATAGTGCTAGTAGCACTATTACGGAGCCAACAACTGTAGTAGTATCCTCAGTAGTTGACAGCAATGTGACCTGTAATGGATTTAGTGATGGTGGCGCAACAGTAAGTGCAACAGGAGGAACTGGAGCATACACTTATGCTTGGAGCAACAGTGCAACTACCGCAAGCATTACTGGAGTAGTAGCAGGTACTTATACTGTTACTGTTACTGATGCAAACGGATGTACATCAACATCAATTGCAACCATTACCGAGCCAACACCTGTAGTTGCTTCGACTGTAGTAGACAGCAATGTGAGTTGCAACGGATTCAGTGATGGTGGAGCAACAGCGAGTGCAACCGGAGGAACAGGAGCGTATACCTATGCATGGAGCAATAGTGCAACTACTGCAAGTATTACAGGAGTAGTTGCCGGAACATACAGTGTAACAGTTACAGACGCAAATGGCTGCACGGATAGTGCAAGCATTAACGTAACAGAGCCTGTAAGTTTAGTAGCATCTGCTTCAGTAGATAATAATGTTAGCTGTAACGGATTCAGTGATGGAGGTGCAACAGCAAGTGGTACAGGTGGTACAATGCCTTACACTTACTCTTGGAGTAATGCTGCAACCACTGCAAGTATTACAGGAGTTGTTACAGGGACATACAGTGTGACCATTACAGATGCGAATGGATGTACTGACAGTGCGAGCACTACTATTACTGAACCTACTACTCTTATTGCCTCAACGGTTGTGGACAGCAATGTAACATGCAATGGATTTAGTAATGGAGGAGCAACTGCTAGCGCTTCAGGTGGAACTACACCATACAGTTACTCATGGAGTAATTCCGCGACTGCTTCAAGCATTACAGGCATTTCAGTCGGGACATATACAGTTACTGTAACTGATGCCAATGGTTGTACTTCAACTTCGAGCTCAACCATTACCGAGCCAACAGCATTAGTGCCTGTGGTAGCAATTGATAGCAATGTAAGTTGTAATGGATTTAGTGACGGAGGATTGTCAGTTACTACGACAGGAGGTACAGGAGCATACACTTATGAGTGGAGCAATAGTGCCACAACAACAAGTATTAACGGATTAATTGCCGGGACATATACAGTAACGGTTACTGATGCAAATGGCTGTACTGCGGTTGATTCAGATATTATTGTTGAACCTGCCTTAATTAGACCTAGAACTAGTGTGGATGGCAATGTATCATGTTTTGGTTTAGCGGATGGAGGATTATCAACGGATGCTAGAGGTGGTGTAGGACCCTACACGTATTCATGGAGTAATGGTGGCACAACAGCAAACATTACTGGATTGTTAGCAGGCATATACACTGTGACCGTAACAGACAGCACAGGATGTAGCATAGTGGAGTCAGATACGATAACTCAACCAGACTCACTTATAGCAACTACTGTGTTAGACAGTAATGTTAAATGCTTCTTCGGAAACGATGGTGGTGCATCAGCGAGTGCAACAGGAGGAACTAATCCATACACTTACTCTTGGAGCAATGGCTTTGTTAATTCTAGAGCTGTTGGACTATCGGCAGGAACATACACAGTGACAATTACGGATGCAAATGGATGTACCGATACCTCTAGTATATCTATAAGTGAACCAGGAGAGCTAATTGCAACACCTGTAGTAGACAGTACAGTTAGTTGTCGTGGAGGCAGTGATGGTGGAGCATCTACTTCTGTAAGTGGCGGTACAATGCCATACAGTTACAGTTGGAGTACCACAGCTACCACTCAATCCATTACAGGATTAAGTAGTGGATCATACGGTGTCACGGTAACTGATGCGAATGGTTGTACAACTTCAACCTTTGTGAACATATCTCAACCAACTGCACTTGTGGCAGCAACCACATTGGATAGAAACGTAAGTTGTCCTGGATTTGGAGATGGAGGTGCTACAGCAAGTGGATCAGGAGGAACAGCCCCATATAGCTTCAATTGGAGCAATGGAGTTACTACAGCAAGTATCTCTGGGGTCAATGTAGGCACCTATTCAGTAACTGTAACAGACAATAATGGTTGTACAGACAGCTCAAGCATTGTCATCATATTCATTGACACAATAGCGCCGAATGTGGTTACAAATGACACGACATTGTATCTTGATGCGAGCGGAAATGCTAGTGTAACCGCAGCGGGTATTGACAATGGAAGTAACGATACTTGTGGAATTGCGAGCTTAGTATTGGATACTACAAGTTTTGATTGTAACAATATAGGGGCAAATACAGTGACACTTGTCGTTACAGACTTCAACGGTAATGTTGATTCTGCCACTGCAATAGTTACGGTATTGGATACTATAAATCCAGTTGTAGTTACTATGGACACAACCTTGTACTTGGATGCCAGTGGAAATGCGAGCTTGACAGCGGCTGATATTGACAATGGAAGTTCGGATGCTTGTGGAGTTTCTACAACAGTATTGAGTACAACAAGCTTCGATTGTAGCTCAGTGGGAGTAAATACAGTAACCTTAGTAGTAACGGATGTGAACGGAAACGTTGATTCTGCTACAGCAGTAGTTACTTTAGTTGACTCTATCAATCCTGTCGTTGTGACCAAGGATACGACCTTGTACTTGGATGCCAGTGGAAATGCGAGCTTGACAGCGGCTGATATTGACAATGGAAGTTCGGATGCTTGTGGAGTTTCTACAACAGTATTGAATACAACAAGCTTCGATTGTAGCACATTAGGAGCAAATACAGTAACCTTAGTAGTAACAGATGTGAACGGAAACGTTGATTCTGCAAATGCGACTGTGACAGTAAGTGATACAATCATACCAACGATAGTATGCCCTCGAGACACTACAATTTGTAGCACAACCTTTACTTTCACTCCACCTGTAGGTCAAGATAATTGCGGAATTCAATCAGTAGTTCAAACAAGTGGAATTCCTTCAGGGGGAACTTATCCGGTTGGGGTGACCATCAACACATTTGTGGTAACAGATGTAAATGGAAATGTGGATTCTTGTTCGTTCACTGTTACAAGAGAGCCATTCCCGACGGTAGCCTCCGCTGGGTTGGATGATAATATCTGTGTGAATACTTATACGTTGAATGGGAATACGCCTGTTGTTGGAAACGGTCTTTGGACCTCACCAAATGCTGATGTGACAATTCTTAGCCCAACAAGTCCAACATCTAATATAGCCTTAGATGCGAATGTTAGAGGTGAGAAAACTTTAATATGGACAATTAGCAATGGCGTATGCGTATCAAGTATCGATACAGTACTCATAACATATGATGAAGAACCAACTTCTGCAATTGCAGGAAGTGGTCAGATATTGTGTGAAGAGTATCAAACTACATTAAGCGCGAATACTCCTAGCATAGGAATTGGCACATGGTCGGTATTCAATGGAACGGGTTCTTTCAATAATGCCAATGATCCAGCTGCAATAGTGAGCGGTCTAAGTGATAACAGTAACAGGTTCGTTTGGACTATATCAAATGGAACTTGTGTTGATTCACGTGATACTGTTCACATGGGAGTCGCTAAGAATCCTATTGTTTCAGTTGGTCCTGATCAGACAATATTTGAAGACGATGGAACAGAGTTAGAAGCAATTGTAAGCTTTAGTCCAACGGATACAACAGCCCAAAACAGCTTTACCTATCAATGGACGCCATCAATTATGGTCGAAGAACCATTTATGGCCAAGACAAGAACAAGCAGTTTCCTTGAGGATTCAGAGCAATTTGCTGTCAGAGTGGTTTCGGCTCAAAATTGTGTCGGTGGAGATAACCTATTGGTAACTGTGAACAGCATGATTACCTTGTCCTCAGCGTTTACACCTGATGGAGATGGAATTAATGACTTGTGGTTGATCAAGAATATAGATGATGAGTCTGTAGCAAGTCACAAGGTTATCATTTTTAATGGAGCTGGAGCAGAAGTGTTCTCATCAACTAACTTCAAAGGATGGGATGGAAGATACAATGGAGAAGACTTGCCAGGCGGGGTCTCATATTATTATTCAGTTGAGATAACTAGAACCAATGGAGATACAGAGGTTCAAACCGGAATTGTTTCTATTTTAAGATAAGCACATGAAAAATTCATATAAACAAAATAGTATGAAAAAGTTATTAATTGGATTAGGCATTATGTCCTGTTTGATTGGGGAATCCATGGCACAGAATATTAGCCAATATACCATGTGGAATCAAAACCACTATTTGATAAATCCCGCAGCTGCTGGAAATCAAAACTACTTTGATGCGGCATTGGGTTTTAGAAGGCAATGGGCTGGAGTGAAAGATGCACCGAGAACGTTTTATGCAACAGCACATTCTGTTTTAAATAGACCGAAAACTCATGAAAGATCAGCGTTGAGGATTAGTTCTTTGAATAGAAATGGAGTTTATAAAAAGTCAAAAAGTTTATCAAAACCAATGGTGAAGCATGCATTAGGGGGTTCTGTTGTATCGAGTGAATTTGGAGCTTTTGAATCGAATGAAGCCATGTTAACTTATGCTCTTCATTTGCCAATATACAAAGACATATCATTGTCATTTGGATTGAGTGGGGGGTTGAATAACTTTGGATTTAACCAGTCAAAAGCAACAGTGATTCAAGAAAACGACCCAACCTATGCTGCTTATGTCGCAGGAGAGAACGCAAATCAATTGAATATAAATGCAGGAACTTATCTGTACAGTGATAAATTCTTTTTTGGTTATTCAGCACAGCATTTATTGCAAAATGAATTACAACTTGCGGACATTTCTACCAACCCCGATGGAGGAATAGTAAATTTTGAAATATATCACTATTTGATGGGTGGATATAATTTTGATTTGACAAATGATTTTAGGTTGAGTCCAAACATTCTTTTTAAGCAGTTGGGAAATAATCCTGCTAGTTTTGATTTAAACGCAACCTTAACCTTTAAGCAATTTATTTATGGTGGGTTAACTTATCGTTCTGAAGATGCTATCTCAATAATGGGAGGGATCCAGATTAACCATCTATTAAGAATGGGATATGCTTATGACTATACGACTTCTGATTTAAATGAAAGATCCAATGGAAGTCATGAAATATTCCTAGGAGTGACCTTATTTTAAAGCTTTACTGAATACTTATGAAACAGCGATTTAAAATTATTTTAGGAGTTTGCATCCTTGCATTCACATTTAGTGCAAGCGCACAATTAATCCAACCGAAATTTGAGGAAGCAGTAAAGCTGGAGGCATTAAATAGTGAGGCAGAAGAAAGCATGCCAATACCATATTTGAATGGGGAAAGCCTCTACTTTGTGAGAACCTATATTGAAGGAAAGTCAAAAGAACGCAAGAAGGCGCAAGAGGTTTGGGCTTCTAATCGCTCCGATGGAAATTGGAGCGAACCCAATAGCCTATTTGACCACATGAATGATTTAGGAAATAACGGAGTTATTGGATCTTCTAAAGATGGGAAAACGGTATATATATTTAATTCCATTCAAACAAGGAGAAAATTGGCGAAAGGAATTGCTTATACCCAAATGCAAAGCGACGGTACATGGAGTGATTTAAAGAAGCTGAACATTGATGGATTTGAGGCTGGCGAAGGATATTATTCATTCTATATGAATCCTTCTGAAGATATATTACTCGTAAGTATGTCACCCAATGACACCACAATCACTGAAGATTTGTTTGTTTCCTTGAAAGACGCTTCTGGCAATTGGAGTACGCTTAAAAACCTCGGAAAAACCATCAATACAAATGAAATTGAATTGAGTCCATACATTGCTGATGACGGCAAAACACTCTATTTTTCGAGTACAGGACATGGAGGTTTAGGAGATGCAGATGTGTTTGTCTCATACAGGTTAGATGAAAGTTGGACAAATTGGAGCAATCCAATTAATTTAGGAAAGCCAATTAATTCAGACGGATTTGATGCCTATTTTATAATAGGCAATAACAAAGAGGTTTTCTTCACGAGCAACAGAGGGCAGAAGTATACCGAAATCTATTCTACAAAGATTGCTGAACAGTCTGTAATGAAGATTCATGATGATGTTACAGCAGAATTTCTTTATCAAGGTTTGCCTGTTAAAGGGGCAACACTTCAAATTATGAATGCTGATGGAGATGTTGTAGATGAGGTAATTACTGATGAACTTGGCCAATTTAAATACCAAAAGATAAATCTTGAAGAAGAACATTTTGTACAGTTAAAGGGTGACGAGAACAATGAATACCTTGGAGGAAAAGTATATTTCTTGGATGAAGAGGGCACTCGTTTAAAGAGATTAGTGATGATTGGTGACGGCGTCTTTACAGATGAAGCGGAGGATACAGAAATGATTGAAGGAGTCTTTAAGTACAACGAATTGCCTATGCAAGATGCGGGCTTAATTGTTATAGATGAAAATGGCTATACACTTGATACGATCTATACCAATGAAAAGGGTGAATTCAGATACTTTAAAATGGAATTAGAGGATGATTATAGTCTTGACCCTATTGATGTAGAAGATGTGAAGTTAGAAAACCTTGATTTGTACTTAACTGATGGCAATGGTCAACGTACAACCACCTTCAATTTTGATGAGGATAGAGGGTTTACGCCTAAATCTTCAGATGAGCCTTTAGCAACTAATCAAAACAACGACAAAGTAGTTAATGAAGAGGTGGCTGATGAAGAAAGAGTAAAAAAAGACAACGCTACTGATGCAAAACAGAGTCAAGCAAAAAAGACGGAAGCACCAAAGTCAGAGACAAAGAAGCCAGAAACTGCTAAATCTAACCCACTTACACTTTATTTCAATTTTAATGATTGGTCGCTTTCCACGACAGATAAAGCAAAATTAGATGGAGTAGCTAATAAAATGGCTAACGATAAAAACATCAAGGCTACTTTAACAGGGCACACAGATGATGTTGGTACTGCTAAAATTAACTTAAGAGTATCTATATATAGGGTGAGGGCAGCTAGAGCCTACATGATGGAGAAAGGGATTGCAGAGAATCGAATTACAATTTTTGGAATGGGAGAGGTTCAACCTGCAGCTACAAATAAAACAGCAGAAGGACGAGCACAAAATAGAAGAGTAGAAGTAGAACTCAAATAAAGAATTAATGTAACCTTCAAACTAAAAGGGCCGTTAACTAATTAGCGGCTCTTTTTTATTGCCAGTTCTCTTAAGAAAGAGGATTTGAACTAAATTTGGCCTATCAATTAATCAAATAAAAATGAAACATCAATTGCGATTATTTGCCTTTTTCATTGGGTTGACGTTATGTCATTTCTCTTCTGCTCAATTTATGATCCCAAAGTTCGAAGAACCTCAAAAGATTGATGAGCTAAGCACAAATGATGAGGAAGGATTTATGGTTCCATTTAATGATGGACAGGAGATGTACTTCTATCGCACCTACTCAAAAGGAGATGGCTCTGACGCTAAATCTAAAGGAGAGGCAGTTTGGTATTCTAAAAAGGGGAAAAGTGGTTGGAAGTCTCCTTATCGTTTGTTCAAGGCTGACTTTATAGAAGGCATACATCCTAGGGTTATCGGCACAAGTCTTGACGGTAAGAGAATTTATACTTTCGTGACAGATTACAGTGACAAGAACAAATACGTTGATAAATTGGGTTACTATGATAATGAGGGCAAAGACAAATGGTCGGAATTTGTAGAAATAAAAATCCCGAACCTCTCTTTTGAAGAAAAATGGTGTGATTTCCATATGAACGCTGAAGGAAATATATTGTTGATTGCAATGTCTCCTTCTCCTCAGCACTTAGATCAAGATTTATATGTGAGCATTAAGGATTCAAATGGGAAATGGGGAGAAGCCATAGATTTAGGTCCAACAATCAATACACAAAAAGAAGAGTATAGCCCTGTATTGCTTGCAGACAATAAGACATTATATTTTGCAACTGATGGTCATGGCGGATTAGGAGAGCTTGATATTTTTGTGACATACAGATTGACAGATGGATGGACTAAATGGTCTAAACCATTAAATTTAGGCGAGCCTATCAACTCTGAAGGTTCTGATGAGTTTTTTGTATTGGCAAACGACAATGAAATATATTTTACAAGCGATCGCGAAAGTGGACATCATAACATTTATTACACCTGTCTCTTATACACATCTCCGAGCCCACGAGACTAGGCATGATC
>OJFX01000885.1_pt1 | contig 10933 bp, 9 predicted proteins | sample 1594171 | NCBI WGS metagenome assembly OJFX01 (sample SAMN05416840, study PRJEB24817) | seawater metagenome | isolation source: Sea water | place: Canada:Atlantic | collected 2013-07
TAGTCTCGTGGGCTCGGAGATGTGTATAAGAGACAGCCCTGTCGACGTGATGCGGAAAGTCGACGAAGCGAAGGCGCAGGGACGGAAGTCCGTGTTGCTTCGTGTTGAAAGCGATCAAGGCTTGCGCTTTGTTGCGATCCGAATCGACAAAGGCTGATCATTTTTACGGTCCGGTAATGCAGACAGGCCTCACATTCGTACGATAGGAATGTCTGCCCATCTTGTTGTGTAACGTGGCGAAAGGCGTTCCTGACGCATTCGCCACTTTGCATTCTTTTTGGATAAGCCAAGACCGACGGCGCCGCGCCCGAACCTTTTGTTTACATGGTCAATGGCCTCCATGAGTGGATTGCTATCACTCGATGGATCATCAAAGAGAGACGGAATGATATTGTCTTTGGGGGACAGTTCTAACAAGAGAACGCCTGCTTTGCGATAAGGCCGGCCATCCAGCCATATACGCTCCAATATTTTCAATGCAGCTGCAACGATGATGCGGCTATCGCCTGTTGGAAACATAAGCGGTTCATGCGCACTCCTGTAAACAGGTGCCGTGTTATGGTCATGCCGGTCTGTTCTGATGGACACTTTTATAATGCGACATACTTGATCAGCATTTCGGATTTTTTCTGCCGCACGTTCCGCGTATGACATAATGGCTTCTTTGACGTGGTCCTTATTGGACGTTGCTTTTGCGAATGTGCGCGAACAGCACGTTGTTTGTTTTGCCGAGGGCGCTGCGTCTAAGTCATGGCAGGGTGTGCCACGTAACTCGTATACAGTGCGTAACCCAACGACCCCCATTCGCTGCTTTACCCAACCATCTTGTGCATGAAAAAAATCGAGGGCACTTTTAATATCTCGCCCTTCGAGCATCTTTGCCCATTGCCGCCCAACGCCCCAAATGTCACCTACGGACGTTATCGCCAGGGCCGCTTTTAGGTTCTTGGGCGTTATGATGAATACGCCATCTGCGTACGGGGCTTCCTTGGCTATTCTATTCGCAACCTTTGAGAGGGTTTTTGTTTCCCCGGTGCCAATAGAGACAGTAATGCCTGTCCAGCGTTGGACTTTTTGCCGTAAATCTCGACACCATGGCTCGAGGTCTTCGGGGGACAAATGTTTGAGACCAAGAAAGCATTCATCGATAGAGTAAATTTCAGAATCAGGGGCTGAGTCGGATAGAATCCCCATCACTCTTTCCGACATATCGCCATAAAGAGCGTAGTTTGATGAGCGGATAACGACGCCGTGTTGCTTGGCGATATCGCGAACCTGGAAAAATGGCACCCCCATACCAATGCCGAGAGCCTTCGCTTCTTTAGAGCGGGCCACCACACACCCATCGTTATTACTTAGAACAACAATAGGGCGGTCGACGAGGTGCGGCTCAAATACGCGTTCGCATGAGGCATAGAAATTATTGCAATCTACCAATGCAAACATGGGTGTTATCGATTGCAATGGCGGCGGATGCTATGCGCGACGACACCCCATACCTCACATCCAGTCTCGGTTAACGGGATATCCGCGAAGCTTGGGTTTGCTGCAGATAATGCCCAGCCGTGGGCGTTACATGTCAGACGCTTTACGGTCAGATCGCCATGAACAACAGCAATCACAACATCATCCGCTTTGGCCTGAATACCTCGGTCGACAATCAACAAGTCACCATCGAATATGCCAGCGCCCTGCATCGACTCGCCTTCTACGCGGACGAAATACGTTGCTGCTGGTCGACGAATAAGATGCTCATTTAAGTCCAGCTTACCATCCATGTGGTCTTCGGCGGGACTTGGGAACCCTGCCGAGATTTTTGCCGCATAAAGTGCCAAAGGTTGCTTTGACGGATGTTTTGTAAAGCTGAGCGGCATGGGCATTGTTCCTTTGTGATGGGAACAAATAAAGAACAAATACAGAGAGAGTCAAGCAAACAGAAAATGGTTAGTCGATTTTATAGCCTTGAGCGAAAAGCAGGCCGCGTAGGTCTGCATGATCAAGGCGGGCAGGGGCTTCAGCGCGCACACTTGGCTTGCCCCGGTATGCAACACCCAATCCCGCAGCCTGGAGCATAGGCAGGTCGTTGGCGCCATCGCCCACACACAAAGTTTCCGCAAGACTTATGCCCTGAGCGGTTGAGCGGTCAATTAATGTGTCCAGTTTTGAGGTCTTATCTAAAATTGGGAGCGTTACTTGACCCGTTAATTTGTCGTCTTCCATGATAAAATCGTTCGAAAGGTCTTCATGAAAGCCACAGCGTTCGGCAATCCGGGAGGTGAAATACTTGAAGCCACCAGAGACAAGGACGCAATGTGCACCATGCGCAGCCATTGTTTGAACCAATGTCTGTGCACCTTTAGTTAAAAGCACAGCCTGATAGGCGTCTTCCAATGCAGAGGCAGGCAAGTCCTTGAGCATCATGACGCGTTCTTTAAGAGCTTCAGCGAAATCCAATTCGCCGTTCATGGCGCGGGCAGTGATCGCGGATATCTCATCTTTGAGCCCAACGTGCGCAGCAAGATCATCTAGCGTCTCGGTGGTGACGATGGTGCTGTCCATGTCTGCCAGCAGTAGATGTTTGCGCCGGTATTGTGTCGGCTGGGCAATCGTATCGATAGGGTCATCTTTAAAAATACTTCGTGCGGCAGCTTCGGCCTGATCATCAGAGAGATTTTCGTAGCTAATGTCGCAGGCCATTTCTTGGCATAACCAGGTCGGTGTATCTGTTTCTGCACCGAGGGCATCGAGCCTCGTTCTTATTTTACTGACATTCGTGGTTGTCAGAGGGGTCCCTTCGGGGGCAATTAATGTAAGAACAGATTGCATCGGGATATCTCCGAGCTGAAATTGTTGAGGGCCAAACGTTGGACGATTTATCACCTGTTGTCATCATTGCAGGGCCGACCGCAAGCGGAAAAACCGGTTTAGCCCTAAAAGTGGCAGAGCAATTCAACGGTGAAATTGTTAATGCTGACAGCATGCAGGTTTATCATGAACTGTCCATATTGACGGCACGGCCGGGACCAGATGAGACGTCACGGGCCCCACATCACTTGTTTGGCTGTATGTCTGCTGCGGAAAGATGCTCGGCTGGAAAATGGCTGACGATGGCGCAAGCGGCGATCAAGGATATACATCAACGTGGTGCCTTGCCTGTCGTGACAGGTGGGACGGGCTTGTACCTTAAAGCGCTGACCCAAGGCCTGGCTGCTGTGCCACAAGTGCCACATGAGATGATTACCAGTATTACGGCACACCTTGAAGACATTGGTGGTGAAGCGTTTAAGGCCGAGTTGGCTGTCGTTGATCCAGTGACCGCTGAGCGTTTGCCCGCAAGTGACCGACAGCGATTGATCCGTGCTGCGGCTGTGTTTGCGGTGACGGGACGCACACTGACGGATTGGCAGCAAGAGCAGCCGGAAGCGCCCGGATATTCAGCGAAATATCTGAATATCGTGTTGATGCCACCCCGTGAAGATATGTACGCAGCCATTGATGCGCGGTTTGACGATATGATGTCAGCGGGTGCTATGGTGGAGGCTGAAGCCTTTAAAGAGCTGGGGCTGGCTGGGGATTTACCAGCGTCACGGGCTGTGGGGGTGGCAGAGCTTGTACGCGTTATCAATGGTGAGTTGGACCTGGATTTAGCGGTAGAAAAGGCAAAGACAGCCTCAAGGCAACTGGCAAAACGGCAAATCACATGGTTCAAACGTCAGATTCATACAGATTTACTTATTTCTGAGAAATATTCGGAAAGAAATGATGAAAAAATCTTTTCATTTATTCATGAGTTTTTGTTGACCCCGCCTGATTGAGCCTCTAAGTTCTGCGCGCTCTTGGGAATTAAGGGCATTTTGAAATGTATTCGACGGTCGGGGGCCATGGTTGCCGACCGTTCATTGTTGTTAGAAACACGCGATAAAGGAACGGTACGATGAGTACGATGAGTACGACACAAATACCCGGAGCTGAGATCATTCTGAAGGCATTGGCCGATCAGGGTGTCGAAGTGATTTTCGGCTATCCGGGCGGTGCCGTGCTCCCGATCTATGACGCGATTTATCAGCAAAATCAGGTTCGCCATATCTTGGTCCGTCAAGAAGGTGGCGCTGTGCACGCAGCTGAAGGTTACGCACGCTCGACCGGTAAGGTTGGCGTTGTTCTCGTAACATCTGGTCCCGGTGCGACAAACGCGGTGACTGGCCTCACCGATGCATTAATGGATTCTATTCCGATTGTCTGTTTGACCGGTCAGGTACCAACGCACCTTATTGGTAATGACGCGTTCCAGGAATGTGATACCACAGGTATTACGCGCCCATGCACCAAGCACAACTATCTTGTTAAGGACGTGAATGACCTGTCGAAGGTCATGCATGAAGCCTTCCACGTTGCGCGTTCTGGTCGTCCAGGTCCGGTTGTGATCGATTTGCCGAAAGACGTTTGTATGGCGCTTGCGGAATACACGCCGCCAGAGAAGATCGACCTTAAGAAGTATCAACCGCGTGTGAAGGGTGATCTGGATAAGATCCGTGAAGCCGTGAAATTGATGGCTGGCGCTAAAAAGCCTGTGTTTTATTGTGGCGGTGGCGTGATCAATTCAGGCCCGTCTGCATCCAAACTGTTGACCAATCTGGTACGCTCGACTGGCTTCCCATGCACATTGACCCTAATGGGACTGGGTGCATTTCCGGCATCAGATAAGCAATATCTGGGTATGCTTGGGATGCACGGTCGTTATGAGGCAAACAAAGCGATGCATGATTGCGATGTGATGATCGCAGTCGGCTCACGCTTTGATGACCGGATTACAGGTCGATTGGATGCCTTTGCACCAGACGCCAAGATCATTCATATCGATATTGATCCGAGTTCTATTAATAAGAACGTGAAAGTCGATGTCCCGATTGTTGGAGACGTCGCACACGTTCTTGAAGATATGACGAAGATTTGGAAATCCACACAAGCGTCGCCAAATAAGAAGGCGCTCTCTGCCTGGTGGAAGCAAATTGATGAATGGCGTGCGGTCGACTCGCTGAAATACACGCAGGGCACCGAAATCATTAAGCCGCAGCATGTTATTCAACGTTTGTCTGATCTCACCAAGGTTGTGGACAGCTATATCACGACCGAAGTTGGTCAGCACCAGATGTGGGCGGCGCAATACTTTGACTTTGATGAGCCAAACCGCTGGATGACATCCGGTGGCCTCGGCACCATGGGGTATGGCCTGCCAGCAGCGATGGGCGTACAGATCGCGCATCCGGACTCGCTTGTTGTTGATGTGTCGGGTGAGGCATCGTTCTTGATGAACATGCAGGAGTTATCGACCATCGCGCAGTATCGTTTGCCGGTGAAACTGCTGATCTTGAATAACTTCTATATGGGCATGGTACGTCAGTGGCAGGAATTGATGCACGGCGGACGCTATGCCGAGAGTTATATGGAAAGCCTGCCGGACTTTGTGAAATTGGCGGATACTTTTGGGATGACAGGTTTGAGGACGTCCAAGCCAGACGAGTTGGATGATGTCTTGAAAGAGATGATTGCCATCGACGGGCCGGTCATCGTTGATATTCATGTTGATCCAAAAGAAAACGTGTACCCAATGATCCCATCAGGCGCTGCGCATGATGAGATGCTTCTGGGGCCAGAAGACACGGCCGCAACGCCCATGTCCGAAGAGGGAATGGTGCTGGTTTAAGTGACCGCACCCATTCTTTTGATCGCATATAAAGGACCAGACGCATGACCAGAGACGAAACCGTAAACTTTCATACAATCTCAGTATTGGTGGATAACGAACCCGGCGTATTGGCACGGGTCATCGGCCTGTTTTCAGGCCGCGGCTATAACATCGAAAGCCTGACTGTGGCTGAAATCGATGATGCCAGAAACCTATCGCGGATTACCGTTGTCACATCCGGCACTGAAATGATAATTGAGCAGATCAAAGCCCAGTTGGGTCGCCTCGTGCCGATCCATCGGGTCAGTGACCTTACGCTTGAAGGTCCTCACGTGGACCGTGAACTGGCGCTGGTTAAAGTCGTATCTACAGGTGATCAACGTGTAGAAAGCCTGCGTATTGCGGATATCTTCAGGGCGCGTGTCGTCGATAGTACAAACGAGAGTTTCGTCTTCGAAATTGTTGGGGATACGGGTAAATTGAACGCATTTATCGAGTTAATGCGTCCGCTTGGATTAGCGGATATTTCAAGAACTGGTATCGCCGCCATTGCCCGAGGCACCTCATCGCTGTAAAAGGCCCCAACAAAATTCAATTTTCGTTCGATATTTAAAGACCAATCAAAGATCTCATGGGAGAGAAAAATGCGAGTTTATTATGATCGTGATGCCGACGTTAACTTGATCAAAGGCAAAAAAGTTGCCGTTGTCGGCTATGGTAGCCAAGGCCATGCCCACACCCTTAACCTGCGTGACAGTGGTGTTAAAGAAGTTGTCGTTGCCCTTCGTGATGGTTCAACCAGCGCTGCTAAGGCTGAAGCCGAAGGTATCAAAGTCATGTCCGCAGCTGACGCTGCGAAATGGGCTGACGTTGTTATGGTGTTGACGCCGGACGAAGGTCAGGCAGCACTTTACCGCGATCATCTTGAGCCGAATATGAAGCAGGGTGCAGCAATTGCATTTGCGCACGGCCTCAACGTGCACTTCCAGTTGATCGAGCCGCGCGCTGATCTCGACGTCTTCATGATCGCGCCTAAAGGCCCTGGTCACACGGTGCGTTCTGAATACCAGCGTGGCGCTGGCGTGCCTTGCCTCGTTGCTGTTCATCAGGACGCGACGGGTAATGCCCTTGAAGTTGCACTGTCATACGCATCTGGCGTTGGCGGCGGACGTTCAGGCATTATCGAAACAACATTCAAAGAAGAGTGCGAGACTGACCTATTTGGTGAACAGGCTGTTCTTTGTGGTGGTCTATCACACCTTATCATGGCGGGTTACGAGACTCTCGTCGAAGCAGGTTACGCACCTGAGATGGCATACTTTGAGTGCTGCCACGAGGTAAAGCTGATCGTTGATCTGATCTATGAAGGTGGTATCGCCAACATGCGTTACTCGGTTTCCAACACGGCGGAATACGGTGACTACGTTTCTGGCCCACGCGTCATTGATGCGGACACCAAGGCACGTATGAAAGACATTCTGACAGACATTCAAACGGGCCGCTTTGTACGCGACTTCATGTCTGAGAACGTTACCGGTCAGGCAAGCTTTAAGGCATCACGCCGTTTGGCTGCTGAACACGGTGTTGAGGTTGTCGGAGAAAAACTCCGCGGCATGATGCCATGGATTGCTGAAAACCAGCTGGTTGATAAGACGAAGAACTAATTTCGCCTTTCACATAAGTCTACGAAAGCGGCCCTTGGGAAACTGAGGGCCGCTTTTTTGTGTCCCCTCTCCCTGGGGAGAGGATGGCGCGCAGCGCCGGGTGAGGGGTCGTGCCGCATAAGCGGTATGGGTTCTTTGTAAATGATAAACCCCTCATCCTGACCTTCTCCCGAGGGAGAAGGGGCGCTCGGATCAATATTTCATCTCTGGTTGTCCGTTTTCATTTGTGTTGTATGCGTATAGAGAACGTAAAAGGGCAGGTATTGCACCAAATCCGCCTTTTTCTTGTATTTTTGGGTGTTAAGCTTATGGAAACCCCTTCATGAGATTGTCCATAGACGGACTTTTCCTGAATCAGGAAAGGGATTAGATATTTGAGGGCCGAAATGAGCGATAAAGACCGGGTCATTATATTCGATACAACGTTGCGCGATGGCGAGCAGTCGCCGGGCTGCTCAATGAACCTTGGCGAGAAACTTCGCATTGCAGAAATTCTGGCTGGGATGGGTGTCGATGTGATCGAAGCCGGGTTCCCGATTGCCTCGGAAGGTGACTTCGAAGCCGTGAGCGCGATTGCGAGCACTGTTAAGGGGCCTGTCATTTGCGGATTATCGCGCGCCACGAAGGGCGATATCGACCGCGCTGCCGAGGCCTTGAAGCCTGCCGAGCGCAAACGCATTCATACATTCCTTTCGACATCGCCATTGCATATGAAATACAAGCTGCAGATGGAACCCGACGACGTTCATGACGCGATGGTCGCCAGCATTAAGCATGCGCGCCAGCACACGGATGATGTTGAATGGTCCCCTGAAGACGGGTCCAGAACCGAACATGATTTCCTTTGCCGCTGTGTCGAAAGTGCGATTACTGCGGGTGCAGGAACGATTAACATTCCTGATACGGTTGGCTATGCGATACCGACCGAGTTCGCATCATTGATCGAAATGCTGATGAATCGGGTGCCGAACATTGATAAGGCGGTCATTTCTGTACATTGCCATAATGATTTGGGCCTGGGGGTTGCAAACTCACTTGCGGCTGTTGCGGTCGGCGCACGCCAGATCGAATGCACCATCAACGGCATTGGCGAGCGGGCGGGTAACGCAGCGATGGAAGAAATTGTTATGGCGCTGAAAACACGCGCCGATGTGATGCCGTACCATACAGGTATCGACACGACGCAAATCATGAAGGCGTCACGTCTTTTGTCAGGTATCACGGGATTCGCTGTGCAGCCGAATAAAGCTATTGTCGGTGCCAACGCATTTGCTCATGAAAGCGGTATCCACCAGGACGGCGTGCTTAAGAACGCCGAAACGTATGAGATCATGACCCCAGAATCGGTTGGATTGACCAAGTCCAACATCGTTTTGGGTAAACATTCTGGTCGTCATGCATTTCGCGAAAGAGCTCGCGACTTAGGCTATGATTTAGGTGATAACGCGCTACAATCGGCGTTTAAGCGCTTTAAAGACCTCGCAGACCTCAAAAAAGAGATGTTTGACGAAGATATCATTGCACTGATCGATGATCAGGTTGTTGGCGACGATGACACCATTCAATTGGTCTCTCTTGAAGTGAAATGTGGTACCGTTCACAATCCACCGAACGCTTCAATGACGCTAAAGATATCGGGCTCTGAGTGTTCTTATGATGCGACAGGAGATGGCCCGGTCGATGCAGCTTTCAACTGTATCAAGGCTTTGATGCCTCATGAGGCGAATTTACAGCTCTATCAAGTCCATGCTGTGACCCAAGGCACAGACGCGCAAGCCGAAGTTTCAGTACGACTTGAAGAGGGCGGTCGCACCGTTAATGGTATGGCCGCAGACACAGATACACTTGTTGCCAGTTGTCGCGCTTATATTATGGCATTGAACAAACTATTGGTTAAACGCCAAAAAACCGCGCCGGACGCGCTTTCGGCCTAGCAATTTCGCTCTCTGCTTAATATAAGTGCAGAGTGTCGACAGATGTTGAACCACACTGCTGTATTGGATTTTTGAGCCTATGTTATCGAGATTATTCGGATTTCTCTCCGCCGATATGGCGATTGACTTAGGGACCGCGAACACGCTGGTCTATGTGAAGGGCCGCGGGATCGTTCTGAACGAACCATCTGTGGTCGCCATCGCCGAAGTTAAAGGCAAAAAGCAAGTGCTTGCGGTTGGTGAAGAAGCCAAGCAAATGCTGGGTCGTACGCCGGGTAATATCCGCGCTATCCGCCCGCTTCGTGACGGTGTGATTGCCGACTTTGAAGTCGCCGAAGAGATGATCAAATACTTCATCCGCAAAGTGCATAATCGCCGTACGTTTGCGAGCCCGCTTGTGGTTGTTTGTGTGCCATCTGGTTCGACTGCGGTTGAACGTCGTGCCATTCAGGAAAGTGCTGAAAGTGCCGGCGCACGTAAAGTCTATTTGATTGAAGAGCCTATGGCTGCTGCGATCGGTGCTGGCCTGCCTGTCACTGAGCCTACGGGCTCGATGGTGGTTGATATCGGTGGTGGTACAACTGAGGTTGCTGTCCTGTCTTTGGGTGGCATTGTTTATTCGCGCTCGGTACGTGTCGGTGGCGACAAGATGGACGAAGCCATCATAGCTTACATCCGGCGTAACCATAACCTGCTGGTCGGTGAAGGATCTGCAGCGCGTATTAAAGAAGAAATTGGTTCCGCATGCCCGCCTGATGATGGTGATGGTCGGACCATGGAAATTAAAGGCCGTGACTTGATGAACGGCGTGCCGAAGGAACTCGTGATCTCTGAGCGTCAAATCGCCGAGAGTTTGGCCGAGCCGGTTGGTGCAATCATCGAAGCGGTCAAAGTCGCGCTTGAGCATACAGCGCCAGAACTTGCAGCTGATATTGTTGATAAAGGTATCGTGCTCACCGGTGGTGGTGCGCTGCTTGGGAATATTGATTTTGTACTGCGGCATTCGACGGGGCTACCCGTATCGATTGCTGACGATCCTCTAAGCTGTGTGGTGCTGGGCACAGGCCGTGCGCTTGAGGAAATGAAACGTCTGAAAGACGTGCTGACGACCATGTATTGAGGCGCTCCTGTAATTCAAGGACGCTGATGCAGGGTCAATTTGTCAATTTGACCGAGCGATCTTTGCGGTTCGGTCATATTGGCCTGGGCAATAACGCAAAGACTGGGTGACATAGGTTGAACGACCGCGAACGTTCCATAAGCCGTATTGCAGCGCCTGTCCGGACTTTTGCGCAAAAATTTGCGTACATTGGACTGATTGTCGCAGCTGCTGCGCTGATGCTTGTTGGTAAGATGGAGCCAGCGGCATTTGAGCGCGCACGTGCGCAGGTCACGGATGCGATTGCCCCTATCCTCGACGCTGTATCGCGTCCACTTGATTACATTCATGACGCTGTTGGTGAGGGGAAGTCGCTGCTGGCGCTTCGTGAAGAGAATGCACGCCTCCGCATCGCACAAGATCATTTGCTGCAATGGCAGGCGATTGCGAGAAAGCTCGAGACAGAAAATAAAGCCCTTCGCGATCTTTTGAATTTTGTACCCTGTCTCTTATACACATCTGACGCTGCCGACGATATGCAGTGTGTAGA
>OJFX01000886.1_pt1 | contig 10925 bp, 8 predicted proteins | sample 1594171 | NCBI WGS metagenome assembly OJFX01 (sample SAMN05416840, study PRJEB24817) | seawater metagenome | isolation source: Sea water | place: Canada:Atlantic | collected 2013-07
GGCTGGCTGTGGCCGACTATATGTCATGGCGAGGAGCGCAGCGACGCGGCCATCTCGATTTTCGGTGGTGCCAACCATCTCAATCTGAAGCCACCACCGATGCGCTGTGGTTAGACTTTATCTCTGCGATGTTGGCATTTCCCACCTGCCCAGGTTTCAAAAATGGCGCGATCATCGGCCAGCATCATTAGCGCAAATAGGCGCTCGCCAAGTGTTGTGCAGCGGCTAATTCGCCTGTCTAGTAATGATGTTGCTTGGGGATCAATCACGACAAAATCAGCTTCAAGCGTAGGCGCTAGTTGACCAATATGGTTATCCAGCGAGAGTGCTTTCGCATTGCCCCTGGTTAAGCCGTAAAAGCCTTGCCATGCAGTAAGAGGTTGTCCGCCTAGCTGCCCTACTTGATAGGCTGCTTTCAGCGTAGCAAAGCCCGATAAATCGGTGCCTGCGCCAATATCACTGGCGTAGGTAAATGCCATTCCCGTTTCTTTCGCCGCTTCCCGGTCAAACAGTCCACTACCAAGAAACAGGTTGGAGCTCGGGCAAAAAGCAATATTGGCGCCGCGATCTGCCAGCCGTTTGCGCATGCCATTATCAAGATGAATGCCGTGCGCGAAAGTGCTGCGTGGCCCGACAAGGCCTGACGCTTCGTACACTGCTAAATAGTCACGGCTGCCGGGGAAAAGATCGGCTACCCAATCTAGCTCACCGCTGTTTTCAGCCAAGTGAGTCTGCAGCCACAGGGTTGAGTCATTGCGCAGTAGCGCGCCAGCGGCGTCCATTTGTGTTTTGGTCGAAGTGGGTGCAAAACGTGGTGTTACGCTGTAGCCGAGTCGGCCTTTGCCGTGCCAATCTTCAATAAGTCGTTCGCTATCGGCAATGCCCGAGGCGCCATCCATCAGTGCCTCTGGCGCGTTACGATCCATCAATACCTTGCCGGCCAGCATGCGTAGCTGTCGCTTATTAGCGGCGGTGAAAAAGGCATCGACGGAACCGGGGTGACTCGAGCCAAAAACCTGGGCAGTGGTAGTGCCAGCGCGCAATATTTCGTCCAGAAAAGCATTGGACAGGGCTTCTGAATGGGCGTGATTAGCGAACCGACACTCTTCTGGGAAGGTGTAATCGTTAAGCCAGTCGAGTAATTGGCGCCCATAAGAGGCCATGATATCCAGCTGAACGTAATGCACATGGGTGTCAATAAATCCTGGGATGATCAGCTTGCCACGATAATCGATAACGTCCGCCCCCTCGGGCAGCGAAGGCGAGAGTTCAGCGAAATGACCGACAGCGTGAATATGCTGGTCTTTCAACCAGAGCAAGCCATCACCGTAATGCTCTAAACTGCCTGATTCAGGCATATTGCCATCACCCGGGTCACGGGTAAAACTGATCAGTTCGGCACGAATAAATGTGTCAGTAGAGGAATTCATATTAACTCGTGGTCGTCGTAGCGTCGGTAAAAAGGAGTCGCAGTGTGTCGGCGTCAAGCCCACGGTTTGGCTGAGTAAGGGGTTTATCGGTCAGCCAGAGTAATTCGGTTACTGCCGTTAAAGCGATTGCATAAGGGGTCTTGTTAGCGAGCTTGGTAGCATGAATACGGCCGATCGGGCACCGCACACGAGCCCTCAGTTTGCCGTTGTAACCCTCGCGTTTAAGGCGGCCTTCGAAGCTTGCCCATTTGCTGTCTGAACCGATTAGCCCAATGCTTGCTATGTCAGGCCGGCCCAGCAGCGCTGAGAGAATGGCATAGTCTTCATCATGGTTGTGGGTCATTACCAGTACATGCGTGTCTGCAGGCAAAGCGGCGACACTTTGTTGTATGTCCTGGAGTGAATAACAGCTAAGTTGCGGCTGCTGCTTATCACGCTCAGAAAACGCATCGCTCCGGCTATCGAACCAATGCAGCTGCCAGGGGAGTGGCGTGCATAGTTTTATAATTTCCTGGCCAACATGCCCAGCACCGAAGATAGCCACATGCGCGGTCGCACCAGGAAAGGCTTCGAGTAAAATATTCACAAAACCACCGCAGCATTGTCCGCTGCGCCCTCCCAAAGAGAAGGCTTCCAGGCTAATGCCGAAGCGATGCTCGGTTAATAAGCGGCGTGCTGCGTCAATGGTTTGCCACTCAAACGTACCGCCCCCCAGTGTGTCAAAAAACGCATCGGTGGTGATAACCATGCGCGCACCAGGCTCACGAGGGGTTGAACCCAGGCTAGTCACCTGCGTGGCTAGTACATGTGGTATACCGTCGCGCTGTAAGCGATGCAGCGCTGCATGCCACGCTTCTGGCGGTTGAGTATCACTCACAGTGCTTTTTTCCTGATGGCGTTGGCGGCCAACATGACCCGCTCGGGGGTAGCTGGGGTATCTAAGTGCGGGGAAACGGCATAATCGGTGAGACTAGATAACGCATCACGGAGCGCCGACCAGACACTGATGCCCAACATAAATGGGGGTTCGCCAACGGCTTTTGAGCGATAAAGGCTGGCCATGGAGTTGGGATGGCCCTCTAAGAGTGAGACATTGAAAGTAGGTGGCAAGTCGCCAAAGGTGGGGATTTTATACGTGGCCGGACCACCACTTACCAACACGCCTTTATCATTCCAGATGAGTTCTTCACTGGTCAGCCAGCCCATCCCCTGAATGAAACCACCTTCCACTTGTCCAATATCAATCGCTGGATTCAAGGAGTCACCTACATCATGCAGAATGTCCACACGATCCACCTGATACTCGCCACTTAATGTGTCGACACTGACTTCAGCCACTGCCGCGCCAAAGGCGAAGTAATAAAAAGGCCGTCCTTGACCTGTTGAGCGGTCATAATGAATCAAGGGGGTGGCATAGAAGCCCTTTTCAGATAACGAAATACGATTGAGATAAGCGGTTTGTACTAGCTCCCCCCAAGGAATGCGCTGCTGGCTCTCGCCTAATCCCGCTATCAACATGCCATCTTTTAGGTGCATACCTTCACGATCCAGACCTTCGGCGAAGTGGCCCGCTGCGAAATCAAAAAGACGCTCACGAAGCTTAGTGGCCGCGTCTCTGGCCGCCATCCCATTAAGATCGGCACCGCTAGAGGCGGCGGTCGGCGAGGTGTTGGGGATTTTGTCGGTTCGCGTCGCCGTGATGCGTACCTTGTCTAGATCCAGCCCCAGTTCCCGTGCCACCACTTGGCAAATCTTGGTGTGGAGGCCTTGCCCCATTTCAGTGCCGCCGTGATTGATCATAACGCTGCCATCGGTATAGACATGCAGCAGGGCGCCCGCTTGATTGAGGTGTTGGGCGGTAAAGGATATGCCAAACTTGACCGGGGTAAGGGCGAGCCCTTTTTTGATCACTCGGCTCGTGGTGTTGAATTGACGAATGGCAGTGCGTCGAGCCCAGTAATCGCTGTCCTGTTCAAGCGTGCTGACTAGCGTATGCAGTAACTTTCGCTGATCGACTTGCTGACCGTAATGCGTCACCTCGCGGCCGTCACGGTAGAAATTGCGCTTACGCACCGTGAGTGGATCTTCGCCAATCTGACGAGCAATATCATCCATGGCAGCTTCAATGATCATCATGCCCTGGGGGCCGCCAAAACCACGAAAGGCGGTATTAGAAGCAGTATGGGTTTTAGCGCGATGACCCACAACCTGTGCATTTCCTAGCGAATAAGCGTTATCCGCATGAAACATGGCGCGATCGACGATAGCGTCAGACAGATCCGGCGAATAGCCGCAGTCGCCGATCAGTGTGATTTCTCCCCCCTGGATGATGCCTTTATCGTCAATGGCTAATCGGTAACGATCATGGAAGGGGTGGCGTTTTCCCGTGGCGCGCATGTCTTCGCTGCGGGGCAAGCGGAGCCGAATGGTTTTACCCGTGCGGCGGGCTAATAGCGCCGCGATACAGGCCCAAGCAGAGGCTTGCGTCTCTTTGCCACCAAAGCCACCGCCCATGCGCCGCACTTCTACCGTAACTGAGTGAAAAGGGATACCGAGCACTTCTGCCACTAGCTTTTGGGTTTCACTCGGGTGTTGGTTAGAGGTGTGAACGATGACCCCTTCGTCTTCGGTGGGGTGCACAACGCACGCCTGACCTTCCAGATAGAAGTGCTCCTGGCCGCCAATAAACAGTTGGCCTTCGACAATATGACCCGCTTGATCAAGCGTTTGCTGCCAGTCGCCGCGGCTCTGCACATGCGTTGGACGCACGAACTCTTCGCGCTCGGCTGCACTCACCGGGTCAAGACTAGCAGGCTGCTCATCGATAGTGACCACGGCCAATTTTACGGCCCTACGTGCTGCTTGGAAGGTCGTCGCCGCGACCGCAAATAAGCATTGGCCTGCGTAGCTGATGTCTTGATCGACAAAAATAGGGTCGCCGGGAAAGACCGGGCCGATATCGGTGTGCCCGGGCACGTCATGAAAGGTCACTACATCGACCACGCCTGACGCCTGTTTCACCTTACTAAGGTCAAGCTTCGTCAAGGTGCCGTGCGCAACCGGGGATAATCCGAGAGCCACATGCAGCTCATTGGCAGTGGTTGGCAGGTCATCAATGTAAGTGGCTTTGCCAGTTACGTGCTTTTCGGCGCTCTCGTGGAAACTAGAGCTACCTGCCTGTCGCTGGCCAGCTACGTCGACCGTATGGCGCGCCAGAGGACCGTCCCCTTGAATGTGATCGTCGAGCTCTCGGCGGGCACGGCTGCTGTCGCCGTCCAGTTTAGTGAGCGTACGCATTGAGCATCACCTCTTGATCGGGCGCTGAAAGAGAAAGATAGAGGCGTTCAAGCAAATTCTTGGCGGCCTGTTGGCGATAATGCTGACTCCCTCGCACATCGCTCATCGGCTGAAAATCTTCATCTAGCGCCTGCTGGGCGGCGCGAAAAATCGCTTGGCCGATAGGGAGGCCTTCCAGTGCCGCCTCTACTGCCAGCGCGCGCTTAGGCGTTGCCGCCATGCCGCCAAAGGCAATGCGCACGTTAAGCAGCCTATCGTGCTCGATGCGGTAACTAAAGGCGCCCAATACTGCGGAGATATCATCTTCACGACGCTTGGATAGCTTCCAAACGCGTAGCTGCCGGCCCTCAGCCAGCTGTGGAATGAAAATCCGCGAAACGACCTCATCAGCCGCTAGGGCCGTTTTTTTATAGTCTAGAAAAAAATCTTCAAGGGCTAGACAGCGCTTGCCGTTTACGCTGGCAAGCTCGATCTGGGCGCTTAGGGCAAGCAGCACAGGCGGCGTGTCGCCAATGGGAGAGGCATTGGCGATATTGCCACCCAGGGTGCCTCGGTTGCGAATCTGCTGTGAGCCGAGACGGTGTAGAAGATGGGCGAAAGCAGGGAAGTGTTCTTCAAAAAGGGGTTCAAGTTGGGTATAGGTGACCGCACTGCCTACCCACCAGCCGGACTGATGGTCAGAAGCATACGTTTCAATCGTTAAGAGTTCGGTAACCTGAGAAACGTCAATCAGCTGGTCAAGCGGTGCCAAGCGCTGAGTGCTTTCCAGCCAAAGATCGGTGCCTCCCGCCACAAGGCGTGCTTGGGGGGCTGATTGGCGCAATTGCGTCAGCTCTTCCAGCGATTGCGGCTGAGCAAAAAAAGAGCTGGCATCGGCTGGTGGGGTTAACGGGGGTTGGCGTTCTGATTCTGGTAGTGTTGCGTCGAACCACTGGGGGCGCTCGTATGGAATATCGTTCATACGCAGCGCTGCATCGCGGATAGGTCGGTAACCTGTGCAGCGGCACAAATTACCGCCTAGAGTGGCTTCAAGGCGTTCGGGGGTTAGCGGCGCAGGGCGTTGGGCAAGATCGCTGTGCAGGGTAAAAAGTGACATGACAATACCCGGCGTACAAAATCCACACTGGCTACCATGGCACTCAATCATTGCTTGCTGCGCTGGATGAAGGTTGCCGCCTTTCGCTAGCCCCTCAACGGTCAACAAGTGCTTGTTCTGAAGCTGGTGAGCCGGTGTTATGCAAGCATTGGCGCTGGCAAACGCATGAATGTCGCCCGCTACATCGCCAACGGCCACGGTGCAGGCGCCACAGTCCCCCGACGCGCAGCCCTCTTTGGTGCCTGTTTGGCCCAAGTGCTCGCGCAATAAGGTTAAGATGCTCGTGTCCGGTGATACGTCGCACCGCTGCGGGGTGCCATTGAGCAGGAACGCGATCGTTGCCATGCCAAACTCCATTGTGATTGTATAGACCGGCATCGTGCTGACCGATCGGTCAATATGGGTTGAGCTTGGGACAAAACACTGTGCCTTGCAAGTATTTGATCACTGCACGGGAGTGGGGCAAGCTTATGCGAAATGCCATCATTTGGGGCGTTTGGCCTGACCAAGACTCTTGTTAAAGGAACACCGTTAATGACTGCTGCATCCGCTACGCATGAAAGTCCAAGCCGTGAAAGAATAGAAGCAAGTATTCTAATGGCTGCTGAGCAAGTGTTTTCACAGCACGGCTACCGGGGTGCAAGCTTACAAGTGATTGCCGATCAGGCCGGGCTGCCTAAGGCCAATATTCTTTACTATATGGGCAGCAAGCAAGCGCTCTATGTACGACTGCTTGATCGTATGATGCGTCGCTGGAATGAAGTACTGGAAGACATTACGCCCGACAGCGATCCAGCGGAGGTGCTCAGCGATTTTATCCGCACTAAAATGGTGCTTGGTCAGCGCTACCCTGAAGGTTCGAAGCTGTTTGCGGCGGAAATTTTAGCAGGGGCACCTTTTTTAAGTGGCTATTTGGCTGGAGAGCTGCGTGAGTGGGTGGCGTCTCGGGCCGCTATTATTCGCCAATGGTCTGCCCAGGGCAAAATGGATGATCTCGACCCACGTTGGCTTATTTTCTTAATTTGGTCAGCTACCCAGCACTACACTGAATATAGCGCGCAGGTTAGCGGTATTCTAGGCCGCGATACGTTAAGCGACGAAGATGTTACGTCAATTTGCGCCTTCCTTGAACACGTCATACTCAAAGGCTGCGGTGTGACTCAAACGCATACCTCTGTTGTTCAGGCCGACAGGTGATCACTCAATGAGCACTTTGCCTATTGATGAGTATCTATACGCGATTAATACCGCTCTAAGCGGTCATCATAGAGCGATGCTAATTGCCCAGCCGGGCGCAGGTAAAACGACACGCGTGCCCCTGACGCTTTTGAAAGCGGAGTGGGCTAGCGGAAAAAAGCTGCTCTTACTAGAGCCACGACGAGTTGCGGCCCGTTTAGCGGCTAGCTTTATGGCTAAGCAGCTAGGAGAAAGCGTCGGCCAGACGGTGGGCTATCGCATGCGCGGCGACAGCTGCGTCGGTTCACAAACGCGTTTAGAGGTGGTGACCCAGGGTGTTCTTACCCGCATGTTGCAGGATGATCCACTGCTAGAAGGCGTGGCCGGTATTATTTTTGACGAGTTTCACGAACGGAGTCTCGAAGCCGACCTGGGTTTGGCGTTGGCGCTGGATGTACAAACGAGTATCCGTGACGACTTACGCTTGCTGGTGATGTCGGCCACGTTGGATGTAGAGGCGCTTCGCCGGGTGCTAGGGGAGAAAACGCCCACCATCGAATGCCACGGCCGGCAGTATCCGGTAATAACCGCTTATCGACCACCCGAGAACGGCGAGGAGAGTAGTCGCCATACGCTCCGAGTGGTGAATGAAGCATTAGCCGATCCAGATACCCAAGATATCCTTGTGATCTTGCCGGGGGTTGCCGAGATAAATCGCTTGGTTCAAGCACTCCAGCAAGCTTTGCCTCATATCGACGTACGGCCCCTGCACGGCAGGATGAGTATCGAACTGCAGCAGGCGGCATTGGCAGCGAACGCGTCGCAAAAGCGTATTATTGTTTCCACCGCCATTACCGAATCGAGTATTACCGTCGATGGCGTCAACGTTGTAATCGATGGAGGTTTAGAGCGGGTACCTATGTTTCAGCCTCGTACGGGATTAACGTGGCTAACCACGCGACGTATTAACCGTGCTAGCGCAGACCAAAGACGGGGGCGAGCAGGGCGTCAACGTGAAGGCTGCTGTTTTCGACTTTGGGCACAAGAGCAGACGTTGGCGCCTTTCGGTGAGCCTGAGATTCAGCAAGCGGATCTCGCTTCGTTCGTGCTTGAGTTGGCGAGCTGGGGAGTCAAGTGCCCCCAGGCATTGAGTTGGGTAACGCCGCCGCCACAGGGCGCTTGGCGAAGTGGCCAAGCGCTGCTGGTGCAGTTGGGTGTGCTGGATGAACAGCATCAACTGACTGCTTTGGGGGTTCGCAGTACGCGGTGGCCTGTCGAGCCGCGCATCGCCGTCATGCTGGAAAGAGCCTGTGAAATGAATGCGCTGCCGCTTGCCTGTGGCTTGGCCGCACTGCTAGAAAGCCGCGACAGTACCGAGCGCTCTTTGCAGGAGGCTTTGATTCTACGACTCCGTCAGCCTTCGCGCTTCCCCAGTTGGCAGCGGGAAGTACATCGGTTATCGAAAATGGCTGGCGTGACGTTGAAGGATGCCGTAGTTGAGCCGCTTGGACCGCTTTTGTCGCTGGCATATCCTGATCGCATAGGCCAGCAAACAGCGCCCGGTAACTTTCGGTTAGCGAATGGCAAGACGGCGTCGGTGCCATTAAACGATACGTTGGCGCACCAGCCCTACTTAGTTGCCGTTGCGCTAAACAGTACCGCTAATGAACAGGCACGCATGCTTTCCGGCGAGCCGTTATCACTCGAATCGTTACTTTCGCTCTACCCGGCTATTCGTTTTTGGCGGCCCCGTGTTATGTGGTCGCAAGACCACGGCCGCTTGATCGGAGAAGAGGTGCAAGCACATGGAAGCCTGGTCATTGCTAAGCGGCATTTAGCCCACATGCCCGAGGAGGCGGTGAAAAAGGCGTTATTAAACGCGTTGCGCCAGCAGCCAGAAAAGTTATTTGGCAATCAGTTACAGCAGTTACAAGGACGAATGACGCTGCTGCGCGAAAGGCTGGGAGAGGCGTGGCCCGACTGGTCGGAGAAAGCGCTATTAGCGTCGTTAGATAGTTGGCTTGCGCCTTACCTAATCGATATCAATCGGCTAAGTCAGATTGAGAAATTACCGCTATCTCACTATTTGCTTGACTCACTTGCTTGGGAGCAGAAAAGTGGATTCGAACGCTTGGCACCTAAAACGCTTAAAGTACCCAGTGGAAAAGAGATCGCGCTGGATTATTTACCTTGTCTTTCCCACTATCCCCCTGTTTTAGCTCTAAAACTTCAAGAAGCATTTGGTTGGCGGGTAACGCCAGCGATCGTCAATGGCGACGTTGCTGTGACGATTCACCTGCTATCGCCAGCCCGAAGACCGCTGCAAGTCACCCAGGATTTAGTCAGCTTTTGGCAAAATGGCTACCCTGAGGTGCGTAAAGAAATGCGCGGACGTTACCCCAAACACCCCTGGCCAGAAGACCCAATGACTGCCGTGGCTACCGCGCAGACGAAACGCAGGTCGGGTTAATGACCTAAGCGTTTTATCAGTCACTTCTATTCACTACGTTTTTCTGGAATCTCATCTGGAAGCCGGTAGCGAACGCCTTCTACTTGCTCTTCTTCGTAGCGTTGATTTTCTTCTTCAGGCACCACGCCAATCACAGTTTTCTTTGAGCCGTCGGGCCATGTGTAAGTCGTACAACCCACGAGTAGTAACAGCGGAATAAAAACTAACAGGCTTAATGCTGGTGGGAGGGCAAGGCGCTTGAACATCAGTCACTCCATTGGGTAGTGCTAGATCCTGTAGGAAACGTAGTATCGCATAGTCAGAACTATAGATTGCCATTAACTTGTCTGTAAATGCTTAGATCTCTTCCCTTTATTCCTACCTAATACCTTTGTCTGTCTATGATAGTGAAAGAGAACCGTGAATCCTAAATGCATGTAGCTCTGCGAATCTCAACCGGAGGTTTTATGTGGTCAGTGGTGAAGTCAGTGTTAGCGGCCTTGCTGGGGGTTCAGAGTAACCAAAAGCGGCAGCAGGACTTTAGTAGTGGGAAGCCAGCAGCCTTCATTTTAACGGGGTTCATCGTGACGCTGCTATTCGTTGTAGCGCTCATCTTTCTCGCATCGTTGGCTGCTCGCTAAAAAACGTTGATAGCGTTAACCGGGCAGACCGTGACGAATGGCACATATTTTCTATACTGCTAATATCTCATTTAATCCTGCGCTACTTTAAAGGCAGGTGATAACAACAATAAGTACGGAGGTTTTATGCGATCAGCGTGGCGGTGGCTATTCGTTATTTCACTCTCTGCAAGCGGGTCGCAGGCTTTTGCAAGCGATTGGAACATGCCTGTCGGAGTAACCGATGTAAGTGCCGATATTTTCGGTCTACATATGTCGATTTTTTGGATATGTGTCGTCATCGGCCTCGTCGTGTTTGGGGCTATGTTTTACTCACTGTTTCGCTACCGCCACTCCAAAGGTGCAAAAGCGGCCAACTTTCATGAGCATACCAGCGTGGAAGTGCTTTGGACCGCCATCCCCGTGCTGATTTTGGTTGGCATGGCAGTTCCCGCCACAGCCACGCTTAAAAATATGTACGACTCTTCAGATGCAGAATTAGACGTGATGATCACAGGCCAGCAGTGGCGCTGGCGCTACGAGTATTTGGGGGAGGATGTCGCGTTTACTTCTAATATGAGCACGCCTAGGACACAAATTAGTGGGGCTGAGACGCGAGGCGAGCATTACTTATTAGAAGTCGATGAGCCACTGGTACTACCGGTCAATCGCAAAGTACGGTTTTTGATGACATCGGATGACGTTATCCACTCGTGGTGGGTGCCTGATTTGGCGGTTAAACAAGATACGATTCCCGGCTTTATTAATGAAAATTGGGTAAAGATCAACGAGCCGGGGATCTATCGTGGGCAGTGCACTGAGCTATGTGGCATCAATCACGGTTTTATGCCTGTTGT
>OJFX01000890.1_pt1 | contig 10885 bp, 7 predicted proteins | sample 1594171 | NCBI WGS metagenome assembly OJFX01 (sample SAMN05416840, study PRJEB24817) | seawater metagenome | isolation source: Sea water | place: Canada:Atlantic | collected 2013-07
GCCCTTGCCGGGGGAGCCCCCCTTGGCCACGACGAGGCTTTCGCCGGGCTCCTTCAGGTCCCGCAAGAGGTTGCCGCGCTCCGAGTCGAAGACGAGGGTTCCCACCGGCACCCGGACCTCGAGATCGCTCGCGCTCCTGCCGGTGCACTTGCGCGGACCACCCGGCTGGCCGTTCTTCGCCGCGAGGCGGAAGCGCCGACCGATGTCCAGCAGCGAGTGGACGCTCGAGTCCGCATGGAAGATGACGCTGCCGCCGCGGCCGCCGTCTCCGCCGTCGGGACCCCCGTTGGCGACGTGCGCCTCGTGGCGGAACGAAACGGTCCCGTCACCGCCCTTGCCTGCAGCTACTTCGATCTCAGCTTCATCGCGGAAACTCGTCATGACGTTTCAATCCCGGAGATCCCCTCCGAATGCAGAACGGGCGCGCCGGCTCCTGTAGAACCCGCACGCCCGGCCTGGTGTGTCGATCGCCCATCAAGCCGGCGCTCGCGCGCGGCCCGAAAGGGTCCTCTCAGTTAGCGATCGGGTCGACGTGGACCCGGCGACCCGTCTGGAACCGAACGGTTCCGTCGACGAGGGCGTAGATGGTGTAGTCCTTGCCAAGGCCGACGTTCTTGCCTTGCTTGAACTTGGTGCCGCACTGGCGAACGATGATCGTGCCAGCGGTGACTTCTTGACCGCCAAAGCGCTTGACGCCCCGGAATTGGGGGTTGGAGTCGCGGCCGTTACGGGTTGAGCCCTGTCCCTTCTTATGTGCCATGTGTATTTCCTCGAAGGCCAGTCCCGGTCGCGCGTTAGGTCCCCGTCAAGGGCGCACGGAACGGGAGGGCCAAACTAGACGTTGATGCTGGTGATACGGACGCGCGTGTATGACTGACGGTGTCCGCGCTTCACGCGGATGTTCTTGCGGCGCTTGAAGCGGAAGACCACCACCTTGGAGCCACGCTCAAGGCCGACGATCTCGCCGACCACGGAGGCGCCGGCCACCATGGGCTTGCCAATGCGGGTTTCGCCTTCGCCGCCGACCATAAGGACGTTGTCGAAAGTGATGGAGGCGCCGCGCTCGGCGTCTCCCATGAGATCGCAGAGGATCTCGTCGCCGACCCTGACGGTCGCCTGATTGTTACGGTCGCTGATGATCGCGTACATGATGAATAGGTCCAGGGCTCGGGCGCCGGGAAGTGCTGTTGGCCGATGAAGGCTGGTGCTGGGCGACTCGCTCTCTGGCTCTCCCCCGGTGAAATCCTCCCGGGGGCCGCTCGGCATGGCCGAGGGGGCGAAAAGGGTACGGGGGGCCCGTGCCAGGCACAAGCCCCCCGCTCCGATCGATGGTCAAGAGTCCCCAGGGCCCCCGTCAAAGGGGTCCCCATGGCGACTCGGCCGGCTCTAACGCTTCCGGCGGCCGCCGGGGCGAACCTCGCGCCCATCGGCCCTGAGGTACCTGAGAACGCTGTCCTCGGCCTGATCGGGCACCGGCGTCAGGATGATCTCCTTCTCGGAACGGTGCTCCATGGCGCGCACCCAGTCCCAGAGGTCCTCTTTCAGATAGGCCACGACCTCGGGATGGGCCCGGACCTCGACCCGGCTGAAGCCCTTCTGGACCACGGCACCGCCGAGGCGGCGCAGGATGGCCTGGGACCTGGACTCGACGGAGCGAATCCGGCCTGTGCCTCGGCATCGGGGGCAGGCTCCGAAGACCTTCTTGTGGGTTCCCGGGCCAAGTCGCTGGCGCGTGAGCTCCAACAATCCGAATTGACTGATGCGGCCCAGCTTGCTCCGGGCGCGGTCATCGCTGAGCTCGTCCCGCAAGGACTTCTCGACGGCGCGGTTGCTCGACGAGCGAACCATATCGATGAAGTCGCAGACGATGATGCCGCCCAAGTCGCGCAGCTTGATCTGACGCGCAATCTCGGGGACCGCCTCGAGGTTCGTCTTCAAGGCGATGTCCTCGAAGTCGTAGCTGTCGGTACGGGTGCGGCCGGAGTTCACGTCGATGGCCACGAGTGCCTCGGCCTGGTCGAACACGATCGAGCCACCGGAGGGCAGGTCCACGCGGCGCGAGAAGATGCGCTCGAAGTCCTGTTCAATACCGCAGTCCTGGAACAGCGGCCGGTCGCCCTCATGCTTCCTGATGCGCCCCACGTGCTCCGGCATGAGCGCCTTCGCGAAGGACACCATCTGCTCGTACACCGTGAAGTCGTCGACGATCACCTCTTTCGTTTGGCGGTTGAAGAGGTCCCGCAGGGTGCGCGTGGCGACATCGGACTCGAGGTACAGCGGCGCGGGGCCGCGGCTCTTGGTGAGCTTCTCACCGAAGGATTCCCAAAGGCCCAGAAGGTAATCGAGGTCGCGCTGAAGATCCGTCTTCGTGCGGCCGACACCGGCCGTGCGCACGATGACGCCCATGTCCTTCGGCGTGTTCATGCTGGCCAAGATCCGCTTGAGGCGCTTGCGCTCCTTCTCGTCGGGGATCTTGCGGCTCACACCCGTGCGGGACATCGACGGCATCAGGACGAGGTAGCGCCCAGGCATCGAGATGTACGTCGTCAGGGTAGGTCCCTTATCGCCGATCGCGTCCTTCGTGATCTGCACGACGACCTGATCCCCCACCTTGAGGAGCTGGTCGATGGGCAGCCGTTCGCGCTGGGGTCGACGCTCGCGGGAGCCGCGGCCGCGCGTTCCTGCGCCCGACTTGCGACGGGAGGAGCTGCCGCCCGAGGTCTTTGTCCGGGAGCTCTTGGAGGACTTCTTCGAGGAGCTCCTTCCAGAACCCTTCTCCGAGGCACTCCGGCCGCTTGCCTTGGCTTTCTTCTTCGAAGCCTTCTTCTTGGAAGCCTTCTTCTTCGAGCCTTTCTTGGCGGCCCTGCCCGAACCCTTCGAGTCAGAGCCCTCGCCGTCGGAGCCCTCGCCCCTTGAGTCGGACCGCGAAGCCTTCTTCTTGGAGCGGGAACGCTTCTTTCGGCGCGGGGCACTCTCGCCATCCCCACCGGAGCCGCCGGAATCCCGATCCCCACCATCGTCGCCGTCGAGCACGGCCATGTGGGAAGAGCTCGGACGGCTTGTGCGGCCGCGGATCACGCGGATCGGAGCCTCGTCGGAATCCCCATCGGGCCCCTGATCGTCTTCGTCGTCGTGATCGTCGTCTTCGTGATCGTCGTCGTGCCCCTCTTCATCCGGGGCCTCACCGGCAGGGTCTTCGTCCCCGTCAACCTCCGAATCGTCATGGGACTCTTCAGCCGCGTGGTCTTCGTGGTCGTCATCGTCATCGAGTGTATCGACGTCGGAGATCTCCTCGATCACGTCATCGAGCGCGTCGCGCTCCTCTGACCAGTCGGCGTCGTGGTCCCCTTCTTCGTCGTGAATGCCGGCCTTCAGAAGATCATCCAGCTTGAAGCCGTCGTCCCCGTAGACGGGCAAGACGTCAGAGGTGTGCAGGAATCCGTTGCGCCCCTGCCCAAAGTCGATGAACGCCGCCCCGATCGCCGGCTCAAGGTTCACGACGCGACCGCGGTAGATGTCATTGACCAGGGTCTTCTGGCTCTCCGCGTTCATGAGGAAGTCGGTGATACGGTCCCCATGGAATACCGCCACACGCCGCTCCTCAGGCTCGACCGCGTTGACAGCGATCGTCATGACGCGCAGGGCCTCAGCCTCGGCGGCTTTCTCCTCTGCGGTTTTGGTCGATGCGCTGCGCCCGGTCTTCTTGCGGCCACGCTTGCGCTTCGCCCCATCGTCGTCCGAGTCATCGTCGTCGCGATCCGAACGGCCGCTGGCCCCTTCGTCTTGGACCTCGTCGTCATCGGACTCGTCGTCTTTCCCGCGGCGCCTTGAGCGGCGCCGTTTGCGCTTTTTCTTGCCCCCGCGATCCTCGTCGTCATCCTCGCCGTCCCGGCGCTGATCACGCTCCTCGCTGCCAGAATCAGCGTCCTTGGCACTCGACGACGTCCGTCGGGCCTTCTTCGCGCGCTTCTTGCGGGATTTGCGGGGAGCGTCCCCGTCGCGGTCGTCATCGGACTCACCGCTGGGCCCGGCGAGGTCCATGTCGTCATCTTCACCGGGGATCGAATCGATCGCCACGGCGTCTTCGTCCTGGCGCTTGCGGCGTCGTCCCCCACGGGAGCCACGTCGCCTACGCTTCCGCGCGGCTTCGCTTTCACTCGAATCGTCGGAGGCTGCTTCGTCCGATCGAGAGGTACGTCCGGAGTCCGCGTCCTCTGGGTTCGCGGCAACGGCGTCAGAGTCCGAATCCGCTTCCGAAGCCTTCGATCGACTGCGGCGCTTGCGACGGGTCTTGGGCGCCGGTGCGCCGGAATCGTCACTGGGCTCGCGCTCGGTAGCACGGGAGGAGCGGCTTTCGGGAGCATTGCCTGCGTCCCCTTCGCGATCGTCCCCGCGACTCTCCGCATCTGGGCTGGATTCCACCGCGGACTTCTTCTTGCGGGAAGGGCGCTTGCGCGGCGCCTTCTTGCGTGAGGGCCCATCACCATCCCCAGCGGGCTCGCTGGGGGATTCGGCGGCTGATCCGCCGGAGGGGTCAGCTGCGGTATCCGCCGCTGAGTCACCGGCATCGTTACCAGCCGGCTTTCGGCGGGTCCGCGCGGGCTTCTTCTTCGAGGCCTTGCGCTTGCGCTTGGGGGCCGCGTTGGCCCCTTCCGAGGACGCGGAGCCGGACCCTAGCCCTGCACCAAAGGAGCTACCAGGCACGCCCTCATCATCAGAGGAAGTCCAGCAGGGAAGGAGTGAGGTGAGTGCGAGTGGGGAGCCGGCGCCGAGGGAAGGACTCGAGGAGGCGGCGTGGCCGGCATCTCCGAGGGCGTTCCAAGGAGAGCTGGCGTGATTTTGATCTGTCATTGCAGTGGGCGGAATCTGGCGCGCCTCACTTTCCGTGAGGCAGGGCCGCGCCATCCGCGCGGTGGCATCCGGAACGCAGGCACTCTCAAGATCCCCTTGCGAGCTCCAGGACGCGTAAGGCGTCACCGAAGGCGAGCGAGGGGACCAGGGGTGGCCCGGAACCGGATCCAGCAGCGGGTGCGGCGGAGATCCCATTGCGTCCCGGAGTCTCCGGGAACGCGGCATTGGTTTTCAGGGGTCGGCGCGCTGCCCTCGAGCTTCGAGCGGGCGCGGCGCCGTGGAAGGCGCGGACCGGGAACGGGGTGTCGGGCCAGCATGTCCCGGGCGGATCGAAATCCGAGGGGGCCACCTGATGCCGTCATCCTCGGCCCTTAGCGGTCCGGTGAACGGTTGATGGGCGCCGGGACCCTTCGTGGCTCCCTTTGCTCTCGCACTGTCGCAGAGCGAGGGCCCCGAGTCGAATGTCGGGATCGAAAAAGGGGGGCCATGACCCGGGGGCCCATCATCCGGGCCACCGCGGCGGGTCGGCACCAGGGCTATCGACGCGTGGAGGCGCCGCCTCAAGGGGATTTCTCACCGGAGAGGGCGAGGCCGCCCCCCTTGCGACGCTTAATGGGCGACCAAGCCAAGCCACCGCGAATCACCTACCCCCCAACGAGCGACGGCCGGCCCCCCTCTAAAGGAAGACCGGCCGTCGCCATTCGACTCCCCCCACCCGCCACGTGGCAGACAGGCGGAGGGACAGGAGCCGCGCTCAGTCGAGGGGGTCCTCGGTATCGAGCAGGGCCTCGACTTCGTCGTGGAGACGGTTCTTGCGGCGCTGAAGCTCCTGCTGGAGCAGGAATTCGGCGTCGTCGGAGTTATGCACAAGCGTCGGGGTAATGAAGATCATCAGGTTCCGGCGCTCACGGGCTTCGTTGCGGAACTTGAAGAGCTCACCGAGGATCGGCACGCGGGAGATGTAGGGGACGCGGGTGAGGGTCTTGGAGTCGGCGTCGGTGGTCAGTCCACCGATGACGGCCGTCTGACCGCTCTCGAGCATCATCTGCGTGATCATGGTCGAGGCGCGAGTACGGGGCAGCGCGATGGTGCCCTGGGCACCTGCGGAGCCAACCGTGAAGACGTCGAAGCCAGCGGGCGCAAGGCTCGTGGAGCCGGTACCCGAGAGGCTGGTCTCCTTCGGGACGACCTCCAACTGGATCTTGCGGGTACCCGGGATCACGTTCGGCTTGACCAGCAGCTGGAAACCAATCTCGACGGGCGAGCCCGACGCTTCCTGGACGGTGAGCTGCAGGCCGCCGGCCTGGCCTTGTTCCGACTTCGCCTCGGCGTAGCGGACGGTCTCACCGACGAAGATCGTGGCTTCGTTGCCATCAAGCGTGATGATCTTCGGCGCCTGGATGATCTCCGCGCTCTGGTCGCGCTGGAGCATGCGAAGCGTCGCCTGCACCTGGGTGAAGGACAGCGCGCCGAAGATGGTCGCGGGGGCCTGAAGGTTGCCGCCAGCGTTCTGGAGCAGGTTGTTCGGGTCGTTGCCAGCGAAGGGGCCAAAGCCGAGGTCGGAAGCAATGATGCCATCCTCGAAGCCACCGTCGCCGATGCTGAACGGCAGCGCGATCGGGATCTGCGAACCGCTGATCGACACCTGAGGACCGCTGTCGCCGTAGTCAACGCCGAGGTTGAGCACGTCGGTGTTGGTGGTCGAGACGAACTTCAAGTCGATGAAGATCTGCGCGGGCTCCACGTCCAAGCGGCGGATGATCTCTTGGATCGTCTCATGCACCTGGGTGGTGTCGCGAACGATGATCACGTTCTGGCCGTCGATGAAGTCCAGCTCGCCGGAATCGGAGAGGGCCTTGCGAAGGGCCTCAAGGATCGTGAACGTCTCCGCTGGGCTACCCGACGGCGGCACGGCGCCGCCCTTGATGAAGTCCGAGTTGAGAACCGGAACACGGGTGCTTTGGGGGCGAATGTAGCGTAGCTGGTAGCTGCGCGTGGCCTTCTGCTGCTCGAGGCTCACCGGATCGACGACGCGGTAGAAGTTGCGACGCTCCTGGACGACGGTGTAACCCATCGTCTTGCAGATGCCGTCCAGGGCATCCTTCCACGGAACGTCCTGGAGGTGAACGCGCACCGTGCCTTGGACCTCGGGGCCCATGACGATGTTCGCACCTGCCAGCGTCGAGATCGACGAGATAACCTCACGCAGGTCCTGGTCGTCGTACTGGAAGCTGACGCGCTTCGGAGTGCTGATGCTTAGCACGCCAGACTTGTCTTCTTCCACCACGCAACCGGCGACTTCAGCGGCGAAGTCAAGGGCGTCGCGCCAGTACACATCGGAGAGCTTGAGGGCGCGCACCTTCTGGCCGCCACCTTCGAGGATGACGATGTTGGCACCAGAGCGATCGCGCAGGAACTGCACCACCAGGCTGAGGTCTTGCTCGACGATGTCGAGGTTGACGCGCGCGTCCAGGCTAGGCACCTGGGCCGCAGCTGCGGGCATGAGCGCTGCAGCCGAGACGGCCAGCGCAATAAGAGATTTGAGAGGGTTCACCACGATTCCTCTGTCCGCAAGGCGGACGTTGTAGACGGTTGGGGTCGGTAGTTGGAAGGGATGCGATCGGTCCCGCGCCGCTGGATGCGGCGCTGGGCCCGTTCGCTCAATTGGTTTGAATCAGAACTCGCGCGTGAGCACGGCGCCGCGGAAGACAAAGTCCACCTCGTTCGCTCGGACGTCATGGACGATGAGTTCGTCTCCGACGGGATCGCCAATGCTGCGGCGCTTCCCTCCGATGATGATCACGGGCTCATAGTCCTCGTGCAGCGCATAGCCGCCGATGACAAGCTCGATGCGGCCGAAGTCCCGAAGGGTCTTCGCGTCGTCGGCGAGCATGCGGAGCCAGTCGGCGAGGTCGACGCGCTCCTGTGGGTCTTTCACAAGCTTCAGCGAGTCGCTGAGGGCCTTGAAGGAATCGAGGGCGCTGTCGTACTCGCCGTCCTCGATGTGCTTGACCATCGTGTCCCCCACGGTCTGCATCTCCGCGATGCTCGGACCCTGGTTGGGCTTCGAGGCGTTGAGGGCTAGGCGCAGTTCACCGAGGGGATCGGTGACCCCCACGCTGAGGCGCTTCTCGGCCGGCTTGTAGTTGATGCGACCGTCTTTCTCGATCCGACGGATGTCGTCATCGAGCATGACGAGCAGCTTCTCGAGCTCGCTGCGCTGCACCATGCGCTCCAGGACGGAGCCCGCGGCGTTGGACGCTTCCCAGTACTTCTGGGCCTCGGCCATGCGGCGAATCAGCTCGTCGACCTCCTCCATCTGACGCTGGACAGTCCAGGCGTTCGGATCGTCGACGCGCGCCGGAACGCGGGGGTCGATGAGGGGGTCACGGCGGCCACGGGGGCCGCGGTAGCGGAACGTTTGGAGGGTCAGCGCCTGGCGGCGGCGGTTGATCTCGCCGGCCAGAAGGTCGCGCTTGCGCTCGTAGCCGTTGATGTCCACGCCATCGCCGTCCACGTTGGTCGGCACGTACTTGTACGTCTCGACCTCCATTTGGATGCGGTGGTTGGCGACGCCGTCGTCCTCGAGGGCCTTGCGCGAAGCCGCGTTGACCTTGAACGAGGACACGGCCATGAACCGGCTGTGGGTCTCGATCTTGTTGAGGAATTCAAGGAACTGGAAAGTGTCCCCGGTCATCGTCAGCTGGTAAGCCACCTTCTCGAAGGCGCCCGCCTGCTTGCGGCCGCGATCGTTGCTCTGGCTCGGGCGGAATGCCGAGGGGCGCACGCCGGACTCCTTGGAGTACTGCTGGAAGTCACGGATGACGTTCAGAAGGTCCTTGGTGTCGGGCAGAACCTCGCGGATCCGGTCGGCGATCTCACGCAGGACGATGACCTCACGCTCGACGTCAGGCGTCTTGCGAACGGTGTCCCTGGCGACCTTGATGTCCTCGCGGATCTTCGCGACGGTTTGACGGGCCGCATCGATTTGGCCCATCTCGTTGTAGATCATGTAGCCGGCGCCCAACGCCACCGCTCCGGTGACGCTCGCGAAGGTGATCCAGAATTTCCTCTCGTTCACTGCTTCTTCTCCCCAGCTTCGCTGCGGTTCTTGACGCGGTCGTCAGGGCTGAGGAGTGCGATCGTGAGCGGGAAGGCCCAGTTCACGGACGGGATCAGGTCGGGGTCGGGATCGTTGATCCGAGCCTCGGGCGCCTTCGGCTTGTCGAAGAGCTGCCACAGCGATGAAAGCTGGCGGTCTTCGATGTCACCGAGGAAGTTGGCGACCTGGTCGTACTGGTCGGATCCAGAGTGGCCAGAGGCCTTCATCTCGCCGTAGCCACCGCGGCCGTTGCCGCCGCCGCCGGCCATCTTGACGTCGATGTCCTCGAACCAGATGAAGTGCTCGATGCCCTCGCGTCCGGCATGGACGATGTCCAACACCTCGTCGAGGGTCTTGGTCCAGAGCACGCGGTTGCGCGTAATTTCGGACAGGGTCATCTCGCGGGCGGACCGCGTCTTGATCTCCTTCTCGAGCTTCTCGTGGTAAGCGACCTGCGGCTTGAGGCCGTCAAGGTCGAGCTGCAGCACCGAACGGGTCGTTTCGATGTTGGCGCTCGTGCCGAATTCGAGATAGCCGTAGTAGGCGATGAGCGAGGCATTGACGAGGACGGCCGCTGCGATGGCCGCGATCATTCCGATCGGGGACTTCGCGCGTCTGCGGTACTCGTCAGGAAGCAGGTTGATCGTAATCATTAGATGCGCACCCGGGAGGCAAGGCCGACGGCGACGACGAGGGATGGGGCCCAAGCCTCGAGTTCTTCCACGTCGAGTCGGTTGACATCAACGCGCAGGCCCTCGAGGGGGTTCCAGAGCCGGGTCGGACGGGCGATGGACTGTTCGATGTACTCAGCGGCACCGGGGGCGAGGACGCCTCCGCCGGAGAGCAGGATCTCTGTGACCGTGACGCCTTCGTTGTGCTCGACGTAGTCCATGGACAGGACGAGCTCGGAGGCGAGGTCTTCAAGGACCGGACCGATGGCTGTGCGCACTTCGGCCTGGTGGTCTTCGGAGGCACGCTTGATGGCTTCGGCTTCGAAGCCTTCGATGCCGAGGCGACGGGCGACCGCTTGGGTCATGCTCGCGCCGCCGATCGGGATCTCGCGGCTGAAGCAGCTAGTGCCGCCGCGCATCACGTTGATGGACGTGGCCTTGGCGCCGACATCGACGAGGGCGGTCGCGCGAATGTCCTCGGGGTCGATCCCGTCGGCATCCGGCAAGACGCACATCTCCCAGGCGTTCGCAATCGCGAAGAGGTCCAGATCGATGGCGATGGGCAGGAGCCCGGCACCTTGGATCATGGCCGCTTGACCCTGGAGCCGGTCTTGGCTGCAGGCCGCCACGAGCACCTTCATGGAGTCGCGCTGGTCATTGTCCTCGCGACGGTCCAAGGGCAAGCAGTCGATGATGAACTCCTCGTCGGAGGCCACCAGCTTGTCGGCTTCGAACTGAATGGCTTGCTTCAGCTCGGAGTCGGTCATCCGGGGCATCGACAGGTAACGAACGACCGTGTCCTGACCGGAAACCCCGGTTACGACACGCTTCGAGCGAAACTTGCCCTCCTTGAAGACCTGCTTCACGGCCTCATCGATGCTGCCCCCTGGGGGCAGTTCGACTCGGCTGAAGCCGGTTATGACTGGCTCTTGTCCCTCTAGCGTGATCTCGACGGCTTTCACCACCGAGGTGCCGAGGTCGAGGCCTACGACGCTCTTTTTGCTGCGGATCACGGTTCCTTCCCGATTGCGTTAGAGAGGCCGCACTCGATGGGGACAAATGCCCGGCGGTCTCGCTCTGGTGTGTCGACACGCCCGCACATGGGGGTTGAGCCAAAGGGTCTCGAAAAAGAGCAGTTGCGGGCTGAGCCGCGGCCTCCGGAGCAAGCGATCGAGGCCGCCGGAAGTTCTTGCACGCACTAGACGCGGGAAAATCCCGGGGCTCGAACGGCGACTCAAGCGAGCCCAAGGCCGCCTGGAGC
>OJFX01000897.1_pt1 | contig 10847 bp, 8 predicted proteins | sample 1594171 | NCBI WGS metagenome assembly OJFX01 (sample SAMN05416840, study PRJEB24817) | seawater metagenome | isolation source: Sea water | place: Canada:Atlantic | collected 2013-07
TCTACACACTGCATATCGTCGGCAGCGTCAGATGTGTATAAGAGACAGCCCCACGGAAAGCCAAACTGGAGCCTCTGCGGGACCCAATGCGCGACCGCGACCGCCGCCACGGCGAAAGCCCTGAGCCCGTCCAGCTGAGGCATGTATGCGGGCGGTGCCGATGGTCATGGGCTGGGGCACCAATTCAGGTGCCGTTCGGTCAAGTACCGAAGCACCGTTGAGCACGGCGCCCTTTTACAATCTGTCCCAGATTTCTGCCAGCCCATCAACTGCGTTGCTGCTCCATGGCTGTTTCCGCCAAACGCCGTAGTCCTTGACATCCGCACGACGTTCGCCGTAGGAATCAGGATCACGCATTGCAGTACTGGCAAATGCGGCACATTGCGGGCCTCCCCTATCCCCATTGCCCGCAGCCGCCGTGCTGCGGGAACCTGGCGCGTTCTAGCTGGTCGCGCTGGGCCGGCCAAAAACGAAAGAATGATCCTGGCTCCGTACTTTGAACGGCGACATGTTTCTCCGGTTGGGCGGTTAAGCTGAGGCCATGAAGTTCGCCCTCACGACCTCAGCTCTCGCGACCTGCACCGTCGTCGCTTGCTCCGGAGATACCGCCCCGCCCGCATTCTCGCACCTGCACCAAGATGCGTTTGTTGTGGCCCACTTCGACATGGCCGCACTGCGCGACTCATCCGCGTTCCAACGCTTCGTCGCACAGGAGCCTATCCGCGAAGGCTGGGCGGAAATGCAAAGCAGCTTCGCGAAAGAGATGGGCTTTGAAATGGGCGAACTCAGCGAGTTGACGTTCTCCGGTATCGAGGCGGTTGGCGGCCGCCCTGGAGTCCTGATTCTTCTGCGGGGCGGCGATGCAGCGGACGCCGCCAAGCTTAGCCGACCGCAACAGATCGTTCGCGGTGAATACAACACAGGGGAACTCAGAGCGAGCGTCGACGAAGACGGTGAATACTGGCTCGAAGTAGACTCCTACACGGCCAGCTATGACCGCCGGCCGTTCACGGGCGATTTGCGCGGAGAGGGAGCGCTCGCCGAGGCATTCGCGGCCGCGCTCGTGGACCCGAATACAGGCTACGTCGGCCCCGTCAAGGCAAACGCGGGCGCGACGCTGGAGCTCGCGGCAGATTGGGAGCACCCGTCAACGCTCAGCCTCATGCGCACGGCGACGCCCACGCGCGTGGGCGAGCACGACGCCTACCCAAACCACTACGACGGCTTCATGGCCCATCTCGGCGACGGCCTCGTCGCCATGGGCGACGAGCTCGTCTACTACCGCGACCGAGACGAGGAGGGTGCCTGGGACAAGGCCGTCGCGGATGCGCTTGAGCTTGGCGAGCAGACCGGCGGTCTCTTCGACGCTCTCCATGGGATGCCCTCCGGGCGCACGTTGGTCGCCGCCTCAGCGTGGTCCGCGCTCCCTGCGGAAGTCCGCCAAGAAATGGTGCAGGAACTTGGCCGGGTCCTCTCTAAGCGGGAAGCTCTGGCCTTGAATGACATCGAGACCGTCGCTTTGGAGGCGCAGCTCGACGACGGGTTCGCGGTCCGCGCCTATGTCTTGTGTGAGGATGAGGAGGGCACGGAGGAAGTCCGCGACCTGGTCGAGGATCTCATCGACTTGGCCGAGGCGTTTCGGGGGCTGCCCCGTGAGGTGGAACGGATCCTCGAGTCGATTCGCGTGGAGCAGAAGGGGCTCGAAGTGCGATTGGAGCTGGACATCGATGCGGAAGGAATCGACGAGTTGATCCGAACAGCCTTTCCGGAACCGTCGAAGTCCCTCAAGGCCTCCAGAGTGGCGGTCGCCAAGGCGAGCATCATGCAGATCCATTCGGCCGCGACGCAGTACTTCATCAACAACCAGCGCTACCCGGAGACCCTCGAAGAGCTCGTGATACCGGACTCAGCGGGCGCGAAGTACCTTGCGCAGGAGAAGGTCCCCAGGGACCCCTGGGGCCACGAGTACATCCTGGAGGCCGACGGCGACGAGATTTTGATCTGGACCTACGGTGCCGACAGCCAAGTGGGCGGTGAGGGCGAGAGCCGCGACTTCAACAACCGGATGATCATCAACGAGGCAGTACCCGCACGAGAACGGTAGAGGAGGTACCGTGCCAGGATCGTTTTTTCGTTTTTGGAGTGTTCCGGAACGAACTCTCAGATCGCTGCTGCACAGGGTGAGTCTGTCCACTGTCACATATGGCGGAGCATCCGTGCAATCGACTGCTGCGCCACGACTTCAGCAGCCGTGCTGTAGTCCGAGTACTCGGTAAGCCATCGCTGATGGTGCTTCCGATAGGCGCTCCAGCAGGCTGAGGCGGTGCGCTCGGTGCGTACGGCAATCGCCTCCCATGAGCAGCAGGCTACGTCCCTTAGCATCGATACGCGAAGCACGAAGGCGACATCGGTAGGACGACCCGAGTGAGATTCAAGCGGCAGGTGTGGCGCGTGAACACTAGCAAGGCCGTCGACCGTCTCCTCGTCAGCCAACGGCTCGCCCGAGGTACTTCCATCCGCGAGGCGCGCTTTCCTCCTCATCCAATCCAGGACTTGGTCGGGTGCCGAGAGAAGCATGTCATCGTAGGGACTGGGGGACCTTGGATGAACGCGGCTCCGCGCCTCGACCCATCGCCATACGTCATCCCCAAGCGGCCTGCCCATGCGCCGCTTGTAGGCCTCCGCTGGAGCCTCGTCTCTGTTCGCCTCCTCCATGACGACGCCCTCAAGCCAGTCCCGCGTAAGCCAGCGAGGGCCGGACCGATGGACATAAGCGACTGCACTTCCCCAGGGATAGCCCCAGGGGAGCGAGCACAGACCGGCTTTGACCTGGTTGTAGTCGATGTAGCGCGCGACCACTCGGCGGTACACCTCGCAGCTGACCCGCTTCGAACTAAAGCGACCACGAAACAGAGGTCCGTCCCGGCGCCGCTTCCGATTGAAGTAGCGCACGTAGGCATTCTGGATGCGCCCCATCGCAGCAGAGAGTTCCCCCACCGGGCTGCGCACGAGAAGGTGGTAGTGCGTCGTCAGGAGCGAGTAAGCATGGACCTCGATCCGGCCCCTCCGCACCTCCTGTGCCAGCCGCGAGAGGAAGTACCTCGTATCGTCACGCCCCTCGAAGATGGTTCGCCTTGCGATTCCCCTGTTGACCACATGGTGCCAACTCCCCGGAACGTCTCGTCTGCTTCGCCTTGTCATCATCGCCTCCTGTAGAGAGTCAGACGATGCATGGCAGCGCTGGTTGCACCCGGGCAGCAAGAGCCCTCTCCTTTGCCGCGGCGCTCAACCTGGGGGCGGCACGAACCGGAGGCGAATCTGCTCCGGACGAAAAGTCCTTCCAAAAGTAGAGGAACGATCCTGGCACAGTACTTCGGCGTGCGGCTTTCTCACGGGGGAGTGAACGGTCAGTCGTCGGCCGCTTCGAATGCGGACTGTTGCGCGTCCCAGTCCGCCAGAAAGGGCACCTCCTTGCGGTCGCCGGGCTTCAGAACCAGATCGTCCGCGAGGACGAGCATGCGGGTCCCATAGCGCAGAGTCAGGCGACCGCCCTCCAACGCCTGGGCCGCCATTGGCACATGAACCCCGGTGATCTCCCAACGGCCGTCGGGGGAGACTCTGGCGTCGTATGCCTTTGCCGATAGTCGCTGAGTGCCGCTCCGGAAACGGACGCTCGTGCCCGTGAGGTCGTCGAGGATATCGTCGCCGACCGAGCGCTTCGGCGGTAGATCCGCCAGCCGCAGCGTGGTCTCCTTGAACGCGAACGCGCCGCTGGCTCGCAGCTCTTCCAGCGTGACCTTCGCGCCACGGCTCGCGAGCACTTCAGGAATCCGGCCGCTAAGGGCCGATGGGCGCATCAGGTGCAAGAGTCCCGTGGGTGGGGCGTTGTCCCCCCGAATCAGGGCGCTTCGCTCGATGTACCCCGCCGCAGAAACGGTGAGGCGCCCGCTCGTCGGAATAGGAACAGTCAACACGCCCGATGGGCCGGTCGTGGCCGTAAACACGGTGCCCGTGAGGCCCCCGTCGACCACCCGCAATTCTGCGCCTTCTATGGGCTGGCCGGAGTCCCGATCGATCACCTCGAGCTGCGACGTCCTGACGGAGCGCGGTGGCAGCGAAATGGGAAAGTCGCGCGTTTCACCAGGGCCTGGCGTTGCGACAGACCAACGCTCAACGGCATCCGTTCCAAACGGGATCACCTCGACGGCGAGCGTCGAATGGGGCGGCACCCGGAATGTGACACTGCCATTTTGGTCGGTGACGCCGATTCGGCCGTCTGAGCCCAGAACGTCCACCGCTGCCCCCGAACTGGGGTCGAATCGCACGATACAGCCGGGGTACGGCTCACCGCCTCCCCGCAGGACAATGGAGAGCCTTGCTGGGCCCGCAGGTGGGGCCACCGTCGCGGCCAGCGTCAGGATCTCCTCCCGGGCGTCGTCCGACGGAGCGATGTCCACTAGAGCGGTAGCTTCGCCGAGCTTCGACCCAATGGGAAGGTCGGATTCATCCCCCGCCCCGCGGGAGGCCGCCTGGAGGTCCCCCTCTAAACCGGAGGGGCTCCGCGCCGTGATCAACGCGATGATCAACACTGCGAGCAGGGCCAACGGGAAGAGGATCAAGAGCTTGGAACGAGTCATGGGGCTACCGAGAACGCTACGGGGCAGCGTCTGGTACGTGGGCGCGACCCGGTAACTTCCCAATAATGGCAGGAGGTTGCCCCTCAACGCGATACCGACTCTTGCCGTACCGAAGTACCGTGCCAGGATCATTCTTTCACTTTCAGTCAGCGTGGCCAGGTCGAGTTGGCGGCCCCCTGTAAACGCGACTCCACAGCTTGGATCAAAAGTGAAAGAATGATCCTGGCACGGTACCGCGGTACCGCGCGGATCGTTGACCTGCACTTACTCAGGTATTGAAGGTCGGAGTGGAAGCGACTTCAGTCCGCAGGACCGAGGGTGCCGTCTGCCCCCTCCATCTGATATCAGCTATGTACGCGTCCGTTTCGGAGGCTTACTCTGGGGCCAACATGAAGCTCCCCCTGATCGCCATCCTGTCTGCCGCGCTCCTGTTCCTTCCGGGCTGCGGCGGCGGCGCCGATGTCGACGGAATCAAGTCTGATATGCGCAACAGCATGGAGAAGTTGATCTCGGTCCTCGACGGCATCGAGACGAGCAGCGACCTCGATGCGGCGACGCCAAGACTCAAGGCTATCGTAGCGCAGCACAAGAAACTTAAGGCCCGCATGGACGACGCGTTCTCCGGCCGCTCAGCGGCCGAGCGAGAGGCCGCTACGGCCGACATGAAGAACGACGACATTCTCGCCACGAGGTTTGCAGAGGCCACCCTGAAGGCGACGAAGGTCAATGGTGGACTGGAGGCGATCCTCCCAATCCTCTTGGACTTCGGCAAGTAGAGCGGACACGTAGCAACGTCAGTCAGCATGGGCGCGACCGCCGCCACGCTCTCTCGCCCTGCCACAGCAGCAAGTACGGAGCCGCACTCGTTCGCCAGCTCCCGAAGCGGCCCAACCGTGTCACACAGAGCCTCCCACGGCTAGCAAGAGCATTCGCCGGAACAGTACCGCCGCCGTTACCGAGTCATGGTCGTCGCGACCCTTCCGTGGCCACAGGTCACGGCGCCATCCTTGACCAGGCTATTGCCAAGTCATGACGGCGGTTCCGGTGAAGTTCCAACCGGCCCCAACTGGCTCCCGAAACCATGCAGCGAAGTAATTCGTCCGCCCTGCCACGGTTGCATAGGAACCCGTGGCGGTTGGTATCGACGCGAGATTCCACTGACCGGCCGTGGTATCAATGGTGATCGTGCCGAGCGGGCCCGAGCTCTGAATCTGATTCGGCCCTTGAAAGCGGCCTATTCCGTTACCTCCAGCTGGGTTGATGCAGAGCCATCCATTGCCTGAGCTCACGGTCATCGCTGGAACCGACGACAGTCCAGTCATGAAGATCCCGAACTGATTCGGCGGTAGCCCGGATGCGACGAGCTGCGCGTCATTCGCGCTTGCGATCGGATTCCCGTAGACCTCGCAGATGGCTGGGGCTCCTGTTGCAGTAGGGGCTCCAATGCAACCCGGAACAGAGATGGGCGAAGTCTGCAACTGTGGCGCAGGAGCGGTGAATGTGGCAGCCAAGAGCGTGGCTGTTGGCAATGCGAGTGCGAGAAGATGCATGAACGAATGGAACCGGGATCCCACGGAAGCGCGAGGAGAAAGTGACGGTAGCGAAAGTATGGAGCCGAAATACGGAGCCAGGATCGTCTCTTCGCTTTTGGAATGCCCGAGGCCTGACTGCTAAAGCATGAGGCTGTCGCCGAAACGCGGCATCTTCTACGGACGGTCAGGCGAAGCACTACGGAGCAGATTTCAGGGGCGCGTCCGCCAGATCTAGCTAGGCGGTACAAAAGTGAAGAGATGATCCTGGCTCGGTACTTGGTACTTGGTATTGCGTTCTTTGGTGGGGCGTTCCCGTGCCTTCGCCTTCGGTAGGGATCGCCGATCTTGTGGCTAGTGGCCGCTGCCAGTGCCCCTCGGCTTGACCTGAAAGAGGAAGCCGCGGGTCGGGTCCGTCTTGGACTCACCGGGGCGGACGTTTTCTTTGGGCGCTCCGGCGACGCTTAGGGGACCGTCGGCCGTGTCGATTTGGCTCGAGAGCGGCGGCGTCTCTCCTTCGATCCAGCAGACGCCGCCAGCGTCGGTGAGCCGGACCTCCCGCTAGTCCCCATCCTGGTCTGGGTCGTGGACAAGGGCCTCGCCGTGCAGCCGAATGGACTGGCCGAGATCCTCCATAATGCAATGGTAGGGACGCGCTTCGATGTGCCTACCCGATTCCCTGCCCACGTCCGTTCGAGGGAGCAGACCCACCTGCAGGGGCACGCCTGTAGGCTACCCGTTCGCGTCCTCGCCGTCGGTCCGCTGCGTGGCGTGGGAAACACCACCCGAGACCACGAAGGCCATGGCGTCGCCGGGCGGGATGTCGATTGCCGTGACACGTTCCTTGGGTACCAAGATCAGGTTGGCGGCAAAATTGTAGGACTGCGGCACGTACACCGCGACCTTGCCGGGTCGACCGAACTCGCCCAAGTCTTCGCGCGTCACGAAGCCGACCACCTCGATCTCTTGGCTGTCGCCGAGCGCTAGCAGCACGGGCTTATCGAACTTCTTGTCCTCACTGACAAAGGCCTCGACCATGTCTTTGATCGAAGAGTAGATCTGCTTGACCACCGGCACGTGGGTGAACAGTTGCTCGAAGCGCCGCAGGATCCAACCGCTCATGACGTTCGAGGTCAGGATGCCGGTCCCAATCACAGCAAAGACGATCACGAGGAATCCAAAGCCGCGCCAAGCGACGGCCTTTCCGGAGAACTCCAAGTTGAGGAATGGGACCTGCCATCTTCTCTGTTCGTCAAGCTTGATCAGGCCGTCGATCCAATTGAAAGCGTAGATGAAGATGTAGATCGTCAACGCCATCGGAACCACGACCAGCAGCCCACGCAGGAAGTAGCGGATCAGGAATCGAAAGGGGCCGCCGCCGCTCGCTGCGGATTGGGGTGCATCGGAATCACGCATGGCTCCATTGTGCAGCGAGGACCCAAGATCAACTCCCGCCAAGTACCGAGCCAGGATCATTTTTTCGCTTTCGGCCAGCGGGGCATGATCAGGTTGGCGGCCCATGTGGTCGCGACTGGACTGGCAGGATCAAAAGCGAAAAGATGATCCTGGCACGGTACCTCGTGGACTGGGGTCGGGGCGGGTCCCTGGGTGAAACTCGCTGGACCCGAGTTCCTCCAGGTAGCAACCGACGTAACCCATCCCGTCGCCGGCGACTGCAGCGCCAGTGCTAGGTCCACGTGGCCGTCGCGATCCATATCGACGGGCAGCATCTGCACCACTGGCATAGGAGCCGTGAAGAGTCCCCGCGGAGAAGCAAGGACACGCGGTGCCACGAGTTCTTGCCACGCGATCGTCTGGCGATCCGCGCCGAGAAGAAGAATGTCCTTGTCTCCGTCACCGTCCAGGTCGGCGGTCACCCACTCTGCGCTGGCGCCGATCTCGACCCCCATGGATCGACGTGCACCGAAGTAGCCTGTTACCGGAGCGAGCTCGTTCATCTGCCAATCCAGGTAGCCCAGGCCCTTGGAATCAACGGCGTCGTCTTTGCCGTCGCGGTCGATATCCACCACGACGTCACCGGGTACCTCCCACCCGGTGGGAAGCGGAACCTGCGTGAAGGCCCCAGGGGAAGACTGCAGGAAGCCCTCGCTCACCGGCGGTCCGAGAAGGAACGGCGCCCAGCTAAGCACGAGATCCTCAAACGAGTTTCCGTCCAGATCACCGACCCAGCTGACCCACGTGGCGTCTGAACTCAAGGACGTAGGCGAACCAAAGGCGCCGGCGCCATCATTCAAGTAGAGGGCCACGCCGCCGCCTGCAACGGCCTCCAAGAGATCGTCGTCGCCGTCGCGGTCAAAGTCCTTCAAAGCGAGGACCTTGGTGACGATCTGTCCGGCCGCCACCAAGGGAGCCGGGAGGCCGAATAGCCCTTGCCCCTGGTCAAGAATCACGCGCGGCGGCAAACCCGCGGTGTTCGGGATGATGAGATCAAGGTGAGAGTCGCCGTTGATGTCACTGACGCGAGAATCCTGCACTCTCTGCGGCGATGCCACTCTCACGTGGCGGTCGAAGGCTCCCCCACCGAGACCCGCGAAGTACAGAATGCGGGCCTCTGCCGACGAGTATGGCTCTTTTCCCACGGCGTCCAAGTGCCCGTCACCATCTAGGTCCGCGAGAACGAGGCTCTCAAGATCGCCCGTTTCGATCCCGAGGTTCTGAGGCTCGAAGCTTCCGCCCGGAGCTCCCTTCAGCAGCCAAAGTCCCCGTGGTCCACGCAATGAATCCGTAGAGATGGCCACCAGGTCGAGGCGCCCGTCGCCGTCCAAATCCGCTTGCGCCACCTCCCGGATATGGCCTGCTTCGCGCGCGAGGTCTGCGCCCTGCACGAACCCGCCATCTCCATCGCCGCGGAAGAGTGTGATCCCAGCCCCGGGCTCCGTTAGCTGCAAGATGTCGAGGTTCCCATCGCCCGTGTAATCGCCGGGCAGAGATCGGAAGTTCGGCGTGACCCCTCCCTGTAGCGCGATCGGAGGGCCAAGTTCGAACTGAGCCGCGGCGGGCGTAGCCGCAATCATCCAGGCGAGGGTGACGGGAGTGGCTCTTCGGTGCATGACAAACTCACTTAGTTCGGATGGCCAACGGACAGGCACCTTCACAACGCGACTACGAAGTCACCGATCCTGTTGGAAGGCTGTCTTCGATGCACGGCCTACCGTGCCCGACGGATTAGGCTACCGGGAATCCACGCGAGGCCTCCCGTCGCTTGGCGGAACGGCGGCGGATCAACACCACGCGTGCAGCCCGTGCCCCCAAGCGATCTAGGTACGCAAGGTCGAGTCCGGGATCGTACGGCACGGGCCACCTCAGGCAAGTACGCGCAGGAGTGCCGAGTCGAGTGATCCCGGGGGACGCGGAACTCGGTTCGCACGCGCGGCGAGGTCCTTGCGAAACATCAGAGAATCGCGCGCGGTGAAACCACGCGCGATTCTCCGCATCTGGTCCCAACGTGGCGGCACTGAGCCTCCGCTTCGCACAGATCTCCTTGCGTGAAAATCCCCGACATGCGTGAAACCGACGGCGACGCGCCAACACTCGGAACGTGATCGCACCTCAGTGCGCTCGTACCTGTCCCCCACTTCCCACCCTTCCGTTTCGGAGCGCGGCCCTTGGGGACCGGGACCCGCTCCATCGATTCACTCGCGGATTCTTCCCACGTAGCAATGAAAGTCCATTGGCTAACGCTGGCCGCCGCCAGCACTCTTCTTCCCGACGCGCTCGCACAGAACGTCATCTCTCGCCACCGACTGAACGAGCCCGCGGGCTCCCTCGTCGCCCTCAACTCCGTGCCCGGGGGCACAGACGCCGCCTACTTGAATGGCGTGTCCGTGGGAGGTTGCACGAGCATCAACGGAAGCGCCGCGAGCCTCGACGGGTCAAACGACAGGGTTGACTTCGCTTCCTATCCCGCCATCAGCAACCTGACGGACGACTTCACCGTCTCCGGTTGGATCAAACGCTCCAACGCGAACCTCTTGAACCGGGAAACGATCCTGAGTTGCGGCTCATGGGCCTTCGGCGTGCAGTTCACTCCGCTCGTCACGCCGACGCCGGAGATCGTACTGGCCATCAACAACGGCGCCGGCGTGACCACCCTGACCGCGCCATGCAACTGCACGCTGAACTTCCCGCAGGAGTACTTCGTGGCGATGGTCGTTGCGCCAGGGGGCGCGATCACTTTCTACTTCCAGGATTCGATGTTCTCGGGCGGCGCGGTCCCGGTGGGCTCGGCCGCTGCGGGTTCGGTTGGCCTACTGCCCATCGCAGGCCCCTTAGGCCAGTGGAGCATCGGTGGCAACGAAGTGCTTCTTAGCGCCTCCTACGACGGCTGCATGTCCGACATCCAGATCTTCGACAAGGCCCTCACGGCAAGCCAGATCGAGAGCCTGTTCGACAATCCAGGCAGCACCTTCAGCCTCGGCACGACCTTTTGCCCGGCCACCCATAACAGCACGGGCTTCCGCGGCCGCATGGACGCCGTCGGCTCCGCTGTGGTCAGCCAGAACAACCTGGCGCTGTCGGCCAGTAACGTCCCCCCTGGACAGCTCGGCTATTTCCTCACGTCAACGCAGACCACCACCCCCATCAACCCGAGCAATTCCTCCGGGCTTATCTGCCTCCTGTCTCTTATACACATCTGACGCTGCCGACGATATGCAGTGTG
>OJFX01000900.1_pt1 | contig 10821 bp, 7 predicted proteins | sample 1594171 | NCBI WGS metagenome assembly OJFX01 (sample SAMN05416840, study PRJEB24817) | seawater metagenome | isolation source: Sea water | place: Canada:Atlantic | collected 2013-07
CTTCTGGCTCGAAGCGGTCCTGATCGAGGGCCGCAGCGTGCCGGCGATGGTGCCCGAGGGGGCGCAGCGGCTCCAGCGGACGGGCTCCCGCGTGAGCGCCACGCCGGGCTGGTACACGTCCTTCGACCGGCCGGCGGGCGACGCCCACGCGGCGCTTCTCTTCGGCGATCGCATCGTGTGCTGCGAGCCTGTCCTTCCGGGCCAGGACGAGGTCGTCCTCGTGGCGACGGAAGTGGACATCACCGCGCTCCTGTGCACCGTGCGCGGAAGCATCGCCGGCCTGCGCCAGGCGGGGCACCATGTGCGCGTGCAACCGCGGGGGAGAGCGGGGCAAGTGCTCGCTCCGATCCTCGGCCAAGGGGAGGAAGAGCGCTTCGTCGTCACGAAGATCCCGCCAGGCAAGGCCCAGGTCATCGTTCGGTTCGACCCGGGGGTCCTCGTGCAGGAGCTCATCAAGTCCGCGCCGCCCGGCCAGCCCATTTCCCTCGGCTCGCGGGTGACGGACTCCGAGCAATGGCGTTTCCGGCTCGAGGCCCTCGGCCGGATTCGGCAGCCGTGGCTCCTCTTGGACTTGGAGCTCGTCCCTGGCGAGGACCGCGACTTGGGCCAGCTCGTCGAGTCCGAGGGCGGCGCGGCGCTCTTGGCGCTCGTGGACGATGGGGGCGAGCCCGTGGCGGCCCACCGGGTGGACGTGCGCATCTTGACGCCGCCAGGCGAGTCGATCCCACACCCGCAGACCTGGGCTTATGGGAACCAGGCGATCCTTCATCCCCTGCCGGTTTCCCTGCTCCAAATGACCGTCGTCCAGGGGAGTCTCGGCGCGCTCCTGAACGTCCGACCAAGTGCATCGGGCGCCGGGCTAAGGGCCGGCGGCTTCCCAGAGACCCAGGTGGTGCTGTCCCCTTTGTCCGTGGTGGCGCTGCCCTTGGAGGGCGAGGCGCGGCTTCTGACGGAGGCCGGTGCCCAGCTCGCGAGCGATCCTCGCTGGACCGGAGGGCAGTTCATGGGCCATACCGTCGACGACACGACAATCCTCGTGCCCAGCGGGCGATACCGCTTCGAACGCGGCGACGGCAGCGGGGCATTCACTTCCATCGAGGTCGCGCCGGGCATGTTCGTGGACCTCCGTGAATCCGGTGCGGTGGCGTCTCCGTTGAGGCCTGCGGACCGCAAGAGTCGGGAATCGGGTCGGCGATGAGCGCGATGGCAAGTGTGGGAGCCCGGGCAACGTGTGTTCTCTGGGTTGGTTCCCTGGCGGCGTTCCTTTGCGTCTCTGTGGGCCTCTCCGTGGGCTGCTCCCATCGGCCCCCTGGGCCCGGGCTCGTGGTGGGGGTGGCCTCGAGCGCCGCCAGCGCGGTGGATGAGATCGTGGACGTGTGGGCAAATGCGGGCGGCGAGCCCGTGCAGATCTCCTCGGCCTCTAGCTCGATGCTCGCCCGCCAGATCGAAAGGGGCTCCCCGGTGGACGTCATGATCTCGGCCGACCGGGCCTGGGTCGAGTACCTCACGGATCGGGGGCTTGGCCGTGCGGAGTCGGTCTGCGTCGTCGCCGGGAATGGGCTCGTGCTGTACGCGCGAGCCGACCGAGCAACGGCCCCCCCTGGGATCGTTCAGGGTTCGGATCTAACGGGCCCAGGCGAGCCGCTCCTGCCCTCGATGGTGGGGCGTCGCTGGACCACGGGCGACCCCGAACATGTGCCGCTCGGGCGCTACGCGAAGGAGGCCCTTGTCACGCTTGGGTGGTGGGAGGCCCTCGGTGCCTCCCTCGTTCCCGCCCCGAACGCGCGCGCTGCTGTGCGGCTGGTGGAACTGGGCGAGGCGGATTTTGGCGTGGGGTACCGCACGGACGTGCCTGGCCCAGGCTGGGTGACGCGGGCACTGGACGGGGGCCTTCACGGTCCGATCGAGATTACGGCGGTCCAGATGACCAGCGCCCATCCCGGCGCCCCCGGGTTCATGGCATTCCTTCAGGGGCCGGAGGCCGCCGCCAAGCTGCGCGCTGCGGGTTTTGGTCTGCCCCGTCCGGCGCCAGCGGCAGGAGAGGTGAGATGATCGCATGGGTCGACGTGGCCTTGGGGCCCGCGGAATGGCAGGCGCTGCGGGTTTCTATGGAGGTCAGCGTCCTCGCGACGTGCCTCGTGGCCCTCCCGGGCATCGGGCTTGGCTTGCTTCTCGGTCGGTGCCAGTTCCGCGGCAAACTCATGCTCGACGCGCTGATTCACTTGCCGCTGGTGCTCACCCCCGTGGTGGTCGGGTTGCTCCTGTTGATGGCCTTTGGGCGGGAAGGCCTCCTCGGGATCGACCTCGCTTTCACCCGGGGCGCGGCGGTCTTGGCGTCCGCGGTCATCGCCCTGCCCCTTGTGGTGCGCTCGGTGAGGACGGCGGCGGAGCTCGTGGACGATCGGCTACTCGAAGCGGCCGCTGTCCTTGGGGCCGGGCCGCTGCGGCGTTTTTGGGATGTGCTCCTGCCCCTCACAAGACCCGGGATCGCGGCGGGACTCACCCTGGGTTTTGCCCGCAGCCTCGGGGAGTTCGGGGCCACGATCACCTTCGCCGGCAACATTGCCGGGGAAACGCGGACCCTTCCCTCCGCGATCTACACGGCGAGCCAAACCCCGGGCGGTGACGGAGCCGCCATGGGCTTGACGCTTGCCTCGGTGGCCCTTTCGTTCTTTGCGCTCCTGGCGAGCGAGTGGTGGATGAGGCGCAGTCGCGCCAAGGGCAACCCTTGAGCGCGCGCTTTCGTTTTTCCGCTGAGCTGAGCCGGCCGACCCTCGACGTATCCGTCGAGGCGTCGGGCGACGTCCTTGGGCTCTTCGGACGATCGGGAGCGGGCAAGTCGACGCTCCTCGCTGCCCTGGTGGGGCTCGTCAAGGGGGCCCGGGTCGAGGTGGAGGTGGACGGGGAGCGGCTCGTCGATACGGACGCGGGACTGGCGCCGCCTGTGCATCGGCGCGGCATGGGAATGGTCTTCCAAGACCACCGGCTCTTTCCCCATCGCTCCGTGCGCGCGAACCTCACCTACGGCATGCCCGCTGCCCGTGGAAAGGGCCCTCCATTCGAGGACGTGGTGCAAATCCTGGGGCTCACGGACTTGCTCGACTCCATGCCCGGGGCGTGTTCGGGCGGCGAGCGTCAACGGGTGGCGCTCGGGCGGGCGATTCTGAGTGCGCCGAAGCTACTGCTCCTCGACGAGCCCCTCGCGAGCCTCGACCGGGGGCTCCGGCGGGAGATCCTGCCGTACCTTGCGAGCCTGCGTGACGCGTACCGGATCCCCATGATCTACGTCAGCCACGAGCTCGAGGAGCTGCTCGCGATCACCGACGAGATCTTGCTCCTGGAAGAGGGGCGCGTCCGTGGACTTGGATCGGCGGCCGAGCTAGCCATGCAGGACCAGTGCCTTGAGCTGCTCCACGACTGCGGGCTGGTGTTCACTCTTCCATGCGAATTCAGTCGGCGCACGGCCGATGGACTTGTGTGGGTGCAGTCCGCCGGCGGGCACGGGATCGCTTGCGGTGACTTCGAGGGCGCGGAGGATCCGCCCGGGGGCGCGGCCGTGGACCTGCTCCTGCGCCCGGAGGACGTGATCCTCGCGCGCCCGGGCATGGACGCGGAGCTATCCCTTACCAACCGCATCGAAGGCCGCATCCGGCGCATCACAAAGACGGCCCGGCGCGTGCTCGTCGAGATGGAGTGCGGCGGGCCCGAACCGCTATTGGCCGAGGTCACGGAACGGGCTCTTCAGCGCCTGGACCTTCGTGAAGGCAGCCCCGCGATGGCTCTCTTCAAGGCCCAGGCAACCCGCGGCCGGCTACGCACGAAGTGAGTGCGTGCCGGTCGCGCGACGGGCTATTTGAGCTTGAGAGAGACTTTCTGCTTCGCCTTTGTGCCCCTCAGGCGCACGCGGCGGGTGGCGGTTCGTCCGTCCGGCGTCGCTGCCTTGAGGACGTAGTTGCCAGGGGGGAACGGACCCAGGACGCGGGACGTCATGGAGAAGGTGTCGCCGGTGTAGAGCTGCTGCGTGTCGGTGAGCCCAATGCGCCGTGTCAGGTCGCGCCCCTCCGAGTCGAAGATCTGAATCGTGGCGTTGGCGACGGCCACGCCGTCGAGCTTGGCCGAGGCCTCGATGAGGGTGCCTGGCCCGAGGATCATCTCGACGACACTCGTCTCACCAACGCGGACGTCCACGGGCAGGCTTTCGGGCGTGGCCGTATCCCCTGTGCGTGCCGCAAGGGTGTAGGTACCGGGGGCCACCGAGCCCATGCGTAGCGTGCCCCCTTGGCCAGTGGACTGAACCGAGAACACCTCACTGTGGCGTCCATTGTCGTCGAGCAGGAAGACGGAAGCGCCAGGGACTCCTTTCCCATTGCCATCGGTCACCGTGATGTGGATCGCGCCGGGCTCAACGAGCTGCAGGTCCACGCCGGAGCGCACACGATCCTTGGCGACCGTCAACGGACCGACCGTCACCCTGGCCGGGCTGGAGTCCATCGAATTCAGGATCGTGGCCCCGCCCGCCGAGACCTGGTACGCCCCTGGCCTCAGCCCGACGGCGGAGTATCGGCCGTTCGAGTCCGTTTGGAGCTCTGCGTAGCTGCCGCCCATCAGCCGATTCGTGCGGACTCCACCCACCTCGCTCACGGCGATCCGCACGCCGGCGGCCGGGGATCCATCGACGTCCCTGACCAGTCCGGTCAGGCCACCGCCTGGCACGACAAAATCCCTTGCGAACTTCGTCGCTCCGTCCGGGACCTCAACGGCGAATTCGATGGTCTGCTGTTGGAGCCCCACGCCGGTACCACTTTGGATCACAACGACGTAGGGGCCCGCCTGGTTGAGCTGAGCGCTGTACCGACCGTCCTTCTGAATGGTCGCGTGTTTCATGCGCTCTTGCAGGCCTTCGCTGGCGGGATACCACGCCATTAGGGCGCCGCTGTACGGCTCGCCGCCGACGGTGACGGACCCCTCGATGTCGACGGGGTCCGAAGGGGGGGCCCCAAGGAAGACGAAGCACGTCTCTCCTTCGACGACGTCCGCAGAAGCGAGCTTCATGTACTTCATCATCTCGGCGAGGGCCGATCCATCGGGGTCGCCTGAGGACTCCATCGCGGGATCCAGGGCGACCACTTGGTAGGCGCCGGGGATGAGCCCCTCAATGCGGAACGTGCCGTCGCTGCCGCTCGTGGACCTGCGATTCACGTTCTTCACCAGCGACGTCACCGACACGATGCGTCCGGCCGCGGTACGGCCATTGTTGTCGAAGCAGATGCCCTCCACGGCGCCGCCGCGGTTGAGCTGTAGCGTAATCCCGGTGAGGACTTCGCCGGGGGATGCCTGCAGAGCCTCCGTCGAAACCCTCGCGAGGGACTCCATCTCGGCGTTCAAGACCACCTCACCCGGGTGGATGCCGACGATCTTGAAGGAGCCATCCTTGCTCGTCCGCGTGCTCGGCGTGCTCTCCCCGAGACGCGTCTGTGCTTGGATCGCGGAGGCCCCCGTCTCGACGGACACCAAGGCGCCAGCCAACGGCATCCCGTCGGGATCGAGCACGCGGCCGCTTGCGGAAACGGCGGGGACGCACACGAGCCGAAGGTCCTCCTCGGGCTTCGCGACTTCGATCACGAGCGGCGTCACCGAGACGTATGTCTCCTCAGCGACGAGGAGCTCGAATCGATCCTGGTCGACGTCGAAGCGGAACCGCCCGTCGGTGTCGGACATCATCAACTGCTTGTCGATGCGCATCTCACCCATGCTGCCGTCGAGGAGGCGGGCGCAGCGAATCTCCAGGTCCGGTAGGGGCCGCCCTTCGGCGTCCAGCAAGATGCCGGACAGCGAGAGTGGCTCCGTCAAGCGAAGCTCGATGTCCTTGGAGCCCGGTGTCAGGCCATTGAGCCTTGCCGAGTACTCGACCCCGTCGGGGCCAAGGCATTCGCAGGTCAGGGCGAAAGGGCCGCGCCCGAGGCCCGTGACCTGGAACTTGCCATCGTCACCCGCCACTCCAGAGCCAATGGCGCCGCGGGCGATATGGAGGCCCGATGGGCCCATCATGTGCCCCAGGTCGAACGTGGCATCTAGCGTGGCACCTGCCGCGGGCGAGCCGTCGGGGAGCAGTGCTCGGCCGGTGAGCGTTCCCCCTTCGGAGACCGAAAGCTCGATGCCTGCGAGGGTCTTGTCCTTTTCCAAGATGAACCGCGAACGGTCTCCCTCGAGCCAACCCTCCGCGGCCGCGCGAACGACGAGTTCCCCGGCGGGCAGTCCGGCGATCTCGAAGGACCCGTCTTCCTCGGACTCGGTCCGGCGGATGACATTGTCGTCCATTCCGAAGGCGCGCCCGGGGACGCTGGCGGAAACCTGGGCGCCGGCGACCGGGGTTCCAGTGGAGTCGATGACGCGCCCAGTCATCCTGGCCCCTGCGGTGATTTGGAGGGTGGCCAATTCCGCCGTTCCGGGGGTGATCGCAGGGACGTCGACGGTCGCCTGCGCTGAGTCCACGGGGTACACGGAAACCCTGATGGGCAGGTTCGACGGAACGGTTTCAAGGAAGGCTTCGCCGTTCTCATCGAGCTTGCCATCGAGGCGGAAGCTCTTGATCTCGGCTGTCTGGGCCGACGCGAGCTGCCCGACCGACTGATTCTCCGACACCGTGAATGGCACGCCGGCCACGTCAACCCCCGCTTGCGACCGGGTCGCTTGGATGCGCAGCTGGGCGCCCCGAACGGGGTGTGCGGTGACCTCGGTCGTTTCGAGGTCGGCGATGGCCGCCTCGGGCGTGTAGTACGTGCTGCCGATGACGTGCGCGAACACCCGACCTGCTCGCTTCGGGACCTGGACGGTGGCGGTCCAGCGGCCGAGGCCGTTCGGTGAGAGCGGTGCGACGGCCAAGGCGCGCTTTCGGATCGCCTCCGGTGTCCGGGCAGGATTGCTCAGTCCCTCAAACGCTCGATTCTGCTGCGAGATTCGGGCATAGCGAGTGGTCAATGCCCTGAGCACCGCCGCGCCCTCGATATCGTCCTGGAAGAAGCAAACCTCGACGATGCCCTGGGGCAGGGCAGCGTCCGGCCAGTCGACGGTGACCTCGATGGTCCTTTGTGGGCCCTCGATCGCCTGGGGGACAAGGCCGCCCTCGAGCTGTGATTTGCCCGCCGCAGATCGGGCCGCGAGGTCCGTGGAGCCCTTGACGCCGGGGGACGCTAGGTTCGGGTCGCCGACCTGCGCATCCCCGGAAAGGGCGCCCGCGGAGGGGCCGTCGGGGGTCACCCCGGGCTCGTCGCCAGCACCCAGAGAGCCCGTTCTCTCGAGGATGAAGATGCCAGAGACCAGGGCCAGGATCAGCAGGAGGAAATGCTTCGTCTTCATAGGGATCGGCCGGAGCGCAGGTGGGGGGGGGATGGGCGCTGGCCGTGGAGATGTGCGACAACCGGTGTTGGTTCGCCTCACGTAATCTACGGGGCCGGGCGCTTCCTGCGTCGAACCGCCCCAAGGGACCCCTTGAGGTGCCCGCCGGTGGATGGGCGGTGCCGGGGCGCCCCGTGCCGGCATCCTCCCGGGGGATCTTGCCCGACATCCACACTGGAACCCGGCGCCGGTGGACCGCTTGGGCGGGCCTCGCCAGTAACATGCGCGCGCGATGAAACCGCCCAAGGGGCCCGCCGCCGAGGTGGGCCCGATTCCACCCATGAACGAATCGATCCAGCCTTCTGACGCGGCTCCCACGGCCGGGGATTCCAGCGCCGAAGTCCCCGATGCCCTTCGCCCCGTCGTGCGGGGCTTGCACCACGTGGCCATCGCCGTCCCCTCGATCGCGACCGCCCGCGGGGTGTTCGAAGGGGCCCTACGTATGACCGCGACGGCGGGCGTGGAGCACGTTGCCGATCAAAGGGTCGACGTGCTCGTTTTGATGGGGGGGCCCCAACGCATCGAGTTGGTCGAGCCCGCGTCCGAGGACTCGCCGATCTCGAAGTTCCTCGAGCGATCCGGTGGTCGATCTGGCCTGCACCACCTCGCCTGGGAAGTGGACGACGTAGCGGCCGCCATCGAACAGGTGAAGGCCGCCGGCGTGCAAATGATCGATGACGCCCCGCGCCCGGGGTCCCACGGAACCCGCATCGCTTTCATTCATCCAAAATCGACCGGCGGCGTGCTCATGGAGCTCGTCGAAGACCCAAGCTCCTCCGCCCCCAAGCCCCACGGCGCCGCCGACCACTGAAACCGGATCCCCACTCCATGACCATCGACGCATCCTCAGAACCGGGCCAGGCCGCGGGCCCGCAGTCTCCCACCGATCGCCTTCGCCAAATGCGAGAGCGCACCCTCGAAGGGGGCGGGCCCAAGCGCATTGAGGCTCAGCACAAGAAGGGCAAGATGACCGCCCGGGAGCGCATCGACTTCATGCTCGACGAAGGGTCATTCGTCGAGCTCGATCGCTTCGTCACCCACCGCTGCACGGACTTCTCGATGGAGGATCAGAAGATCCTCGGCGACGGTGTCGTGACTGGGCATGGCCGCATCGACGGTCGACCGGTGTACGTGTTCAGCCAGGACTTCACGGTTTTCGGGGGCAGCCTTTCGGAGACCCACGCGGAGAAGATCTGCAAGGTCATGGACCTCGCACTGAAGGTCGGCGTTCCGCTGATTGGGCTCAACGATTCGGGGGGCGCCCGGATCCAGGAGGGGGTTTCGAGCCTCGGGGGCTACGCGGAGATCTTCTGGCGCAACGTCCAGGCCTCCGGCGTGATCCCACAGCTCTCAGGCATCCTCGGCCCCTGCGCCGGTGGCGCCGTGTACAGCCCGGCGCTCACGGATTTTGTGGCCATGGTCGAGGGCAACTCGTACATGCACATCACTGGGCCCGACGTGGTCAAGACAGTGACCCACGAAGTGGTCACGAGCGAGGACCTTGGGGGTGCGAGCGTCCATAACTCGAAGTCCGGCGTCGCCCACTTCGCGTCCTCCGACGATAAGAGCTGCCTGCTCCTCATTCGTAAGCTCCTGTCGTACCTGCCCCTCAACAACGCCGAGGCTCCGCCCTTCGCGCCCACTGAGGATCCACTCGACCGCGAGGATCTAGCCCTCGACACGATCGTGCCGGCGGACCCGCAGAAGCCCTACGACATGCGCGGCGTGATCGAGCGCGTCATGGACGAGGGCTCATGGCTCGAAGTTCAGGAGCTGTGGGCCATGAACATGCTCATTGGTTTCGCGCGCCTCGGCGGACGCGCGGTGGGGGTCGTGGCCAACCAGCCCGCCGTCCTCGCCGGGTGCCTCGACATCGACGCTAGTGAGAAGGCCGCACGCTTCATTCGATTCTGCGACGCGTTCAACATCCCGATCATCACGTTCGAGGACGTGCCGGGATTCTTGCCCGGCACCGCGCAGGAACACGAAGGCATCATCCGGCGCGGGGCGAAACTGCTCTACGCCTATTGCGAGGCGACCGTGCCGCTGCTCACCGTGATCACGCGCAAGGCCTACGGCGGCGCCTACGACGTCATGGCGTCGAAGCACGTTCGGGCCGATGTCAACATCGCTTGGCCAGGGGCCATGGTGGCGGTCATGGGGGCTGCGGGAGCGGCCAAGATCATCCACCGCCGTGAGATCCAGGCGTCGGACGACCCCGTGGCCACCGAAAAGGCCCGAGCTGACGAGTACGACGACACGTTCAACAACCCGTACCGCGCCGCGGCACGTGGGTTCGTCGATGACGTGATCGAGGCCTCGAAAACCCGCCCTTACCTCATTCGATCCCTCGAGCTCCTCATCACGAAGCGCGAGGATCGGCCCGTGCGCAAGCACGGCAATATCCCCCTTTGATGCCCTGGCCCCTTTGATCCTCTGGGGGGGCGATCCGTCCGCTCAGCTTGGTTCGCCAGGCTTGGGCGGGCTGCCCCCAGTGGGGGGCGTTGTCGCAGTTTTTGGATAAAATTCCCAATGTCGGGGAATTTTAGATATCGTCGGGCTCCTGACCACTGGGAGCCATGACAAACACACCAAAGACCGCCGAACGAGCGACCGTTCCTGAACTCGCGACCCGACTCCAGGGCATCATCGAGTCCCGGGGGCTTGTGCCGGGGGACCGGTTCCTCACAACGGAAGAGGCCGCCCGTTTCCTGCGCGTGCGCAGTGACCTTGCGAACCGCGCGCTGCAGGTCCTCGTGCACAGGGGGCATATCGAGCGGCGGCAGCGCATCGGCGCCACGGTGGCGGATCCTGGCACGTCGTCGCCGGTCTTGGAAAAGGTGCACGTGCTGGTGCAGGAGAACCACGGGCGGCAAAAGGCGACCTTCTCCCCCGCGGCCCAGGCGGGGCTGCACTCGGCTCTTGTGGGCTGCGAGCTCGAGATCCACGTGCTTCCCTCAGGCGGAGCCGAGGAGATTCTGGAGCCGTTGATTCGTCGCTCGCTTCGCGGTGGTAGCCCGGAGGGACTCGTTCTCGTGAGGTGCGACTATCCCACCCAGCGCCAGGCGCGCGACAGCGGGCTGAGCGCGGTGGTGCACGGCACCACCTACGCGGGGATCGATCTTCCTTCTGTGGACGTGGACTCGCGCCAAATGGGGGGGCTACAGGTCGAATCGCTCGTGAAGCACAATCCCCAGCGGCTGGTGGTCATTCGACGGGACCGCACGCTACCCGGGGACCGGGCCTTCATGGAGGGCTTCCGTCAGGCGGCGGGCCGCGCGGGCATCGGGCCGGACCGGATCACGGAGCTCGAGATCGCGCCCTACGAGGACCTGGTGCGCGCGGAGCTTGGGCTACTGTTCGACGGCGACGAGTCCCTGTCTCTTATACACATCTGACGCTGCCGACGATATGCAGTGTGTAGAT
>OJFX01000902.1_pt1 | contig 10816 bp, 8 predicted proteins | sample 1594171 | NCBI WGS metagenome assembly OJFX01 (sample SAMN05416840, study PRJEB24817) | seawater metagenome | isolation source: Sea water | place: Canada:Atlantic | collected 2013-07
GCGTGGAGACCAAGTCAGACCCACTGGCCGTTCGGAGACGAGCTCGGTACCGCGAGCCAGCTCAGGAGGGGTCTTGGTGGGCGGGCGTCGGCGCTGTGATCGTGCCGTGGGCGATCGGGACCTCGCCGCTCCTCGAGACGGACATGAACCGCTTGGTGATCCTCTGTCCGGGGGTGATCTTCGGGCACTTGCTGCGGCCATTCGGGAGCGAGATCGTCATCGGAGCCTCGGCCTTCGGGACCCTGGTTCTGGTTTGGATCAGCAAGGACCTGTCGGCGGAGATGGGCATAGGGTTCCTCGCACTCTCGGGTGTGCTACTGGGCCTTGGGGCGCTGCTAGGGTTCCTGGCAACCCACGGGTGAGGACAGCTCGCCGGCGGAAATGATGGCGTGGGGCTCCGTAGACCCTTCCATGCAAGGCAGTGAGTCAGAGGCGAAAACAGGGGTCGTCGAACCACCTTTCGGAGGTTACTGGGGCATGGGCGGGTTCGCGGTGCTGCTCCCTTGGTGGGCGCTGATGCATCAGGTCATCGTGGAGCAAAGCGGCGTGAGGCTCGCCTTCGGGTTGCTCCCGGGTGCACTCATCGCGCTCCCGTTTGCGGAGGCCCTTGGTGAATGGCCCGTTTGGATCCTCGGGATCGCGGCGACGGCGTGGCTCGTTTGGCTGGGGCGGTGCTTTGCGGAGAAGAGCGGGTTGGCTCTGCTGGCGCTGTTCGTTGGCATCGCGGGGATCGGGGGGTTGGTCGGCAGCCTCTATCGGATGTAAAGACCGAGGGACCGGTGCGACACGCTCGCACCGGTCCCTCGGTTCATTATCTCTGGGTCAACCCCTGACGGCGTTGAGCCTGCTCGTCTCTGGGTCAACCCCTGACGGCGTTGAGCCTGCTCGTCTCTGGGTCAACCCCTGACGGCGTTGAGCCCGTTGTGCCTAATGGTGGTTTGTGACCACGTGGCGCTGCGGCGGCGGGACGAGGCCAACGGCTCGGCCCAGGCGCTTGCGGCCGTGGTGCGGGTTCTCGATGTAGTAGAGCGCACGCTCGTAGACCCGGCGCAGGCGCTGGGGCATGGCGTAGTACCACTGCTCGTAAGAGCGCACCATGCGCTTGCGGAGCTCTTCCAGTTCGATCTGGCTGAAGTGCTCGTGCTTGTAGCCGGAACGGTTGGACGACACGTAGTTCTCGGAGAGGTCCGAGATGTCGATGGACGCCTGGTAGTTGTCCCAGGACTCCGTTCCGATCAGCGGGTTGAACACCGAGATGCGGATGAGGTCGGGGCCGGCGAGGCGCAGGACCTTCTCAGTCTCTGCGATGTCCTGGGGCGTTTCGCCCGGGGAACCCACGATCAGATAGACCTTGGCCCAGATGCCCGCGCGGCGGGTCATCTTGGCGGCGTTGACGATGACTTCAGGCGTGAGGTCCTTCTTGAGGACGTCGAGCATGCGCTGGGAGCCAGACTCCCATCCGTAGTAGATGCGGCGGCATCCGGCGCGGTGCATGTGCTTGAGCAGCGGGTAATCCACGCAGTCGGCGCGGGTGTTGGCCACCCACTCGAACTTCAGGCCGCGGCGGATGATCTCATCACACATCTCGTGGATCCGCTTCTTGCGAAGGGTGAGGATCTCGTCCACGAACAGGATCACGCCCGGATCGTAGGTCTTGATGATGTGCTCGAGCTCGTCAACGATCGCCTCGGTCGAGCGCACGCGGAAGCCGCGGCCCGTGAGCTCCTTCTGGCAGAAGATGCATTTGAAGGGGCAGCCGCGCGTCGTGAAGATGTAGACGAGGTGCTCGGGGTTGTTCTTGAAGTACGACTCCATCGGCAGGAGGTGCCGGGCGGGAATCGGAATCTCGTCGAGCTTCTTGATGAGTGGCGGTGCGGGATTGTCCACCCACATCTCTCCGTCACGCATGGAAGCGAGGCCCGCGATCTCCTCGAGAGCCTTGTCGTCCTTGCCCTCGATGCCCCTGACGAGCTGGGGCAGCGTGTGCTCCGCTTCGCCCTTGAGCACGTAGTCAAAGTGGCCGCTGTCGAGGAAGACGCCTTGGTCCACCGACGCGTGGGGACCACCCATGATCGTGGTCTTGCCTTGCTCCTTCGCGTACTTCGCCCAAGCGATGGCGCGGCGGATGTTCGGGGTCAGGGCGCTGAAGCCGATGATGTCGTTCGCATCGATCGCCGCCTTCATCTCCTGGTCGTTGCCGACACGCTCGTCGTGCAGCGCAATCGGAAGCTTCTCACGCTCCATCATGGCGCCGAGGTAGCCGATCCCGAGGATCATCGAGAGCGGATCCTCTTGGACGTGGGGCTTGACGTAGGTCAGAAGCGTCTTTTGCATCGGATCGATTAGAAGGAAAGTCGGTGCGAAGAAACGAGTCGCACAGCAGCGCTGGGCGGGCCGGCTTTCGGCGGTAGATTGACGGGCGTGGCCCGAGGGCCTGCTGGGATGGCCCCCCAAGGGGGCTGTCCACCACCTAAGTGTAATGCAGACGACGGATTCGGCAAACGCAGGGCGGCCCAGGTTCATCGACCATTGATCACGCCCAAGTCATCCCGTTCCCCCGTTGATCCACGGGAACCCAGGCGCAAGTTTCGGCGAGTTCCCCCCTTGGAATTGTCGCAGGAGGTTTTGCCTAGGGCGGGCTGTCACACCGTTGCCAGGGCGGCTTGGTACTCCTCCAGGAACTCCGAGGCCAGCCGATCCATCGTGAAGTGCTCCAGGAGCCTCCTGCGGCCCTCTGAGCCCATCTCGGCCGCCCGCGCGGGGTCCCGGAGGAGCCCGGCGATGAGCTCGGCGTAGGCCTCGACGTCGAAGGGATTCTCAATAAAGCCCGACTCACCATGAGCCACCACCTCGCGGGAGCCTCCGAAGGTCGTCGCGACGACGGGCCTCGATTGCTCCATCGCCTCGAGATTCACGAGCCCGAAAGTGTCGAAACAAAGTGAGGGAGTCACAAAAACATCGGCCGCGGCGTAGGCCAATCGCAGCTCCTCCGCCTCGAGCCATCCCGTCGGGACGATCCGGTCGTCGATGCCGAGGCGCCGCGCCTGGGGCTGGAACTCCCCGTCGTACACGTCCCGCTGGCCCATCACGATGAGCCGCAGCTCCGGGAACTCCGGGGCGAGGCGCGCCACCATCTCCAGCAGCTTCCCCACGCCCTTCTGCTCGTGGAGGCGTCCGCCGATGGCGAGCACCTTGGCCCCCGAGAGCCCGTGCTTGGCACGGAACGCGTCCACCGCCTCTTGCGAGGGCGGTTCGTCGGTGACTTCTAGGGCGTTGTGCACGGTCCGATGTACGGGGACGCCGTTGGCCTTCATGATGCGCGCCAGTTCATCCGACACCGCCGTCACGCGGTGAACATCCTCCTGGAGCACCTTCAGAATGCGTCGATTGCGACCCGGGCGGAACCGCAGGCGCTGGCACGGAATGCATTTGGACGCCCGCGCCACCACGTCGTCGAGCTGGCCGCCGTGGGCCTCACCGCCGTGGAAGCAAGTGAGCTTCTGATAGCAGAACGTCATCGCGTCGTGGGATGTGAACACAACGCCTGCACCGGCCGCGCGCGCCTGGGACAGGCTGTGGTACCCGAGGTGGGTGTGCACCAAGTGAGCGTGCACGACGTCCGGTCGCCACTCGGCGAGGATCGCATCCAAGGGCCGGTCGATGGCCTTGTTGTGCAAGGAAACCCAGCTCCGCCAGCGCACGGCGTAGTCCGAGTGAATCCGAAACACCGTCATGCCCTCCACGGTGGTGGGCGTCGCGTCCGACGCCTTGCGCACGGTCGAGACGACGGCGGTCTTGTGCCCGCGTGCGCGCAGTTCCCGGGCGAGCCCGTACATCTGCCGCGTGCTCGAGCCGACCTTGGGGTCGTAAATCTCACAGAAGAAGAGAACCCTCATGACTTGCGAAGCACCCCGTCGTAGATCTCGAGAACACGGCGAGCGTTGTCGATCCAGGAAGATCGTCCGGCGTGGGCCCGTCCCCCAGCGCTCAGGGCCGCGCGTTTGCCGTCGTCCGTGAGGAGCTCCCGCAGCGCTGGCTCAATGGCCTCGACGTTCTGCTCCACGAGACGTCCCGTCTCGCCATCAACGATCGCGTCTTCCGCGCCAGAATCGAGACTGCCGATGGACGGCGTGCCCGCCGCAGCGGCTTCGAGGTACACAATGCCGAACCCCTCAAAGCCCCCATCGGACGCAGTGACCGGTGTGTGCACGAAGACCTCGGCCCGCTGCAGGAGATCGATCTTCTCGTCCTCGGTCACGTTGCCCAGCAGGACCAAGCGATCCTCGACGCCCTCGGCGCGGGCGAGCTCCCGCAAGTGCTCTTCGTAGGCGTCCCCGGTTTTGTGCCCGACGATGAAGTGGTAGAGGTCCGTCTCCGTCTTCGCGCAGCGGGCCCAGGCGGCCACCGCGAGGTGGTGCCCCTTGCGCTCCTTGACCTCGCCGATGCCCAGGGTGAAGCGTTTGCCGGACCAGGGCGTTTCCCCCACCGGCCGCTCTCCCACGTAGCTCTCCGCGTCCACGGCATTGGGGATGACGTGCACCCGCGCCGGATCCAAGGTCGACGGATCCACGAGCTTGAGCAGGAGGCGCTTCGTGTAACGGGAGACGGAGATCAGCGCCTTGAAGCGACCGTAGGCCCCCAGGGCCAGGGCCCGATGGGGTCCCTCCTGCACCACCGGCTGAATGGTGTAAGTCCCGTGGCCCGTGGCCACGCAAGGGATCCCTGCTTTGTCGGCGGCATCCACGGCGACCAGGCTATGGGGGTAGTCCTTGATCGCGTGAACGAGGCTCGCGCCGCGCAAGGCCCGGCGCGTGCGCCACGTGCCGATCATGCGCCAGACCCTGAACCTGAACGGCGTCATGTAGAAGAAGTAGTCCGGCGGCAGGGCGACCTCGACCTTCCAATGGGCTGGAACGTCCTTCGATGTGGGACGGTGCTTGCGGGCCAAGAGCACGCAGACCTCCAGGTCCGGCCGAAGCTCCTCCAGGGCGGAGATCAGGCGCACGGAATAACGCCCCACCCCGTCAATGTCTGAGAGGGAGTCAGTGAGAAAGACGACCTTCATGAGCCTACCTGCCGAAGCTCCCGGAGACGCCCGAGAATGCGGGCGCTGCGCGCCTTCCATGTGTGTTCTTGCACCCGCCGGGTTCCCGCGTCGGCGCGTTCCCGTCTGAGTGGGGGATCGCCCAGCAGGCCCATAACTGAATCCGCAAGCGCCTCGGCATTCTCCGGCTCCACGAAGGACGCGCAGGATTCGTCGAGCACGTCCCGGAGGCTCGGCAGGTCCGAGACAACGAGGGGCAACCCGGCGGCGAGGGACTCAAAGACCTTGAGCGGCGAGGTGTAATGGGAGCTAATCCGCGGCGACCGGCGATTGGGCACGACCGCCACGTCAGCGGCACTGAGGTAAGCGGGGATCTTCGGTGCTGGTTGGTACCCATCGATGCGAACGTTCGGCATGCCTGCCGCTCGCTGACGCAGGTCCTCGACGTCCTGGTCCATGCCCCCCGCAATCAGGATTTGCACGTCCCGGAGCCGCGGGTCGCGGGCGGCCTCCACAAGGACATCGACGCCCTTCCACCGCATCAATCCGCCGGCGTAGAGAACGACGGGCGCATCAGCCGCAATCCCAAGCTCCGCCCGTGCCTGGGCGCGGGACATCAGCGCACCCAAGAGGGCTCCATCCACGGCGTCGTGCTCCACGGCCACCGGCGCCGGCAATTCAAACCCACGCTCGAGATCCTCGGCCACCCCCCGAGAGATGGCGATCGGCAACACGCCGGCTGCGAAAGCCCGCTCCGCCATGCGCCGGCGAACGCGCCCGCCGGGCACCCTATGCACCTCCCAAGCAACCCCGCCCCGGGCGCGCAGGGCGTAGGCCACCTCCACGTCGCGGACGAGGACAAGCGCGCCGTCAAACTCGCCCAACACCCGCCGCGCCGCGCTGCGGCCAAAGGTCCATTCCTGGGCCCGGGCCGGAACGAATTGGAGCCGGCGTGGAACGCGGTCGATCCAATCGGAACATGGGATGGCCAGGAGTTTGGCGACTCCCTCGCGGCTCCCGGCACTCAGGAGCTCGCGGAATACGGCGTCCGAATCGGCAAGGACCGCCGTGTCGCGCCGCTTGGCGTGCATGAGCGTCACGTCCGCCCCCGCATCACGGAACCCCCGTGCCGCCTGGGCCAGCTGAACGGACTGGGCCCTCGGCGACGGCATGCGTGCATTCGCGACGATCACGACCCGATCGCGGGAGCCCCCCAGGGGAGCTGCCGAAGAATCTTCCGAAGAACTGGAGGGGGTCACCATGGCCGGGGTAAGGCTACCCCGCCCCGTCTTCGGATCGATGCCCACCGATGGAATAGCGGACCTCGTGATTCGTCTCGGAATGGACGACCGCCCGCTCCGGAGCCCGGAACCAGAGCCCGCTGGTCCCCCCGGGGTCGACACAGCGCTCCTCGACGTCGAGGCCAAGGGCGGTCAGGCGCATGACACGTTCGACCCGTCCAAGGCCATCGCTGCCTTCGCGGTGCGCGAAGGACGAGACCATTCGTACGGTGCCATCGCCCTCCAGCTTGAGCTCGGGCTCCCGGTCGAAGCCCGTGCTCACGGCGCTTCCCGCCGGGTCCACCACCGCCCGACGCGCCGTGCGGAGCGGTTCGAGGAGAGCGTCCTTGCGGGCCCCACTGCGCCAACGATTCCGCATCAGCCACGCGGAGAATTTCAGCTCGCCTTTGCCCTCACGCCACCCCATGCCAGGGCGGAGCGTCCCACGCCGACCGCTCCACGAAGCCTCGGGCCGGCGCTCAAAAGGCCTCGGGTTGAAGAGATCGCGCCCCGCGGCGGCATCGTGAACCCGAATGATCCCTCCACCGACGGGGCTGCCGTGGAAGGCGTTGCCGGGCGGCCGCTTGCCGCGGATCCAGACCGATATCGACGGGGAATCCATGCGAACGAGGTCCACGTCCTCGAAGTGGCGCACCACGGTCCCCGGCCCGCCCCCGCCGGGGCTCCGGACGTCCAGCCCCTCGGGCCCCGCGGCGCTCTCCGCGTCCAAGGCCACTTCGAGTTCCGCCAGCGACCGGGAGATCCAACAAGCGTGGGCTGCCCAGAAGAAGGAGCATTGATAGCTGTCGCGCCGCGCCCCCGTCCCGTTGTACGCACCGAGGTGACTCGTGGGTTCTCCGCTCGGGGCGAGATGGGAGAGCCAAGCCCGCCAAGAGCTGAGCATCGAGACTTGGGCCCCCGTCGATCCCGTCCGCCGCCACTCGGCGGCGAACGCCGCGATGTCGAAGGGATGGGAGACGACTTCATAGTGCGCGCCCCAATACCACGGCTTGGCTTCCACTCCCCCCACCTTGATTCCGTCGGGGCCCTGGAGCCCGTGGAGAAACTCGAGCCCCTTCGAGAATCCGTGGTCCGGGGGCGAAACGCTGGTCCCTTCCCCCTGGACGGCCCGAAGGGCGAAGTCTGTAAAGGCGTGCACCCGCGACTGGTAATACGCGCTCGCATCCTCAGCGCCGGGATGGGCCGCACCGAGCCGCACGGGATGGTAGGGCACGCTCCCGTCCGGACGCTGGATCCCCGCGATGCGCTCGGCCCCCACCTCGCAAGCGAGCTTGAGCACCTCGTGGCCCGAAAGACGGTAGGCCTGGGCCGCCCCCGTCATGGCCCACGCGCACTGGGCAGGAACCCCCTTGTCGACGATGGTGTAGCGGAGATACGTCTGGGCGTGCAGCACCGAGGCGTGGGTGAAGCGCTCTCGCTCCCCAGCCGTCAACCGGTCGCCGAAGAACATGACGCAGGCGGCTAGGGCGTCGCTGCATGCGCCGCCGTCGATCACGCTATTGGAGCAGTTGTACGGATCGTGGCGACCGGGGCGAAACGTGAAGCACGTGCTGTCCCCTTCGCGCTCCAGGCGAGACACGATTCGCTCGCACTGTTCACGGGCGATCACAAGGAGCTCGTCTTGCTCCCCGCGGGGAGCGTGGCGGGCGAGCTCCACCGCCAACACGACGGCGCCGGCGGACTTGCCGGTGTGCTCGATCTTGTGGTCGCGGCAAATGAGGGCGCCGGTTTCCGAATCCCGGTGCGACACGAGCCAGTCCAATACCCGCCGCAGCGGCGCGATCAGCTCAGGTCGCAAGGGGCTGGCGCTCCTCGCGGCCGGCGTGGGCCCGCGGGACTTCCGAAGGACATGGAACAAGCACCTCCGCCGCCGCTGAGAGCTGCAAGCGAAGAGCCGCGTCGGTGTTCGAAGGGTGCTCGTGCCCGTTGGAGCAGGCGCCGGGATAGCCGAGGCTCGCGCTATGCGCCATCCAAACCAGTGGCAGCTCTCTCGCCGGGGAAGCTGGCAGTTCAGCGCCGTCTGGGGCCACAAATCGCGGTGCGATCGCGGCGCGGGCTCCGCCCCCCGCGATCTCGCGCATCATGGTCAGCGTCGAGGCCACATCGAGGGATGCATGGGGCGAAGCGAACAAGGTAACGGTGCGATCCGGCACCTGCCCCAGCCCGACCGTCAAGGCCCCCCTCAACCCCGAGGGCTCGCTCTTCACGAGCCTTGTGAATGGGAAACGTCCGACGACCGCATGCACGGCGGGGTCCACGCCGTGGGCATCAGCACCGTGGACGACGCAGATTTCGGCGCCCCGCTCCGCGAGGGGCCGTGATGCCTCCAACGCCCGCGCGAGGGCGCCGGCCTGGGCCCCGGAAGGGATCAACACCTGAAGCTCTCGGAATGAATCACGGACGCGGCCATTCACGCCGGCCTCCGATTCGAGCGCCCGGTTCCTCGACGCCCTTTCCCCCAAAGCCCTGTCCTTCAGCGCCTTGGGCTTGAGGAATGGGACGCGCGTCGCGGGGAATCGACCCGCCTTCGAGGGGGACGGCACGACGTATTCCCCTTGGGCCCCCTGTCGGCGAACGTCCGCCGGGGGAAAATCATCTTGGGTGCTCAACGCTGCACCCCCGATTCCGCGCCGCTCGGCGACCCCTGACCCGGACCGCGAAGCTGACCTTCCATGCGCGCCACCAGGCGCTGCATGAGGGAATCGACGTCGTGCTCACCTCGCACGAGTCCGGAGAGGGCGCTCGATTGGCGCGCCACGGCAGCTGGCTCCGCCTCGATCCAGCCCATGATCGCTTTCGCCAGGGACTCAGAATCCCCAGCGGAGAACGCATATTGGTCGCGCACGGCTCGATCCGGAAAGGTCCCCGCGATGACGGGGGGAATCGACTCGTTGCAGGACACAAACGGCAATGAAGCCGCCATGGCCTCGAGCACGACCTTGTCCACGCTGCCGGTCTTGGAAGCATTCACAAAAAGGTCGGCCCCGTGGTAGAGGTCCGGCACATCGGGGTAGGGCACTTCACCCACGAATGACACAGCGTCCGCGAGGCCCCTTCCTTCGATTGCTTGACTCACCATGGATCCGTATTCATCGTCGCCCCGCGCGAGGGCGCCGCCTGCCCAAGCTAGCGTAACGTCCCGACCGTTTTTGCGAAGGCGATCCACCGCTTCGATGACCGTCATGGGGTCTTTCGAGGGAGTGACCCGGCCCACGGAAAGCAGGCGCATGCGACCAGGAACCGACGGCGTCCTTGGTCCTTCAAAGTGCGCCGCATCGATACCATGGCCCGTCACGATCTTCTTGGGCGTATCCACCCGAAGCGACTCATGGGAAGCCGTAAACGCCCCATCCACCACGTCGAGGGCCGATAGCAACCGCTGGTCGACGCCTTTGTGGGTGTACCAAAGGAAGTGAGCGGCCCCCGCCCGACGCGCATAGGGGGCAGCGACGCTCGAGTACCTGGGCACCATGTGCGTCAGCACCCCGTCAAAGCCCTCCTTGAAGGCACCAAGGAGCGCCTTGCGATAGCGCAGGAACCGGCGAATCGACCCGCGCCGGCCAATCTCCACCCAGTCCACGTTGGCGGGCAGGCTGGACGTGTCCCCCACTTCGAGGGCCACGACCCGCACGCGCTCCGCGGCGCCCGCGAGGCCCTCGACCCATCGCGAGACAAATCCCAGGACAGCGTCCTGGCGATCAAGCACCTGAGTTACGAAGACGAGGCGCATGCGTGCTTTTCCGCGATGTCGATGAGGCCCTTCGCGTAGCGTTCCAGGGCGCCGTGGTACTCGAAGACCTGCACCCGGCGAATGGCTTCGGTGCCCCGCTCGCGGCGGCGACCTTCATGGGTCAAGACGTCTTCCAGAGCGGCGCTGAGGGACGGGATGTCGAAGCCCGCGAGCTTGCCCGCGCCCCCGTCGGCCAAGAGGTCCGTCATCACGCCGACCGGCGTCGAGACCACGGGCGTCCCGCAGGCCATGGCTTCGACGGTGAATCGTGGCCCGCCTTCGCAGGTCGAGGCACAGACGCAGGCACGGCTCGTGCGGTAGATCTCCGCAAGCTCCGCTGGCTCGGCAATCCAATCGATCCAATCGACCTGGGCGGTCAGCCCCAGCTGATCCGCCAGGGCCTCGAGCTTGGCTTTTTCCGGCCCCTTGCCCACAAAGAGCGCCTTCAGCGGCCGGCCCCTTCCGGCGAGGACCGCCATCGATTCCAGGATCCGCCCCACGCACTTGTTGGGCACGAGGCGCCCCACGAACACCAGGTCACGTTCGATGGCCGTCTCCTGGCGTGGGGGGTGGAAGATGTCGAAGTCGATGTACTGGGACGGCAGGACACAGATCTTCTCGTTTGGAACGCCCCAGCGTCGGAGAAGCGCCGGCATTTCGGATTCATTCACGACGCGGAAGGCCGCGACCTTGCGCTTGGCCCAGCCGACGTAGGTTCGCGCCATGAGCTTCTCGAGCCGC
>OJFX01000903.1_pt1 | contig 10814 bp, 7 predicted proteins | sample 1594171 | NCBI WGS metagenome assembly OJFX01 (sample SAMN05416840, study PRJEB24817) | seawater metagenome | isolation source: Sea water | place: Canada:Atlantic | collected 2013-07
GAGACGACCGGTCGAAGGCGGCGATGGTTGCAGGGATTGTGGCGGTTTCGTGCGGAGCGAAGGCCAAAGTGCGGAGCCAGCTTGGAACTCTCAAGGTCTTGATTGCCGAGACCAAGCCGCTCGAAGAGATGCCCGCCTTGCATGCGCTTAGCGAGTCAGGGACCATCACGGGCAAACTCGTCGCCACCATCAACCCCTGATCACTCCATGTCGAAACTAACGATCGTTGCCAACATCCAGGCCCATCCGGACAAGATCGAGTTGGTGAAGGCCGAGCTGAAGAAGCTCATCCCTGTGACCCGCGCGGAGGCCGGCTGCGACCAGTACGACCTGCACCAGGATGATGAGGACCCGGCACGCTTCTTGTTCTTCGAAAACTGGGAGACGCGCGAGCTTTGGCAGGTGCACATGGGCGCGCCGCACCTCGCGGCTTACCTCGCCGCCACCGAGGGTGCCGTCCTGGACTTCACCGTCCACGAAATGACGCAAATCGGCTAGCCGGGATCCAGGGGGTGGGTGGCCCGGACTCGTCAGCGGTTTCTCAGCGGCCCAGGCCCTTGTACGCCGCCGCTTGGAACGCGTTGTTGTGCACGACCTCGTTCATGTTCTGGATCATGAAAATCCCGATGGCGCCGGCCTTGCGGTCGATCCAGAAGCCCGTCCCTGCGAGGCCTCCCCAGCCGGCGGTGCCGGTGTTGGGGCCTTTGCGTCGGGTGGTTGTGTTGACGGAGAGTCCAAAGCCGAACCCGCCGCCGGTGGCCATCAGCATCGGGGCAGGGATGTCCTTCAGCTGGTCGGACAGCATTGCATCCACGGAGTCCTGGCTGAGCAGGCGCGGCGCTTCGGCGTTCCCTTGCTGGGGACCTTTGATTTGCGCTTCCTCCTCTGGCTCTTCCCCTGGCTCCTCCTCCGTGCCCGGCGGGAGCGTGCCGCCCCGGAGGAGCATGCGGCAGAACGCCAGGTAGTCGGGAGCCGTGGAGTAGAGGCCACCGCCGCCGCTCAGGAGGGCCCCCGGGCGTTTTGGGTCCAGGGCACCGCCCCGCCGAACCTGAGCCAACTTGCCCCCCGAGCGCCGAAAGCACGTCGCCACGCGGTCCCTCTTCGCCTTCGGCACGGTGAAGCCCGTGTCCTTCATACCAAGGGGGCCGCAAATGCGCGTCTCGAAGAAGGTGTCGAGGGTTTCGCCGGAAACGACCTCGACGAGGCGCCCCAGGACGTCGCTCGAGACGCCGTATTCGAACCGCGTTCCAGGCTGATGCTTGAGTGGGAGCTCCGCGAGCTTTCGAAGCATGTCAGCGTTGGTGTTCGATGGGCGCAGGATGCCGGCGCGCTGCACCATGCGATCCACCGTGCTCGATCCCATGAAACCGTAGGTGAAGCCCGAGGAGTGGCGCATCAGGTCGCGGACCGTCATCTCGGATTCGCATGGCACCACGTCGATCTCATCGGCGCGTGAGCCCCGTTTGCGTCGGGCGACGGTCAAGCCCTCGAGTTCGGGAAGGTACTTCGACGCTGGGGCATCGAGGTCCACCTTCCCGTCTTCGACGAGCATCAGAACGGCCACCGCTGTGACGGCCTTCGTCATCGAGTAGATCCGGAAGATCGTGTCGTTCGTCATCGGGGTCTCCCCCTGCGCGTCCCGCGAGCCGATTGCGGCATCCATGACGACTTCGCCGTTGACCTCGAGGAGCGCGACGACGCCGCGGTAGGCTCCCTTCTCCACCTTCTGTGCCAGATGGTCGAGGGCGGCCTGGTGGGGGTGGGCCGCCGTGGCCGTTTCCTGGGCCTGCCCTGTCGTGACGGCCATCGGGGCCAGGCCGTACGTTTGGGCACTGGCAGGTGCGGCGTTGAACAGTGACCACGTCAGCCATGCGGCGGCGACAAAGGGAGCTCGGGTGTGTCCTTGGATCATTGGGACACGGTAGCGGGATTGCCTGAGGGCGCGCGTTCGGAACGGGTGAAGAGCGGCCTACCGGGGGCTTTGACGCAGGTTTCGGTGGAGCCTTCCAGCCGAGCCGCCCTCTCATCGAACCCTCAGAAACCGCAGGTGGGGCCAGGTGTCCTCATGGGCTTCTAACGGTTCGGCGAACGTTCAGTAGCCGCTTGTTTCCTTGTCCGGCAGCGTGCCGGTGACGAGTTCGAGTAGGCGTAGAGCAAGGAGACAAGATGAAGTGGAGCATGCAGGTTCAACTGGCCGCTGCCGCAGCGTTGGCCGCTGGATGGGCGGGGGAGCCGGCGGACGCGTCGCCCCAGGAGCCGGAGGGGCGACCCTTCGGACCGGTGGCGGAACCGAGGGCAATCGATGGAACCGGCAACCACGCCGAGGAAGCAGAGCGCGGTGCCGCGCTAACGCCCCTCCGGAGAGAGCTGAGCACCGCCTACGGGGATGGGGCCGGCTCGCCGTCGGGGGCGGATCGAGCCAGCGCACGGTTCGTCAGCAGCGGCGCCCTTTCCCAGCCGGGCGATCGGCCCAACTCGGCGGGCGTGAGCGACATGTTCTGGCAATGGGGCCAGTTCCTCGACCACGACATCACCGAGACCCCGGTTGAGGTTCCCAGCGTCTCTTTCCCGATCCCGGTGCCGACCGGGGACATCTGGTTTGACCCCCTTGGGACCGGAGTGGAGGTCATTCCCCTGAGCCGCTCCTTCGGGCTACGAGTGGATTCCAGGCGCGAGCAAGTCAACGCGATCACCGCATGGATCGACGGCAGTCAGGTCTACGGATCCGACGAGGAGCGAGCCATCGCGCTGCGCGCCATGGACGGGTCGGGCAAGCTGAAGGTGAGTGAGGGCGACTTGCTTCCTTTCAACGTCGACGGCCTTCACAACGCCCCATCGGACGCGGCCACGAACTTCTTCCTGGCGGGGGACGTGCGTGCCAACGAGCAGGTCGCGTTGACCGCGATGCACGTGCTCTTCCTCCGTGAGCACAATTATTGGGCCGAGCGCATCGCCGAGGAAGACGCGAACTGGATTCGCAGGCAGCGGCGCCGCGAAGCTGGTGATGGCCAACGCGGTCATGGTGGCAGTGGCGGTGGGCGCGGGCTTAGCCGGGACGACCTGCTCGACCGGCGGCTGTCGCACTTGACCGGGGACGAAATCTATGAGCTGGCGCGTGCGATGGTCTCGGCTGAGATCCAGCGTGTGACGTACAGGGAGTGGCTTCCGATTCTCTTGGGGCCAGGGGCGCTACCGGCGGAGTCCGTCTATCGGCCCGAGCTTGATGGGACGATCCGCAACTCCTTCGCCACTGCGGCGTTCCGCATTGGGCACAGCATGCTGTCCCCCCAGCTCCTGCGGCTCGATGAGCGCGGCGTAGAAATCCCCGAGGGGCACCTGTCCTTGAGCGACTCGTTCTTCTCGCCAGCAACGCTCATCGCCACCGGAATCGATCCGCTCCTGCGTGGGCTTCTGGCGCAGCCGGCCCAGGAACTCGATGTCTTCGTCATCGATGAGGTCAGGAACTTCCTGTTCGGCCCTCCAGGGGCTGGCGGCCTCGACCTCGTGGCCCTCAACATCCAGCGGGGCCGCGACCATGGGCTTCCGTCCTATGGGCAGGCCATGCGCGATCTGGGGCTCGCGGCGCCTTCTTCCTTCGGTCAGATATCGTCGGACCCCGAGGTCGTGGAGCGGCTGTCGCGAGTGGCTCGTTCTCCTGAGACTCTGGACCTCTGGGTCGGTGGACTTGCCGAGGATCACCTTCCGGGTGCCCTCGTCGGTCCGACCTTCTATGAACTCCTCGTGCGCCAGTTCGAAGCCCTGCGCGACGGGGATCGGCTGTGGCATACGCGGCAGCTGGGGCCCGCGCTCCTGCGCATTCTTGATCGCCAGTCCATGGCGACCATCCTCGATCGAAGCAGCGGCCTGACGAGACAGGAGGTGCGGGACCCGTTCCTCGCCAGGTAGCTGCACGGCCAAAGAACGTGCCGCCCGGGTCCTTCGCGAGGGGGCTTGGGCGGCGGGACGCGAGCGTCCCAGGGGCACTGTTCGCCGCGGCGAGCGGTGCCCCCTTTTCGTGGCCCCGAATCGAATCTCTCGCGGGCGCAGTTGATTTCTGGACATAAGAGTCCAGAATGGCGCCCATGACACGTGGTCGACCCAAGGAATTCGTGCGAGAGGATGCCCTGGAGTGCGCCCTCGGTACGTTCTGGGACCGGGGGTACGCCTCCACCGGTCTAGGGGATCTGACCAGGGCCATGGGCATCGGGCGCCAGAGTCTTTACGACACGTTCGGGGACAAGCGGTCGTTGTACCTCGAAGCGTTGGAAGCCTATTGCGATCGCCAGCTCGCCTCGATCAGGGCACTCGTCTCGGCTGAGTCGAGCCCCGGACAGGGCCTCGCGGCGTTCCTCCGTGCCTGGGAGTCGATGGCGACGGGAACCCACAGGAATGGGTGCCTGGTCATCAATTCAGTCCCCGAGGCGACCAGCGGAGGGGACCCCGAGATCATCAAGGCCCTCGGCCGGCATGTCGACAGAATGGGCCGCCTCATCGAGGACCTCGTCCAAGCGGCCATGGATTCCGGCGAGATCACGGTTCCCCTGAAGGCCCGTGAGGTGGCGGGGATGATTTCCGCGGCGGTTCACGGCCTATCGGTGAGGGCAAGACTGCAAGACGCGAGCCTCGCCGCCGCCGATACGAGCCGCGCCCTGGCTCAGCTTCTCGGGCTCTCCTGAGCCCTCTGCTCGCGACAGCGCTCGACACAGTTCTGGACTGCGAGGTCCAGAAAAGCCTCTCTGAACTACCTATGACACCCCCAAGCCCCACGTCCCAGAATCCCGGCCCGGAGGCAGGGCCTTTCCTCCAGCGCCTCTATGGGTTGCGTTGGGTCCTCAGCCTCGCGGCCCTCGCGGCCCTCGCGGGCATCGTGTTGTCGCTGTATCTAGGGGGCACCCGCATTGCTCGCTTGGGCGCGTCGGTGTCGAGTTTCGGCGACACGACAAACGGTGTAGGCGCGGCGCCGCCGCCGATCTTCGATCCGCGCATGCAGATCTGGTTTGGCGAGAAGGACGCAGCGGTGGCGAGCTACGCCGCTATCGAGGACCGATTCGTGGCGGAGGATTTCGTCATGGTGGCCTTCGAAGAGCTGGACGAGCCCCTTGGCGTCTTCAGCGAAAAAGCGATGGCTGCGGTGGCGCGGCTCACGGCGGCGATCGAGCGAGTGCCCGGTGTTCGGCACGTGCGAAGTCTGACATCGAACCCATGGATTCGATGGGCTGAGATCGAGGACGGCGAGGAAGCCCTCGTGATCTCCGATCTCGTCGAGGGGGATCCCTCCGAGCTCACCGAGTCGGACCGCATCGAGCGAATGGCGGCGGTGCTTGGGGGCGAAGCGACCGTCCGCATGGTGGGGCCTGAGAAGTTCCGGGCAGTCCTGGGTCCGGACGTCGATCCGTCCCAGCTCATCGGCGAGCCGCGGCTCCTCGGCACGATCGTCGGCGAAAACGCCCGTACGACGGTCATTCAGGTTCAGGTCCTGCGCCCTGTCGCCGACGCTTCGCTTTCGGAGGCGGCCCTTGGGGCGGATCCCGGCCTCGGGGGCATCACCCCGGATCTCTTCAGCATCCAGGCACAGCGGGCCGCTCTCCGGGGCATCGAGCACGCTCTCCGGGTGGAGATGGGGCTTTCCGTACGCACCGATCGATTCCATGCGCTCGTCGGGGAGGTCGAGGCGATGGACGACGCGGACGAGCGCAATGCGTGGCGCCGGAAGCTGAGCGACCCCACCCGAGCCTTCATGATCGGGCCGGGCGGCGCGACCGTGCGCAAGTGGTTCGAGTACGACCCCAATGGGGAGGGGGGCTGGGTGGACTCGGCGGACCCTTCCGCGCCGGTGACGGCACCTGCGGATTTCCAGCCGCAGCCCCTGTCCGACTACACCTTCCACCTCGGCGGCATTCCTCTCTTCGAGCTCAACTTCGAGACGGTGGGGATGGCGGATGCGAAGTACGTCGGAGCGATGTTCTTGATCATCATCCTTCTGCTGATTGCGGTCTTCCGCAGCGTGGCGGGGGTGGTGGCGCCGATGGCGGTGGTCTTTGGGAGCGTCGGGGCCATGGTGGGCATTGCCTTCTGCCTCGGTTTTCTCTTCAACAACCTCACGATGATCTCGCCCAACATGCTGACGGCCGTCGGCATCGCGGATGCGATCCACCTGGTGGCTTCGTGGATGGTGATCAGGGGGACGGCGGCCACGAAGCGGGATGCCATCCTCGAGACCATGCGACGGAACGCGTTGCCTGTGCTCCTGACTTCGGTCACGACGGCGATCGGGTTCTTCTCGTTGACCGTCAGTGGCCTCGCGCCGGTGCGCATGCTCGGGATCATGGCGGGCCTTGGGGCGCTCGTGGCGTTGGTCCTTTCGCTGACGGTGGTTCCCGCGATCCTCTCGCTCATGCCGCATCATCCGGGTGGGTCGCGCCAAGCGGCGGGGGCCGGAATGTTCACTTTGAAGCGATCGCGCCGTCTTGTGGCGTGGCTCGGGCGTTCGGAGACGCCCATCCTTGGCGTTGCCGCCGTGCTCGCCGCGGTGGCGATTGTGGGAGTGGCGCGCGTCCGGATCGACTCCGACTTCCGCGCGATGTTCCCCGATGACAACGAGGTGATGACGGACTTCGGGTGGATCGAAGATCGGCTCGGGGGCGTTGGAGATCTTGAGATCGTCTTTGATGGCACGCGGGCCAGGGTGAGGCCCGAAGGGATTGGGCGTGGGGAGCAAGCGCGTCTGAGCGAGCTCTTGATCCGCGCCACGGCCGCCACGTCGGGTGGGGAGCACGAGGCGCTCTCGGAAGAGGAAATCGAAGAGCTGGCGGAGCTTCGGGACCGGGATTTTGCCTTCCAGGCCGCGCGGATTGGCGTCGACGGGGAGTTCCTCGGGACGTTGAACCGGTTTGAGGCGAGGCTCCGGGAAGAGATGGCCGATCCGAATTCCGCCATGGCTGTCGTGACGGACCTTGTGAGTCCCCTCGATGTGCTACGGAAGATCCATCAAGTCCAGAATCAGAACCAGTCGTCCTTCTACAGGACCCCCGGTGAGGAAGACGTCGCGGACGGAGCGCGGGTCGCGAAGGTGGAGTACGACGAGTGGACAGAGGAGTGGTCGTACACGCCGCCGCAGTCCGCATCGAGCCTGATCGCGCAGTACTACCTGCAGTACGAGAACGGCGCGAAACCGGGTGAGAACCTGTCGACGGAGCTCAGCCAAGACCGCACGCAGTTCCGCATGCAGGGGCGGGTCGTCCAGGCGCCATCGGACGTGCAGAGCGCTGCGTTCCAGCGCATCGAGGAGATCGCCCGCACGGAATTCCCGATCCTCGGGGCACGTGTCGATGGCCGCGTCGTCGAGGGGGCGCGGGCCGCCATGACGGTGTCGGGCAAGACCCTCCTCTTCGCGCGCACGACCAAGGTCTTCGCCGTTGGCTTCATTCAGTCGATGTCGATCGCCTTGGTGCTCATCACGCTGATCATTGGCTTTCTCTTTCGGTCGTGGAGGCTCGCTTTGACGAGCATCGTGCCGAACCTGCTCCCGATCCTGATCCCGCTGTCTGCTTTCGGGTTGCTGGGCATGCCCATCGACGGGCCGGCGATCCTTGTTTCCTCGGTGGCGCTCGGCGTTTGCGTCGATGACACGATCCACGTCTTCACGAAGTTCGTTCGGGCGAGGAGGCGCGGATTTGACGCGGAGGAGGCGCTGGCCCACGTATTCGAGGAGGCTGGCGCCGCGGTGACTTTGACGACCATCGTGCTCGTGATTGGATTCGCCACGCTCACGATGAGCGACTTCGCTCCCAATGTTCTCATGGGGTCGCTCGCGGGCGCCATGATCGCCCTGGCCTGGCTCGCGGACATGCTGGTGGTGCCCGTCCTTCTGGCGCGCATCGCCCGCGCAGAGGATGCCGGAGCGCCGGCGCCCGAGCAGCCCGCCGCGTCCCCCGTTCCCGTTCAGGCTTAGGTCCGTCCTCCAATGACCCGATCTACGAGATCACGATGATGCAGTTCTCCGCACTTGCTACTTCCTTGTTCCTTGTGGCCGCGGCCTTCGCGCCCCAGGAGAGCGGTGGTTCGAAGCCGCCGGTCCCTGTTCCCAAGCAGCCTGAGTTCGACAAATCGAGCCCAGAGAAGCACGGGATGGCCATCGCCGAATACGCAGACCTCTTCGATTCCGGTTGGAAAGACGAGGTGTTGCAGGGGCGCATGACGCTCTTTGATGCCGGTGGAGACTCCGTGGAGCGCCGCTTCTCTCGCATGGTCTACGAGCGCGCGAAGGAAGGTGACAAGCTCATCATTCGTTTCCTGGCGCCGGCGGAGATCAAGGGCGTGTCCGCTCTGACCTTCGAGAACCCCGGCGGATCGGATGACAACTGGCTCTACCTGCCGTCGACGAAGCGGGTGCGGCGTATCTCGGGCGCGAACAATACAGCGAGTTTCCAGGGCACCGAGTTCACGTACGAGGATCTTGCGAACCTCGATCCGTCCGAGTACGAATGGCGACTCTTTGGCGAGGAGGACCTCGTGCGAGGCGAGGAAACGACACCCGTGTTCCGGCTGGAGGCGCGGCCGACTTACAAGGACACCGGGTACCAGCGGCTGACTGTGTACTTGCACCGGGAGCGGTGGACGCAGGAGCGCATCGAGTACTTCGACAAGTCCGGCACGCTCTTGAAGACCCGCGACTCAGGGGACTGGAAGCAGTTCCACGACCGCTTCTGGCGGGCCAGCAAGATCGAGATGAAGAACCACCAGACGGAGAAGCGAACCGTTCTCGTGACGGAGAAGCAGTTCCTTGACGTGGCCCGCTACAAGAGCGCGAAGACGGGGAAGTGGCGAAGCAATCTGCCGGAGTCGATGTTCACCACACGATCCCTCGAAAGGTGATGGGCCCTCGAAAGGTGATGGGTTCAGTCATGTGGTCCTCCGTGGCGGCGACCTTGGTCCTGTGCGCTACGGCAGCCGCCCAGGATGAGGAGTTCGACTTCGAGGATGGCCTCGACGACCTCGACGCCCTGATTGGGGGTGAGGACGTTTCGGAGTCCGGGGCCTCCGATGGAGTGCTACGGGGCTTCCAGGGCTACCTGGACCTGGCCTCCCGGGTGTACTTGAGGGACCGCGGCGGGGTGCGCAACGACGAGCAGTTCCTCGCGCGGGGTGAGCTAGAGCTTGACCTGCGATTCTCGGACAGCGTCACTGGGTACCTGCGGCCCCGTTTCCTCGTGGATCTCTTGGACGGCGACTATCAGCGCTTTGAGCCATTCGAGTCGTACGTGACGTGGGAGGCCGATGCCGTCGACCTTCGGGTGGGCTCCTTCGTTGAGAACTGGGGCGTGGTGGACACGTTCAACCCTGTGGATGTACTGAACCGGCGGGACTTTGCTTCGGATTTGCTCGACGCGGACCGGCTTGGGGAATTCGGAGTGAGGGGGCGTGTCAAGCTGGACTCCCTCGGGCCGTTCGGTGAGCCGACGGTGTCCGCCTATGTGCTCCCGGTTTGGCAGTCGACTCCGTTTGCTCCCGAAGACCAACGCTTCGCCGTCGGACTCGGCGGGGTGGAGCTGGACGAGGATCGTTCCTTCGACCCGTCCGGGGAGGACCGCGTGTTCTACGGCCTTCGAGTTCAATCGACGGTCGCGACGGCGCCGTTCAATGCAGACCTTCAGTTCGTCGCGGCCCATGGGCCCGGGCGCTTTCCTGCCGTCGGGGTTCTGGCGCCCACCGGTGGGCTCGGAGCTGCCTTGGCGCCGGTCTATTTCGGTGCAACGGTCGTGGGGGCTGGCGTGCGGGCCGTGCCCAACGAGGGCGTCTTCGGGCAGGAGCTGGCGAAGTACACCCTCAAGGCCGAAGTGGCCCACACGGCGACTCGTGGCTATCAGGGTGCTCCGGTGGATGCGCCTGATGACTACACCGTGTTTGTGGTGGGCGTGGACAGGGTCTTTGATGGCGTCTTGCTCGACCAGGATGCCTTGACCGCAACGGTCGAGTACGCGCGCGAGAACGGGGCGAGCGACGCCCAGAGCGTTTTTCGTCCTTTCCGCAACGACTTGATCCTGCGGGCCTTCTGGGAGGCGGGGGACTTTGAGCGCACGTCCTTGGAGTTGCGGGCTCTGATCGATCTGGATGTGCACGAGACCATTGGAGAGCTGCTCTACGAAACTCAGCTCCGTCAGTGGCACGAGGACGTCAAGTTGACGGTGCGCCTCCAGCTCTTCGACCCCGCGGGGCCGGACGAGAGCTTCTTCGGGCTGTTCCCCAACAACTCATCCGCTCTGGTGGGGCTGCGCTGGGACTTTTGAAGTCCTCGCGGGCGCGCCCTCGCGTCTCCTCCCTCGCGGGGTGAGACAAAATGCCGCCCCAGGGGGATGGAGTGACCGCAACCACAGCCTCCCTCGGTCGTCTCCCAGAAGTGGGGGCCAGGCGCATGGTTGACCTCACTGGACGAGCGGCCCTTTGCGGTCGAGCGTCCGTCGAGTCGGTCCTTGCCCCGGACTCTCGATCGCCAGGAAGAACCCCCTGTCGCTTCTGACTCGCCTTCGGCCGTTCACTGGGCCGTTCCCTGGGCCCTTCCCTGGGCCCTTCCCTGGGCCCTTCCCTGGGCCCAGTCGGTGGACCGTCATTCACTCAGCGGTGCTGGCTCGGCCCGCTTGGCTTGCGCTGCGGCGTCGGCGCCCAGCCTTATTCGCAATGCGCTTCAGGCGGCGCGGGTTCGGATTCAGGGGCCTGACATTTTTGGGGCTAGATGTCGCATCAAGTGGGCGGTCGCCTCCGAATACCCCGGGGGCTGCGCGTCCGCACAATCCCGGGGGGCTGAGCGGGTGCCTCGC
>OJFX01000906.1_pt1 | contig 10792 bp, 9 predicted proteins | sample 1594171 | NCBI WGS metagenome assembly OJFX01 (sample SAMN05416840, study PRJEB24817) | seawater metagenome | isolation source: Sea water | place: Canada:Atlantic | collected 2013-07
GATTTATTTAAGGCTGCGGGCGGCGGTGGGCTTGGCCTGTTTACAGCGATCTCAAGATTGCGCGCGGTGGAACAACGTATTCGTGAGCCCTTGGAAAATGCAGACATTCCATTATTGGCTCAACACGTTGATCCGCTCGATACAGGCTCGCTGGTTGATATTTTCAGAGCCGAAGAAAACGCATGTTTGCTCGGTACGGATGCGGTGCGCGATGGCGTCGATGTCCCAGGCCAATCACTCAGAATTTTAGTTTTTGATCGGGTACCGTGGCCACGACCTGACTTATTACATAAAGCTCGACGCAAAGCCTTTGGCGGCAAAGTTTATGATGAGATGCTCACCCGGTTGAAACTCTCGCAAGCGATTGGTCGATTGCTCCGCCGGGCAACTGATAAGGGTGTGTTTGTGATGCTGGACCGGCAAATGCCATCACGCATGGAAACGGCATTCCCAGAAGGTGTCGAGGTTCAACGCCTTGGCCTCAAGGACGCCATTGCAGTGACGCGCACATTCTTGGCCGAAGACGATTAATGGCGGAACTTCAATGTTCGCAACCCCAGCCCTATAAAGAACATTGCGACACCTGCCCAAAGAAATTTAGGCGTATACTCAGGAATCTCTGAGAACAATGCCGCAGAAGCCTCCAGAGAACACAAGTTTGTCGTCGCATAAAAGCACTCGCGCGCGACTTGAAAGTCTGCACCCAGAATGTCGTAGAAAAAGACGATCCACCAAGCCGTTGCGACAATAAATGCGGCCACACCTAGAACTGTTAGTAGATTTTCTAGACGAATACTCATGGGGTCGGCACCTGCATAATGGGTGAGAGAAAAAGAGCGGACAATGTCAGCACCGCGATAATCGTCGAAAACAAAATCGCAGCCGACGTGCGCTGAACGTAGACGTTATAGTTCTGCGCCACAACGAAACAAAGCGCACCGGCTGGCAAAGCCGCCATAAGTATACCTACGGCCTGCCAAAGCGGTTCTACTTCAAACACATAGGCGAAAAACAGCCACGTTATCAATGGGTAAATAAAGAGCTTAATCATGCTCACCGATGCCACTTCGGAAAAGCCGTGAAACAAGGGCTTTCCAACCATGAATAGCCCAATGGCGAATAACGCAGATGGACCGGCGGCACCTGATAAAATTGAGCAAAATGTTTCAACGGGTGCCGGGAGAGCGAGGCCAGTAAACGACCAGGAAATCCCCGCGACCGATGACACCATCAGAGGATTCCGCACCAGTGACTTTGTTACATCCACCGCTGCCTTAAGCCCTTTCTGTCCCCTAAGATCTGATTCAATAAGAACCGCAAATACAGGGATCATAATAATGCTTTGAAATACAGTTGCGACAATGGCTGGCAAAGCGCCTGCTTCACCAAATGCAATGATACACAGCGGAATGCCCATGTATCCTGTGTTGCCAAAAATCGAAACCATCCCAAACATTGACTGCTCAGCCAGCCGCGTTTTAAAGACAACCCGCGCGAAGAAGATGCCAATGATCATTGTGATAACACTGCCCGCAGCAAATGCACCCAGGTATGGCCAATTGAAAATCTCAGAAGGCACCACGCGCGCCATTGAGAAAAACAGCAACACAGGAAGCGCCACAAAATAAACGAACTTATTAATCGCCTCGGAACTCGCCGGACCCAAGACACCCAAGCGGCCGCACGCATACCCCGTCAGGATAATCGCAAAGACAGGTAAAACGACGTTAAATATGGGTTCCATTGTTTGCTTTGCCTCAAGGCACAATATTATGTTGGACGATCCGGTTTTAAGGTGTTGCGACAGCCCAAACAAGAAACACATTACAGACGTAAGGATAAATGCATATGACAACGCTCCAGGGACAGAAAACCGGCTTTATTGGCTTGGGGCTCATGGGCAAACCCATGGCGCGAAATCTTGCCAACGCTGGCGCAGATTTGATCGTTCATAATCGCTCATCAGCATCTGTCGATGAGCTTGTTAGTGAAGGTATGGCAGCAGGCGGCAGTCCATCAGGCACGGCACAAGGTGCAGACATCATCATTATGATGTTGCCTGACACCCCCACCGTGGAAAAAATTCTCTTAGGCGAAAACGGCGTATTGGTAGGACTAAAGCCCGGGTCACTTGTCATTGATATGGGGACGACGAAAGTACCTGTCACACGGGCCTTCGCAAAAGCCGTCGAAGACAAAGGTTGTGACTATCTTGATGCCCCCGTTTCTGGCGGCACCATTGGTGCTGAGAATGCGACACTCACCATTATGGCAGGTGGCACTGACGCAGCTTTCAAGCGTGCGCATCCCATCTTGAATGTACTCGGCAGTCGTATCACACATATTGGCAGCGCCGGAACCGGCCAGGTCGCCAAGGCTGCAAACCAGGTCATTGTTGGGCTTAACATTGGCGCCGTTGCCGAAGCGTTGACCCTCGCCAAACATGCGGGTGCAGATCCCGCAAAAGTTCGCGAAGCCCTTGCCGGTGGATTTGCGGATTCCCGTATTCTTGAAGTTCATGGCCAACGCATGATCGACGACACGTTTGAGCCGGGTGCGCGAGCAACAGTCCAACGCAAAGATATGGATCAGGCTTTAGAACTCGCAGCCGAACTTGGCATTGAACTACCTGCAACTAGCCTAAGCCGCGACCTTTATGACTGGCTGATTGAAAATGGCGGTGCCGACCTTGACCACGCTGCCCTCATTAAAGCGATTGATCGATACTAATCAATTTGAGGCCAGGCCCAAGTTGCCAGAATGTTAGGTGAACCGGTTTTGGTCTTTTGTATCAAGTACGAATTACCATCTTTGAAATTATCACCAAATACACTTTGGATCGCGGGTGTGACCGAATGAATAACAACGTATTCGGTCCTTATCGATTGCCAGTATTTGGAAAGAGCTTCTACTGACATGTCATGGAATGCCGCTTGATATCCAAAATTATGGGTCACATCAGAGATTTCATAGCGCAACATAAGGCCAGATTCACCTGAACCTTTTGGGTCAAGGACACGCACACCGGCATTAGGCTCAATGCGGGAAGCGACGTCTACGCCAACTAATCGGTAGTGACCGTAGGCAGGCTCTTTGTCGAAACGAATTTTATACGCGAAGATTATAGGCGCTAAAAGCACAAGTATCGCAGGCAACCACTTCAGTCGACTGATGGAGAATTCCTCTCTACATCGCGCAATTAACATGCCACTAGATAATGCGACAACTAGCATCGCGAGGCCACCTAATTGCTGATTATAGCGCCAATATGAAGCGATCGTCTTCGCTTCATGACCGTGGAAAACAGCAACATAACAAAAAGCCAAGAAAACCGTATGGCCAAGAAAAATAAGCCCAATAGTTAACATTGCACGGCTATATTCTGTGGATCCTATGATGAGTCCTCGAACACCAAAAACAATCGCAATCAGCATTGCTGCGAGGTAAGCACTTTTCTTTAAAAGGACATACCCCATTTTATATAAGATGGATGGGATAAGTTCAGTTTGCCACATCTCAAAAGGCTTGATGACAAACTCCCGCCCTTGTAATTCATTCGCCACATAATGACGCCACCCCCCATAGGCAAGAATACCTGGGGTCGCAGCAATTGTTATACATTGCAGCAATGCCAGCAATCTTATGCGGCTGTCCACGAGGCCAACGAAGAATAGTGCGCCAAGGCCCAGGCCAAATAATTCCAATGTCGACTGCTTTAGGCTGATAAGAATGGCAAATACCAAACCCGCCATGAGAGCCCGATGTCGCGCACGTTTGATATCACTAACTGCGAGTGCCTCTAACATCGACCATCCGATCAACACGCCCACTGCCAGCGTCACACTGGTCGCTGTGTCTGCATATGCTGTCAGGACGACTTTCTGGACAAACGTTGGATTGAATATCGAGGCAACAGCCGCAGCCAATGATGCAATCAACCAAGGTGATCTTGAGATGATGCTCTGATCGCCGGTTAATTTTAATGCATGACCAACGGCTAGTCGAGCAAGAGTGAAAAGCAGCAGGATGTTAAAAAATGACGCTGCGTTCTCTACGATCGAGCCCGTGATCTTGCCTGCAAAATACGCGAGCAACTGCCATGCATATGGGTATGCTGGATACGAAGCGGCAGATAATGGGCGATCTTTACCTGGAAACTGATCATGTTGCAGGAAATATTTCTGCCCATGAAGCCAATGTGAAAACTCGTCCCATTGAGACCCTAACATTGCAGACACAAGGAGGAACAGCGGCGTTCCCCAAATGATCATGCGCCAGAATACAGGATCAATCAGGCGCTGCTTACGCCAAATTAAATAACAAGAAAAGCCAGCGGCAATAAGTGCCAGCGCCAGCGCAATATATGTAAATGGTATTTTTGTTAATGTGCCTACAAACGTAAACACAAGTGTGACGCACCCCCATCCCAAAATCGGATAGAGAGCGACATCTTCATTGTCACGACTAAATATAGAGCCTAATCCAATTAATCCCGACCAGACGATAATGACCGCGCCAAAGGAGATAATTTGGCGAGGGTCCTCAAAGAAAAATTGTAGATAATCAAGCATATCAAGATCATTCCAACGTGAGACTTCTAAGTTATAGCTGATGCTTACCCGGATGACCTGTCTTGAGGCAAGAAGAAACCTTATGCATAACAAAAAAGGGGCACCCGGTTGAGGGCACCCCTTTAAAGATTTTGACCGTTAGGTCGGTTTGGAAGCGGGACTTAGAAGCCCATTCCGCCCATTCCGCCCATTCCGCCCATGCCGCCCATATCAGGAGCACCACCAGCTGCACCAGCTGGTTCAGGCTTGTCGGCAACCATTGCTTCGGTCGTAATCAACAGACCTGCAACAGATGCTGCATCCTGAAGAGCTGTACGTACAACCTTGGCAGGATCGATCACGCCAGACTTGATCAAGTTCTCGTACTTGTCTGTCTGAGCGTTATATCCAAATGCAGAGTCTTTCTGGTCAAGAAGCTTACCAGCAACAACCGCACCGTCAGCACCAGCATTCTCAGCGATCTGGCGGATAGGAGCCTGAAGCGCGCGACGGATGATGTTCACACCAACAGTCTGGTCTGGGTTCTCACCTTCGAGGTTCTTCAGAGCTTTGGTTGCATAAAGAAGTGCTGTGCCGCCACCAGCGACAATGCCTTCTTCAACAGCTGCGCGTGTTGCATGCAATGCATCGTCAACGCGGTCTTTCTTTTCCTTAACTTCCATCTCGGAACCACCACCGACACGGATAACAGCAACACCACCAGCCAATTTGGCCAGACGCTCTTGCAGCTTCTCACGGTCGTAATCAGATGTAGTTTCTTCGACTTGAGCACGGATTTGCGCACAACGACCCTGAATGTCTTTTTTCTTGCCAACACCCTCAACAATCGTGGTCTCTTCTTTCGTGATCGATACTTTCTTCGCGCTGCCCATCATTTCGATAGTCACGTTCTCAAGCTTGATACCAATGTCATCAGAGATCACTTGACCGTTGGTTAGAACAGCAATGTCTTCGAGCATCGCTTTACGGCGATCACCAAAGCCAGGTGCTTTAACCGCAGCAACCTTAAGGCCGCCACGAAGCTTGTTCACAACCAAAGTTGCAAGCGCTTCGCCTTCGATGTCTTCAGCAATGATCATCAATGGACGACCGGACTGGACAACAGCTTCAAGAACAGGAAGCAGCGGCTGAAGTGATGCCAGCTTCTTCTCGTGAATGAGGATGTATGGATCTTCAAGTTCACATGTCATCTTGTCAGCGTTTGTGACGAAGTATGGGCTGGTGTAGCCACGGTCGAACTGCATGCCTTCAACGACATCTAGCTCTGAGTGAAGCGACTTAGCTTCTTCAACCGTAATAACGCCTTCATTGCCAACACGCTCCATCGCAGAAGCGATCATGTCACCAACTTCGCGGTCACCGTTCGCAGAAATCGTACCTACTTGAGCGATCTCTTCGTTGGTTTTGACCTTCTGTGAACGCTTCTCGACGTCTGCAACAACAGCAGAAACAGCAAGTTCAATGCCGCGCTTCAGGTCCATTGGGTTCATGCCAGCAGCAACAGCCTTGCAACCTTCGCGAACGATAGATTGAGCAAGAACAGTCGCAGTCGTTGTGCCGTCACCAGCTTCGTCATTGGTGCGTGAAGCCACTTCTTTGACCATCTGCGCGCCCATGTTCTCGAACTTGTCTGTAAGTTCGATCTCTTTAGCAACCGTTACACCGTCTTTGGTGATGCGTGGTGCGCCAAACGATTTATCCAGTACAACGTTGCGGCCTTTCGGACCCAGCGTCACTTTTACCGCGTTTGCAAGCGTGTCTACGCCTTTTAACAAGCGATCACGCGCATCAGCGGAAAACTTAACTTCTTTAGCAGCCATGTAGAATTACCCCTTGGGTTTGTATCTCAGCAAAATCACTTAAAACGGATCGAATTAATCAATCACGCCGAGGATATCTGATTCTTTCATAATGATAAGGTCTTTACCGTCGACTTTGACTTCAGTACCGGACCATTTGCCGAAAAGAACTTTGTCGCCCTTTTTGACGTCCAACTTAGTCACTTTGCCGTCTTCAGCCTTGTGGCCAGAACCAACAGCAACGATTTTGCCTTCCATTGGTTTTTCTTGAGCAGTATCAGGAATGATAATCCCGCCTGCAGTTTTTTCTTCTTGATCGACGCGCTGTACAAGTACGCGGTCGTGTAGTGGACGAAAACTCATGGATCTACTCTCCATAACGAATTGAAATTCCACAATAAAATTTATTGTGTTAGCACTCAGCATGAGTGAGTGCTAGGGATTTAGTCAGTTATGCTCATTCTGTCAAGTAATACATATCGATAATTCTGAAAATGGGTTGCAAGAATCGAGCATGACAAAGACCATGAGCCCGCTGCACATCTAGTTCACAGAGCCACAAAGGAACACATTTAAGGTGTTATTGTGGAATAAGTCATTGATCAGAAATGGTATGTATATAGATGACAAAACAATTTGAGAAACCTTTCACTCAGCAAGAGCCTATCTCAGAAGACGCTATTGAGCGGGTCGGAGAAATCCTGAGAAGCGGGCGTCTGCATCGATACAATACGATTGCAGGTGAGGTTTCCGAAGCCAGCTTACTCGAAAAAGAATTCGCTGCATGGCAAGGAACAAAGTATTGCCTCGCCACAACTTCGGGCGGGCAAGCCATGCAAATTGCATTGCGCGCCGCAGGCGTAAAACCTGGCACCAATGTCCTCGCCAATGCCTATACACTGGCCCCTGTACCAGGTGCAATATATGCCACAGGCGGCGAGCCCGTGTTGGTCGAGATCGACGAAAACTGGCACACCGATATAGATGACCTCCGCGCCAAAGCGAAAAACACCGGCGCCAAATATTTCATGCTGTCACATATGCGCGGTCATATTGTTGATATGGATGCCATCAAAGCAGTGTGCGATGAATTCGGCATTATCCTCATCGAAGATTGTGCCCACACTATGGGTGCCAAATGGAAGGGCACCCGGTCGGGGAACTTTGGCGACATCTCATGTTTTTCAACGCAAACCTATAAGCATATCAATTCTGGCGAAGGTGGCTTTCTGATCACAGATAACCCTGAATTTGCGGCACGTGCCGTCGTCGGGTCTGGGTCGTACATGCTGTACGGTAGCCATGGAGCCATTCCCCCTGAAGACGTATTTCAGAAAGTCCGGCTAGATAGTCCCAATTGTTCTGCACGATTGGACAACTTACGTGCCGCCATTCTCCGTGATCAATTGCCGAATCTCGAAGCGAACGTTCATCGATGGAATGTGCGTTACCATATTTTAGAAGCAGGCTTTCGCACTTCACCGGGCTTGAGCGTGATTGAACGTAAACAGCACGAAGAATTTGTTGGATCATCAATCCAGTTCAAAGCAACGGGTATTGCACCCAAAGACATCCCCGCGTTCTTGAAGGACTGTGGATCGCGCGGCGTTGAAATCAAATGGTTTGGCGGCGATGAGCCTGTGGCGTTTACCAGCCGTTATGACAGCTGGCAGTACTTAGGCGATATGGACCCACTCCCCAATACGATTGAGACATTATCGACAACCTGCGACCTGCGTGTCCCGTTGACGTTTTCCGAGCAAGATTGCCAGGACATTGTCGATATTGTATCTGAGGAAATGGCTGCAAGGTTGAACACCTAAAACTCAACAACCTTACCGTCTTCGGCGCACTCGTATGACAGGTCGTCCAACCTGTTCAACATGTCATCATTTATATGTGTCAGCACCAGGCGTTTGGGATTAATCAACGGCAGCTTCTCTTCTATTGTTGCCAAGTTCAGATTTAGAGGCACTTTCTTCTCATAATAATACGCCTCGGCAATGAAAAGATCAGCGTCTTTACCGGCATCAATGAGTGTGTCTGTCCATGCCGTATCCCCCGTATACGCAATCGTTTTACCTTCGGCCTCAACTCTCAGCGCAAAGAATGGGCCGCCCGGATTTCCATGTGATACAAACTGCGGCGTGACATGCACGTTACATGAAAGCACGTCTTAAAGCGCCCACCACTGCCAAACGCATCGCCACACCCTACAAATTGCAATTTCATCTTCATATCCATTCATTACGATTTGATACCATCAAAAGTTTGCATGCGGTGCACTCACATCTCTGCATACAAATTCATGTGCGCATCTATTTGAAGCACATTTGTGCAATGATGCATCGAGGTGCTTGTTGGTTGAAAACCTGACCCTAAAATCTGTCCGCCAGATTTGGATACTTATTCAATAATCCAGCGCGCCAAAATACGACATCAAAATCGCGGAACCGATATGTTGCGATTGGCTGTGCATCATCTGGGAAGGTTCGCTCATGCTTGACGTGGTAATACGCAACGATAATGCCATCTGGATGGGCTGCAACGAATGCGTCCGTCGTTTTTTTCTCAAGACCAAGTTGCGCCATCGGATGTTCCAGGCGACCAAGAAACTGATACTGACCGTGATACGTGCCAAAGTTTGCAAGTGGAACGCCCTTGTCTTCATGTGCTTTGAGAGCCTGAGCGATGGGGCGCAGGTCATATGCAAATGACAATACGTCGCGTGCGCTTAAATGCACGACGGCAACCAATAGCGACATCGACAACGCCAGAACTGCCGCACTTTTAATGATATCGCGCTTGGCAAAAATCCAGCACGCAACCGCTGCAACAAGCAACAATGCGCCCCAGAAAGTATCTAGATGGACAAACCATGCCGGCTCTCGGAACAAATCCGGCTGATGAGGAAGAAGCAAGATAACCAAGCCCAGGATGGCAAATAATGCCGCGATGACAGCGCCGTCAAATCGGCGTCCTTGAACATCTGCCGACTGGCTTAGAACGTGCGCAATCAACAATGCAAAGGCCACAAATTCAGGCAACAGGTAATGCAATTGTTTGCCGGAAATGATCGAGAAGATAAACAATGCCGGGAGCGCCCACGCGGCCAGTAGGCGCACGGCACCATCTGCAATCGTCACGTGTCCTTTAATGCCACGCCAAAGCCTCGGCCAAATGATCCAAGGCAACAACAACGGCGGGATAAGGACCAGATACCAATAGAAGGGGCGTGCGTGATCAAAGCTCTGCACGATACGTCCCGCTGACTGTCCCCAAAAAATCATGTTGCGATATTCTTCGCCGCCTCGGATGCCTGCGGGGATTGCCCACAATAACGCGAGCGCGACACCAAGAACGACGCTTACGATCAGTCTAAAATACCATTGGCGCGTCGAGACCAGAGGACGGTCAGGCGCACCGCTGAGTGCAGGCCCCCACCATGGCGCCGATAAGGCAACGGGTAGAATATGCAATAAAATCGCAGGCCCTTTGGCCAACACACCAACACCAATAGCCAGGGCTGTAATGATCCAACCAGCCAATCCCCCGTCGCGCCATGTCCGCACGATGCCACTGATCCCAGCAAGCGTACATGTCGCCAGCATCATGTCGAACATCGTTAGTGTCTGAAATACTGCCCAGAACGCCGCACCAACGAGAATGATCGGTGTAAGCCGTGCTGCTTTGTCATCATTTGGCCAAAGCAGAAAAGAAAGACACGCAGACCACCACAACGCAACAAGCGCAAACAAGGGCGCAACCATGCGAGGCCACCAGTCGTTCACACCAAATACAGACCAGCCTGCGTTCATCAACCAAAACAAAAGCGGTGGCTTGTGATGGTACACTTCACCGTTCAAATACGGCACAATAAAGTCACCACGCTGCCACATCTCCCAGGCAACGGCGAGATAGCGGGTTTCATCAACAGGTAGTGGCGGCCTGATCACGAGCGCAGCTAAAACTGCAATCGCCCAGCACATTAACCAGACAGGTATTCGATGAAGAATGCTCATTGATCCGATGCTTTACTCGCGCCCACGTCTTCTGAGCTTATCACCCCTGCGTTTAGAAGTTTGTGACCATCACGGTAACGACGATACAGCCATAATCCCATGAACCCGGATACAGCAAACAATACAATGCTAACAACGAGCCGCACATTTGGCTCAACAGCAAAACCGGACCCTACCAAGGCAAAGATCAACATTTGCGGAATGTAGCCAATACCGGAGCCTGCAAAAAAAGGCAGCGGCGACACGCGAGAGACGCCAGCCAACAGGCTTGTTACGAGGTTCGAGCCTATCGGTAAAATGCGGATCAATAATGACGTCGTGAAGGCATTCTCTGCCAGGAATGCATCCATCCTTTTGAACCTGTCTCTTATACACATCTGACGCTGCCGACGATATGCAG
>OJFX01000908.1_pt1 | contig 10782 bp, 11 predicted proteins | sample 1594171 | NCBI WGS metagenome assembly OJFX01 (sample SAMN05416840, study PRJEB24817) | seawater metagenome | isolation source: Sea water | place: Canada:Atlantic | collected 2013-07
AAGCTAGTGAAAATAGAAAAAGGAGACATTATAAATAAAGATGACATCTTTACACTAACAAAAAAATCGCCTACTAAATTATTTAAAAGAACTTCTTAAGCGCAACCTTGTTTCAATATAGTAATTCATACGTACTGATATCCAAAAAGCCGGACTAATTCCTGTCGGTGTATTATCTTTTGCCAATTTAATTTCATCATCAGCCCATGTATCTAAAGATACATAATTAGAAACGTCTTGAACAACCTCTCTTGCACACTTCACATAGCCACCCGCATTACGTCTATGACGCTTATATGTAAAGCTAAATCCATCAAGGCTTGCTATATCGATTCTAGGAACGAAAGTTCCACCTTTAATCTCAATTTGCTCAGTATTAATAGAGGCATAATCACCATATTTCACATCAACTTCTTCTACCACTTTTTGAAAAATATTTTCTTCGAAAATATCAAACTTACCTTCAGAGTCTCCTCCTCCCTCTTTTGCCACATTAGAGGGAAAACTTGTCGACATAATGATAATATCTTCTACATATTGAGACACATTTTCTAAACCAGAGCAGCTGTCAATAAACTTATCTGCCACATCACCAGCCACTTCATTCCTTATAAATCCAGCATCCAATATCACATAAATTTTACAACCTTCACTTAATGAACTAAAAATCGGCTGCAAGTAATGAAAAACGCTTTCTCCACCTAAATCATAGGGTAAGCGCACAGCTAAAAAACTAGTTCTCTCAGAAGCAGCTTTAACAAAAGCTTCGACTTCAGCAGCCACTTTTCCCTCATCCTCATAAACATGGATCATGGGTATGATATTTAGATCATTATGGAGATCAAAAATAAAATACTGCCAGTCCTTGAAACCCATATGTGGAGAAAGAAGCTGTTCAATCTGTGGGTTTATATATTTTTCATCAGTACACAAGTCTAAGATAAAAGGTCTTTCACCTTGTATCTCACCTATGTTCTTCATACGCCGATAAATATCACCATCTGGAGTCTTTACCGTTTTCCTTGATTTCGTCAACTCATATATCGGAAGTAAACTCTTAAATTTGTCCTCCTCAATATTGCTAAAGCAACGCAGTTCAGCATCTCTAGTTTTTATCATAGGAAAATATAAAAACTCACTCATAAGTTATGTCCTTCATACCCCAAAACTCTTGCACGAACTCTTACAGCCATAGATGAAACTTGAAAATAATTGGCCAAATCTTCAACTTTAGCTGAAACGTTATCAATATAATTTACAAAGCTATTTTCTGGCATTAATAAAGCTGCAGCAAATTGATTAGCTTCGGCTTCCATCCAATTACTGTCCCCATTTCTGAAAAAAGTTTTATCTTCAAAATTATCACTATTCGCAGCATGACATATTCTATGAGCGAGCTCATGTGCTATCGTAAATCTTTGTCTATGTGGATGATGTAAAGAATTAACTGTCATGACCCAGGCTCCAGAGCGTTTCTCTTTGACAAGACTACCTGAGACCTCATCCTCAAGAGGCTCAAACCTTACAGTCACTCCTAACTCTTGAGCTAGCTCTGAAATATTTATTGGATTAGTATCTAACCCTTTGCTCTCAGCCAGTTTTATCAAGTCCTCAGGTGTAGATAGCTCCTCAAATTCAGGTAGTTTTCTTTCCTTAACCATTCCTTTACGAATAAAAGCCACTATCTAGCCCTCCTATTAAGTTCAAAACTACCACCTTCTTTTTCTTTTTCATCTAATTCAGCCAACCTTTTTGATATAATATTAAGCTGCCTCTTTAGATCGGAATTTTCATTTTTAAGTGATTCTACATTTTCCTTTAAATCGCTTATACCATTAATTTCCAAATCAAATGTTTCTATGGTGCTGGAATAATCTTGCTGAAGCTGGCGTAGCTTTTTCCTACTTATTCGTGTCAGCATTTTTTCAATAAACACACTAAAACTATCACCCTCAACATAACTCTTTGCTGCATCTTCAGCCTTATCTTCTGAGTTTGTTTTTATATACAAAACAGACAATGCAGCTATAAAACCATTTATAGCTATCAAAAATGTTATTACAGTTTGGTATAAAGAAGACTGAAACCCCCAAACCTCTTTTAGGCTTAAAGACTCTGAATCCCCTGGAAGTAATTTTGTTATCTGACACTCATTATTTGAGCATTCCTCCTTTGCAGAAAGAACAGAAATTAGATTAAAGTTGCTTATTTTATCAACCACACCAGGAGAAGAAAAAAACACAAAAAATGCTAACAAGAAAACTGCTGTAACTAAGCAAGTTAATAGGCTTATCATAAAAGCATTTCTTTTTGTGCAAAAAACCTTTTCTTTTAACATATAAATCTCAGGTTATTTTAGAAAAATTAATTTAGAGACCTCATTTGATGATATAACGACCAACATCCAAATTTCAATTTATAAAAAAATCCGCCTTTCGGCGGATTTATATGTGCGACTAACGAGTAAGCACTCACTCCCACTCTATAGTAGCAGGCGGCTTGCTGGAAACATCATAAGTCACCCGAGAAACCCCTTCCAACTCATTGATAATCCTATTGGAAACCTTCTCCAGTAGCTCGTAAGGCAGGTGCGCCCAGCGGGCGGTCATGAAGTCGATGGTTTCGACCGCGCGTAGCGCGATGACCCATTCGTAGCGGCGGCCGTCGCCTACTACACCTACCGATTTCACCGGCAGGAACACGGCGAATGCCTGGCTGGTTTTTTCGTACCAGCCGGAGGCGCGTAGCTCTTCGATGAAGATAGCGTCGGCATCGCGGAGGATGTCGGCGTAGTCTTTCTTCACTTCGCCGAGGATGCGCACGCCCAGGCCGGGGCCGGGGAACGGGTGGCGGTAGACCATATCGTAGGGCAGGCCGAGTTCCAGGCCGAGTTTGCGCACTTCGTCTTTAAACAGTTCGCGCAGCGGCTCGACCAGCTTGAGCTTCATGGTTTCCGGCAGGCCACCTACGTTGTGGTGGGATTTGATCACGTGCGCCTTGCCGGTTTTAGAGGCGGCGGATTCGATCACGTCCGGGTAGATGGTGCCCTGGGCCAGGAAATCGACGCCGTCGATTTTGCTGGCTTCTTCATCGAATACGTCGATAAAGGTGTTGCCGATGATCTTGCGCTTGGCTTCTGGGTCTTTCTCGCCCTTCAGCTTGCCGAGGAACAAGTCTTCGGCGTCTACGCGGATCACCTTCACGCCCATATGCTTGGCGAAGGTTTCCATGACCTGGTCGCCTTCCGCTTTACGTAGCAGGCCGTTGTCGACGAATACGCAGGTCAGCTGGGTGCCAATGGCTTTGTGCAGCAATGCGGCAACCACAGAGGAGTCCACACCGCCGGAGAGGCCAAGCAGTACGTGGCGGTCGCCCACTTGCTCGCGCACGCGCTGTACCTGGTCTTCGATGATTTGCGCAGGCGTCCACAGCTTTTCAGCTTTACAGATATCCAGCACGAAGTGCTCAAGAATGCGCTGGCCCTGCAGAGTGTGGGTCACTTCCGGGTGGAACTGTACGCCATAAAACTGCTTCTCTTCCCAGGCCATGGCGGCAATCGGGCAGCTCGGCGTGGAGGCTGTCACGGTGAACGCGTCAGGGGCTTGGGCCACCTTGTCGCCGTGGCTCATCCATACGTCCAGCAGGGCTTTACCGCTTTTCGCGTCTACGTGGTCTTTGATGCCTTTGAACAGCGCGTTGTCTTCGTCGATCTGAATCTGCGCGTAGCCAAATTCACGCTGGTTGGAGCCTTCTACCTTACCGCCCAGCTGCTCGGCCATGGTTTGCATGCCATAGCAGATACCAAACACCGGCAGGCCCATTTCAAACACACACTGCGGCGCACGCGGGGAGTCCAGTTCCGTCACGGATTCCGGGCCACCGGCCATGATAATGCCGTTGGGGTTGTACTCGCGGATCTCTTCTTCGGTGATATCAAACGCGCGGACTTCGGAATAAACGCCGATCTCACGAACGCGGCGGGCGATCAGTTGGGTGTACTGCGAGCCGAAGTCGAGAATCAGAATCTTGTGGGCGTGAATGTCACTCATGGCGGGGTCTCGGTTAAGCGGTGTGGGTGCCGCTGGTAAGGCCAAAAAGCAAGCGGCGGGGCAATGCCCGCCGCGCCATATAACTCATCTTGCTGGTTAGCTCACCCGGTAGTTGGGAGCTTCTTTGGTGATCTGCACGTTGTGAACGTGGGATTCGTTGAAGCCAGCGCCGGTAATTTGTACGAACTCCGGCTTGGTGCGCATTTCCTGAATATCGCGGCAGCCGGTGTAGCCCATGGAAGCGCGCAGGCCGCCCATCAGTTGGTGAACGATGGCGCTCATCATGCCTTTATAGGGAACGCGGCCTTCGATACCTTCCGGCACCAGCTTCTCGGCACCTTCGCTCTTATCCTGGAAGTAGCGGTCGGCGCTGCCTTGGTTCTGGGACATGGCGCCCATGGAGCCCATGCCACGGTAGGCTTTGTAGGTACGGCCCTGATAAAGCTCGACTTCACCCGGCGCTTCTTCGGTACCGGCCAGCAGGCCACCGACCATCACGGCACTGGCGCCCGCGGCAATCGCTTTGGCCAAATCACCGGAGTAGCGCACGCCGCCATCGGCAATCAGCGGAATATCGAACTCTTTGAGCGCTTCGGCCACGTTGGAAACCGCGGTGATTTGCGGTACGCCAACACCGGCGACGATACGCGTGGTGCAGATCGAGCCAGGGCCGATGCCGACTTTCACGGCATCCGCACCCGCTTCGGCCAGTGCTTTGGCAGCGGCGCCGGTGGCGATGTTGCCGCCAATCACCTGAATGGCCGGGAAGTTCTGTTTGATCCAGCGGACGCGATCAATCACGCCTTGGGAGTGGCCGTGGGCGGTATCGACGATAATCACATCCACGCCAGCTTCGGCGAGTGCGGCTACGCGATCCGGCGTTTCCGGGCCGGTGCCGACCGCGGCGCCGACTAGCAAACGGCCATCGCTATCTTTGGCGGCCATCGGATAGGTGCGGGCTTTTTCGATATCCTGGAAGGTGACCAGGCCGCGCAGGTGGAACTCGTCATCGACGATCAGCATTTTCTCGATGCGGTGTTCGCGCATTTTGGCTTTGCTGGTTTCGAGGTCGGTACCTTCTTTGACAGTAATCAGCCGGTCGCGCGGCGTCATGATCGCTTCGACACTGTCGCCGTGGTTAGGCTGGAAGCGCATGTCGCGCTCGGTCACGATGCCTACCAGGGTTTCGCCTTCTACCACGGGGAAGCCTGAGAAGCCGTACTCCCGCGCCATGGCGAGCAGGTCTTCGAGCTTGGCCTTGGGGCTAACGGTGACCGGGTCTTTTACAATCACGCTTTCGTGCTTTTTGACCTTGCGCACTTCAGCGGCTTGCTGGGTCATGGTCATGCTTTTATGGATGATGCCAATGCCGCCTTCCTGAGCCATCGCAATCGCTAGGCGCGCTTCGGTAACGGTGTCCATCGCGGCAGAAAGCAAGGGAATATTGAGCGAGAGATTGCGGGTCAGGCGGGTTTTGAGGCTGACATCCTTGGGGAGGACATCGGAGAAGCCGGGAACGAGAAGAACGTCATCGAACGTAAGTGCTTCTTGGGCCATACGTAGCATAGCGGCAACACCCTGATTGAGAGGAAGTGGGGCGTGAAAGGTTAATCGCCTATTATAGCGTTTTGAGGGGTGCTCCAGCAATGCAGTCAGGCTGTTGTGCTTATACCAATTGCTAATGACGTTTAATGTTAGGCTGCTGACTAGACATTTTACGACGCGGAGGGCGTTCTGTTGCCTCAGGAAATCATTGTATATACCGACTATGTTTGCCCCTTCTGCCTGCTGGCGGAAGAGGCGATTGTTCAAGCAACTGACGGTATGGATGTAGAAATCCGCTGGCGGCCTTTTGAGCTGCGCCCGGCCCCGGTGCCAACACTGAAGGTGGAAGACCCTTACCTGCCCCAGGTATGGCGCGATTCGGTTTACCCCATGGCGGAAAAACTCGGCGTGCCCATTACGCTGCCCAATATTTCCCCGCAGCCGCGTACCGATAAAGCCTTTGAAGTGTTTGCCATGGCCGAAGGGCAGGGAGTGGGCCACCCCTACTCCATGGCAGCCTTGAAAGCGTTTTTCCAGCAGGAGCGCGACATTGGCGACCCTGAGGTATTGGCCGATATTGGCGAGTCGGTAGGCCTGGAGCGCCAAGCGGTGCTGGATGCCCTGGCCGAAGGCCGTTACCGCGAGCAGCACCAAGCGGCGCAGCGCCACGCGGTGGATGAGGCACGTATTCAGTCGGTACCAACGCTGGTGATCGATGGCGAAGTGATTCAGGGCGTGCCCGACCCTGCGGCGTTAAAACGTTTCTTAATAGAGCGGGCGTAACTCTATGGCCTCCCCCACGCCCCAGGCGCTTTCCGTCAGCCAACTCAACCAGCGCGCCAAGCAGACCCTTGAGCGCGATGTGGGCGAAGTGTGGGTAGAGGGCGAGCTCTCTAACGTCTCCCGCCCGGCGTCGGGGCATGTCTATTTCACGCTGAAGGATGACCGCGCGCAGATTCGCTGTGCGCTGTTTCGTCAGCGGGCGCGGTTTGTCTCGGCGCCGATGCGCGATGGCGATCAGGTCAAGCTGCGCGGGCGTGTGTCGCTGTTCGAGCCCCGCGGCGATTACCAACTGATTGCGGAGGCCGTTCAGGCCGCGGGCTTGGGGGAACTGCTGGCGGCGTTTGAGCGCTTGAAAGCGCAGTTGGAAGGCGAAGGCGTGTTTGCCAACGCCCGGCCGCTGCCCTTCCCGCCCCGCAAGCTGCTGATTTTGAGCTCCGCCACCGGGGCGGCGATTCGCGATGTGCTGGCGGTGCTGGAAGCACGCTGGCCGCTGACGGACGTAACGCTGATACCGGTGCCGGTACAAGGCGCAGAAGCGGCGCCTGCGATGATATCGGCGCTGGCGTTGCTTAACCGTCAGGCGCGATTAGACCCCGAGCGCGATGTGATCTTGATCACCCGCGGCGGCGGTAGCCTGGAAGATTTATGGGCCTTTAACAACGAGCACTTGGCACGGGCGATTTTTCACTCCCGGCTACCGGTGATGTCGGCGGTGGGTCACGAGGTGGATATTACGCTGGCGGATTTCGCCGCGGATATGCGTGCGCCCACGCCGTCTGCCGCGGCCGAACGCTTAGTGCCGGACCAAAACACCCTCAAGCGCCAGCTGGAGCATCAACACAGCCGCCTGCAGCGGGCGATGCAGGCACGACTGGAGCGCGACAGCCAGCGCCTGGATACCCTGCGCGCCAAGCTGCGCCACCCCGGCGAGCAGCTCAATCGCCAGCGCCAGCACTTAACCGCCCTTGATCAGCGCTTGAATCGTGCCATGCAGCAAACGCTTACCCAGCAGAAAGCCCAGCTGACACAGCTAAGCAGGCGCTTGGCCAGCCAGGATATGACGCGGCTGCATCGCGCAGAAAGCGAGCGGGTGAGCCAGCTTCAGCACCGCTTGGGCACCGCCATGCAGCGCCAGCTCGAAAATCGTCAGGCACGCTTAACCAGTGCTGCACGGGAGCTCAATGCAGTCAGCCCGCTGGCGGTGTTGGGGCGTGGCTATGCGATTGCTCAGGATGAGCAGGGGCAGGTCATTCGGCGTGCGGAAGATACCCAGCCGGGGCAAATGCTAAAGCTGCGCTTGGGAGAAGGAAGGTTGAGCGTGGAAATTAAAAGGCGCTACAAGAAGTAGCGCCTGCGCTGGTTCAGCACTGTATTCGCAATGCTAAGCCATGGTTAGAGAGCTTATTTCTTATCATCCGACTTTTTGTCATCGGAGCCCTTATTGACGTGATGCGTATCCGGCATTGGATTCGCATCATCGTGGTGATCGTCACGCTCTTTAGGGTCTTTTTTATCGTGCTCGGAGGCTTGAGTCATCGTTTTTTCCTTTCGCTGACGTACTAGTCATGTACTTAGTTTCAAGTGCTTAGTTTCAAGTACTTAGGTTCAAGTACTGGATTCAAGTACTGAGATTCATTATTGCCCTGGCCTTCATGGCCAACCGGGCTCCTTGAGTCGCGTGATGAACGCAAGAATGGAGGCAACTGATGTTTCAATAACGCTACTGACTTCCCAATAACGCCACCTCCCATCCAAGCTGCTTTCACTGTAGCGCTTAATGGTTAACTTGCAATGCAGCCACGCAGCGCCCACCCAGTCGCCACTTTCAAAATAACTTTTTAAAAACAGCCACTTGAACATAAAACACATGCTAAAAAGACGCAATTGGGAATACCAATGATGCTTATGGTCTAGCGCTATCGGCCGGGGTTACTTCCTGCGCTTGGCGCTGAGCCTAGGTTCTCAATACCTGGATACTTAATACCTGGTCTTAAATAACAGTGGCCGCATTAAGCGGCCACTGGTGTCACGCTCTGCTATTCACAGCCTTTAAGGCGTGTGATTCGTGCCTGAGCCTTGGGTGTTACCGGAAGGCGTGCTCGAGCCCGCCAAGCCCTGGCTATGTTGCTTGTCATCCGCGTCGTTTTTCTGAGGCGCCGAACGCTCGGTTGTGGGCGTTGGGGTAGATGAACCAGCCGCATCATGATGCTCGCCTTTATAGGACTCGGCTTTTTCATGGACGGACTGTTGCGCCTTGTCCGCTTGCGCTTGCCCGGTTTCGGCAGCCTTATGCATAACGCGGTCGCGGTACTCGCCCATGTACTCATCCTCTTTCTTGGTGGCGGGGAAAATGCCGCCCAGGGCCGCCCCCAGCGCAAACCCAAGTGCGCCCACTACCAAGGGGTGATCCTGAACAAAATCGGAGGCCTGGCTTCCAGATTGGTGAGCACGATGCCCCATGTTGTGCATGCGGTCCTGCGCGCCATGCTGAAGATGGGATGAAGAGTTGCGCATATTATCCCCCATTTGGTGTGCCTTGCTGCCCCATTGCTGGGCGGTGTCTCTGGCTTTTTGGCCTAAGTGCTGGGCTTTATCTTTAGCGCCATCTTTCATGCTGCTGGCGCCCTCTTTCGCCCGGCTCATGCGGCCTTTACCGTCGCTATGGCTTTCTGAACCACCGGCTACGCCGGAAGGCGTGCTGCTATAAGCGGGCGCACCACCGTTAGGATGCGTGCCTTCGTGCACGGGCACGCCCGGCGTGCCGTGGTCACTGCTAGCCCCTTGAGAGGACTGCCCACCGGTATAGAAACGCTGGTCCATATCCGAGGCGTACTGCTGATGGTTGCGTGACGTATTCGGTTGGCGCTGAGCCAGCATTAGCCAGCCGATACCAGCGCTAGTGAGCAGGAACGGCAAGGGATTCTGCTTAATGGTGGTGCTTAAATTAGAGACAAACTCGTTAGCGCCCCCATGGCGAATATACTCATAGGAGGTATTCAACAACTGCTGAGGAGAGAAGCGCTCTTCGATTTCATGCAGGGTTGAATCAAGGCGCTCGCGCGATTGATTGATATCCTTTTCAATCTCTTCAGGACTGCGCTGATGGTCATGATCCGTCATTTCAACTCCTCCTTGACGTTGTGCTGATGCTGCTTCGCCGTGGTTTTGTCGCTATGCAGGCTATGCATCGTACGGCTGGGCATCAGGTTGCGCGCCTGTAGTTTCTTCTGGCCCGCTTTTAGCATCATCACACCAATAATCGTCACGACGACACCGACGATTAAGGCAGAGAGCCAAGGCGTGGTATCCGCCGGGAGCACTTCGTTGAGCAGAAAGACCAGCGCTGCTAACAGGGTCAAAAAGCCGCCCAGCAAAACCGCACCGGCCATCGCAATCGAAGCAATCGCGCCCATCGCTTGGTGGGTTTTCTCGGTCATCTCGGTCTTGGCGAGTGCAGCCTCGTTGCGCACCAGCGAGCTGATTTCCTGCATCACTGTCGAGAGCAGCGAACCGACCGATGAGCTTTGCGACGTGGGTTTGTTATCCGAATCCATTCTATGCCTCCCTGGCCCTAGCGTTAGGGCATTCCATTTTCTCGACCTGACGAACCCATTGCCCCGTTACCGGCCACGGCGCTGCCTGAAAGGCTCGATGCCTGGCTAGCCGGTGACGCTTGCCCGGCGGGAACATTTTCCTGCATTGGAAGCCCCGTTGAGCGCTCATCGGGCGTGTGTGAATAGCCTGAATTTGCATCATCACTATGCGAGTGCTGGCCGTGCGAGTGCTGGCCGGAACTACGCAGAAAGCGGGTCGCTAAAAAACCAGCAGCAATCAATCCGCCGACAAACAACGCGGGCTCACGACGGCTAAAGCTTTGCGCTTCATTGCATACCGTGCGTAAATCTTTATCGCGCAATGAGCTGGAAAACCGTTCGGTGGTATCAGCAAACTTTCTCGCTTGTTTGGAGAAGTAGGGCTGCTGCTGGTTATCGAATTCATCAGCCATTTTTTGCAAAACGCTAGTGAATTTGTGGGACTGTTCTGCCGCGTTATCACGCTGTTGATTGAAGTAGCTTTCAGCTTGGTGATGGGCCGCATCGCTGACTTCATGGGCCGTGTCGCGCCCTTGCTGTTTAAGCGACTCCGTTGAGCGGTTGGGCTGCTTTCCTTGATCGGTCATCTGTCACTTCCTCCTTGTCGTCTCACTTTTCAGCATCCGTGGTGAAACACAATCAGCATCACTACACATCTATTAAGTGCACTTCATTATCGCCACGATAGTTAATAAAATGATGCACTTAGGAAAGAATAAGCATTTAAAGCTAGCGAGATAGCTAGGAAAATCATCCTCCCTAATAGATTAACCACCGTTAAACGTTAAAACACAGCATTTAAAATAAAGCAT
>OJFX01000910.1_pt1 | contig 10763 bp, 7 predicted proteins | sample 1594171 | NCBI WGS metagenome assembly OJFX01 (sample SAMN05416840, study PRJEB24817) | seawater metagenome | isolation source: Sea water | place: Canada:Atlantic | collected 2013-07
TACACACTGCATATCGTCGGCAGCGTCAGATGTGTATAAGAGACAGCGTATAGACCTTATACACCTATTTCGTAATATAAATCAAAAAATATTTTTATGGATGAGTATGGAAGAAAAGCTCCCAAAGCTTCTATTTCTGCATTAGGTTTAGGCAATGTGTCGGCTGCCTATTGGAATCTCGATCCGGCACAATTGGTAGAAGACACCATTGTACGCGGCGAAGGAGTTTTAGCCAACAACGGAGCCTTGGCCATTGATACAGGTGAGTTCACCGGAAGATCACCGCAGGACAGATTCATTGTTGAAGATGACATCACTAGAGATAGTGTTTGGTGGGGTGACATCAACAAAAAGTTTGATGCTGAAAAATTTGACAGACTTTACAATAGGGTAACTTCTTACCTCTCAGGAAAAGAAGTATATGTAAGAGATGCATCCGTTTGTACCAAAGAAAAGTATGGCATGAACTTGCGATTGGTCTCAGAATTTCCATATTCTAACCTATTTGCACACAACATGTTTTTGAGACTTTCAGATCAGGAAATTGACAACTTTGAGGCTGAATCGAACATCATCTGTGCTCCTGGCTTCAAAGCAGATGCTGAAATTGATGGAACACGCCAACACAATTTTGCCATCATGAATTTCAGTAAAAAGATATTGCTTATTGGGGGAACCGGTTATACAGGAGAAATTAAGAAAGGAATTTTCTCAGCACTTAATTTTATTCTACCACACGAACAAAATGTACTTTCAATGCATTGTTCAGCCAATGTGGGCCAAGATGGAGATACCGCTGTATTCTTTGGTTTATCCGGCACAGGAAAAACCACCTTATCTTCAGATCCCAACAGACGATTGATTGGAGATGATGAACACGGTTGGGATGAAGATTCTGTGTTCAATTTTGAAGGTGGTTGCTATGCGAAATGCATTGATTTGAGCAGAGAGAAAGAACCTCAAATTTATGATGCGATCAAGTTTGGTGCCTTGCTAGAAAATATCAATTTCAAAGAAGGTACTACAGAAGTGGATTATGAGGATTCTGAAAAGACAGAAAATACAAGAGTCAGTTATCCTATTTATCACATCGACAATATTCAAGAAGGATCTTTGGGTGGTACACCTAAAAACATCTTTTTCTTGACGTGTGACGCATACGGTGTATTGCCTCCTATTTCTAAATTGTCGAAAGGACAAACCATGTACCATTTCATCTCAGGATATACGGCAAAAGTTGCCGGTACTGAAGCAGGAATTACTGAGCCACAAACGGCGTTTTCAGCTTGTTTTGGTGCGCCCTTTCTTCCGCTTCATCCCACCAAATATGCAATGATGTTAGGTAAAAAGATGGAAGAACATCAAGTAAATGTTTGGCTCATCAATACAGGTTGGTCAGGCGGAGAATATGGCACTGGATCAAGGATCAAATTGCGTTACACTCGTGCCATGATTACTGCAGCCTTGACAGGTAAACTCAATGACGTAGAATACAAAAATCATGAAGTTTTTGGATTGGCCATTCCGCAATCGTGCGAAGATGTTCCAAGTGAAATACTCAATCCACGCAATACCTGGGAAGATAAAGCAGCTTATGATCAAAAAGCCAATCACTTGGCCGAATCATTTGTCAATAATTTCAAACAATTTGAAGAATATGCAAGTGAAGAAACAATTCAAGCAGCACCTAAAGTGACAGTTTCAGCATAAATCAACTGAATTTTCAAAAAAACCGCCCAAATCACTGGGCGGTTTTTTTATTTTTATCGCATTAAAGATTTAAAATGCTCTGTATACACCATACCTCCACAGACCCTTTTTTCAACATTGCAACAGATGAATATATCTTCAAACACATCCAAGAAGATTGTTTTATGTTGTGGCGCAATGACAATGCCATTATTGTAGGGAAACATCAAAACACCTTGGCGGAAATCAACCTCGATTATGTCAAAGAAAAAAACATCAAAGTTGTGCGGAGATTGTCGGGCGGAGGTGCCGTATACCATGACCTTGGAAACTTAAATTTTTCTTTCACCAAGACAGGTGAAAATACTGAGGTAGTAGATTTTAGAAAATATACCAAACCTATCATCGAGGTCCTCCAAAAACTTGGAATTGATGCCAAATTCGAAGGAAGAAATGATTTAACAATTGAGGGTAAAAAATTCTCAGGAAACGCTGAGCATGTATTCAAAAACAAGGTTTTGCACCATGGAACAATTCTGTATTCATCAGAGATGAAAGACGTGAGTGGAGCATTAAAAATCAATCCACTCAAGTACAAGGACCGTGCGGTTAAATCCATTCCAAAACGTGTTACAAATGTATCAGAGCACCTTTCATCACCTTTGAGCCTAGAGGATTTTACACAAAAAATCATGGATCACATTGTTGAAACACACGAAGACTGCAAGCTTTATTCCTTTACCGATAAAGACATTGCAGCCATTGAAAAAATTAAAGAAGAAAAATATGATCTGTGGGAATGGAACTTTGGACATTCTCCTAAATACAACTTCCAGCAAGGAGTAAGAACCAATGGTGGCACACTAGAAATGAATTTGGAAGTGGTCAAAGGCATCATTAAAAATGCTAAAATATTTGGTGACTTTTTTGGAAAAAAAGAGGTAGTGGACATTGAAAATACCCTTGTCGGATTGAAACATGATCCTGAAATCATTGGGCATGCTTTGGATCAATTCAAGATCGAAGACTACTTTCATCTTATGCAGAAGAAAGATATACTGAGCGCCTTATTTTAATAGGCCAAGAGCTTTTCTATGGTAGCATGCAGTCTGTCTTTTGGAAGGTAATTGTCCTCCAATGGTTTTGCAAACGGTACAGGAGTGTCAAGCGAAGCCAAACGCATTACTGGAGCATCTAAATGTTCAAAACAAGCCTCCATGATTCTTGCCACAATCTCTCCACCTATGCCTCCAAACAGACTGTCCTCATGCAAAACGAGAGCTCTACCACATTTATTTACACTCGCAAAAACAGTCTCCCAATCTATAGGCTGTAATGATCTGAGATCAACTACATCAGCGTGCAAACCAGTCTCCTGAACGTAGTCCATTGCCCAATGCACACCCATGCCGTAAGTAATGATGGATAGTTTTTTGCCTTCATGCATTAAGCGCGCCTTACCAAATGGGATTGTGAAGTATGCATTCGGCACTTCTTCTGTAGTGCTTCTGTAGAGCGCTTTGTGCTCAAAAAACAAAACTGGGTTAGGGTCTTCAAATGCTGTCAACAAAAGTCCCTTTGCATCCGATGCTGTTGAAGGGTAAATTACTTTTAAACCTGGCACATGTGTAAACCAAGCTTCATTGCTTTGCGAATGAAATGGTCCTGCTGCCACCCCAGCACCTGTAGGCATTCTGATGACAACGTCTGCGTTTTGCCCCCAACGCCAATGGATCTTGGCCAAATTATTAACGATTTGGTTGAATCCCTCCGTCACAAAATCTGCAAACTGCATTTCCATCATGCTTTTGTAACCTTTTACAGATAAACCGAGCGCAGCTCCCACTATAGCAGCTTCGCACAGTGGAGTATTTCTCACCCTTAACCTTCCGTATTTTCCCAAAAAGCCTTCTGTAGCTTTAAACACTCCACCGTATTCGGCAATGTCCTGCCCCATGAGCACAAGATTGTCGTGTTTTTGCATCGCTTGGTCCATGGCCTGATGAATGGCATCAATCATGCGCATTTCGACACTTTCTCCGCTCGCCTTGGTTTCATTGTATTCAAAGGGTGCAAACAAATCATTCAATTCCTCTTCAGTGTTTGCCTCCACTATAGATTCATTAAATGCTATGGCCAAAGCTTGCTCAATTTTTTCTTTAAACTCAGAGCGAATAAGATGGACTGACTCCTCTACAATTATCCCTTGATGAAGTAGAAAGTGCTCATAGTTTACTACCGGATCCTTTGCCTCCCAGCTCTGCATCAACTCTATAGGCACATATTTAGTTCCAGATGCCTCCTCATGGCCCCGCATTCGAAAGGTCAAACACTCAATCAGAACTGGACGTGGGTAAGCCCTTACCGAAAAGGCCAATTCACTGATACGCTGATTCACTTCGAGGACATTATTTCCATCCAATTGAACAGCTTCCATCCCATAACCAATGGCTTTATCAACTATATGGGCGCATTTGAATTGCTCTGAAGATGGTGTCGATAGGCCATAGCCATTGTTCTCCACAACAAAAAGGACTGGCAAGTTCCATACTGCGGCTACATTCATGGCTTCATGGAAATCACCCTCGCTTGTTCCTCCATCTCCACTAAACACTAAACATGCTTTTTGTTGTTGGGCCAGCAGCTCTCCCAAGGCAATGCCATCTGCCACACCCATTTGTGCCCCTAAATGAGAAATCATTCCAACAATGCGGTGTTCTGTACTTCCAAAATGGAAGGATCGATCTCTTCCTTTCGTAAATCCAGATTTTTTTCCTTGAAATTGAGCAAATAATTTTTCTAAGGGTACATCTCTTGAAGTAAATACGCCTAAATTTCTATGCATGGGCAAGATGTATTCATCCGACTGCATTGCCATTGCGGCGCCTACTGCAATTGCCTCTTGACCAATACCTGCAAACCATTTTGAAATTTTACCTTGACGAAGAAGAATCAACATTTTTTCCTCTATCATTCTCGGCAACAACAATTGTCTATAGATAGCAAGCAATTGTTCGTCTGTATATTGACTTCTGTCGTAGATAATGTTCATGAAAGGCTTTTCAAATCGTAAGCGAGCAAAGGTATCCGAATTTAGCTAACTTTGATTCTTCTCGACTGTTTAAAATGGACACCCAAACTTTGATCGTTTTTCTTCTCGCCCTTGGAGCTGTAGCTTATCTGATCTACTTTTTTATCCGTTCCACTAGAGTACACAAATGCGATAGTTGTGCATTGATGGAGACGAAAAAAATGAAAAAGTGAAGGAAATAACCAACTGATATTTCAGTTCAATAGTTTGAATGGCCATGATTGCACTCCTTCGCCTGTACTTGAAATTTCTTTACCTACTGTTCCTCGTTTTTGGATTGTTTAGTTCAAGTAGAATCCTCTTTTATCTTTTCAATCGATCATCCTTTGAGAGCATTGAATTACTTGCCTTAATCGGTGGACTTCGTTTTGACTGGATAGCCATAAGTTTTCTTTTTGGACCATTCTTTCTGATCTTCATCATTATGCGCGGCCAATCATCGCGTCTTGGAAATTGGTTATTTCAATTGGCAAGCGCTCTTAGCATTACTACCAACTTAATTGATTTTGAGTATTTTAAATTTACCTACAAACGCACCACTGCCGACTTATTTTTTACCTCAGGTTTAGAAAATGATATTTTCAATCTGATCCTTCCATTTTTGAAGGATTACTGGTACCTCTTTATTTTGGCTTTGCTTTTGTGGACACTGACTTATCTATTGTTTCGCTTTATCCATTCAATGCAGACAGAACTTCTTTCTTGGAGTAAAATCCCATTGTTCGCACTGCCAGTAATTGCATTTTTAGTACTCGGATTTCGAGGCGGAATTCAGTATAAGCCCTTAGACATTGTTCATGCAGGAAATTATGCTACGAACGCCAACATACCCCTTGTTCTAAATACCCCCTTTACCATATTAAAAACCTTTTCGGAAGAAGATTTGGTGTCCTCTACTTATTTCACCCAAGATACATTGAACAGCATCTATTCACCAATACATCATTTTGAAGGTAAGGCCCCTAAAAAAATGAATGTTGTACTGATCATTTTAGAAGGTTTTTCACACGAATATATCGGAGCTATGAGTGGTAACAAAACTCAAACACCATTCTTGGATTCACTCATACATCAAAGTTTAAGTTTTGAATTTGCATTTGCCAATGGCAAGAAATCCATTGAGGCGCTGCCTTCTATTTTAGCAGGTATCCCCACACTGATGAACACTTCTTACATCTCGAGCAAATATTCGGCAAACAATTTAAAAGGTTTAGGTTCAATCCTTGCAGAAAATGGTTATCAAAACTATTTCTACCATGGAGGAGAAAATGGCACAATGGGTTTCAATGCTTTTGCGCAAATTGCCGGAATTCAAGAGTATTATGGAAAGAATGAATACCCTTATGAAGGAGACGATGACGGCAATTGGGGCATTTTTGACGAACCTTATTTACAGTATGTAAATGCTGACTTAAGCCAAAGTATAGAACCTTTTTTTGCAACCATATTCACCCTATCATCGCACCATCCATTCAGTATTCCATCTCAATACAAACAGCGCTTCAATCAGAATGAAGAGCCTTTATTGAACAGTATAAATTATGCTGATTATGCTTTGAAGAAATTTTTTAAAGCGGCCCAGGAAGAAGATTGGTTTGACAACACCCTTTTTGTAATTACAGCTGATCATACAGCAGAGAGCTTCAGTCCAATATACAATAACCGATTAGGGTGGTATCGTGTACCACTACTATTCTACAATAAGCATCTGATTGCGGCAGACAAATCAAGTAGGCTCAGCCAACAAAATGACATTTTTCCCAGCATTTTAGATATTCTAGGAATTGAAGCTGATATATTGGCATTTGGGGGCTCTGTACTTGATTCAAACTACCAATCGTTCAACATTAGTTATTTGAATAACAGTTATCAATACATTGAGGAAAAATATTGCATTCAATTTGACGGAGAAAAGGCCACTGCACTATATCTATGGAAGGAAGACCCTACTTTACACCTAAATAGACTAAACGAATTCCCAGAAATTGCTAACAGACTAAGTAGACGTTTAAAAGCAATTCTTCAGCAATATCAAGAAAGAATCCTTCATAACCAACTTGTCCCTTGATCAAAAAAAAACGACTTGATTTTATCGTAAACCCAATCTCTGGAGGGAAAAGCAAGGACAAAATCATTGATCGGCTGCAACAAGGATTGGGATCGGCTTTCGAGACACACATCCACCTTAGCGAATCTAGAGAACACATCACAGAATTGGCTGCAGGCTCAATTAAACGGGGAACTGATGCCTTGATCGCAGTCGGAGGCGATGGTTCCATAAATCAAATTGGCAAATCATTGTTGCACCAAAAAATCCCCCTAGGCATCATTCCTGCTGGTTCTGGCAATGGCTTCGCACGCCATTTTAATGTTCCCTTAACTACAGAAGCAGCTCTTGATCGTTTAAAGGCTTGGGAACCTTTTGAAATCGATACTGGAATCGCGAATGATGAAGCATTTTTTGCTACCCTCGGCATAGGCTTTGATGCTTTGGTAAGTAAAAAGTTTGCAAATTCAAAACAAAGAGGGTTGCAGACATACGCCAAAACATCACTCAATTCGTTTATAAATTATAAAGCCAATGATTACACCTTAATCGTTGATGGAAAACATCTCCAAAAAGAAGCTTTCCTCATTGCCATTGCAAATGTTGGTCAATACGGCAACAATGCATGGATCTCTCCTAAAGCATCTGCAAAAGACGGACTACTCAACATTTGTATATTGCATCCGTTTCCAAAATGGTTGGTGGGAAACATCACTTACCAACTTTTCAATAAAAAAATTGATCAATCAACCTATTACGAAGATTTTAAGGCAAGTAAAATAAAGATTCAACATTCTGGAATCTATCACTTAGATGGGGAACCACATGAATGTAAAAAAGAATTGCTCATACAATCAGTCCCCAACAGTTTACTTCTTCTTTAACTCAACCAGAAAGACGTTTATTAGCCCCTTCTATTCCTATTGAACCACTCCTCACAAATTCATTGAATTTTTGGTCCAATCCGAATAGTTTTATAGGAAATATTGTTGTGATGAGCATAAATGCATTCTTTGTTTGGTGCGCTGGCAGTGATCCTGACTTATTGAGCCAGTGTCCAAAAAACGAACAGATAAAACACCGTGGTTATGGAATGCTGGTCTTGATTCCAGCAATGTTGGCATTGATCTCAATGTCATTCGCACTCTCTACATTAGAAGCATTGTCTGATCAGCCTATTCTCTATTTTTTAGGCGGATTGCTATGGGCCTTGATCATTTTTGCTTTTGACCGCTTCATTGTTTCAACACATAAGCGAAAAACGAGCAACCAAGAAGAAATCAAAACCCCAACCTTTTTCCTTCGTTTAGGGTTTGCCATCATTTTAGGAATTGTCATTTCACATCCATTAGTCATGCTGTATTTCAATGGAAGCATAGAGGACCAAATTCGTGCAGATATAAATTCACACAAATCATTGATCGCCGATAATTATGATCAAAAAATAAATCTATTGGATCAAAAATTGATTCGCCTTGACAGTGTTTACAATACAAAAGTAAAAGAGCGTGATGCACAAGCTGCACTTGTTGCGCTTGAAATAGATGGAGAAGTGCTCACCAATGCCAAAGGCCTCAAGCAAACGACTGGACTAAAAGGCTATGGCCCTTCAGCAAAACACAAAATCGAACATTTGAGTTTGCTTCAACAAGAATTGGTGGAATTGAAACAGGAGCATGCAACGGTACAGCGTAATTCTGAGAATGAAAAGGCAAAATTGGTCGCTGCAAAAAAAAGTACTGTTGAATCTTACCATGAAACATCTGACTATTTGCGCAAAGAATTGGCGCTGCAAAAACTAAAAGACAAACATTCGTTGGTGTCAGTAATACAGTGGTTCCTCATTTTGCTTTTTGTCTTGATCGACATTTTGCCATTAATTTTCAAAACCTTTGCTCCTTATGGCTTGTATGACAAGGTGCTCGGAGAAGATGCTGCATTCTTAGCACAAACCTTCACCGAAAGTCGAAAGATTTACCTTCAACATTTGTATGAGCAACTCAATAAAATATAACACTATTGTGGATCCACGTTCACTACTATTCTAACTGATTGATGTTTTTTATCTGCGCGAAATTCAGCCAAAACTTTGGCTAATTGTGATTTCACCAAATCCAATGAAATGCCATGCTCCAACTTTATCATCATATTTTGGTGATAGTAGTTTCTTATTCTTGCAATACTTGGTGCTTCAGGACCTAAGAGTCGCTTTCCAAGCAACTTTTTCAATTCAACGGACAACATTCGAGCTGCTCGCTCAGCATCATGTTGATCTCTATGACGAACACTTAAGTGAACTAGTCTGTAATATGGTGGATAATGCAATGCTTTACGTTCTATTAATTCGTAGTTGACCATCCCCTCAAACTGTTGATCTACAATTTGCTTTATAATACGATGGTCAGGATTGTAAGTCTGAATCATCACTTTTCCTCTTTTGCCCCTTCGACCGGCTCTTCCTGCCACTTGAGACATCAACTGATAAGACCTTTCAAAGGCTCTAAAATCAGGAAAGTGCAATAAATTGTCGGCATTTAACACACCCACTAAACCCACATGATCAAAATCCAAACCCTTTGTCACCATTTGTGTCCCCACCAATATATCAACCTCTCTTTCTTGGAAACTATTGATAATTTGATGGTAGGCTTTCTTTGCGCGGGTCGTGTCTAAATCCATTCGTGCCGTTTTCGCCTCTGGAAAAAACAACACCAATTCTTCTTCAATCTTTTCGGTGCCAAAGCCCTTAAAATGCAAATTGGTGTCACCACAAGAAGGACATTCAACTGGCACCCTTATATGATACCCACAGTAATGGCAACTCAGCTTTCGCTGGTATTTGTGGTATGTAAGGCTAACATCGCAATTGACACATTGTGGGCTGTTGCCACAGGTTTCGCAAAACAAGAAAGGAGCAAAACCCCGTCTATTTTGAAACAAGATGATTTGCTTTCCTTCGTGCAAAGTTTCCTCCATCAAACGAACCAACTGAGGCGAAAAATGAGATTTCATCTTCTTTTTACGGCTGGCTTCTCGGATATCTGCAATCAAAATTTCTGGCAATTCCATATTCCCATAACGTTTTTCAAGCTTAACCATGGCAAACTTGCCTTTTTGAACGTTATACATGCTCTCCAGTGAAGGCGTTGCTGAACCTAACAGCACCTTAGCATCTTGCATATTGGCCAACACAATAGCGGCATCCCTTGCATGGTATCGAGGTGCTGGATCATGTTGCTTGAATGAACTTTCATGCTCTTCGTCCACAATCACCAAGCCTAAATTTTGAAATGGTAGGAACAATGCTGAACGGGCTCCAAGAATGATTTGAAATTCATCGTTACGCTGCTTAAAAGACAGCACTTTATTCCATACCTCTACCCTTTCGTTTTCGTTAAATTTTGAATGGTATACGCCAATCTTCTCACCAAATACCACTTGTAATCGTTGGACAATTTGAGTAGTCAGTGCAATCTCGGGCAACAAATACAAAACCTGTTGTCCTTTTGAAACTATGTCTTGTATCAATTGAATGTACACCTCCGTTTTGCCTGAGGATGTCACTCCTTTCAACAAAACAGTGGAATGACTTTCAAAATGCAGGTTGATTTCCCGCAAAGCTCCCTTTTGATCCTCACTTAATTCTTTTAAACTGCTACTAGCAGCTGTTAACTCAATTCTACCTGCCTCTCGCTGTGTAATTTGAAAAATCCTCTTTTTTACCAATGCCTGAATTTGAGCTCCACTCGCTCCTGACACCCTCTGTAATTCTAATTTCTTTACCTCTTTGGGGTATGAAGAAAACAACTGACTCATTTGCACAAAATTCATGAGTATCTCCAACTGTTTGGGTGCCTTTTCCAAAGCATCAAAGACAGTTTGCAGTTTTTTTTCTGTCTCTTATACACATCTGACGCTGCCGACGATATGCAGTGT
>OJFX01000915.1_pt1 | contig 10741 bp, 8 predicted proteins | sample 1594171 | NCBI WGS metagenome assembly OJFX01 (sample SAMN05416840, study PRJEB24817) | seawater metagenome | isolation source: Sea water | place: Canada:Atlantic | collected 2013-07
AGTACTATCTCTAGCCATGAACTTTAGCTGTATTACCTCTAGTTTTCATCATATCAGCTTCAAATTTGAGAAGGCTTTCCCATTTTTTGTCTACAATTTCTCTGGCCATATATTTTCTAGCATACCCCAAAAATAATGTATAATGATTCGCTTCAGAGATCATTAATTCTTTATAAAATTTTGAAAGTTCTTCATCTGCCATATTTTCAGAAAACACTTTAAATCGTTCACAACTTCTAGCTTCAATTAACGCAGCCACTAACAATCTGTGAATTAAGGCTGTTGGTCTGTCTTTTGTTTTTGGAAAAAATCTCTGAAGAGATTTTGCATAATCGTTATGTTGCTCTCTACCTAATACCATTCCTCTTTTTATCATCAATTCATGTACCATTTTAAAATGTTCTAGCTCCTCCAAAGCGATAGCTGTCATATCTTTTACCAGCTCAGTTTCTTCAGAATAATTAATGATAATTGAAATAGCATTTGCTGATGCTTTTTGCTCTGCAAATGCATGATCTGTAAGAATTTGTTCTAAGTTATCTTCAGCTATTATTACCCAAGATGTTGATGTTTCAAATTTTAACCCAAGCATTTTTATTGTTATTTATTCCAAGCGACCATAAAAGATTCGCCATTATTTAATTGTTTTGTAAGCTCTATTAATCCAGCTTTTTTAATGATGTTTATTACTTTTTTTGGCCAAGTTTCTCTAAAATTATAGGAATTAGGTCTACCACCTATAGAATTCACAAAATCTATGTTAGTTTTTTCATCTAACAATATTTTCTTTCCATGGATATTCACCAAACTGTCCATTTTTTTTCTTGCATTTCTGTACACTTTTAACCTACTTTTTCTACCAATAAAAGTAGTAACAAAATCAGTAATATTTTGAAGGTGTGCTTTTGTTTTCTCTGAAGGATTATTTTCAAAATAAGCTAAATTAAAAGTAGTAGCCCTAAACGGTAAAGGTCTATAATCTTTCTTATAACTTTCAGGGCGTTTTTTCCAATTTAATTCAGACGGTTTATAGTTCTTAATTTTAACAGAGTCAAATAAAACTTTATTTTCTTTTATTAGAGTTGGTAAATATAGTGCAGGAAGTTGTCTGTTTTTTTTGGTACTATTTAAGCTTAATATATTACCTGATATTTTACCAACATAACCCTGGTTCCAACCAGATTCTAATCCAGTAATTGCTAACAAAGATGCTGGAGGAATATTGTTTTTTAAACAAATTTTAGTTGCTTCTTTAGCAATACTTTTATAAAATGTTTTTACATGACTATACTTTCGTAAGGAATATATTTTATTGTCTATATCTCCGAGAAATAATGTTGTGAAAAGTAATAGATGAATACTATATTTCATGGTATACTATTATGAAATATGTTGTTTTAATCTTAGTCCAAAATCTGCCAAAGCTTTAATCTCTTTCACTCCAGCTAAACGTTCATTACCAAGAATAAGCAATCCTTTTTCATTAGATTCTATATGGTAGTACTTATTGCTTTCAAAAAATAAAATAAGTTCATCGCTAAAGAATTTTCTAATTTTTTCTTCGTTTTTACCAGATAAATAAAAGCGTTTAGAAAAATCTGGATGCTCCTCAATATCTATATCTTTAAATCCAGCAAAATGAATGATATATTCAAAAATACCCTCTCTATCTAATGTAAATTGAGGAATAATATTTTTCAATTCAATATATAACATGGTAGCTTTTACATTTTGTTTGGCAATTAACTCTCCTTCAGAGAACTCTATATCAAACAAAGTGCATTGTTCATTTGATAAGGCATTTGATATTTTAGTGATTTGCCTGGTTTTAAAATAACCAAAGTTAGGTAGCTCTTTAATTTCTTTTTTGTAAACAGAGTTATAATCCCAATGTAATTCTTCACTAATTTTATACAAAGATTTTTGTCTTTTTGTAAGAGTTATGTTTTTTCCTTTAGGCTTTCCTATAACAAATTTACGAAGGGCAAAAGGGTGAGTGCTACCAGATTTATATCCGTCTAGCCCAATAACTTCAAAGTGGCCTCCTTTTCGTTTAAAGCTTTCAGAATAACTGTGTATATTTTCCATTACAGTATGGTCTACAAAATCACACATAGAAAAATCTATAATAACATCTTCGGTTTCTGGAATTTGATCTAATTTAGACTTTAACTTAGAGTAGTTAAGAAAACTAGAGAAATTGTCTACACTTACAAAGTATTTTTCATCTTCTTCAAACATTAAAACATTAGGTTTCAATAAATTTCTAATGAATAATGAAATATTTTTATTTATGATTATATGAATAATAAACGTGGTGAATATACCTATCAGAATTCCACTTATTAAATTTGTAAGTACGGTTATAATTAACGTGACTAAGAATATGATTAATTGTTCTGAACCTACTTGAAACGTTTTTTTAATATTTTCTGGTGAAGCTAATTTATACCCTGTGTATACCAATATTGCTGCCAATGCTGACAAGGGAATATGCCTTAATTCACCAGCAAATAAAACAATAAAAGCAACAAGAAAAAGTGCATGGAAAAAGTTTGCAGATCTATTACTTCCTCTATTATTTACATTTACAGAACTTCGTGCAATTACAGTAACTACATTTAAGCCCCCTAAAAAACCACTAATTACTGTGGCAATTCCCAACGATCGGATGTCTTTATTTACATTAGATCTTCTTTTCTCAGGATCTAGCTTATCTACTGCTTTTATACTTAACAGTGACTCAATACTTGCAATTAAAGTAATGGCTATAACTGCGCTAAAAAATTCATAGGTAAATAATTTAGTGAAATTTGGCTGAGGAAATTCACCAAAAATTTTATCTGGTAAATTAATCATGTATTGATCTGTGATAGGATACGTTTCAGTTGAAAACATTTCAAAATAATAATACATTCCAATACTAACAAGTACAATCCACATGGGTGCCGGCACTAATTGAAAGTATTTATTTCTTATTTTACTATAAAACACCATAATTAATAAGCTAATAATACCAACAGATCCAGCATAAAAAACACTTTTATCAGCTGTTTTAATAAATATCAATAGGTCTGCTGGAATAAAGTACAGAAGCTCAAGTATACTTCCAGTTGCTTTTAGATTTCCAAGCATTACATGTATTTGTTTTGCTAAAATTCCAATCCCAATAGCAGCTAACATTCCTTGTATAGCAGATGATGGAAAGAAATTACTCAAAGATCCTAACCTAAGAACTCCTAGTATAAACATTAATGCACCTGAAATAATAATTGCTGCTAGCGTGTATAAGTATCCTTCGTACATATTTCCTTCTCCAAGGATGGTGATAGCACTTAAAATAACAACAACTAAACCATTACCTGGTCCAGTAATTGTTACGTTAGATCCTCCTAAAATAGTACATACTAATCCACCAACAATGGCTGCAATGATTCCAGAAATTGGTGGAGCGCCAGATGCTAAAGCTAAGCCCAATCCTAAAGGTAAAGCCACTAATGATACTACAAATCCAGAAAAAATATTTCTTGGAAGCTCACCAACGAATGTTCTTATAGGGCTTTTTTTAGTCATTATTTTACAATTAATACATCTGTAGGAAGTTCTGTGAGGATATACTCAATATCATGAGGGAAAATTCTATCTAAAATTGTAGTTTTTGAGGGAGCATTCATAACTAATAAATCAGCTCTTTTTACCTTGGCATAATGCCCAATTGAGTACCCACGCTTTCCGAAAATACTTTGAATCTTTATAGAAACCCCCTCAGTATCAATTGTTTCTAGTATTTTATGGACTCTAGAATCTTCTCTTCTTTTTAACTTTTCTTTTTCAATGGTTGCTTTTCGTAATGAGTGATCATCAGAAACTATCACCTCAATTTCTTTTTGGCTAATTTCTTCTACAATGGTAATTCTTTTACATGCTAATGCTTTAGAAACTAAAAAAGAAGCTTGTATTGTTTCTGTTGTTTTTTTATCTTTTAAACCATTCACTACTATATGATTGCATTTAACCCTTTCTATAGACGGCTTTATAAGTAATAATACAGAGCAATTAGCTTTTCTTGTTAATTCTCTAGCGACTGATCCAACATAGTATTTGTATAAATTTTCTTGTTGCAAAGCCCCTAAAATTAGTAGATCAATATTTTCTTCTACACTTGTTTGCAGAATTATATCTACAGGTTTCCCTTTTTGCCAAACTGTTTTTATAGGGAATTTTAAGATGGGTGCTTCTGAAATTAATTCTGATAATTGCTGTTCTTTTTCAATTGTTTTTTCACCAACATGAACACCAACAAGTTGAGCTTCAAACATATTAGCTAATCGAACAGCTTCAAAAATATTTGGCTTTAAATTTGGTGAAAAAGCAATTCCAACTAAAATTTTTTTTATGCTTTGCAAGTGTGATTGTTTTATGATATCAAAAGTACAAGATAGTACTTTCATGCAAAGAAAAAAATAAAAATTTTGAAGATAAAAACCAGTTTTTAACACAAATGGATGATTATGTTAGCTTAAGAGAGCTGGTTAGAAAATTCTCAAAACCTTTATGAAATAGCAATATATACTGATAAAGATTATATAGAAATATTGCACATGCAATTAGAACCTGTTCTATTATTTGTAAAGAATACAGTTAATAATATTTATGTATTGTCTGAATTTGAGTATAAAAAATTACCTAATGAAGATGCTGTTTTGGTATATCTTGGACAAAAAATCTAAAAAAATTACAAATCTAACTGAAAAGTATCCTTTAGTTTTTTAAGGAACGGATTTTTCTCTTTTAATTTATTGTATTTTTCTTGAGGAGTGTAGGCAAATTTCTTTTCTACTGTTTCATTTACTACAACTTTTATAGTAATACCAAAGTTATTTAGAGACTCTCTTAAAAACTTTATGAGTTTAGGTTTTCCAAGCTTTAACTGATCTTCCATGAGTTTGTTAGGAAGCGTAAATTGAACATTAAAGTTATCTTGCAATGTTGGAAGGTCTGCAGCCAGAATTGAAGCCATACTTTTTTCTCCTTTTTTAATGAGTAATTTTTGATAATCACTCCAATTTTTTTGCATTTCTTTTTCAGTAAAAGAATCTTTCGGATGATTGTCATAATTAACATTAAGTAGCGTCTTTTGCTGTTCTTTTTTTTGATGTATACTTTTTAAGGAAAGCGAATTACTCCTTCTTTTAAGATTTTGTAAAACTGGTGGTTTTGGAGCAGCTATTTTTGGAGACACTACTGGTTTGATAGGATCTTTTATAACTTCTTTTTTAATAATTACAGGAGCTACTTTTACAGTAGTATTCTGTTTTTTTAATGGAGATAATGAGGTAAAAAATGTGGCTGGAATTATGTAGTTAGCTGGTTTTTTTTTTTCTCCATCAAAAGTGATAGAGGCAATTTGCATTAGGGTTAACTCTACTAACAGTCGTTGGTTTTTACTAGCCCTATAATTTAAATCACATTGGTTGGCTTTGTCTATAGATTTTATAAGAAATGTAATGCTAGCTTTAGAAGATTGCTCTAAGTATTTTTTTTTGGCATTATCACCAACTTCAAGTAAATCAATAGTTACAGTATCTTTGGCTACCAATAGATCTCTAAAATGTGAAGCCAATCCGTTTATAAAATGGTGACCTTCAAAACCTTTAGCCAAAATACTGTTGAAGTTGTTTAAAACGTCTGGAATTTTATTTTCTAACAACAAATCTGTCATTGTGAAATAACTATCATAATCTAAGACATTTAAGTTTTGTGTAACCGCTTCACGAGTTAAATTCTTACCAGAAAAACTTATGACTCTATCAAAAATTGATAAGGCATCACGCATTGCACCATCTGCTTTTTGGGCTATGATGTGTAAGGCATCATCATCAGCAGTAATTCCTTCCTTTTCAGCAATTGTTTTTAAATAGTTTTTAGTATCTAAGACAGTAATTCTTTTGAAATCAAAAATTTGGCACCGAGATAAAATTGTAGGAATAATTTTGTGTTTTTCGGTAGTTGCTAAAATAAAGATAGCATGAGCAGGTGGTTCTTCTAAGGTTTTTAAAAACGCATTAAAAGCAGCTTGAGATAACATATGAACCTCATCAATGATATAGACTTTATAATTTCCTGTTTGAGGTGGAATTCTAACCTGATCGGTTAAACTTCTAATGTCATCTACAGAATTGTTTGAAGCAGCGTCTAATTCAAAAATATTAAAGGCAAAATCTTCGTTATTTGAAGTTACCCCTTCCTGATTGATTCTTTTTGCTAGAATTCTAGCACAAGAAGTTTTACCAACACCTCTTGGCCCTGTAAATAGTAAAGCTTGAGCTAAATGGTTGCTTTTTATCGCATTCTCTAGAGTATTTGTTATAGCCTGCTGCCCAACTACATCCTCAAAATTTTGAGGTCTATATTTACGTGCAGAAACGATAAAATGCTCCATATATGATTGCTTATCTTTGTCCAACAAATGTAAGTATCTACACTAGTATTTACAATATCCTTTCTTAACAAAACACTAAAGTTGTAAACAAATTGTAAGAATTTATTTTTCTTGAGACTATAACGATAATAAAATTTATATATGAAAATTAACAAAAATATCATCCTTTCAAGTGTACTAGTTTTTTTAGCAATTTCTTTTAGTTTTAAGGGAGCACTCACTGCTAACAACAATGTTATTAATGAGATAAGCCCTAATGACAAAGTTGCTTATTTTGCTAGTGGTTGTTTTTGGTGTGTAGAAGCTATTTTTGAAAGTGTAGAGGGTGTTAGTGAAGCTGTTTCCGGGTATGCTGGGGGGCATACAAAAACCCCAACATATCAAACAATAGGAACAGGTAGAACAGGTCATGCAGAAGCTGTTGCGGTTTATTATAATCCAGAAAAAGTAAGTTTTAATTCATTGGTAGATGTGTTTTTTGGTTCACACGATCCAACAACAAAAAATGGGCAACATCCAGATTATGGAAGTCAATATAGATCTATTGCTTTTTACAATACTGTGAACGAAAAAAAAATTATAGATCTTGCTATTGAGAAATTAAATAAAGAAGTCTACAATAACAAAATTGTTACTGAAGTAATTAAGCATACTATTTTTTATGAAGCTGAAGATTATCATCAAGATTATGAGAGACTAAATCCTTACAATAGCTATGTAAGAAATGTATCTGTTCCAAGATTAAAACGCTTTAAGAAAAAATTCCCAAAGCTTTTAAAAGAAAAACATTAAAATTAGAACTTTTATAAATTTTTTATCTATTATTAGTTAAAAAAACGCTGCAATTTGCAGCGTTGTAGATCTTATCCTCTATATATTTTTTCATATAAATCGTCATAATTTCCTTTGATGATTTCTCGTTTCATTTTCATAGTAGGTGTAAGATGACCACCTTCTATAGTCCATTCATTGGGAGTTAATTCAAATCTTTTTATTTTTTCCCAGCTACCAAAGCTTTTGTTGCATTGGTCTACTTCTAATTGAATTCTATCAATTACAACTTGAGAGTTAGCAATTTCTTCGTGAGAAACACCAATATTGTGTTTTTTCTTCTCTATCCAGTCTTTAATAAAAACAAAGTTAGGTTGAATTAAAGCAGCAGGCATTTTTTCATTTTCACCAATTACCATCACCTGTTCTATAAATAAAGATTGTTTTAACTCTCCCTCTAATAAAGGTGGTACAATATATTTACCTCCCGAGGTTTTAAACATTTCTTTTGTTCTTCCAGTAATTTTTAGAAAGCCATCTGCGTCAAATTCTCCTTTATCTCCAGTATGAAAATATCCATCTTTAATAACTTCTGCTGTTTTTTCGGGATCTTTATAATATCCCTGCATTACATTGGGTCCTTTCACTAAAATTTCTCCGTTATCAGCAATTTTAACTTCAACATTATTAATTACTCTACCAACTGTTCCAACTCTGAAACCCCTAACACCATTTTGCTCTATAAAACTTACTGTAGTTACAGGAGATGTTTCTGTTAATCCATAGCCTTCCATAATTGGCATTCCAGCAGCAGCATAAACTCTTGTTAGTCTTTGTTGTAAAGCTGAAGCTCCTGAAACCATTAATTTAAGCTCACCACCTAAAGCAGCTTGCCATTTAGAAAAAATCAGCTTACGAGCTAATCCTAATTGTTTTTCATACCACCAGCCATTAGCACCGTAGGGTTCATATCTTAAACCCAAATCTACTGCCCAAAAAAACAGTTTCTTTTTTAGACCAGTTAATTCTTGTCCTTTTAAAACAATTTTATCATAAATTTTTTCATATAAACGCGGCACAGCAGTCATTACATGAGGCTTTACCTCTTGTGCATTTTCTACTAATTTCTCAATTCCTTCAGCAAAGTAGATTTCTACTCCACAATATTGATATAGGTAGAGTATCATGCGCTCAAAAATATGACAGACAGGAAGAAAACTTAGGGCTTTATCATTTCCTTTAGCTAAAGGAACACTTTCTTCACTAGTTAAAACATTAGAAACAATATTACCGTGAGAAAGCATCACACCTTTTGGTCTTCCTGTAGTTCCAGAAGTATAAATAAGTGTTGCTAAATCTTCACTTTTTACAGCGTCTTTTCTTGCTTCAACTTCATCTTGATTGCTAGTATCCTCTCCTAAGTTTAAAAGATCTTTCCAGCTATTTTCGTCAGCAATGTCATCAAAAGTATATATTTCTTTAAGAGATGTATTTCCTTTTATTTTATTTAATTTTTCAACAATGCTAATATCTGAGGCAAAACAATAAATAGCTTCAGAATGATTTAAAACATATTCGTAGTCCTCTTTAGAGATGGTTGGATATATTGGAACATTTTGTGCACCTATTTGAAGAATACCGATATCTACAATATTCCATTCTGTTCTATTTGTAGTAGAAATAATAGCAATTTTATCATTTGCTTTTATTCCAAGACGAAGCAATGCTCTACTGATTGAATTTGCCTTACTGATATATTCTTCACTAGAGGTTGATACCCATTTGTTTGCATATTTTGTTACAAATGCATTATCTAATTTATATTTTTTTTGTGAATAGTATGGGAAGTCAAATATTCTAGTAATTTCTGAAGACATAAAGTTTTTTTAATTTGTTAAAATTATCTACGCCAAATTACGAAAAATCAATAGATTTCACAATATGATATTTTAAGTCATTTATTTTAAAGATTATATATTTTATTATATAGATTTTTATGTTTTTCTAAGATTACTTTTCTCTTCATTTTAAGAGTAGGAGTTAAGTGCCCTGATGTTGCTGTCCATTCCTCACATGTAATTTGAAACTCTTTTATTTGTTCCCAATTCCCAAAACTCTTATTGCATGTATCTATCTCTTTTTGAATTCTTTGTCTTAATTCCTGGTTATCTTGAACGTTATCTATTTTGTATCCTTTTCTCTTTGCCCATTCATCTATATATTCAAAATTAATTTGAATAAGTGCTGCTGGCATTTTTTGTGCTTCGCCAATAACCATTACTTGCTCTATAAATCGTGATTTTTTTAATTCACTCTCTAAAACAGTTGGAGCAATATATTTTCCGCCAGAAGTTTTGAAAATTTCTTTTTTTCTATCAGTTATTTTTAAAAACCCTTCAGAATCAATTTCTCCTATATCACCAGAATGAAGATAGCCGTCTTTTATAGTTTCTGCAGTTAAATCCTCTCTTTTATAATAACCCTGCATTACACAATGACCTTTCATTAAAATCTCACCATCATCGGCAATTTTAATTTCTATTCCTTTTAGTGCTTTACCAACGGTTCCAATTTTAAAAGAATTATTTCTTAAGTCATTTAATGTTACTCCTGGAGAAGATTCCGTCATTCCATAACCTTCAAAAACAGGAATTCCAGCTGCTGTAAAGACCCTAATTAACCTTGGTTGAAGAGGTGCGCTTCCAGAAATCATAAACTCTAAATTATTACCTAAAGCTTCCTGCCATTTACTAAAAATTAATTTTCTAGCTATTTTTAATTGAAAATGATACCAAGCTCCATTTTTTTTGTAAGGTTCATAACGTTCTCCTAATGCTAATGCCCAAAAGAAAAGTTTCTTCTTTAAACCGTTTAGTTTACTTCCTTTGTCTACAATTTTATCAAATATTTTCTCTAAAAGTCTTGGCACTACTGCCATCATATTAGGCTTAACTTCTCTAATATTGTCTCCTAATAGCTCTATGCTTTCGGCAAAATAAGTGCTAAAACCCATCAATTGAGAATAATATCCAGCTATTCTCTCAAAAACATGACTAACCGGTAAATAGCTTATTGTTCTTTTACCTGGTCCTTCAATATTTAATCTATCTGCTGTTACTTTTATATTTTGAACAATATTTTCATGAGATAACATAACTCCTTTAGGCGTTCCTGTTGTTCCTGAAGTATAAATGATAGTAGCTAAATCTGATGGTTTTACAGAATTTTTTAATTCTTCAACCTTTGTTTGAGTGGTTTCATCTTTTCCGAGTTCTAAAAAAGAGTTCCATCCTATTTCTGAATCATCATCAATTCTGTATACTTCTTTAAGTTGGGTTCTATCTTGAACAGCCTTCACTTTTTCAAAGATATCATTACCAGCAATAAAACAATATTTACAATCTGAGTGGTTTAATACATATTGGTAATCTTTTTCAGACAATGTAGCGTATAAAGGAACATTTTGTACACCTATTTGTAAGATCCCAATATCTAAAAAGTGCCATTTAGGTTGGTTTACAGGAACTA
>OJFX01000916.1_pt1 | contig 10726 bp, 9 predicted proteins | sample 1594171 | NCBI WGS metagenome assembly OJFX01 (sample SAMN05416840, study PRJEB24817) | seawater metagenome | isolation source: Sea water | place: Canada:Atlantic | collected 2013-07
TCTACACACTGCATATCGTCGGCAGCGTCAGATGTGTATAAGAGACAGGCGTTCATCGCCTACAACATCGACGTCACCTTCGAGCACTGCGTGCTCACCGCCGGAGACGGCGGCGACGGAGGCCGTGGCGGCAATGGCCAATCCGGCGGAAGCGGGGGCGAAGGCGGTTGGGGAGGCGATCACAGTCGAGTCGGCGCTGGCAACCCCTATGGAGGCTCTGACCAAGACGACGGTTCGAACGGCGGTCGCGGCGGCGATGGCGGGGCCGGAGGCTCGGGCGGTCATGGTGGCGGCGGCGTGGGGGGCTCGTCCCTCGGCGTCGTCATCGTCGGCACGGCGACTTACACTGACCTCGGTAGCGTGACCATCCAGATCGGCAGCGCTGGCACCGGTGGAGCGTCCGCGGGAAACGCGGGCGCGAACGGGGTGAGCGCGAACGTCTACGTCCCGCAACCATAAGGCCCTGGTCCGTGCCGAGCCCGACCCTCCATTCCAATGACGATCGATCCGAATCAAACCCGCGAGCGCACAGCCGCAGCCCGCGCGGCGATTCAGGCTCCGTACGGAACGGCGGAAGGCGAGTACGGCCCCACGCTCTTCGTCTCACACCACCTCGACGCGATCGAGCCGGAGTACTGGGAGATGCAATTCCAAAGCCCCAGTCCAGAACCGAAGCGAATACTCAACGCGCTCATCCTTGCGTCCGCACCCTGCTCTTGCGGGCTGGTGGAGCAGTGGTAGAAGCCCAGCGACCCCTCGCCCGGCCCCTGCCCCTCACACAACGTGCACCACCGCCAGCGACAGGATGGTCCACAGCAACGCGATGAATGCCTCGCGCAATCCGGCGCGTCGAAGGTCCCCGCGCTTCAACCCCTTGGTTGTAGAGATGTGTTTCTGAACGACCCACGTGCGCCACACGAAGAACGGGGCCAACAGCAGGACTAGGAGCGCGCCGAGTGTGGGGTCCGCGCCGCCGGCACAAGCTGCTGCGGGAGCTGAAACGGTGAGGGCCACGACCGCGAAGGACAGGGCGTAGGGCGACTGGATGCCGTCGCGGGTCGCAAACCAAACAGCGGCACCCGCTGGGAAGACTGCGACCGACGCGTACACCACGAATCTAGGATCCGCCCCGAGCGCGAGCCCTATGCCCAGAGCGGAGGTCGCAACGCCGGCGCCGCACAAGAAACGCCCCTTCCACTTACGTGGGTAGAGCGCGAGCGCGCTCGCCACCAGGAAAACGCCGATGAAGGCGACTCCGGCGAAGAGCGCCGCGAGCCATCCTTCCCCTCCGGCAGATGCAGCCCCCGCGAGGACCGACATGCAGACATAGACCCAAGCGCCGTGGGCGCGTGCCGGGTCGGGTGCTGCTCGTTCAAGAAGGTTTCTCGTCACGCAGAGATCCTGCTTCGACCAATCACGATGTCAGCCGCACGGGCAACTGTATTTGGGCGTGACAAGCCGCACAAGACTTTCCAACCGGACAGCGCCAGCCCTTAACTCGTGTTTCCCTGGGCCCTTGACCCACGCCTCAAAGCAACGATACCGAAGATGAGGAACATGGCGCCGATGGCAATGAGCGACCTATTCCCGTCTGAAAACATAGGTGGGACACCCATCAGCAAGGCCGCGAGTATCCAAAGGAGACCCGTGACCGTTCCTGACTTCTGAACGCTGTCGGACTTGTTGATCATGCTCTCTCTCGTTGCGGGCCTGCGGGAAGCCAAGCGCCAGCCACCCGGAGAGTGCTACGGCCCCAGGGAAGTAACCGTCAACAATTCCCCGTAACATCGGCCAGGGCTGTAAACACCCGTTCCAGCTCGGCGGCGTCAGTGATGGGCCGTGACGGTAAGGCCCTCCGCCTCCACGAACCGGAGGATCTCCTGCTCCAGACCATCTGGCGTGGACCAGACGCCTACCGTCCTGGGCCGGGCACCGTGACGGAGCGTTCTTTCAGCCAGACCTCAGGCTGGAGGTTTGACGGGGCCAGGTCTGCCTCCAGGTCCAGGTCCAGGTCCAGCGCCACGACCGAGACCTTGACCGTCCATTCACCCTCGAGCACGCGGCGGAGGTCCAAGACGAAGCCGCTGCTCGTGCCGCGCGCTGGCAAGAAGGCGGCGCTCGTGGAGTTCAGGACCGAGTGGTCCTCGATCTCCAGCATGACCCTCTGGTGAAGGACGCCCTCGCCGTCGAAGAGCTCCACGGCGAGAGCCCCGTCGGGCGGCAGGATTCGGGCGGTGTCTACCGCGACTTGCGCCGCTCCGAATCGGAAGCTGAGGGACTCCTCTACGTCAGCACCTGCTTCGAGCTGGAGCCTCGCCGCGGGGTGCCGCAGGTATTCGCCGAGTGTCTCCACCAGGCAAACGACCACTTCGCCGGCTGCGGGCAGGTTGGCGTCGACGCGGCCGTCCTCGTCGCAGAAAGCCATCGCGACCAGGGTCTCCGGGTGTTCGGCGTCCATGAAGAGGATCCTGCCGTCGGTGGCCGGCGCTCCATCCAGGTCAAGCTTCAGTCGGACGCGGGCGATGCCCACGTCCGAGGCATCGATCTGAACGGCAGAGACCTGACCGTCGGTGACGACCACGTCGGCCTCCGCTCCGTCCTCGAAGTCGCCGTCCCGTGGGGAGATATGCACGGTGTGGTCCCCGGTGGGCACACGCATCAGCTCGAAACTCCCCCCGTCCTCGAGGGGGGCGCGAATCGAGCCAAGCCCGAGGCCGATCCGGGCCACGAGCCCCTTCGGCGACACGCCGGGGGGCATGATGACCTGGCCCCGGACCGTGCCGCCGGCGCTGCAGTCGATGTCGCCAAGGTCGACGGTCTGGCCCTCGCCGAGATCGACGATGGGGAGTTCCTTCGTCGCGCACCCAAGGGCGTGGACGTGGATGCGGTAGAGAGGCATCTCGAGGCCGTCGAGCGTGAAGCTGCCGTCAGTGGCGGTTCGAACGAGCGGGTTGTCGAAGCCCGCGCCCACGAATACATCCCCGGTTCTACCAGCGAGCCGTTTCAACCTGGAGCCCATCGGGATGCCGCCTTCGTACTGCACGAAGGCGTTCGCCAGGGGAGCCCCGTCGCGCAGGACCCGTCCTTGGATCGAGCCACTTGTCGGAGCCTCGACGGCCAGGAGTCGCACGGTCTGCGTGCGCACTCCGTCCCCGTTGCGGCCATCGGCCAAGACGTCGTTCCGGAAGGTCTCGTAGCCCTCCGCGGAAACGACGACGCTGTCGTATTCGTCGCGCGCTCCGGCCACGGCTCGTCCACCGGGGCGGCCCTGGGGAACGGGTACGGCGTCCCCGCTTGCGTGCATCCCCTCGCTGCCGGCACCCTTGCAAACCTCGATCCCGAAGCGTTCGATCGGTTGCCCGGAGGTCGCATCGACGACGGAGAACTCCACGCCCGAGGCAGGGTTCAGCTCGACGCGGATCGCTGCGGAATCCGGCTCAAACTCCTGGTCCCACTCCTCGGAGTCCCAGAGGTCGAAACCCTCGGCGTCCACGCGCAGGTACGCGCTCTCGAGCCATAGGAACGGGACCTCGAAGCGGCCGTCGGCGCCGCTCCGCACGCGGCTAATGTCGCGCCTGTCGACGGGGTCCAATTCGACGCGAGCGCCGGCCACCGGCTCCCCGAGGCGGTCGACGACGCGTCCACGGAGCCACGTCGTGGGTGGCAGTCGCACCTCGACCCCCTCCGTGATCGACGACGCGCTCCGTGTGAGATCGGCTTCCGCGATCGGGGCCCCCTCTGCGCGCACCTCCAGGCTGTCCGGGCCGAGGGACACCCGCTCCAGGCGGAAGGTACCGTCCGCGGCTGAGGTCGTGCTTGCATCGCCAAGGGTCGTCACCGTTGCGCCCGCGACAGGCGCTCCGTTCGCGTCGAGAACCTTGCCCTCGATGGCCCCAGCGGCGGCTAGCACGATCGTCCCAACGTCCCGGGGTCCAGAGGTTAGCGGCAGTCGCCCACGCCAACCCATTCCGCCGAACTCGAGGCGCTCCGACACGTGGTACCACTCGCCTTCGATGCGAAGCTCGAGCAGCGGGTCCGACTGCTGCGGTGCGCTGAGCGAAAAGCGTCCGTCAGAGCCGGTTGCCGTGGTCGCCAGGGGACCGTCTCCGGCGCGGTAGAGGGCCACTCTGACTCCCTCGAGGTTTCGACCTCGATCATCCATGACGTGGCCGCTCAGCTCGCAGGTCAACGGGGCGCGGTCAGCCTTCGGGTCGGCTGCCTCGGCAGGAGCCGGTAGCGCTGCGCGCCGGGCACCGTCCGGTCCCTTCTCGGAAGGAACGCCGCCGAGACCCTCGTCAGCAGCCTGGGCGAGCTCCGGCTCCAGGGGCGCGATCGCAGAGTCCTCGTCCTTCGGGGAACGAGCCAGCAGGAAGAGCCCTATGAGGGCAAGCAGAGCGAGGGGGATGAGCGAGAATTTGGCGGTCATGAGAAGCAACCCAGTGGTCGTCAATGGAACGGAAGCTACGCCCTGTGCGCCGGCTGCGGCCGGCACGAGGGCGCGACGTTTCGATTCCATGACCGCCAAAGGCAGCAGCGCCGAGAACCAGCCCGAAGCGGGCCCGTCCTCACCGTCTCCAAACACTCCGGCGAGATCGCCCTCGAGCTCCCGAAGGCCGCGCTTGAGGCGCGACTTGACGGTGTCGACCGACGTCTCCGTTCGCTCTGCGATCTCGGTCGGGGTCCACCCGTCGAAGTAGCGGTGCAGCACCGTGGTCCGATAGGGCTCGCGCAGGCGCAGCACCGCGTCGGTGACCGCCCGCTGCGTCTCCGCCCGCTCGACCACGCCGGCCCCCGTCAAGTCGGACTCTGCGCGGGCGACGCCCGCTTCGCGTGCTTGGCGGCGACCGTCCGAACGACGCGTCATCCGGAGCTTGTTGCGGACGACGCCGGCCAGCCAGCGCCTCCGCCCGCCCTCCTGTGGTGCGCCTTGCCCGAGGACCGCCATGGCGGCCTCCTGGCGGAGGTCCTCGGCGAGCGCATGGTCCGAGCAGAGGCGGAAGGCGAGCCGCTGAACCCAGTCCAGGTCGCGGAGCAGGGCTCCACCGGACAGCCGGTCCGTGGTGTGACCCGTGGGGATGTCTGCGTTCGAGTACGTCATGGAATCATGCGTTCCCTTGCCGCCGGGCCGTGGGAGGGTGCATGGAACAGTACGGAACGTCACGATCCGTGGCCTGGATCGCCGTAAGTATCTTTGCTGGAGGATCTTGGCGCCCTCCGTGCCCTTGGCGATCGGAGGGGGGAGACGACCTGCGGTCCTGAGTCGGTGCGACCCTGGGTCCCACGCCTGCCGAGCGCGGCTCCCCGGCACAATACGCTGACTTTTCGTCGAGCGTGGCTCCTCGTACGGTGCGTGGCCTTCGCTAGCGGATGTTGACGATGCGCCTTGGTGCGGCGGCGCTTGAGGCGGCGAGCTGCTCTGCCCGACCGAGCGCGCGTGCGAGCGCCAGGGACTCCTGGCGGGCCCTCTGCAGCTCGGCCTCCAGGCGGTCTGCGTAGCGCTGGAGGGCGCGCTCGACGCGCTCAGCCGCGTCAAGGCTGGCCTGGACCCGCACTAGTTCGGCGGCCTGATCCCGAAGGGTCTCCCGGCTGACGAGCGCACCGGCGGAGTCCGATCCGACGGGGGAGATCGGCTCCGGCCTGCGGGGGTAACGCTCGAGGAGCTCCCGGGAACAGAGGGCGACCGCGAGGTCATCGCCGCAGATGATCCGGCGTGAAGTCAGCTTGCCCGTCTTCACGGCCAGCACGAGGTCGCGCTGGGTGACGTCGAAGTGCGCCAGTGCGCTCTGAAGGGGGAGCCAGTAGACCATCGCGCCCTGCGCTGGGGCGTCCTGCGCGGGCAGCGCCGCCTGGGGAGTGACAGCATTCGACATAGGGGGGGGATCGGCGGCAAATGGCATGTTGCGGCCCACCAAAGGCCAAAAACGTCGTCATCGGCATCCGGCCGGTCGCTGGTCGCCGGGGCCGTCCACTAGATCACCGCCGATGCCACTATGTGACCGATTCTTGCTCTGGCTCTGGACGCCTGACGGGGTCCGTTCGGATCCGCCGTGGCGCGCCGCTCGGCCAGGCGGCGACCCCAGGATGGGAGAATTCGCCGCCGGGTTGAACCGGTTCCGGTCATTCACGCCACCCCTAGGGCACGGCCTCCGACCTATTCACCCTGGGAGCCAACCATGATGAAGCGAATCCACCCGACGGCATTGATCGCGAGCATTGCTCTTACGTTTTCCGCGGCGGCCTCAGGCCAAACCGTCTACGTCGTAGACGATGACGGAGGCGCCGGCGTGGACTTCACGTCGATTCAGGCGGCGGTGGATGCATCGGTCGCAGGCGATCGAATCGATGTGCGCAACGGTTCCTACGGGCCCGTGACGGTTGACGTCGGCGTGACGATCATGGCTGAGGGTGATCGGGCTCTGATCCTAGGCCTCACCATCGCCAATGTGCCGCCCGGGGAGGTCCTCGCGTTAACGGACTTCGACTACATTCGGGATCTTCGCCTGCGCGACAACCAGGGCGCCGTGATCTTGGACTCGGTGCCGGTCGTGTACGGGAATCTCTGGATCGAGCGCAGCACCGATGTTCGGATCGCGAAGATTCAGCGGGCTTCTCTCCTGCTGGCTATCGACTCCTTCGTTCAAACCACCGACTGTTACTTTCAAAGCGGTGTGTACGCCGGGCGCTCGTCGTTCACCGCCTCGGATTGCACGCTCAAAGGTCAGTGGGGGGGCATCGGTCAAGTGACTGGGATTGGAATGTGCGACACGCCTCCCGGTGGACCCGGCGTCGTCGTCGCGGATCACTCGCACGTTCGCCTTCTGCGCACGCGAGTCAGTGGGGGCCTGGGGGCAAGCCCATGCTTCGGAGGCCCCTCAGGCCCCACGGGCATCGCGATCGAGGTGGACCCCACGTCCCGGGTCGATCGGTGCAAAGTGCTGCACTTTCATGATCCCGTCCAGTACCCCGGCTCTGATGCGATCATTGTGAACCCCGGAGGGTCATACAACGTGATCGATGATCTTCCCTCGATGGAGCTCTTGGGCGCAGCAGCGATCGGGCAAGTGGCGGAGTTCCGTTGCCTTGCGGAGGCCGGCTCCAGCGCCAGGGTCTTCCTTGGCAGAAGGGTCGCTATGACCTCCGTTCTGCCCTCGCTTCCACTGCTCCACACGGCAGAGCGAGGCGCCTCCATTGGTGCGATGCCCCCCTCCGAATCTCGTTTGCTCCCCTTCACCATCCCTGCGCTCACGCGGGGCACGATGATCCACGCCCAAATGTCGCGCACGCTCAGCGGCGGTCAGACCGAGTTGTCTAATTCCGTGACGCTCATCGTTCGATAGAGCGGCGTACGCCCCCCAACCCACGCGCGGTAGGCGGGGGAGTCGTTCAGAGAGATGGGTGCAGCACGACGGTGTGCTGCGGCTCGGTGACAAGGCGTCCGTTGCCCGTGAGCACGACGGCCTGGAAGAAGAAGTGCACGAAGTCATCCTGTGTCGGCGGATCGAACATGTCGATCTGAACGGCGAGAGGGGCTCCGGCGGGGATGGGGCCGTGGACGGAAATACGGAGCGGATTGCCGACGGTTAGGTTGCCGGACACGAGGCCGAGGGGGCGCCAACCCGGGTTCTGGGCAGACGCGAAGATCACCGTGGAACCCACCGGGCCCTCGACGAGGAACGTCGCCGGGGCCTGCCCACGCAGGATCGGAGGGACATCGAAGGAGACGGGCGGGCGCGTCAGCGCGGCCCCGCCGAGGCCGCGCACGTCGACGCCATTGCACCCAGAGATATCGAACTGGGTTGGGGCCTGCGCGCCCATGCCGCCGACCGTGACAAGGCCCTCGTAGGTGACCTCCGCGTCCGCGCCAAGGAGCCGCAGGCCGTCGCCGCCGGCCCCTCCGATCACCGCGCCGTGGCCGAAGCCCCAGTTCGCCTCTCCCCCGTGGCCGCCCATGAGGGTGCAGTCGAAGAGCAGCACACGCGAGTCGGCCACGAGGAGCCCGTGCTCGCCGGGTTCACCGTCGAAACCATCGAGACCATCTTCGCCGGTGAGGGTGCAGTCCGTCAGGACCACGCGGGCGCAGTTGCGGGCGGTGTGTGAGCTCACGCCGATGCCACATTCACCCATCTGTGGGAAGCCGAGGTTGCCGGGGTGGTTGACGCCGGCGGTATGGCGCGGGCCAACGCAGTCACGGACCTGGATCTGGCCGTCGCAGTCCTCGAAGGTGAAGCCGGACCTCAGTTCTAGCCCTGAGAGGACTACGAAGCGGCCGGCCGAAAGACCGGCGACACGCACCATGCCGTCGACGACAACGGTGCCTGGTGCGTCCGCGACGACCGTGAGCCCGCGTCCCTGGAGGTCGACATCACCCAGGTACGTTCCCGGGCGCACCAGGATCACATCACCCGACGCGGAAGCCGCCACCGCCTGGGTCAAATCGGTGAACTCCCCGGCGCCTGTGCCGTCGACGACGAGCACGTCGGCGAAGGCCGGCGTGGCCAGGGCGGCGAGGCATACGAGTGCCTGAAGGGAATGGTGGAAGTGGGGGCGGCAAGTGGTGTTTGAATTCATGACAGCGAGGAGGGGCAGGGCGAGCGGACGCCTTCATGGAACCAGTCGGCGCCTGTCATGGGAGGTTCTGGACTTGCAAATTCGATTCACAGAGGCGTCGTTTCCTCCGACATTGGCCCCAGGGGGCACGAATCTGGTCGCTGCCCGGGGATCGGTCTGGGTTACGAGAACAAGAACTCCTAAGGGGCCGAATACACGTTCACTGTCGGCTGCTCTTGTTTCCGGCTCAGCGTGTTACTCCTTCGACGGCTGCGCCAACTACGGCAGCCCCTGCAGTGGAACGCTTGGAACTCCGATGGGCGCGTCTGGCATGTGCGCCGCGGTGACAGGCCTCAGGTCCAACGCCCAGGCTTGGTCCCGCGAACCGGTTGTCGTTGGCTAAAGGCTGTTCGCGTTCCTGCATCGCCACCTGGGCGTGATCAGATGTTGGCACGGCCCCCGAACGCTGCCGAGGACATGATCAGTTTGCTGCCCTTTCATTCTCGGTCCATTGGGGAAGGGGCGGCCTCCCAGGAGGCGTTCGCCCACAAACCGGCTCGCAGGCAGATTGCCTATCCCCAGGTCGCCAGATAGCCTCAGGCTATGATCCATAACCACCGCGGCACGAACTGGGCCGGAGTCAGTTTTTGCGCCATCGCCTGCATGCTCATCGGCCCAAGCCTGGCTCAAGTAGAAGACTGGACCGTTCAAACTGGAACGCCGGAGAGTGACGATCTCGTGCGAAGCGCGCCTGATGGAGTGGGCGGCGCATTCATCGCGGGAAACACAGAGGGCAGCCTCGGTGGTCCAAGCCTTGGCAATATCGATGTCTGGATTGCTCGCTACGACGATGCTGGGAATCAGTTGTGGCGGAGGCAGATCGGTACGATATGGAACGACTCTATCGGGCTACACGGCGTGGCATCCGACGGGCAAGGAGGCCTCCTGCTGGCGGGAACGACCCGCGGAGTCTTTGCCAGTCCGAACAGTGGAGGATCCGGCCCGGGGGATATTTGGATCGCCCGCTACGATGCAATGGGCTCCCAGACCTGGCTGAAGCAAATGGGAACCACCCAGGCGGACTACGCAACTTCCATCACCGCTGACGGAACCGGAGGCGCCTTCGTGCTTGGTGCAACCAAAGGTGACCTCAGTGGACCCAACGCAGGGTTTCCGTTCGAAGACATCTGGTTGGGCCATTACGACGCGTCGGGCAACGAGACTTGGATTCGACAGTTTGGTTCCAGCTCTATCGACGTTGCGCGAGAGATTACGTTCGACCCCTCTTTTGGCATCGGGATCTGCGGCCACACATGGGGGGACCTGGCCGGACCGAACAGTGGACTGCTTGACAGCTGGTTCGCGAGGTACGACGTCCTTGGCAATCAGATTTGGGTTCAGCAAACCGGCACCCCCGACAATGAGGAGGCGTTTGCTATCCAAAGCAACACGGCTGGCGAGGTCCTGATCGGGGGAACCGCATACAACGATTTAGGTGGGGACCCTTTGGCCAACCAGGCCTGGCTTGGAAAATACGATCAAGCGGGGAACGAACTCTGGCTAATGGAGTTTGGCTCTGCCGGACAGGAGGACCTTTGGGATTTGGATGTCGACCCCTCTGGCGATGTCCTTGCATGTGGACGCACATCTGGAGACTTTGGAGCCGCCAACTTCGGCCTTGCAGACGCTTGGATCGCCAAGTTCGATGGTGCGGGCAATCCGATCTGGCTGGATCAGTTGGGCACTCCTCTGACCGAGCTCGCTCAGTCCATTTCGTACGTTTCAAGCGGTGCCTTCGTGGTGGGCGGAGTCACGTTGGGGGACCTGGGGGCTCCCAACGCCGGAAGCTTGGACGCTTGGCTTGGCCGTTTTGACGACCGGCTAGCCACCACCAGGTTCTGCTCCCCGGCCAACCAGAACTCCACGGGTCTGTGGGGAGTCTTGCAGGCGACCGGCAGCAACTTCACCCAAACCAACTCCTTCACCGTGACCGCATCGCAGCTGCCGCCGAATACGTTCGGGTTCTATATCGCTTCACGGGATATGGGATTCACCCCAAACCCAGGCGGAAGCCAAGGAGACCTCTGTCTCGGCGGAGAGATCGGCCGGCTCAACGCCGCAGGTCAGATCCCTGTCTCTTATACACATCTGACGCTGCCGACGATATGCAGTGTGTAGA
>OJFX01000917.1_pt1 | contig 10723 bp, 7 predicted proteins | sample 1594171 | NCBI WGS metagenome assembly OJFX01 (sample SAMN05416840, study PRJEB24817) | seawater metagenome | isolation source: Sea water | place: Canada:Atlantic | collected 2013-07
CGAGATCATGCCTAGTCTCGTGGGCTCGGAGATGTGTATAAGAGACAGGCTGTTGCCCGCCCCCTTGAACCGGGAGCTCGGAAGAGATGCGCTACACGGGGTACCCGGGGCCAGTTCGCTCGACCGAAGCGGGACCTCCACGGTGCACTCGCGATCACTGACGCGGAGAACGGTGCCCTCAACTGGACTGCGGCCGAGCGGCAGGAACACGACCCGGTCCCCAGGTTCCAGCCCCGAGGAAGCGCCTCGATCGACACGGGCGACGGAGTCATCCTCCAAGGAGACGATGGACAGCACACGCATCTTGATGACTCGATCAGGCGCACCTTGCTCGTCCTGGCGCGGTGCGGCAGCTGATGACCACGTCGAAAGCACCAACAGGCAGACGATTCTCAGCCAGTTAGTCACCGGTATCCTCCCCCGCGGGCGGCTGGATCGTGGCAATCCACACACTCTCGCCCGAGCGGCCGGTACCGAACCGCCGTCTCTCCGGTCACCGTGGTTGCCTCCTTGTGGCAGGAGGCGCACTCGAGACGGGCGTGCTTGGCATCCAGGGGGAAGCGAGTCGCGGAATGGTCGAAGTGGATCCCGGCGAAACTCGTCAGCGAGTCATGGCAATGTGAGCAGTCGTTCTTGGACGGGCCATCCTCGAACTGTCCAAGGTGCGGATCCGCGTGACACTCCACACACGTCGTCCCTGCGGCATGCGCGGCCGTTCTCCCGAGCGCGTCAGGCGCCTGGGGCTCGTGGCAGCCAGAGCACTTGACGTCCCCATGTGCTCCTTCGAGGTGGAAGCCTGTCGCCGCTCCATGGTCAAAGCCCTCCACCAGGTGGAACGAGGCTGCCACATGGCAAGAGTCACACGAGATGGGCCCGGTGCCTGCCGCGGCTGATCTGGAGGAGTCGAAGTATCCCCCATGGGGGTCGACGTGGCACGTCGAGCAACGTTCCCGCTGCCCGGGGAATGCGGTGGCCACACTCCCGAGGCGCCGCGAGTGCCCATCGGGGGCAACGTGGCACATCGTGCACTGAGTCTGCGCATGGGCTCCCGATAGCGCGAACCCAGTTGAGGTTCCGTGATCGAAGCCCGGAACCGTATGGAACGAATCGGTGTTGTGGCAGGTAGCGCAAGTCAAGCTCTCCGCACCGGGACCGGCCGAGTCCACATCGCCGAAGAAGCCGCCGTGAGGGTCGTCGTGGCACGTCGAGCACTCGCCGGGCGGCCCCGGGAAGGCCGCCGCCCGGCTGCCCAAGCGCCACGGGTGCCCGGGAGGCTTGACATGGCATTGGGTGCATTCGGCCCTGGCGTGCGCGCCAGAAAGCTCGAATCCCGTGAACATGTCGTGGTTGAAGCCGCGAACCGAGAGGAAGGACTCGGTGGTGTGACAGGAGTCACAAGCGACCCCCTTGGAGGATTCGCCCCCGGCATCATGCCCCTCGAAGAAGCCGCCATGCGGGTCGTCGTGGCAAGTCGAACACTGATCACGCGGTCCAGGGAAGGCCACCGCCACGCTCCCAAGCCGGCGTGGGGCCCCCTCGGGGGCCCCATGACACCGGGTGCATTCGACCCTCGCGTGGGCACCGGAGAGCTTGAAGCCCGTGGACAGTTCGTGATCGAACCGGTTCGGCAGGATCGTCTGGAACGATGAGGTGGTGTGGCAAGAGGCGCAGTGCCCCATGTCCAGCCCCAGCACGTTCACCCCGGGACTCCCGGCCTTGATGGCCGGGCTGTGCGCCACATGTACGTTGACGTGGCACCTTGAACAGTCTTGCATGTCACGGCCGGGATAGCGGTCCTCGAATGCGAGGCTCGGGTCGTGGCATTCCGCACACGCAACTTCCCTGTGAGCCCCGTCGAGCGCCGCGCCGGAGGCCCCGTGGAGCGAGGCGCTGGCTTCCATGTTCACGACCGCGAAGCCACCACTCATGGTCCCATGACAGATCACACAGTCCCTGTCGATGGCAGCGAGGAAACCGTCGCTATGGGAGGAGTCGTGACAGTCCACACAGCCCCGTGCCCGCGTGGGAGGTGCGGCAATGAGAGCCTCGACCGACCAGGGCGAGGAGGGAACGTGGCAGGCAACGCAACCGCGGGAGCCATCCTCGACTTCGAGGGCATGGGGCCCTTCAAGGGGGAAGGTGGATGAGTGCTCGTAGAGCGGCGGATCGGAGAATGGTCCGCTCTGGGAGTGACATGCCCCACAGTCCTGTTGCATGCGGCCACCGTGGGGATCTTCGTGGCAGGAAACACAAGACGCCTCGAGTCCAATGAACCGCTTCTCGCCCGCCATCAAGTCCGTGACGTAGGCCTTCGGGTGGCAACTATCACAGGCTAGTTCGAGGTGCATGCCAAGGGGGCGGAAGTCGAGCCCTTCGTGGGTGTAGCCCTCGGTGCCCGCGAATCCCGCCCGCAGGAACGGCGTGTCCCCGACGAGTGGGCTGACTTTGCCGTGATGTTCCCCGTGGCAGCTCGCACACCCGCGGGAAACCGTGTCAGAGAGAGCCCCGTGCATGCCGGTGTGCCCGTCGATTTGCTCGGCGATCGCAGAGTGACACTCGAGGCATGCCTGGGACATGGACTCCGGACCGCGCCCCTCGCCGTGGCAGGCAACGCACCCTTTCAACCCGGCGAGATCGGGATGGTCCGCGTGAGCAGGATGCAGCGGTCCCGGCCCCGGGGCGGCCGCGTCACGGAGCACGAGCACTCCCACAAGACTGAGGCTCGCGACCCCAAACAAGATCCGTGCAGCGTGGGCGCCCTTCATTCGATCCCTCCAAACGACCCGAAGCGCAGTGCTGTCACCACGTGGATACCAAGGACGAGGACAAAGAGGAGCGCCACCCAGCGATGCAGGTACCTCCAGCCCGAGAGCATTCCGCGCAGCTCCTCGTAGCGCGCCGCGGCAAGTGCCGTCCGGTGAGCGCGATGCGCAAGATGAAGGACGTTGTCCACACGATGGGCCGGGACTCCGGCAGCGAGCCCTTCCGCACGCATGTTCTTGACCGCCTCGCGCAACCGTCGCTGAGAGGTCAGCGCCGCCAGAAGTCGCCGTTGAAGCGACCGTGACCAGTGCCCCTCGGCGATGAGCCGCGCGACCTCCCCCCGCACGCGATGGCGAAACTCCGGGTGATCCCCATCCCATTCTCCGTCAAGGCCGGCGAGCCGGGCCTGCACCTCCTCCAGAGCCAGCTCCCGGCCGTTGGCGGCCCGGGGGATGAATGCATACAGATACCTTCCAATGGCCCCCGTCGTGATCAGCACGCCCATGGCCATGATGGCGTGGCCACCGGCGGTGTCACGGACCTGGAAACCTCCGTGGACCATCGCAAACAGGAACCCGGCGATGCCCGTCGCCACGTGGAGAGTCATCCAGTGCCGGAGTGAGCCGACCGATAGCGGGATGCGTCTCGAACGCCTGAGAAGGTACGCAAGGTTCGCCAGTACAGCGACCGTCGCTGCGATGCCTGCGGCCAGCCCCAGGCGGTGCGAAGGCCGCAGCATCCCGTGGTCCGGGTGCTCGCTCCTCAGGTGGCTGGGGGCGTTGTAGTAGTTGCCATGCCAGAGGCTCCAGACAAGGATGAGCGCCGCCAGGGCGAGGGCCCAAACGAGGGCCTTGACGATTCCTGACCCGCTCTCGGTGGGTGCGGCGACGGCCTTGCGGTCAGCCGGGTCGAAGGAGATTCCACATTTCTCCAGTAGTGAGAACGGAGGGATCCCGCCCGCGAGGATGATGACGTGGTCGTTCGCGATACGAACGGGCCCGTCTTTCGTCGCCAGGACCGCGGTGTCCAGCTCGATCGATTCGACTTCCGATTCGAATCGGACGTCGATCGCGCCGTTCGCAATCGCCTCGATCACACGCGCCTCATTGCGTGCCTTGATTCGAAAGAACGCGTGCTTGCGGTAGGACAACGTCACTCGAGCGCCTGGCTGCGACGCCAGGCCAAGGGCCGCCTCGATCGCGCTATCCCCGCCACCGACGACCAGAACGCTCTGGCCCTGGAAGGCCTGTGCATCGATGAGGTTGTAGGTCACCTTGGAGAGGCTCTCACCGGGAACACCGAGACGTCGCGGAGTGCCGCGGCGTCCAAGGGCAAGGCAGACGTTCCTCGCGAGGTGCTGACCGGCGGTCGTTTGCACGACAAACGTCCCGTCGCCTTGCTGCGCGATGGACTCGAGGCGTTCGCCCGTCGCGATGGGAAGCGAATGCTCCCGGGCAACGTGTCCCCAGATCTCGATCAGCTCCTCCTTCAGGTAAGTAGTGCGGCTCAGCTTGCCGTGGAGCGGGAGCTCGATCGGCTGGCTCATCACGAGCTTCTGCCGCGGGTAGTGCGCCACCGTCCCCCCCAGCGTGTCCTGTTCGATCGCCAGGCAGTCGAGACCGTGCTCCAGGGCGGAGAGAGAGCAAGCGAGACCGGCGGGCCCCGTCCCGACCACGAGCAGATCAAGAATGGAGCCGCCCTCTGCCGCCGAGTCTGCTCTTCGACGAGCCACCTCGCGGGCAACGGCTGTGCCCTGCGCAATTGCAGTGCGGACGAGTGCGAACCCGGTGACCTCTCCCGCCAGGAAGAGGCCCTCCATGTTGATCGCCTCGAAGTTGTCAGCGATCGCCGGAAGGTCGGTTCGTTCGCTGACGTCCCCCAGCGTGATCGCGATCGCGTCCACGGGGCAATCCTCGGCACAGCGGCCATGGCCGACGCAGCGCGCCCCGTGGACGACCCGCGCCTGGCCGTGAATGACGTCGAGGACACCCTCTTCCGGGCAAGCGCTCACGCAGAGCCCACAACCCATGCACCGGGTCAGATCCACATGCGGGTGCTGCAATCGGGCGTCGTGGCTGCCCCGGGAGCGGGCCTCTTCACGGTCCCGCACGCTCAGTGCCATCCGCGCTAGCTCCGCCCGACGCACGAGTGCGGCAGACACAACGAGCGCCAGAGCGCACACCAGAATGAGAGGGCCGATCCAGCTCATGAAATCAGCTCCCGCCGGCTACCTCGAGTGCTGGGGCAACTCACGATTATTGGTAGAGATGCATGGAATCTGGAGACTCTGCGATGGGGGACAAATGGCGCCACCGCAAGGGCCAAAGCCTCACCCATTCCATGGCCGGGGCATCCTGGCCGTGACCATGGACTGCCGCCCCGGGCATCGGTTTGACGCCACCCAAAGGAGGCCATTGGCCGGCATCCGCATTCCCGGGCCTTGCGACGACATCCCTTGGTTCTGTGCATTGTCGATCTGGAGTCCACGATCCAAAAGTGGCGCACTGATGACGATGGAATCTCGCTCCCTTCATTTTGGGTGTTCCATGGGTGCTCCATGTGGCCCGGGTGGCGCAGGAGCAAGCCCCGTTCCAACGCGCCTTGCCAGGCTCATGGCACGCGGCGTAGCCGCCCGTTCCAGAATCTGGACGGCGAATCCAGAATCCAGCTCGGCCTCCCTGTGACGTGCGCTCCCTGTCAGAGCGCGCTCTCGACCTTACTCTTCCGTGGCCAGGCCGAACCACCCTTGCGCGTGTTACCAACAACTCTTCCGTTCCCATGGGGTGCCCTTTGGGACGCAAGCGATGGCCCTACTTGACGTCGAGTTTCAATCTCACCGCATCTCCACTGGATCCCGGCCCCGCGCCGGTCGGGGAACCACTGACACGGTGTTCTTCTAGAGTCTCGCACCAGCGCCCTCGGCACCAGAATGGCGGCAGTTCAGCACCACCTCGAGAGGATGTCCGCCATGAACCCGGTGACCCGTTTGTTCGCGCTCGTTCTGCTTGGGTCGAGTGCTGCTGCCCAGAACTCTTCGGGTGAATTGCTCACCAATCCCGGGGCCGAGTCGGGAACCATGGGCTGGACCGACGCCCTTGGTCACGGCTTCGAGCCCGTTCACTTATCGACGCTGCCTTACGTCGGTGTAGTGGAGGGTAGCTGCGCCTTCTGGGCGGGGATGAACGGACCGGTTGGTGCCTACGTTCAGCATCGAGAGACCCAGGCCATGCCTGTTGTCGCGCGCAACTTTCGCTGCCCGATGCTGGCCCACCGGACAACGTTGGCATGACGGACGCCGTCGAGTTCGTCGTCGATTACTGATCGAGTCCGGAAAGGGCACCGCAGGGACTTGATTCAGGTGGTGGGACAGTTGGGGGCCTGCGATCCCCGAACTTCCCGGGGAATTCGGTGAGCAGCCACGGCGCTGTTCGCCGTCAGGGAGTTCGCGGCGGCTCCCTCCTCCACTTCGCTTAGGCGAAGGGTCCCCCGCCCAACGTCGACAAGCTCAAGTCGGCACGCCATGGGGGGTGTCGGCTGCTCCTCGTTGAGCCCCAACACCACCCTTGCCGATCTCGCATCCCTGAGTCAGCATCGGACCACCCGCCGCACCTGAACGGCACAGCCCAGAGTCTAGATCGCCACATCCCTCATCCTACTGCGCTGCCCTGCACACGCCCTACATCCACCCAGCCACAAAACTCGCAGCTTGGAACTCTTATCCCCCGCGCAGGCTGACTCTCATCGGCATCGGTGGAGAGAGCGTTACGGTCATCGATGCAGCGAGATCTGGAACGGTCGTTCAGGTAATCAATGGCGCGATCGTCCAGATCGAGGGCGTGACGATTACAGGGGCCAGCAAATCAGGGGCTGTCACGGGTGGAGGGGACGACGTGGTGAGAATTGTCAATTGCACTGTGAGCGGCAACAGTCCCAGCGGTGTAGACATCGTAGCGACGGACATTTCAATCCGAAACACGACCATCGTCGACAACCCGCGCGACGGCATAGAGACCTCCGGCCAAGGGCCGCGAATCTCCAATTCTGTCATCGGCCGCAACGGGAGCGCGTCCAGCTCTTTTGAAGACGTCACCGGACCCGTCATCTCTGATGGGAAACAACTTCATCGGTGCCTTCAATGCCTCATCAGCCTCCGGTTTCGTCGATGGTGTCAACGGCGATCGAGTGGGTACCCCCACAGCGCCCATCGACCCACTCGCTGGGCCTCTTCGGAACAACGGCGGTCCGAATAGCACCCACGGTCCCCCCGCGGGAAGTCCCCTCGTGGATGCGGCTAACCAGGTGTTGTTTCCGTTGACGGACCAGCGGGGTGCGCCCCGCGTCGGAGGCGGGGTGGACATTGGCGCGGTGGATGGCGGAGTTCCCAATATCACGATGTGCACAGGGGTGCCCAACTCCAGCGGCAGAATCGGTTCCATCGCCACGGCTGGTAGCCTCGACGTCGCGAACGATTCCCTTAGCCTCTTCATGTACGACATCCCGACACAGGTGTTCGGGATCTTCATCGCCTCCCCTCAGTCCGCCGCACCCGTGTCTCCACCCGGAAGCATCGGTCAGCTCTGCCTCGGCGGCTCCATCGGGCGCTTCGTAGGCCCAGGTCAAGTCCAGAGCAGCGGCGCCGAGGGAGTGATCGCCCTTTCGATATCGCTCAGCTCCATACCCCAAGGCAACGGTTCAGTGGTAGCAATGCCCGGCGCCACCTGGTTCTTCCAAGGTTGGCCCCGCGATGTCGCAGGTGGGACCAACACCTCTAATGACTCGCAGGGAATCGGCGTCACATTGCAGTAGATCTGCGGAGCCGGGAGAACGCTTGGCCCCGAGAGGGCGCCAGCTCCGCTGGCGCCCGTGGCTCAGTCGTCGTGCCATGGTTCCTCTGGAGTTGAGGGCGCGCTCCTGCTGGTGAGTTGAATCGTGCGCGATAGTTGCTGCGATTCCGTACCGCCGTACCGTACCGGCCAAGCAAGCGAGGTCGGGGAGCCAGAGGCGAGAGGCGAGTGTCATGGGCCGTCACGTGCCCGAAGGATCCGGTCCCGCCGGCCTGGCGATTGAACGCTCGATCACCCTTGCGTGCTCTCGACCGTTGTTCGTCGCCAGGCCTTGGGGCAACTGGTAAGGCGCTCAGTTGCTGAACGTGATCCGTACACCGTTGGTGAGGTTCGAGGTCGCGAGTCCGTTGATCACGTCACGGTGCCAGCATTGGAAGTGCCACGTTTGGTTCACCAGAGCGGAGGCCGTTCCATTGCCCTGCGGAAGAGCGAAGGCGTCGATGTTGAAAGAGATTCGGCCTAGATTCCCGCTCGGCCTGATCTGATCCACGTAGCGACCGATCTGACCACCCAAGAGCAGTCGTCCGGGGCTACCCCCAGGGTGGTTGACGACGCCTGGCTCGCGGGAGGTCAGGAGGAATCCGAAGACATTCGGCGGCAGGTCCGTCGCTTGGGCAATCTGGGGAACCGCCCTGTCCTGGGTGCCGATGATTCGCATCCAGCCCGTCGCTTCGTCCTGGGGCGACGTCAAGAGCGCGTTGCCGTACTGCACTCCGACGGCTTGTACGGGCGATCCGCCTGGGAGCGGGTAGCGGAACCCCGCGCCCTCAAGCGCTCCGTACTCGCCCGTGATCATCGGATCCAGCAGGCTCCAGATCGCTGCCCCGTCCGTCGAAGTCGAGTCCGCCTCTCCGCACCAACGCGTCGTCATGCTCACGGCATACTCGGACGCTTGCGCCGCAGCGAGCTCCAGATGCCGCTCCGCCAAGGCGACGGAGGTGCGGAGGGTCCCATCGGTTGTGTTCCCCGACGCCATGAAGATATTCCACACGCCACCGTTGATCATTGTCGGTTCTTCCTCGAGGTAGGAGACGTAGAACGCCTGGCCGTCGGTCACGACCTGTGGCCGGGTTTGGAGTAGGCTCGGTTCAAAGTCCTCCATCGTCGTGAGCGATATCCGCTGACCATTCCAGTCATCGGCACTGACGAGGCGAGCTTCGATGTCGGTTCGATAGCCACCAGGACGAAGGTTGTCGACTTTGAAGGCTTCAGCGACCACGATCGCGCCACGGGCGCCGGTGTAGGTGTCCTCGTCATTGAAGAGCGAGCTGACGGAGGGGTGCGCGTAGTCCCCAGAAGAGTCCACCAGGAACGGGTCCGACGAATTCCCCTCCAGTCCGGTGAAGTTGAGCCTTTTGCACCACAGGTCGCCACGGTCCTGGTTGTTGCCTTCGCGAATCCAGACCAGGTGCCAGTTGTCCCCGAGCAAGTCGGTGTCGCCTAGGCCTTGGGACACTGCGACCTGGATGTCGTTCTCGTCGGAACCGTCGACTACAGCGATGGGGCTGGCGAAGGACCCATCGGAGCGGACGACTCGATGCTCGATGTTCGAGTCGCCGGGTGCCATCTCCCTCGACCAGACCACAGCGAAACTCGCCTGGGCGGCAGTCGTAGCGTTGGAGCCACCGACGTCCACGCTGCTCCGGTCGCCCCCGCCGATAGAACTCATCGTGAACGAGGCGCCGAAGGGCGTGAATGGGCCGACGTTGACCAGCCGTCCCATCACACGACTGAATCCGGTGCCAAGGCCGACGCTTGCCGCAACGAGGATCCGATCGTCCCGATTTCCGTAGCCGACGGCAGGCGCCGTCCAGTCAGCGCTCGTTAAGTCGATGGCGATCGCATTTCCCTGGTTGGAGAGATTGCCGTCGTAGTAGGTCGCGTAGACGTCGCGATTCGACTGGGAAGTGAGTTCCTCCCAGACGACCACGTAGCGCTGCGACTCACCCGCGAAGACGATGTCGGGCCGTCCGTCGTCTTCGGGACCGAAGTCCATGGAGAACGTGGTCCAGACGGGGTCGATGGTCAGCGGCAAGGTGGCGGCTTCGACGAAGCCTGCTGGAACGGCGAGCTCGATGCCGTTTCCTGTCCAGCGCCGCTCGACCGACGTGCGACGACCCGCACTATCGATGGCGGTCGCAGTGCCAACGTCCACGCGCCCCAGATCAGGGTGAACGAAAGAAAGCGAGTCCCCTTTCACCTGGACCTGGAGTTCCGTCTCGACGGAGAGGTTCAATTTCAATTCCCCGCGGGCGGGGAGTGTGTCGAAAACGAAGGTCTGCTCGAACCCTTCGGTCCGGAGGTGGTGCACGCCGTTGAATGCGGCGCGGGGCTGGACCACCGTTGCCCCCAGGACGACTGGATCTCCGGTGGGAGCCACATCCAGCGACTCGCCGTCGACCATGGCCGCCGCGACGGAGACGCGCACGGGCCACTCGTTGGGCGAGCGGTGGCCGAAGATCGGTAGCACCTCGATGGCACCGCCGCCGAAGCGAAGTCGCTGATTGCGACCGCGAGCCCAGACGGCGCCGTCCTCGGCATTCGGGTCCACAAGGGGGGCGTTCATCAGGTCGCGGACACTGAAGGACTTGGGCGCGCTGGGGGGAAGGAGGCGAAGTCCAGAGTCCTGGAGCTGGCCGTCTGAGCCCTGAGCCCAAGAGGGGCAGCTGAGTCCGATGACCAGGACCGGGAGGAGGTTACAGATGGTGAGTTTCATGGTTTCATGGGCATGGAGCGCTGCTCCGTGCCGGCATTTAGAGGGGGTTGGGTCAGCCCGGGCACCCTTGTTCCGCGGACTCACCCCCCCGAGTGCAGGCCCCGCCCGAGGGCCGCCAGGAAATTCAAAAAAAGCTCCTGGGTCTCACTGTGGCTCGGTCTGGCCGTACCCTCGTTGCCATGGCGACGGACGTCACCCTTCTCATCGATTCGGCCCGTGCGGGCGACGATGGCGCGGTCTCGGAGCTCATTGCGACCCTCCAGGCTGAGCTGCGCTCGATCGCGGCGGGCCATCTCGCTGGAGAGCGGCGCGGGCACACGCTGCAGCCGACTGCCCTTGTCAACGAGGCCTACGTTCGCCTTGTCCAGGGGGCACGGGCTGAGTGGGAAGGTCGAGGGGC
>OJFX01000918.1_pt1 | contig 10711 bp, 10 predicted proteins | sample 1594171 | NCBI WGS metagenome assembly OJFX01 (sample SAMN05416840, study PRJEB24817) | seawater metagenome | isolation source: Sea water | place: Canada:Atlantic | collected 2013-07
GGCTCGGAGATGTGTATAAGAGACAGGTTCTTTGTATTTTACATAAGCGAGGTCATAATCTGCAGCATCTAACTTTTCTTCAGTTGGAAATCCTAAATAGCGGCTATTTCCTTTGTTCCTATGATCACCGATGGCATTTTGAAAGAAAAACCCAGGGTCTGCCATCATGTTTCCAATAAAGCCTTTTTGCTTATTTAAGAATGATTGGTATGCTTCATCGTCTTTGTTCAGATCTGTAAAATACAGATACACCATCTGCATTAAAGTTTCCAAATCCTTTGGTGCAGCACTGCCACTAAAATACTCTCCGTCTGATCGAATGGATGGATTAGCTCTAGCAATTTTCCCGCTCATAAACTTGCTCAAATCATTTAAGGAGAAACCCCCGATGCCTGCACTTGTCAGACCTCCATTTGCGAAGGTAGTCGCTAAAATTTCTTCATCAGTGTATAAGCTGATTCCCCCCGGACTGTATGCTTGGAATGCGATTTCATCGTTTTTGAAGTCAGTTTTTTTGTAGGTTACTTTTGCGCCATTGCTTAATTCCATGGTAACGCTTCCAACCTCTTTATTTTCTGAAGTGGAAACAATGCTCCCTTTTGTAGGCATATTGGCAATCATGGTTTCAGCAACTGCTTCGTCCTCATAGGCAGTGATCTCAGCAGATTCAACTTCTTCTAATACTGCTCGAACCTGATCTTCAGTTACTGGCTCAACGCCTTCTTTATCTGGACCTGTAAAAATGATGACCCTGTTGTCTTCATGAATGAATCTTTTAATGAGGGCATTGATTTCATCTAAGGTGATCTCCGGCAAGAATTCCTTGTACATCTCAAATTCTGCTTCAATCCCTGGTATTGGTTCATCTTCAAGATAATTACGAATGTATTCTCCTAAAAGACGTCCACTTTCCATTTTGTCTCTGTCATTGTATTGTCTTTCTAATCCTGCAAGTAATGATTTTCTTGCTCGATCGAGCTCACCTTCTTGAAACCCAAATTGTTTTACTCTTTGGTTTTCTTCTAAAAGCACTTTAAAGGCATTCAATTGACCGTCTGGACTGGTAAAGGCAAAGGACTGATAGGCACTTTTAGTTCTTGCAAAGGTTCCTCCATATCCTGTACTTGCAAATACAAAGGGTGGGGTAGGAGAATTTGCCAATTCGCTCAATCGATTGTTAATCATTGTTCCAAAAAGATTTTCTACTATGGATTGGCGGTAATCTCCGTAAGTAACGTCTGGGTTAGAATTTTCATAGTCTTTGTACATGATTTGTACGTTGGCAAAAGGTGCCTCTTTGTCAGTCGCTATGGCGATAAAAGTTTCTTTGTGATTGGGTAAATCATGATTCATGCGTTCTTTCGGCTTTTCAGGCATTTCCAATCGGGAAAAATGTTCTTTTACTTTGGCCTCAATTTCATCTACCGGAAGGTCACCAACGGCAACAACTGCCATTAAATCTGGACGATACCAATCTTTGTAAAAGCTTCTTACAGCTTCGTAGTCAAAATTTTCAAGTACGTCTTTAGTCCCGATAGGTAAGCGATCAGCGTATTTAGAGCCGTACATTAACTTCGGCAAGTATTCCGCCAACATACGCTTGTCTGCACCCAAGCCTAGTCGATATTCTTCCAATACAACACCTCTTTCATCATCGATGGCCTCCTCGGTAAGTGTAGCATTGTGTGCCCAATCTTCAATGACTTGAAATCCCTTCTCTAGGGTTTCTGGATTATCACATGGTATAGGCAATATGTAAACTGTTTCATCAAAAGAAGTATAAGCATTCAAGTCTGCCCCAAATTTTACACCTATGCTTTGTAAGTAATCAACGAGGTCGTTTTTCTCAAAGTTCTTGGTGCCATTAAAATTCATATGTTCCATAAAGTGCGCCAAGCCTCTTTGCTCGTCAGTTTCCAGTACTGATCCTGCATTGACTACTAATCGTAGTTCAATTTTGTCTTCGGGTTTAGGATTGGATCTTACATAATACTTTAATCCATTGTCTAATGTGCCAATTCTTACATCTGAAGAAATAGGTAATTCTTTGTTTAGATCATAGCCTTGGGCGATTCCTAAGGCAGTAATGCCCATGCCTAAAATGAGACTAAAAAATCGTTTCATAAGTCGTTTTTTTAATGAATAATTAACTGATTTATAAGTTGCATGAAATTAATTAAAAAAGAACATACTTAGGTGCTTTTTTAAAGACGAGGACACTTATTGATTGCTGAACGGTATAAATTCGATTTTTCGGTTTTAAGTTTAGCAACTACTTTTAGACAAAATTTTAAATCTATGATTGAAAAGGTAAAAAATTACTACAAGAATCATCCCTTGAACACCATTCTGGGCGTTGGTTTGTTATTGCGACTATTGTCTGCTATTTTTTCAAAGGGATATGGTATGACGGATGATCACTTTAAGATTATCGAAGAGGCACAGAGTTTACTTATTGGGCAATTGACAGATGAATGGGTGCCCATTGAAGGTACTGGAGGGGGCAAAAGGAGTATGTTGTATCCCTATCTGCACTATCTGTTTTTTAAATTATTGGAGTCTATCCAAATTACTGATCCTCAAGTAAAAATGTATTTTGTTCGATTTATCCACGCATTTTATTCGATGCTCACAATTGTTTTCAGCTATAAAATCATGGAACTTTTATCCGACAAAAAATGGGCTGCTCGAATAGGCTGGATCGCTGCGATGTTTTGGTTTTTGCCTATGATGAGTGTGCGAAATTTGGTAGAAGTGGTCAGTATGCCGCTCTTGTTATGGGGTACCTATATTTTACTTAGGTACGAAAGAAATTTAGCTAGTTTAAAGCATGTTTTTATCGCAGGTGTGGTGTTCAGCTTTGCCTTTACAATTCGCTTTCAAGCAGTTTCATTTATTGGAGGCATTGTATTTTTTCTCATGTATAAAAAATACTGGAAGGCTTTAATTTTATTGGGACTGGGTGGTCTATTGCCATTCGTTTTCAATCACATCTTTATAGAGAGTATTTTATTCGATTTTCCCTTATTTGGTAAACTCATCAACTACATTGAATTTAATTTGGAGAATTCAACTACCTATGTTATTGGACCTTGGTATAATTATGCTTTGCTTTTTTTGGGGATATTCATTCCACCTCTAAGCATTATCATGCTCATAGGTTTGTTCAAGGCCTCCAGAAAGTACCTGATCTTATCGTTGCCATTTTTTTGTTTTTTTCTATTTCATTCTTTTTTTCCGGGAAAACAAGAACGTTTCGTGCTTCCTATACTTATGTTTTTTCCCATTCTTGGTTTTTTGGGATACCGCATGTTGATCGATGGCAATGCATGGTGGAGCAAGCACCAGAAGTTCTTTCAAACATCTTGGAAAATATTTTGGGTAATCAACATCATTGTATTGATTCCAATAACTCTGACATATTCAAAGCGTTCAAAAGTAGAGGCAATGTATCATTTGTCTCCTTTAGAAATGAATGAAAAGGATTACATTCTTTATTGTGCTGATCGTTTCAGTGCCATTGGAAATATGCCCTACTATTATATGAAAGCAGAGCGATACCCAGCATACATGCGCATTTACGAAGATGTGCACATGGCTACTGTATTGGATGAATTAAAAACAAAGGAAACTGCCGAATATCCTGATTTTATTTTTCTTTTTCATCATGATAAAATGGATGAGCGTTTAGAAGAATTCAAGACTGTGATGCCCAATTTGAGCTTCGAAAAAACAATGCAAGCTAGTTTTATTGACCGATTTATGCATTGGTTAAATCCGAAGAATAGAAATTACAGCATTGACATTTATAGGAATAAAAAATAAAGATTACGATTTGTCAAGATATGCAATGAATTTCTTTTAAATCTCAAACATCCATTGCTCAATGCTTGCCGGATCGTTCATCAATTTTGCCATGGTTCTTATTGTATCCTGATGGGTTATTTCTCCTTTTTGAATGATATTCATGACGTTCTTCCTGCTTAATTCGGCCATGCCCTCAAAGGTACCTGAGCGAAGAATTTTACCAGAGACAGCAAGCTATTGTTGGCAAGTCTTTGCTTTCACTGGCTCTGTTTAATTGATTGATTTTGGGTAATGGAATTAGTTCCTTCCTCAATGTGTGAGGAGTGTTCTTGATTGGTTTCATTGAATGCGCTCCAGTTGAATTTAGTGAGTTGCTTGTTTAGCAAAATCACCCCGACAATCACTGCGGTCAATGCAATTCCTATGGAGATGAAGTAATTGGTCCGACCGCCGTATATTTCAACCAGCGTCTGGTCAATCATGAGGTCACTGTCAACAAAGAAACTGCTTAAAAAAGCCAAAGAATTGTTTGCGAAGTGTATAAATATGGGCAACCATAAATTTCTACTTCTGTAATAGACCCATCCGGCTAAACAACCAATGGCCATTGCACTGATGAATTGCCACGGGTTTAGATGTACGATTCCGAACAGGAATGAAGAGATTAAAATGGCTTTTCTTGGAGAATAATTACGCAATAAACCTTCTAGAACTATGCCCCTAAAGATGAATTCTTCTAAAACAGGGGCGGCGATGGCTATGGTTATATAACTGAGGACTCCATTCATTTCATTCAATTCACGAAAGACTTCTTTTAATGCATCTGGCATAGGGATAAGGTCAGCGAGTGGCATGGTAATTCCGAATTGTAAACCCAAGAGTGCAATGATTAGTGCAGGAACGACGGCAATCGGAAAGGGTTTCAGTGGATAGCTTTTTACCCCGCTCATTTTTCTTCTTAGAAAATGAACAAGAATCAAAGCAGTTCCCATGCTTAAAACATAATAAACAAAGAAGGCTACTTCTTTTCCTGCTGTTTTCTCCAAGCTTAGCATGACAAAACTAAAAATGATGGCAGTTAAAATTGCAATGCCAAGGACTCCCCAGCTTTGGGAATGGTTTGGATAGGGTTTATGCATTAATTATTGAATTTGGGTTTGTTTATGGTATTTTGTAGCGATTGCTTTGATTTTTTCGGATTCTTGAGTGCCAATTAAAAACTTGCTTCCATCCTTCAATTGGATGGCCATACCTCGATTTCCTTTAATGTTGTACACCGTTCCATGCCTGCCACCTATTCGAATACCAAAGCCTACAAATCCGTAGCGTATAAAATCTACTTTCATTATTGAAGTCCAAAGGTATGATGACTTAAAAAAGGGATAAAAGTGAAGGTGAATTCCATTTTCATCAATTCTCGTGCGTAATTCTATGGAATATATAAAATAAGTGATACCAATCACGAATAAGGTAAACCCAATGATCCCTCCATCTGTCATGGGGTTATCGCCTACAGTTCTTTTGAGCACCAGCTGCTGAACTATGGCGTAAATCGCGAAAATTGCCAAACCGCCGAAAGGAAGCCACAACCACCATTGTGTGAATTTTTGTTTTTCAATGAATACTCCCTTCATGACTTCTAAATTAACCAAATCAAAACGAGAACTGATTCAACCTTGCTCGATGGTGTCTCTGGAGGATGATCGGGTAAAAGTTACCAATAAAGTTGATCGTGCCTGTCCATAAAGCGAGGGACAAATGGCCTAAAAATAACAGATAAATGCTTGAAATGAGAAGACTGAAAAAGGCTGGAAGATGGCCAAATTCAGATTGTTTTGTTTGGTAGATGAAATTTTTAATGCCACTTTTTTTGCCATTGAAGTACTTCAGTCGTTGCTTTTTATGGCCCCAAAAGAACAAGAGTAGTAAGTATCGGAAAGCCTTCACTCCAAAAATGACATAGATTCTTTCAATGCTGTTGCGATCAATGTTAAGGTAGTACGACTCTGCCAACAGCCGATGTGTTGGGTAGACAAAACCAATGAATGCAAAAACACCCGTTGCACAGAGGTTTAAAAAAGCAGCGTAGAGAAAGCATTCCATTGAGCTTAGAGCATTTGGTGTAATGTTGGATATGGCTGCCAACAGATTTATTGTTTGAAAAACAAGGAAAATTGAAATAAGTGAAAACGCTATTTTTTTAAGCATTATGAAGAATTCTCTTACAGAGATTGATGCCTAAGGACATCGTGCATTTCAGGATGTCGTTTAAACATTGCTCTCACAAATGGACAAAGTGGCATTACTTTTCTTTTGTTTTGACGCAAATGCGCTACAAGTGCAAGAAACAATTGTTTGCCCACTCCCTTTCCTTTGTAGTCCTCATGTATACCTGTGTGATCAGCTATTATAAAATCTTTATTGACAGAGTAAGTGAGCTCTCCAACTTGTTGGCCATTTTCCGAGGCTGTAAACTGGCCATTGGTTTCTGATTCTTCCTGAATGATTTCCATTGAATGGTAGTATTTAGCTGTTAAAATTAAAACAATGTATCAAACAAATACCAAGTAATTGGTGTTTATGCAGCATGGCACTAAGAATGCAAAAATGGGGTCCAAAAGAGTAGATCAAGAGTTACAAAGATTATTTGTTGGAAAATGGAGAGCTGATCAAAAAACAAAAAAGCTTACTTCTATACAATGACAGGGCATACATAGAGTTTAGAGAGCATTTCGAAGACTTAACTCATTTTGAAGCAGCCTTGATTGGACAGTACTTCAAGAAATCACTGGCACTGAACCACAAGTATGAAAAGTTCACTAGCCTCGATTCAAAGAAACAGCACTTGACTTTCCTTAATGTGTTAAATTCGCGGTTTTCTTAGTCTGATTTTAAATTTTCAATACCGCTACAATTTCGTCGCATAGAATGCCTTTGTATACTTCATTGTCATATACTGAACAAGTAGAGATAAAAATATAGTGGAGTGGATGATGTCCCATTTTTCAGTGTAAATCTGATCAATGTCATCCGTTTCCCTATCACCATTAATTTGGCGAAGATGTTCAAAGAGCTACTTGTTGGTTTTGCCTCTGTTTAGAAGGGTGAATTGATGATTCTTGTGCTTACTAAGTTGTTCGATAAGATTTTGCCCTATAAATGAAGTGCCTCCTAAAACGAGAATTTTTCGCATTGTTCAATTGTTTAATAAGGCAATGGTTGAAATGACAATTCAGGAAAAGAACATCACTTTGTAGGAGTCTGAAATGGTTTAAATGTATACAGGATTTGTTTGGAAGAATTTGCAACAGTGGCCTCTAGTAAATCATCGTCACGCCAATACTGTATGCTTGTTGGAAAATCGTGCTGAAGATTTTGAACCACAAAGGAAGTGTCAGATGCAGAGAATTGACGGAAGATTACTGCAGTGTCATTTCCGGGGCTTTCTACCTCCATTGCCCATTGATCTGCAACTTTTTTGAACTGCATATTTTCTTGCCATAAAGTATCCTTGCCTTTTAAGGTATAGCCATAACCTTGATAATGCCCATCATTCAATTTGGTCCAAAGTTCATAAGTGCTTTTTGTCGATGCCTCATTGATGCGTTTCCAATGTCCAATTAGCCAATCATAATTGTCTGTTTGGAAGTTTTTGAATTCATCTATTACTTCACTTCTATTCGTCTTTTTGGACTCCTCTCCTTGATTGCATGCAACTGAAAATAGCAGTAGGAGGCTTATTGAAAAATTAGAATAGCTTGGTTTCATGGGCAATAGATCACACAGTTTTTTCATTCAAAGAGGTTAATGCCAATTTCCATATTTCTTTATTTTCAATGATTTCAGAATCATAACCATGCCTACCAACCAGTACCATAGCATTTGCTAAATCAACGGATGTTATACTCGCATTTGGCCCAAGGTATTTTAAGAGTGGATACAACACACGCATTAAACGGTAAAGAAAGTTAGGTTCTTTCCTTGGCTTTACAGGGTATATGTAGCCTGGGCGGAAAGTATAGAAGTTTAATCCCATTGCATGAATTTTATTTTCTGCCATTCCTTTATAACGTGCAAAAGAAGTTTTGCTTTTCTCCGAACGATCAGCACCTGCACCACTCAACAAACACAATTTTGCATTAGGACTGTTGATTTTAATCATGCGCGCAAATTCAACTGAAAAATCAACCGTAATGCGTTTAAATAATGCATCATTTACTTGGCCCGTATAAGCTCCAAGGCAAAAAAATGCGGCGTCAATGTTGTTGAAATCTATAGAATGTTTATCAAGTTTCGCAAAGTCCTCAACCACCACTTCTTTTACTTTGGTTGATTGATTATCCATGGGTTTTCGGACGAATGAAATGATTTGTAGTACTTCATCGTTCTTCACGCAATTGGCCAAGATCAATTGACCAATCATCCCAGAGGCACCTGCAATAAGCACATTTTTCATCATTCATCGAAAGTACAAAAAGTAAGAATGCTTTTAATTCCGCGCTGGTTTTAACTCATTAAAAACAACGGTATTTTTCCATTCAACTTTTGATAGATGTCGGATTCTATTGTCCCAGTCAAGTGGAGTCCAATACTTTGGGTATTTAAGGGTGACTTCTTCACCAATGAGTTGAGCTTTTAAGGTGTCAAGTACCAATCCATTTTCTAAACCTCGATTGATATAGTATATGGTGGGATTGTCTTTAAGCTTGAAACTCACATCCTTGATGCCGCTTTCATAGATTGCACTAACAGTGCCCGTAACAATTATCGCACGATCTTCAGTAGCAATGGGCACAGGACGAAATATAAGGATGCCAATTGTAATAAAAAGAATTGCAATTCCGATGAATACTTTTTTTAGCATGGACTTAGTTTAATCACTAAACTTATCTGTTCAAGAGATATTGTGGAATGAATAAATTGCTTCGGCTTTAGAATGCTGACTCCCTCTTAAGGCAATGTATAGTTCTCAAGTTTTTCCATCTCGACCAATCGTTTGGATTGAATGCCAAGTAACCTCAAATTTACATTGCCTTCATGATCAACTTCCACCATGACCAAATTGTCCTCCTTTCTACCACCCATTCCAGAACCGATTAAGGTAACATTATCGGTTTTGTAATACATATAGGCATCAACGGCACTTGTTGCACCCAGATCTCCTGCAAACAACATGACATTATTGTTTAATGAGTCCAAGATGGGATGAATGACACTCCAATAATTGGTGCTGCCAGGATAATGAGGACGATAGTTGATCTCCACATTTTTAAATTGATTGTTAGGCGACCACCATATCAATTCATGACAAAATATAAAAACGTTGTTTACACTGTCTTTGTGATGATTTAAAGTGTTTTTCAAAAAATCCAATTGCTTGCCTTTGATGCTCCAATTGGATGGAGACAGAATGATAAAAAGATCATTGTTTTGAGTAAAACTCCTATAATAGGTCGTAAACAATTGTTTAAACACAGTTCCGCCATCGTGGTTTCCTGGAGCAATGTATGTGGGCACATTAATTTTATTGATGTCAACTATTGCAGAGTCCCAATAAGCTTGAGTAGGTTTGGGTACAACATCACCGGTAAAAACACCCAATTCTAATAAAGGATATTCATTGAGTTTATTGATAATGTCTTTAAAAGGGGGATGCAATCCATATTGAAAATTTAGTGCATTTCCATAAACGTGTCCTGCTGCAAAAAAGGCATATTTATAATTAGGAGCTGGATTTTCTTTTGGAAGTATTATCAGTTCATCTGCATCTTCTTTTTTAAAACTTAGCAATAGAAAGGATAAGATGAGAAGATAGTTTATGTGCATATGAAAAAGCTGTTAATCAGAATTGTGTAAAATTAATAATTCAGCATTGATGAAATCAAAATTGCATGCTTTCAGTTCAATTCAATCAAGGTTTGTTTATTTAAGTACAGTTGTAAAACGCTGTCTATCTGATGTTCACTTTCCTCGCTGTAACCGATTTTTGAATATGCTACCTTTCCTTCTTGATCAAGAATGTAGAAAGTAGGAAATCCCCTTACATTGTACATTCTTTGTACTTCTTTTTCAACAAATACCGTTGGATAATTCATCCTATTGATTTCAATAAATTCAGGCAATTTCTTGCGAGTTTGCTCATTGTTGTCGATTGGATTTATGCCCCAGACCAACAATTCTTTTGCTGAATATTTTTCACGAATGGCACGAATGCTTGGTATGGCTTTGATGCATGGAAAACAGTCTTTGTACCAGAAGTCCAACACGACTATCTTACCTCTGTGGTCAGACAATGCAACAGAATCAGATGTTGAAAGTAACTCTCCTTTAAAGTCTGGTGCTATTTCTCCATTTGTCAAAGGCATCTTCATCTCTTTAGGTTCTTCCTTGAAATCTTCCAATTTATAGTCATCTTTCAACAATGCCTCAAAATCTTGACGCATTTCTTCTTTACTGACATTATTAAACTTTTCCTCTGAGAAATGCCATTCGTTGTATTGGAATTTGTTTTGAAATTTGACTGAATAAATGATCTGTTTAAGCTGATCATTTTCGTCGAAATAAAAGTCTTTGTATTGCTGCTCAATGGGGAGTTCATCAGGAAAATGAAAGGAGATCTTATGAAAAGATTGTCCATTGAAAAGGGTATCGCTAAGAATGGCTTTGATTGTGCTGTCTTTTAGGTAATTGGAGAGGCGATTTGGGCGCAAATAATAGGAATCAATGACTCCACTAATGGTGTTTCCCCGTACTGCCCAGTCTTGACCCTCAAGGGCAAAATACCGTGTAATAATTTTGTTGGAATGGTCAATGATGTATATGTGTTCTTGATCGAAATAGCGATCTGTGCTGTCATATTTCTGTCTCTTATACACATCTGACGCTGCCGACGATATGCAGTGTG
>OJFX01000919.1_pt1 | contig 10708 bp, 8 predicted proteins | sample 1594171 | NCBI WGS metagenome assembly OJFX01 (sample SAMN05416840, study PRJEB24817) | seawater metagenome | isolation source: Sea water | place: Canada:Atlantic | collected 2013-07
GTATCCCATGCTCTGCTTCACTTTGGTAGGTAAGGCAGAGAGGGTACCGGCGCTGGCCCTCCTGCCTCTACCTTGTGGTCCAAAGTGCTGCGCTTATTCTATGAATCCAGGAATACACCTGGAACTATACTTGAAGGCATACTTCAGCAGTCAGCCTTTATTGCTTTAAATCAAGAAGATGAAGATAACACCTTCAGTGATCAGCTCATTAATTTTGCGAGTGATACTTTTTCCCCCTCATACGCAATCTCGCTTGAGTGCTTCTTCGATAATTCTATATCAGAGCAAATTGTTCCACTTGAAAATTGCCTTAACCCTTATGGAAACCAAGACAGCCAAACTAATTATTTAAACTCTACTTACTATATGCATACTTATTCTTCAAATGATCCTTTGTTTTTCGATGTTCTTAATTCTGCACCTAAAATATTTAATCTTAGCATACAAAATAATTCGCAATCAGGTTTAGCTTTGAGGGCAAAAGTTTTAAACATTAGAGGTGAGATAGTTAATACAGAGATGGCTCAACAAGGGGAAAGAATAAACATCAATATGACAGAATAATATTTTTAATATAGGTAGGCAATATCACCTACCTATTTAAAAAATTTTAACAAATAAATAAAAATCAAACTCTGGATGTAAATGCGGCTTCTAGCATTGATATTAAGTTGTAAAGCTAGGTTATCGATGGCCTCGAATTAGAGGTTCGCTGTTATAGGTTAATCTCTAAACAGATTAAATCTGCTACTTTATTTAAAGCCTTTTTACGCTCTTCATAATAATCGTACCGGTCATAAATTCCCTCCACACCTTTTAGTTTGTGGTTCAGGCAGCGCTCAGCAACGTGGCCAGGCACTCCCAGCTCAGCCAATAAGCTCCGACAAGTACGCCGAAGGTCATGCACAGTAAACTCGGCGAGGTCGCCCATTTTATTCTCTGGCTGCTGCTTCTTGCCTGGCTCCTTACCAAAAAGCTTGGCAATGGCACGATTCAGTGTGTCCTTGCCCATATGCGGATTGTTGCTGCTGCGACGGCTAGGAAACACATACAGCGAACCACAAGCCCGAATCTGTAGCTCTTCCAGCCAAGCGATAGCTTGTGGAGGAAGAGGTATCTCAATCCCAACCCCAGATTTGCTACGTTCGCCCGGTAAACCCCATTTCGCATCCTTGAGGTCGAACTCTGACCACTTAGCCTCTGTAAGCTCTGTTTTGCGTACTCCTAAAACGACCAGCAGTGCGCAAGCGAGATAGTTATCACGGGTAAAGCTAGTACGATTCTCTCTGAACACTGTAAAGGCTTTACTGAGCTCCTCCGTACTTAGTGCCCTATCACGGCTTTTCTCGACCCCACCCGCATCGTTGACGTTAAAAGCTGAAGCTGGATTATAGGTAATCAGCCCCAGCTTGATGCCATGATTGAACAGCTGCTTTAAGTACATCAAGGCATCATTTGCAATGGTTGGCCGACCGCTGATGGTGACGTTTCTGACGATGGCACGGACATCCATGGGCGTGACGCTATCCAGCGTTAGTGAACAGATGGACGGAGCAATATCCCTTTCAAATACGCGTTTCGGGATGTTGGGGTGCTTGAGACGCTTTTCTAAATCTTGGTACCAATCATCGAATAGATCCTGCACAGTGCTGATAGTTACTTGCTCATCACGCTTACGCTCTGCAAGAGGATCGTTACCATTCCGGATAGCTTTCTGGGTCTCGACTACTTGCTCACGGGCTTCAGCCAGAGAGAACTGGGAGTACTTACCCAGTGTCATACCACGACGCTTACCCGCAAACGTATAGCGGCACATCCAATAGGCAGCTCCTGCCTTAGGAATCATCAAGTACAAGCCGTTGCCATCACCATAGCGCCCTGGCTTGGCTTCTCTGATTAATGATTGGACTTTCTTGGCAGTAAAGCTTCCCATCCTCCCCCTCCGCTAACGCTTCAATTTTTTAAAGCAGGTTCAATAACTTGTGCCAAAATTGGGTAGTATTTGCACGTAATTATGCCTCAATGGTGGGTAGCATGGCATTTTACTACCCACTTTACTACCCACTTAGCGGTGGCTTAGGCTGGAACATGGTAGACAAGCGTAGACAAAGTCTTATAGAAAATAATTGTAAAACAACACTTTATATATTCACATAGACAACCGTAGACATTACTCAATATTCTGAATCTGTTCCCGCATCTGCTCAATTAACACCTTCAACTCCACCGCGCAGCGGGTCGTCTCAGCCACCACCGATTTAGACGAGAGCGTATTGGCTTCCCGGTTGAGTTCCTGCATTAGGAAATCCAAACGGCGACCTCTAGGGCCTTTCTGGGCGAGCTGGTGGCTCACTTCTTCTATATGCGCGGTCAGGCGGTCTAGTTCTTCGTCTACATCGGCTTTTTGCGCCACCAGCACTAACTCGGCTTCCAGGCGTTGTGGGTCGAGTTCGGTTTTGGCGACTTCCAATCGTTCCAGCAGTTGGGCGCGCTGGCGTTCCAGAATTTGCGGGAGCAGGCTGCGTACGGTGGCTACTTGCTCGCTCACCGCGTCTAAGCGGGTGGTGATCATCTCAGCCAGCTTTTCCCCTTCACGGGCTCGGGCATCAATTAGCTCATTCAGTGCTTGATCAAACAGCGCTTTGGCGGCGGCTTTGATGGCGTCTTGGTCAAGATGTTGGCTTTCCATTACGCCGGGCTGGTTGAGTAGCGCAAGCGTGGTGGGCGGCACGGCGCTGGGCACCTGCTGCTGAATGGCGCTTAGCGCATCAGCAATGGCGGCTAGGCGGGTGCTGTTAACAGCGGGGGCTTGGGCGGTTTCGGCGCTCTCAAAACGAACACTGCACTCGACTTTGCCACGGGCTAAACGGGTGCGCAGTGCTTCGCGCAGTACCGGCTCTAAATCACGTAGGCTTTCGTGCAGGCGGAAATGGGGCTCTAAGTAGCGCTGGTTGACCGAGCGAATTTCCACCTGCAGGGTGCCAAACTGGGCGGCCTGCTCGGTGCGGGCGAAGGCGGTCATGCTGTGCGTCATGGAAAAACCTGTAGAGAGATTAGCGTGTTAGAAGTGTAGAGCATTCGCTAACACTCTTGTTTGAATTGACGTGTCTATTTATTCGACACGTTGAATACTGAGCCAATCTACGGAAATCAAACACCCATGATGTCTGGCTGCACCTCGATAAGCAGACTGGCATCCGGCGATGGCGTGTCCATCACATCGAACAGCCGATCGATCATCTCACCCACGTTTTGTCGTGCCATTATCAGGTGGGGGTGAAACGCGGCGGCCAGCGGGTCCCAGTCAAAGCAGCCAACAATAATATCGTCAAGCTGGTAGCCGCCCCGTTGTAGCCAGCGCACGATCCCCTCAAGCGCAATCGTTGAGTTGACGAATATTGCACTGGGAAGCGTGGTGCGGTGGCGCATATACGCCTCTAGCGCAACCTGGGACTTCTCGGCGGCATAGTCGCAGGGAATGATGTCCGCCTCAGAGGTGGGAAGCCCTCGTTCAGCGCGAGCCTGAGTGAATCCGGCAATCCGCTCGCGGGTATTGTGATCCTCCGCACGTCCACCAATAAACAGGATGGCGTTGTCACTCGGTGCTTGGCTGGCTAGGCGATCAAGAATGGCGTGTGTCAGCTTTTGAGCACCCTCTCGGTTATTGGAAATAATCGAAGGTGCCTTACTGCCGGGCAAGTCCAGGTTAATGCTCGCCACGCCGCTTTCGTCGCACATGGCAGAGATCGTGTCGGGATCAGTCGCCCCAGTACTGACCAAACACTCGACCCGGTAGGCGAGCATCATGCGCGCCGCCTCACGCTCTTGGGTCGGATCACGGTTGGTACAAGCAACAATTGCAAACAGCCCACGGCGCCTTGCCTGGGCTTCAAAGTGCTGGGCAATCGAGCTGAAGTAGCGGTTGTCGTAGAGCGGCAGAATCATGCCAATAATACCCGAGCGCTCCCGGCGCAGGGCACGGGCCTGCATGTTGGCTGAATAGCCTTCCGCTTGGGCTAGAGAAAGAATTTTGCTTGCCAGTTTTTTGCTGATACGGCGCCGCTGCCAAGTGCCGTTGAGCACGGCACTGACGGTGCTAGGCGACGTTTCTGCCAACCTCGCCAAATCGTAAATAGTCAGCCGCTTGGCTGAAGAGTCGCTAACCACCGGGCAGCTCCTTGCGATTAGATAAAAGTAGCATTGACGTGTTGAAGCAATAGATCAATCCTACACTTTGCACAACCGATTGTGCATACTAGATTAAATGACGTAATGATAGCGATGACGCAGCGCTTAAGTACCACTCAGCGCATCCAGCACTGTGTAAAGTTTCTATGCATTAAATTCCTATGCATTGTGAGGCGCATAAACGTCTGCGCCATGTTATTTGACCATGGTGCAACGTACCGCAGCCCTATTAAAGCGCTTCAATGCACGCTATTCCACTGACTGGGTTAGCCAACAGCAAGCAGGAAATCACAATGAAATACAAAGCACTTCTTACCGCGGCTACGCTAACAGGCATTATCGGCAGCGCCAGCGCAATGGCTCAGGAAACTCCAACTATCGCCGTGGTCGCCAAGGTGGGCGGCATCCCCTGGTTCAATGCCATGGAGATGGGCATTGAGCAGATGGGTAAAGAGCTGGGCGTCGAGGCCTATATGGTAGGCCCCACCAGCGCTGACCCGGCCCTGCAGGTACGCGCGATTGAGGACCTGATCAGCCGCGGTGTCGATGTGATCGGCGTAGTGCCCAACGACCGTGAAGTGCTGGAGCCGGTGCTAGAGCGCGCGCGTGAGCAGGGCATTATTGTGCTGACCCACGAAAGCCCTGAGTCGGTCAATATCGATTACGACTTCGAGATGATTTCGGCGCAGCAGCTCGGCGAAGAGCACGCCAAACTGCTGGCTGAGACTACTGGCTGCGAGGGCTCTTATGCTGTTTATGTGGGCGGACTGAGCGTGCCCGCACACAATGCCTGGGCAGATGCTGCCGTGAACTGGCTGGATGAAAACTGCGCAGGCTTGAGCCAAGCGGCTGAACGTTTCGGTGTGGCCGAGAGCGTCGACGATAGCCGTAATACCACACTTGACCTGCTGCGCGCTCATGAAGACCTGGCGGGCATTATGTCGTTTGGCAGCCAAGGCACCATCGGTGCCGCTCGTGCGGTTAAAGAGCGTGGCTTAGAGGGCGATGTCGCCGTCATGGGGCTTTTCTCACCGGGTCAGGGGCGTCGTTTGGTGCATGAAGGGGTTATTACGGGTGGTTTCCAATGGAGCCCGCTGGAAGCAGGGAAAGCGTTCGTCGCCCTCGGTGAGATGCTCTATAACGGCAAAGAGATTACCGATGGGGCTGAGTTGCCAGTGCTGGGCGACATCACTCTAGACGGCCACACAATCTATGCCTCCCAGCCACTGGAGCTCAATAAGGAGACCGTGGATGAGTTAGCGGAGCTCGGCCTGTAAAACCGCGCTTATTCATTTGGTGTAAACACTGCCGCGCTCAATGAGCGCGGCAGTTATGTTAAGAGAGCCGTCATGTCTAGAGAGGAGCCGCCGATGAGCGAGATCGCGATTCGAGCGCGTCATGTTAGCAAGGTATTCGGACAAAGCCGGGTGCTGGATGATGTCGAATTCGAACTTCGCCGCGGAGAAGTCATGTGCCTGGCGGGCGAAAACGGCTGCGGCAAAAGTACGCTCATTAAAATTATCAACGGCGTTTACAAGCCTGAGCCAGGCATTGAATTTACGTTTGGCGATGAAACCCTCTCAGCCATTAGCCCGCTAGAGGCGCGCAGCCGAGGTATCCATGTCATATGGCAGGATTTGGCGCTCTTTCCGCACCTCACTGTTGCGGAAAATATCGTCTTTGATGACTATGTTTCTAAGCCATGGCGGCCCATTTCGTATAAAAAAGCGCTGCAACAATCCCGCGAGATTATTCAGCAATTTGGTTTGAAACTGGATCCCACAGCCCGCGTTGAAGACCTTTCGATTGCCCACCGTCAGTTGGTCGCGATTTGCCGCGTACTGCGCGCAGGGGCCAGCATTATCTTTATGGATGAGCCTACCGCTTCGCTCACCTACAAAGAGGTGCAGTCGCTACTGGCCATTACCCGCTCGCTGGCTGAAAAGGGCATTTCTATTGTGCTGGTCAGCCACCGGCTGGCAGAAGTGCTTGAGGTGTGCCAGCGGGTAACCGTGCTGCGTAACGGCCAATTGGTGGGTACCTATCCCACCGAAGGAATGACCCAAGCGCGACTCTCCACGCTGATGACAGGCCTTGAGCTAGAGCTCACCCCTCGGGCTAAAACCCATCAGGGTGAATCGGTACTGGAGCTTAAGCAACTGAGTCGTGCAGGGGAGTTTGAAGATATCTCTTTTACCTTACATCGCGGGGAAATTCTGGGTTTAACCGGCTTGCTGGGCGCAGGGCGTACTGAAATTGCTCACACCATTTTTGGTATGACGAAGCCCACATCGGGCGAGATTCATAAGGATGGCCAGCCGCTCAAGCTACGTTCTAACCGCGATGCCGTGCGCCATAAGATCGCCTACCTCTCGGAAGACCGGCTCCATCTTGGCCTGGTGCAAAATCAGTCGATCAATATGAATACCGCCGTGACGGTGCTACCGACGCTTGAGAAACCGCAATTTTTTCTCTCTCCCCTGCGCATTAAGGCGCTCACCGCCCGCTGGATAGAGCGGCTTAAAACCAAGGTAAGTGATGCCGAACTGGCAGTCTCGTCGCTCTCTGGTGGCAACCAACAGCGCATTGCACTTGCCAAGTGGCTGGCGACCGAACCTGACGTTCTCATTCTCGACTGTCCAACGATTGGCGTCGATGTGGGGGCTAAAGCGGGTATTTTCGACATCATCCGCGGTCTTGCCGACCAGGGCGTAGCGATTATTTTGATCTCCGACGAAGCGGGGGAAATCTGGATGAATACTGACCGCGCGCTGGTTCTGCGCGAAGGGCGCATCGTTACCGAGGTGGTCCCCTCTGAAACAACGGAAGAAGCGCTGGAGGCGATCATCAATGCGTAATCTTTTATCGCGCACACGACTCGGCACCGAAGGGGTGCTGCTGGGCATTATTCTGGCGCTCTCGGTATTGCTGGCGCTGACCACCGACAGTTTCTTAAGCCTTCAGAACCTGTTTGACCTGCTTAACAATCAGTCGGTCAATATCATATTTGCCGTCGGGCTGGTGGTCGTGCTCATCGCGGGGGGCATTGATATCTCCTTCGCAGTGGCAGCGTCGGTGGTGCAGTACGTCGTAATGACACTGCTCATCGAAACGATGGGCGGCGGCAGCTGGCCGCTGGGCATCATCCTCTCAATGCTCGTGGGCACCCTGCTGGGGCTGTTTAATGCGCTGCTGATTCACCGTTTTCGTATTGTCTCGATTATCGTCACCATCGGCACCTTTAACCTATTTTTCGGGCTCTTGATGTACTTCACGGGCGGGGTATCGATCTACGATATTCCCGACTGGCTCTACTACTCAATTCCTCTGCTAGACCTACCCGCCGAGCGCGGTTCGGCCACGCTCTACTTTCCCGTCGCCGTCATGGCGGTAATGGTCATGCTCACCTGGTTCATTCTGGCTCGCACAGGCTTCGGACGTGCGGTTTATGGCTTTGGCTCGAGCCCCGAGGCCGCGCGCCGTTCAGGCGTGAATGTGTGGAAAATTCACGCCTTCGCTTACGGCTGGCTAGGGCTATGTGCAGGCGTGGCAGGTCTTATGCAGGCGCATATCGTGCAAGAGGTAGTGCCTAACGCCTTGATCGGCCAGGAACTGCCCATTTTGGCTGCGGTAGTGCTGGGCGGCGCAACGCTGGGCGGCGGGCGAGGCTCGGTGCTGGGTGCGGTGCTGGGCGTGCTGCTACTCGCCGTGGTGCAAAACGGCCTTAACCTGCTGGGCGTCACGCCCTACGCTTTCCGCATGATTGTTGGGTTGATTATTTTAATCGCGATCACGACCAGTAATTTGGGCAACCTGTTGCCCCGTTCAACCAGGGCGCAAAACGTATGAACAAGCCGCTAAACACGCCATCCAGTGCTGGCGTACGCATGAGTGGTGATAGCATCGAAGTGATGGCCATGACGGCCCTTTTGATCATCAGCATCGCGTTTTTCTCACTGCTGGCCCCGGGCTTCCTCTCCGCGACAAATTTCAGCTCAATGTCGATGCAGTTGCCAGAGCTTGGACTTCTGTCACTGGCAATGCTGTTACCGATTATTTCCGGCGGACTCAACCTCTCGGTTACCTTTACCGCCAATATTGCCGGGCTCACCACCGCTTGGCTGGTGCAAGGTTTACTGGCAGGCATGGGGATTCTCAGCGTGCCGATGGCGATTATGGCCGGACTTGTGGTGGGTGCTGCCGCTGGCTTTCTCATTGGCTTCATCGTTGCCTATGTGGGCGCCCATCCCATTCTGGTGTCGCTAGGTGCAATGATTTTTCTCCAGGGTGTGGGCGAGTTTTTAACCCGCGGTGGCGGCATTTCAGGTATGCCTGAGGTATTTCAAACTATCGGTAGCGGAAGCTTTCTAGGCGTGCCAATTCCCATGCTGATCTTTCTCGCCGCCGCTGCTGGGCTGATGTACGTGATGCACTTTACCCGTACAGGGTTCTCGATCTATATGCTCGGCTCCAATCCCCGCGCGACCGGGTATTCAGGCATTAATGTTAAGCGCGTGCTGATCACCGTCTACACGATTTCCGGTCTGCTCGCCGGCCTCGCAGGTATGGTGATGCTCGCTCGCTTTAACTCCGTACGTGTCGGCCACGGCGAGAGTTACCTACTGATTACCGTGCTGGCCTGTTTTCTGGCCGGGGCGAATCCCTTTGGCGGCTTTGGCCGCGTACTCCCTTTGGTGCTGGGCTTGATGAGCCTGCAGGTAATCGCCTCAGGTATGAACCTGATGGGCGCCAGCCAGCATCTGGCCACCGCCGTGTGGGGTGCTTTTCTAATTATTGTAATGGCACTGCGTATGCCGTTTATTAAACAGTCTTGAGTAAGGTTTTCCATGAGTCATCAAGAACATGTTCTAGGCATTGATATCGGCACTGGCAGTGCCCGAGCGGGCATTTTCACGCTAGATGGCGTAATGCTGGCCGAAGCGAAAACCCCGATTGCGATGCATCGCCCTGCCGAGCATCACGTGGAGCAAAGCTCCACGGATATCTGGCGCGCGGTATGCAGCGCGACCCAGCGAGCCCGGCAGGCTGCCGGTGTAGCTCCCGAATCCATCACCAGCATGTCGGTAAGCGCCACCTGCTCGCTCGTTCTGTTAAATCAACAAGATCAGCCGCTTGAGCTATCACCCGGTGATGAAGCATGGAATATCATTGTCTGGATGGATCACCGTGCCACCGCAGAAGCCGCTGAGTGCACAGCCACCCATGCGGCGCCACTGGCCAACTTGGGTGGTGTCATGTCGCCCGAGATGCAGATGCCCAAACTGATGTGGCTAAAGCGTCACCGCCCAGAGCTTTATGCCCAGATTGGCTATGCGGGTGATCTTGGCGACTGGCTGGGCTTTAAGTGCACGGGTTCCTTTGAGCGTTCGGTCTGCATGCTCGCCTGCAAGTGGACGTTTGATCCTCGGCCTGGGCATGGCTGGGATCACGATTTTCTAGGTCAAATCGGTATGCAGGATGTGCTTGAGCGCGCCCGCCTGCCCGACCAAGCCCTTCCGGTAGGCGTAGCCCTTGGGCAGTTGACCGAAGAAGCCGCCGATGACTTGGGACTGACGACTCGGTGTACCTTTGCCGTGGGCATGATTGATGCCTATGCGGGTGCGCTTGGCACGCTAGGCAGAAGTCTGGCTGATGCGCCCGAGCGTCGACTTGCGGTGATTGGCGGCACTTCCACCTGCCATATCGGGGCACAACCCCTTCGTCAAGAAGTACCCGGCGTTTGGGGCCCTTATCCAGGTGCGCTATGTGACGGTTTTGTTGCCAACGAAGGCGGGCAGAGTATTACCGGGGCGCTGCTGGATCACTTAGTGGCGATGTTCGCCGCGGGCAGCGAATTTGGTGACGATGTTCACGGCAAGCTCTCTGAGGTGCTGCTTGAACGACTGGAAAACGGCGACCCTGCACCGCATACCCACGTCTGCCCCGATTTCATCGGTAACCGCTCACCGCTAGCAGACCCGGAAATTCGCGGCGTGATCACCGGGCTCACGCTAGATACGCCACGAGAGAGCTTTATTAAGGTCTACTGGGCGGCCACCACCGCGCTGGTGTACGGCACACGTGCGATTATCGAGCGACTTAACGCACATGGTTACGCCATTGATACGCTGCACTTAAGCGGTGGTCATGGCCGCTCGGCGCTGCTACGCAAGCTCTATGCCGACGGTAGCGGATGCCGCGTTATCCTATCCGATGCACCTGAACCCGTACTGCTTGGGGCAGCCGTAGCGGCCTTGGCTGCCAAGGCCAATGGTGAGGTACTCAGCGTTGCCAATGGCCTCGCCCCAGGCGAGCAAGTATTAGAACCCGACTTAGCAATGCAAACACTGCACACGACGCGCTATGCCGCTTTCAAAAAGCTTTACGAAGGGCGTCTCGACTAACGTCACCTATAGACTTCATTGCGCGAGCTGGACGTTAGCCCATCAGCGCACGCTCAGACGTGTACAATGGAGGGCTTTTCCTAGTTGTGCGTTTATTGAGAGGTACTATTTGTGAG
>OJFX01000920.1_pt1 | contig 10708 bp, 9 predicted proteins | sample 1594171 | NCBI WGS metagenome assembly OJFX01 (sample SAMN05416840, study PRJEB24817) | seawater metagenome | isolation source: Sea water | place: Canada:Atlantic | collected 2013-07
CAGCGTCAGATGTGTATAAGAGACAGACGTTGGGGGGACACATGTCCATGGGGGCGCCCTTCGCTCCGTGGGCAGCGTCTCCATCATCGTTGCGATGCGAAACGCAGCCGCCTTGCTTCCAGCCAAGCTGGCGTCGCTTTCCGCGCAGGATGCCGGAGATCTGGAGCTCGAGGTGATTCTCGCGTCGGACGGGTCCACGGACGCCACCCCAGAGCTCATCGTGGCGGCCAGCGAGGGGACGGGAAACGTCAAGGCTGTCGTCCTCAAGGCCCACGGGGGAAAACACGTTGCGCTCAATGGGGCCGTCGCCGCCTCCACGGGAGACGTGCTGGTCTTCACCGACGTCGATGCCGTGCTCGAGCCCCACGCCGTCGCGCTTCTGGCTGCGGCATTGAAAGATTCGGACGTCGGCGGTGTTTGTGGACGGCGAATGATCGGAGAACCCGATGCGTTCGCCAGTGCCGCCCAAAGCGATTACGTGGCCCTGGACAGTGGGCTCAAGGCCATCGAGAGTCGGCGGGGCAGCATCACCTCTAACGACGGCAAGCTCTATGCCCTCGCGCGTGAGTGCTTCGAGGAGGTCCCGGCGGGGGTGACCGATGACCTGTTCGCCAACATGAGTACCGTCCGCCAGGGCAAGCGCTTCGTCTACGAGGGCAGGGCCAGGGCCTGGATCAAAAGCCCGTCTCGCAGCACGGCCCATGAGCTCGGCCGGCGCCGGCGCATTGTTTGCCGGAGCCTGCGCGGTATTCGTCATCAACGGGCGGTCCTGAACCCGGCCCGCACGGGGGTGTACGCCGTGGGCCTTGCGGTCAATAAGGTGGGGCGCCGACTGCTCCCGATCTTCCTGCTCACCGCGGCCGCCGGGGTGGCGCTGCTCGCGATTCATCACGACTGGGCCAGGGCCTTGGGCGCCCTCGGTGCCCTCGGCGTTCTGGTCGCTTGGCTCCAGCCCACCTTCGATCGCCTTCCGCTTCCGAAGCTGGTGAAGCGGGTGATGTCACTCGGCCACTACTTCGTGGTGGGCAACGTGGGGACTCTGTTCGGCCTCATGGATTTTGTCCGGGATCGACAGGTCGTCAGATGGGATCCCATCAAGGCGGACTAGGGAACGCCACGCCCATGAAAGTCGCTTACTTCGTATCCCGCTTCCCAAAGATCACGGAGACGTTCGTGCTCTACGAGGCGCTCGCGCTCTTGAAGCTGGGCGTCGACGTTGAGATCTTCCCGTTGGTGGAGCACCGTGAGGACGCGGCCCACCCCGAGGCGGAAGAGATGGAGTCCAGGGTCACGAGGGTCTCGGTGGGGGTCAGGGAGTGCTGGTTGGTCGCGCGCACGGCCTTGTTTGTTTCACCCATCAAGTTCCTGCGCGCCCTTCGATCCCTCTTTCGATGCAGCGGCGGGAGTCCAGCGCACATCATCCGGGCCCTGGCGTTGCTCGTGAAGATCGTCGCGATCTCCGACGAGATCAAGCGGCGTGGATTCGATCACGTGCACGCCCACTTCGCCACCCACCCCGCCCTTGCTGCATGCATGGCGCGCGACCTCACGGGTATCCCCTATACGTTCACCGCCCATGGCTCTGACCTCCACCGGGACCCCCGCGGCCTCCGGGCGAAGATCCTCGGGTCGGCGTTCGCAGTGACGATCTCTGATTACAACCGCGCGTTCATGCTGGAGCACGCGGGACAAGAGCTCGCCGATCGTATCCGCGTGTTCCGGTGCGGCGCCGACCTGTCGAAGTTCCAAGGGGGAGTGCACGGTAAGGACGGTCCCTTCCGCATCGCCTGCGTCGCCGCGCTGCGCGAGGTCAAGGGGCACCGATTCTTGCTGGACGGACTCGGGGTCCTGCGCGAAGCCAACATCCCGTTCGAGTGCTGCCTCGCCGGCGACGGGCCATTGCGCCGGCAGTTGGAAGAGGACGTGCAGGCGCGCGGGCTTGGGGCTCACGTGCGCTTCCTGGGGAGTCAATCCCGGGACGAGGTCGCAGCTCTGCTCGCCCAGTCCAATGTCATCGCCCTGACGAGTATCCAGGACCGGGCGGGGCGCCGTGAGGGCATCCCCGTGTCACTCATGGAGGGGATGGCGGCGGGGCTCCCCGCGGTGGCGTCGAGGATCTCGGGCATTCCCGAGCTCGTGGAAGATGGCGTGAGCGGATGGCTGACGCCCCCTGGGGACGGAGGGGCGATCGGTGAGGCGCTCCTGCGCCTGGCCCGGGATCCTGGCTGTGCTCGGCAGATGGGGGACGAAGGGCGTCGGCGGGTCATCGCGAGCTACGACCTCACGGTCAACGCGGCGACCTTCGCTGCGGCGCTCAAGGAATCCGTCGGAGCCTAGCGGGTCTGCTGGCACCGCGCGGCGAAGGTTCAGCCCCGCAATCCAATGCGACGAAGGACGACCTTCGAAGCGTCCCAGCTCCCCTCGAAGCGGCTGTGTCGAATGCGCTCGCGGAGGCGGACCCCCGATCTCCCCACGAGGGAACGGAGGCGGCTGCATTCGAACGCGCCGCGGAAGAGCGGGACGGTCCCCGTGGCCATGCTCGCTTTGTAGCGCTCCTTGCCAAGGCCCAGGTCGAGTCGGTGGAGGCCACGCCGTTCGAGCTCGCGCAGGAGTTCAACCAGCAGGACCAGGCCCGGCGAGTAGGCGCCGAACGTCTGGTCGTACCCCGGAACCCACCAGTGCATCCGGCGTTCGCTCGCGAGGCCCATGTGAGCGGCCACGAGGTGCTCGCCCGCGTAGAGGGCGGTCACGGGAGCCGAAACGGAGGGGCCTGGGGACTCGCGCAGGTCGGCGACGAGGGACACGGCCCAAGGATCCCGGAACGGATCCGTCGAATCGGTCCGGGCCCGCTGGGAGCGTTTCCACTCCATCAGGTTCGCGAGGACCGAGGGATCGTCCGAGTCGAAGACGAGCCGTAGGGGACCGACCTCCCGCCCCAGCTTGCGGCCCTTCCGGAGCAGCTGGGACAGGTTGCCCGACCCCGCGGCTTGCTTCATCGCGCGGTAGGCCTCGAACCCTTGGCTGAAGTCGATCATCGGGGAGCCCGCTGAGCCCCAGAGGGCTGACTCCGGCCACTGGCACGCCCCGTCGAAACGGGAGAACCCCATGGATCGAACCCCGTGGTCACGCAAAGGGCCGCTGGGGTCCCAAGGCGCCCCATCGGATTGCACCCCCCCTTGGGCATCGGCCAGCCGCCCGCCGAGGGCGACCGCTCGCCGGCGGCTCAATCGATGCATCGGGAGGAACCGGATAGGCTCGCTGCCCGCCGACTCCACGAGAAGGGCGACGTCGTCGCGTCCCCTGGCGGCTGCCTCGGCGAACCGTGGATGGTGGAAGGGGCTGGCAGGCTCCAAGGAGGAAGACCAGGCCGCCGCCCAACGCTCGCGCAAGGCCTCCGGTACCCGAGTACCCATTGGAATGGGAATCAGGATGGACGTCACCTCGGCCTCACCACGGGATGAGGGGGCGGTGCCCGCCCCCTCTACGATGGGCCTCAGTTGTGACTGCAGAGGCATGCCCGCATGTTATGCGGCCCATGGGTGCTGGCGGGCCACCAGATGCTGCCTTAGCGCGTCTCGGCTCGATTCACTACACGAGGGTCATAGCGCCCTCTGACTCCCACTTCGACTTGAGGTGCTGATGCGATGCCCCGGATTCGGGGGCAGCGGGCTCCCGCGCAGCGCTGCGTCCAGCAAGGGCGACCTCGGCGAATCGCGAGGGCCTCTGATCTCGCTCGTGCATGCTCGGCTATGGGCGCCTGTCTACTTCGATGCGCCGGCTGGACTTGCCGAGGCGAGTGAGCGGGCCGAGCGCGTGGCTACCGGATGCCGTCAGAACCGGTAGCGGAGACCGAATAGCAGCGCGGTGCTCTTGGGACGGAGCCGCGATTCCGTGACGCCGTTCACCACGCCACGGTAGCTCTCGCTCTCGCTGTCCAGCGACCGAAAGTAGCGCAGCTCGGCGAAACCTAAGACGGAGGCGCTGAGGGTTCGTTCGGCGCCGAGGAATAGCTGTACAGCCGCCGAGTCTCGTCCATCGATGCCGATCGGTCCTTCCCCTGCGCGGCGGAGATCGAGTTCGACGGCCGTGGCGTACCCAAGGCCAGCGCCCATGTACGGTCCCCAAGGATGTCCGGGGTGAGGACGGTAGCGAGCATTGACCATGAAGGCCGTCCAGGAGAAATCTGCATCGAACTCGGCGAAGGTCCCAAAGGCTGGGATCTCTCCGGAACTGTCGGTTCGGCCAGCTTCGAGCTCGATGTCCCAGGAGGGCGATAGGTGCACGCCGATCGCGAGCGCGGCCGTCCCTCCCAGGTCGGTGTCCAGCTCATCGCGTTTGACGGCGTCGATGTCGACCAGCTCCAAGTCCACGCCGGTCACGGCGGCGGGCCCCCCGTGGACGGATGCGTAGACCTGCGGGTGGAATGGGTCCAGGGCGCCGTTCTCCTCCGCAAGAGTCGCGGCGCAGGCGCTCAGTGAAAGGGCTGCAGCTGCGGCTGCAAGGGACGATCTGGGTCGAGTCGACGCGATGGTCATGGCGGGGGTGGTGGCGGATCAGCCTGTAACAGTGGAATACCCTCGCTGGAGCCCAGGGTTACAAGCGCTGAGACCAATCGACACCGGATCTAACGGCGGGCCCCTCCCTTGGGTTTGATTGAGAGCGGGTCGACGAAGCCCTTCCCTTCCGGTACACCTGGGGCCTAGATCAAGCGCTCTGCTGGAAACGGCTGAAAGGCAAATGCGACACTCGTCAGCGAGTACGCCGCCCATGGACATCAACCCTATCCCAGGTTTCTACGAGCCCGTCTCGGCCATGACCCACCTCGGCGGTGCGGCGGTCTTCGTGGCTCTTGGGGTACGGCTCCTGCGGCGCGCCCGCGGAAGCCGTGCGAGGGTTGCCTTCTTCGCGGTGTACGCCTTCAGCAGCGTGTTTTTGCTCTCGATGAGCGGCGTGTACCACATGTTGCCCGAAGGCTCCCGCGGACGCGACGTGCTCGGCCGGCTGGACTACGCGGGGATCTTCGTCCTGATCGCCGGCACCCATACGCCCTTTCAGGGACTCTTCTTCCGCGGCGTCGCCCGCTGGGCTCCACTCGTGCTGATGTGGCTAGCGGTGGCCACGGGTGTCACCTTGTTCAGCGTCTTCTACCACGACTTGCCGCCGGGCCTTGGCATCTCGGTCTTCTTGCTCCTCGGCTGGATCGCTGGGGTCTCGGGCGTGATTGTTTGGCGCCGTGTGGGGACCTCGGAGCTGCGCCTCTTCCTTGGCGGCGGCGTCGCTTATTCCGTCGGGGCGATCATCATGGGCGCTGGTTGGCCCACGCTGATCCCCGGCGTGTTCGGGTCCCATGAGCTTTGGCACCTGGCCGTCTTGGGCGCGATGACGATGCACTGGCGCTTCCTGTTCAGCTACGCGCATTACCCCACGAGCGGGCCCATCGGCAAGGGCATAGGCGGCCACCCACTCGAACCGTCGAACTGATCGGAGGGTCGCAGCGGTTCAGGGAAGGCAACTCGATTCCACCGCGCGTGCGCTGCGCCATCCATCGTCCGCACAGGCCACCGTTGGGGTTCGCTCTGACGTGGCGAGCATGACCACCTCTAGCGTTCCCGTCCATCGGCTCCGGCACGTCCATGGGCCCATCCAGCTTGCTTGGTTTGGTGCAGCCTGGGCATTGTCCGCGACTCCGTCCTGCGTCAGGCCCCGTTTGTCATTTGCAGTTGGAACTGTGCGCCACACTGCGGGCACTGCACGGGGCCGAGGGAGTGCTGGAAGTTCACGCTGCACGTTGGGCAGAGCATGCTCACTTCGCGCGTGCTTGTGCCCAGGGGAAGCGGTGCAACGTTGTTCGTGGCGCCCGTTGGGGCGGGCGCGGCGTCGAGTCGGTGAACCACAGGGGTCGCGAGTGTTCCGGCCGCTACGAGGATCGACAGAACTCCGAGGAAACGGTACGCGGCCTCTTCGCTGGCTTCGCTCCAAAGGAGCACCGCGCCGTAACCCGCGAGCCCAAGGACGAGCCACAGCATGGCCGTGCTGAGCCACCGATGGACCGGCTTGAAACGCGCGAGCCCTAGGAGCGAGGTGTGCGCAAAAGCAGCCGCAAAGAAGCAGGCGGTTGCGGTGAACTTCCAGTATGCCTCGGCGTCGGCTTCAGCCCAGATCCCGATCAAGACAAGGGCGAGGGAAAGCCCAGATAAGGCAATGGCCGGAACGCCGAGGCCACGTTCGCTGCGCGCTTCGATGGCGGCCGCGCCGCCCATGGCGCAAAGGCTGCCGGCCGAGACGCTCAGGCTCGAGAGGAGCACCTTGACCTGCAGTTCCCCGAACCCGCCGGCGAGCAGGGCCCAGATGCCGAGCATCGTGCTGACAGCGATCGAGCCGATGAAGGCTCGCAGCGCCGTGCGTCTGGAGGGAAGCCGGGCTCCTTGGGTGTCCATTCCCCAAGGATAGCCACCGATGCGGTCTACGGAGGAAGATCGGCGGGGTGGCCGTTCGAGCGTGGGGCCCATGTGCCGTGCCGTCCTTGCCGCCCATGGGGGCCTCTCACCCCTCAGAATCCCGAATTCGTGCGACAGGAAGGCCTCCATTGGGCCGACTAATCCAAGTGCCATGCAGCTTGCGCAATCGGAAGCCAGAGAAGATCGGGGGGCCCGTTCGAGGAGCTTCGCCTTTGAGCTGTTCTGCTTCGCCGTGGCCTTCTGCCTTCAAGTTCTCTTTGGGACCTTCTCACCCTCCCACGTGAGCGTTGGGGGCATGCAGTGGCCCATCCTCTCGATGACCTTTGCTGCGTTTGGCCTGCCCATTGTGGCGGCCTGCCTGCGGTTTCCCGGCCCGGTGGCCCGGTGGCGGAAGGTGGGGGGGGTGGCAGCGCTTCTGCTCAACGCCGCTTGGTTCTCATTGGCGCGTGGGGGCGGACGAATGAGCTTTGGCGAAGAGATCTTCCACGGGGGCGTGGCGGTGCTCGCGGCCGGGCTCATCGTGAGCGGCGTCTTCACCAAGAAGCCGTGAAGTCCCAGGCCGTGTTCTGGCGGTAGCTACCGTTCCCGGGGCCGTCGATCCGTTGCCGCCTGCGCCATGTCGCCTTTGGCTGCGACCCAGGAGGTCTCAGTGGGGGCCAGGGACGCGGGTAGCGACGAGCTCTACCGCGCCATCGTATTCGGCGACCAGCCCGTTCACCTCGCCGTCCTCAAGCACGAAGCGCATCGAGCCTGCCGGGTCGATGCCGACGAGTTCGCCACCCTCGTATCGGCCTATACCGAAGCGGTGCTCGCCGAGCGGAATGAGATGCTGGCGGATATCGATGGGGCGTCCCTGGGGCCCGAGGGCGAGTGTCAGGTGGCTATCTCCTTCGGAGACGTGCGCGCCCATCGGCGGGCCATCGCCCTGGCCGACGTAGCTGCCGACGTATCGCGACCGTGCCGCTGCATCGAGCGGGGCTTCGTGCACATCCCGTTCCCTGGCCCACTCCATATTCGGCCCAGGATGATCGAACAGTCCGAGCATTCCGACTCGGTTGTGGAACGCGCCCTGGAAGAAAGGACTCTGGGACTGTGTTAGCAAGAGCACCACTGCGTCTGACGCAGGGAAGGCCAGCCCCACGGAGCCGTCGGCACCACCATGTCGAAACTCGACCGGGCGTCCGTCTGTTGTGCGTGCCCGCTCGACAAACCAGCCGAAGCCGTAGTAGCTCGTACCCCCGGCGTGGGCGTGCAATCCTAACGCCTCGTCCACGCGCGCTTTCGACAAGAGCGCTTTACCCTCGTGCCGGCCGCGGTTGAGCCAAAGCCGGGCGAACTTGGCGTAGTCGAGCCCCGTCATCCATAGACCGAAGCCGGCCGGGAAGAACGACCAGGGTTGCGCATCCGTGTTCCGCCAGAACCCCTCGAACTGGGCCCTCTCGAAGTTCCATCGGTACCGGACGGGGACGCGCGCGGCCCACTCGGCCTCTGGGGTGAAGTGGGCCCAAGTCTCGTCCATTCCCAGGGGCGTCAGGATGCGGTCCTGCAGGAAGAGTTCGAGCGGCGCTTTGGTGACAACTTCGACGACGTAGCCGAGTGCGGCATAGTTGAAGTTCGAGTAAGCGAACTTGCCGTAGGTGCCCGCGGGTTTCTGTACGGCCCAATCCTCGACCCAGGCGGCGAGTGACGGGAAGTCGTAGACGTTGTAGCCACCGCCGCCAAAGCCGCCGTCGTCGCCGCTCGTATGGGACAAGAGGTCGTGCAGCGTGACCCGGGGATCGCCGGCGTACTCCGGGATGTACTTTGTTAGCGTGTCATCGAGCGATAGCCGGCCTTCGTCGGCGAGCATCAGAACCGCCGTGGCCGTGACCGGCTTGGTCATCGACTTCACTGAAATGACACCGTTCTTCACCATCGGCACGCTGTGCTCCTTGTCGGCGAAACCGAATGCCTTGTGGAGCAGCAGGTCGCCGCTTTGCATCACGATCACCTCAGCGCCGACAATCTCGCCTGCTTTGACCCAGGCTTGGACCTCTGCGGCGAGCTGATCGAGTGCCCCAGGAGGGGGAGCCGCCGGGCCGGGGACGGCGCAGGCGACGAGGTGCAGGATTCCCGCAGCCAACGCGAAGCCTGCAGTCAAAGTCTGGGCGTACCTAGGTTGCGCGGGCCGGCAGTGTGAACGGCGGATCAATTCATTGCTAGGCCGTGCCGCGGGCGACCGCTGCTGCTGGGGGGAGAGGCCTAGTGAGGTCGATGGCATTGGAGGTGGCAAGGGGGACAGGCGGTCCCTGCGCCGGGCTGAGGGTACGGCGGGGCACCGGTGGACTAGTTGGGCGCAGGTGGAGTCTCCCTGGGTAGCGGGTTCTCCGCAAGGGCCGGGCGATGGTGGCCTGGTTTCCCGCGCGGCCCCGTGGTTTCGTTCATCGCATGTCCGCTGAGGAACGATCTGCTCAGGCAAGAAGACGCCCCGGCGTCGGCCCGTCGGGGCCGACGCCGGGGCGCGGATTGCAGCAGTTTCGAACGTCAGTTCAAACGTGCCACGGAGGGACCGTCAAGGCGACTTGACGGGCCCATGCACATCACTGGAACTGGACCTCGAGGCCGTCGGTGAAGTTCGAGCCGAGGCCGACGCCGTCGCGGTGCCACGCCTGGAAGTTCCAGGTATCCCCTGGCAAGACGGCGACGAAGCCATTGCCTTGGGGGAAGGAGGTCAGCGGGAGCTGGAGCGAGAACTCACCCATGCCACCGGAGCTCAGAATCTGGTTCGACATGAAGAAGCGCCCAATCGCGCCACCCAGGCAGAGGTTGCCGTTGCTTGAACCGCCCGCATTGGCCACGAAGCCCTGGTCCCGGGAGGTCACGAAGACACCGAACTGGTTCGGGGGAAGGTTCGACGCCGTGGCCGTGAAATTGTTCGCCGACGCGATCGCTGAGCCCGTAGCCGACATGACGCTGGTCGCGCCCGTGGAGTTAGGGTTGGTGGAGCAGTAGTTGGTCCCGAGGCTGCCGTTGAAGTACGCGTCCCGGTGCGCGAGGATCTCCGCCGGGGTGAGCATTCCCTCGTAGACCGCGACGCCGTGGACCTGGCCCCTGGCCATCACGTCGGCATTGCCGCCTGGTCGATGGATCTGACCGATCCCCATGAGACCGGCCAGGACCGGCGCTGTGTTCAGGGTTCCAACGCCGACGCCGTTTTCGTAGAGCTTGGTCGTTCCGTTGACAACGTCCACGACGAAGACCAGGTGAACATCCGTTCCTGGCGTGTTGTTCTGGAGGGTGTAGTAAAGGTCAACGACGCCAAACTCGGTGATGCCGTATTGGTCGCTATCGGCGTACTGCTCAAACTTGAGGCCAACCGCGACGCCGGCAAAGCTCCCCATGAGCCCGTTGCTGAGTCCGGTGTTGTCGCCGTAGACAACGAACTCGTAGCTCACGCCGTTGGTCCCGTTGGTGGCGCCAATGTCCGCCTCGATCGGTCCGACGAAGCCCGAGTTGACATAGCTCGCGGGGGTACCGGACTGCACCGCGTTTAGCCAGAGCGGGATCGAGCCGGTTGGGAGGATGGGCGCGAACTCCTCGGCCACGATCGTGCCGGCGCCCACTGCGCCGTTGAAGCCTCCCACGCGGACGAAGTATGTGTCCCCCATTGTCACACCCGTCAGGATCAACTCGCTTTGGGTGCCGCAGCTATCGTCGTTGCACAGGACGGGGTTGAGATTCGCGCACGTGCCGTCGAAGACCTCGATGCTCGTATCGTAGGACGAGCCGCAGGTGCTGAATTGCAGGGACCCGTCACTGGTCGCCGTGTAGGTGTACCAGAGGTCGGCCGCGCCACCCATGGCGCAAGGCCAGATGGGCGCACTCACTGTGGCGGTGGAGGTGTCAAAGGCGACCGGAGTGCTGGACGTCAGAACAATGGCGCCGGTGCATTCGTCGTTTTGGCCCAGCGCGGGCGCGCAGAGCAGGCCCGCGGTCAGCGCGGCCAGGGATTCGAAACGGAGCGACATAATTGGGTAGTTTCGGCAGGGAGAGGGTGTGGGTCGATCGGGGACGCGGCTTGGAACGAGCCAAGCCGGCGCCGTCGATCGAGGGAGTCCCAATGCTCATGCACAAGCCCGATTCCTGCAAGGGGTGCGCCGCGGGGAGATCCAGGTCGCGGATCTGCGGGCGGCGACGTCGCATTCTTAGAGCTCTTCCAAGCTGGCTCCGCACTTTGGCCTTCGCCCCGCACGAAACCGCCACAATCCCTG
>OJFX01000923.1_pt1 | contig 10695 bp, 8 predicted proteins | sample 1594171 | NCBI WGS metagenome assembly OJFX01 (sample SAMN05416840, study PRJEB24817) | seawater metagenome | isolation source: Sea water | place: Canada:Atlantic | collected 2013-07
CGAGATCATGCCTAGTCTCGTGGGCTCGGAGATGTGTATAAGAGACAGGCCCCCCCATCAGCGCGCTTCACCAGTAGGTGAAGCGCGGCGGCCGGATCGGGGGCGGGCGCCTCCTGGGCACCGCCGAGCGTGCGACGGGCTCGCACGCCACCGGCCGACGACGCCTCTGGGGCAGCGCCCCGGAGAAGAAGCAGCACGGCCAGGCAGCAAGCACGCGATGTCATCGCCCTCCTCAATGCCCTTGCGAACCCAAGAGGAGCCGATGTGGTCATGCCATTCGCTACCCGGCCGTGATGGCCAAACGATCAGGAACTCGAACTACTTCGCCGCGACTAGATAACCGAGCCAAGCTTGGCAGTTCTCGCCGACCTCGTCGATCTCGTAGTTGCCGTCGCCTTCTTCTTCGTCCTCGGGATCTGTCCCCTCAAGCCACGTGGAGACGTCGGCGAAGCCTACTTCGTAGAGCACGTCGCGGATCTCGTTGATGGTCCAGTAGCGCCACTCGTACTCGAAGGCGTTCTCCATGATGGAGCCATCGCGGAACCTGAAGTGGATAGCCGTGAAGTACCGGCCCGTGGAGGGGTGGTACTCGCGCTGGTCCCACACGTATTGGATGCCCCCGCCGAGTTCGCGGATCTCCTCTTGCTCGATGGTGGCTTCCGGCCCGCCGTAGAGGTCCAGCACGAAGATGCCACCGTCAGCGAGGTCCTCACGCACGCTTTGGAAGTACGCGAGGAGGTCCTTCCTGGTGTAGAAGCACCAGTAGCTGAAGTTCTGGGCCGCAGTGACGTCCGGTCGCTTGTTGACCTTGGAGCGCACGTCGGCGACGTGCCAGGTCATGCGCTCCATGCCGTCCTCGACGCCGCCGAAGTTGTGGCGCTTGCCCCACTCGATGGGCTCGGGGTCAAGATCCACGCCTTCCGCCGTGCGCTCGGGCGCCCGGGAGAGCCATTCGGCGCAGAGCGCCGAGGTGCCACAGAAGTCCTCGCGGAAGTGAAGCGGGTCCTTGCCCCGGTAGTGCCTGTAGGCCTTATCCAGGAAGTCGATGTCGGCGTCCGGCGAGTTCACCGCGCGTTGGTACAGCTCGTACCGGTCCGCGTTCTTCGCGTTCATCCGCCGGTCCCGCTTGCGCCCGTCCTTCTTGTCTTCCGGGCTCTTGGCCTGGGACGCGCGCTTGCCGCTGTTGGCTTTGGGCCCCTTGCCCTTGCCGCTACTGTTTTTCGGGCCCTTGCCGCCTTCGGCGGGGCTCTTCTTTTGCTTGGTCGTGCTTGGCATATATCCCCCCTCGCGGCGCCCGGACTCGGACGCCGCATCGTTGTGGTTCGTCCGAAAGCCTACAGCTTCGGCTCACCTTCATTCCATGAAGGTTTCCAGTCAGAATTCACCATGGCCTTGACCGCCTTCAGGCAGTCGTTCGCGGCGGCCGTCATGTGGGGGTAGTCGAGGGTGTCCCACTCGTCCGAGACCTTGTGGTAGTCCTCGTGCATCCCGAACGTTGAGAGCGTCTGGGCCACGATGCCTACCCTCGCGAACGAGACGTTGTCTGAGCGCCGGAAGAAGCCCATTTCCAGGCGTGGGTCAGCCACGATTCCGAGGCCCATCTTCCGAAGGTAGGGCCCAAGGTCCGAGCGCTCGTCGCCCGTGAGCCAGAGCTTGCCCCTGCCCCCCACCATCTCGTCGGGGCGGCCCAGCATCTCGAAGTTGAGGGCGCAGACGATCTGCTCGATCGGGGTGGTGGGGTTCTCGGCCCAGAATTTCGAGCCAATGAGACCCGCCTCCTCGCCGGTCACGAGGAGGACGATGACGGATCGCCGGGGCGTCTTGCTATCGGCCTTGGCACCCAGCGCCAGGGCCTCCGCGATCTCCATGACCGTCGCGCATCCCGAGGCGTCGTCATCGGCCCCGTTATTGATCGCATCGTCGGAGTCGCGGGCGCCTTCCGGAATTCGGCTCAGGCCGATGTGGTCACGGTGGGCCGAGAGGATGACAAATTCCTTCGCCAGGTCTCCGGCACCGGGAAGCACGGCCACCACGTTGGCATCGTTGCGGCGATCGTTTTGGGCGTGGGATTCGAACTGGACCGTGACGAATTCCCCGGCCTTCGCGCGCTCACCAAGGTCTCCAAACACGGAGACGTTGAGCCCACCAACACTCGACTCGACCGGACGCATGCGAGACGGCTTGGGCGTCTTGCGCTCGCCGCCCCCGCGCTTGCGCGGCACGAGCACCATTCCGAAACCGCGGCCCCGTGGGAAGCCCGCTTCGCGGAGCCACTTGCTGGCCTTCCCGGCGGAAGTCCCCATGACGAGGGCGATCTTGGGGTTCGCTTCCTCGGGAATGTCCCCCTCCTCGGATACGAGGAGGCAGTCCAACGGGCCCGTCGTCGCCGGCAGGGAAGCCGTCTGGAACGTGAAGTGCTCGCCGTAATAGATCCCGTGGCTCTCCCCATCCGCAGTCACGATGCGAAGCTCCGGTGGAGCGTCGTAAGTGGATCGCCCGAACGGGATCAACTGGAAGAACGATTCGTCGGCACCCCCTGGGCCAAAGCCCATGGCCTTGAGCTGCTGCTCGCAGTAGCGGGCCGCGATCATGCTCTCCTCTGACCCCATGGCGCGCCCCGCGAGCAGGTCATGGCTGAGGGCCTTGACGTGATCCCGCAGCTCCGCCTCGCCGATCTCAAGACTGACGGACTTGTCACCCCCGATCTCGCTGAGCTCGGGCAGTTTCGTTGGATCATCCTGCGCGATCGCCGAACCGGTGACGGCAAGGGCGGTCAGGAGGGCGGCGGCAATCGTGGCGCGTTTCGGGTTTTGCATGACCCGAGAGTTATACCGGGGCACGGGGTAGGGCACCCCGGATGGCCGCGCCGAAAGGAGTCAGGCTCACGCACCCGAAACATGGGCGTGCCGGCTGCCGAGGCCGTTCCGCAGGCCACCGCGGAGGACCCCCAAAAAAAAGCGGCGCCCGTTCCATTCCGTCGGGCGGAATGGAACGGGCGCCGTTGTCGCCGGGCGCCTGATGGGACCCAGGGCTGCTTGGCGGATGGGATCGATCGAGTGGCCCCCCTAGGCCACAGGACCGCCCCTAGGCCACCAGATCGCGCAGGGTCTGGATGACCTGCTCGTTGATCTTTGGATCGCCGACGTGCACTCGCACGGCGCCCTCCATGCCACGGGGCACGCTCATGATGCCCGGCTCGAGTCGGCGATTGACCTTGCGGGCGATCTCCTGGGGCTTTTGGACCTCAAGCAAGATCCAGTCCCCCACGGAGGGCAGGGGACGGATACCAGGGATAGTGGCCAAGCGAGACGAGAACCGATCCTTCTCGTCGCAGGTGAAATCGACAGTCATGGGATCCCTCCAGGGATGGATGGTCGCCCCAGGTCCTCTGAACGTCGAATCCGATCCAGTGCCTGGGATAACCCAGGATTAGGAACGGAAGGCTGACAGGGTGGTCAGCCGTTCGAACGCGGAGTGCCTTTCGGGAGCAGACCGGTGCGGTTTGGAAACTGTGCGGTGTAGGACTAGAGTCGCTCAGAATCTGAACGACCGGGTCGCCACGCGATGCTTGTGAAGCGATGGTCCTGGGCAAATCGCAGGATGAGGCTGCGGTGTCACGAAACCGCGATTGCCGTGGACCAGTAAGTGCGGCGCGCACATACGGTATCTCGTGTCCGAAGAATCGACAAGGCCCATGGAGTGGGCGTGCACAACATGAACTCCGACAACAGGGTACTGAGCGTCCGCGTCCACGGTTCGACCTCCAACCTTGGCCCTGGCTTCGACTTCCTCGGCCTTGCCCTCGGAATGTTCCTCGAGGTCAAGGCAACGGTCCTCAGCGATCAAGCGCCTGGACATCATCGCCTGAGGTACCGCGAGGACCCGCCTTGGGCGAGCGACGAAGATCTCATCGAGCGAGCCCTCGCGAAGTACTCCGAGGCCTTCGGCATGACCTTGCCTTCCCTTGAGCTCGAGATCTCCAGTGAGATCCCGGTCGGACGGGGTTTCGGTAGCAGCGGCGCTGCCGTCGCCGCGGGGCTTCTCATCGCGGCGGCTGCGGCCGGGAATGAAGAAGCCCTCACCAATCGCGAGGGCCGACTCGCGTCGCTGGCCCTGGAACTCGAAGGCCACCCCGATAACGGCGTCGCGTCGCTCCTCGGTGGCTGCACTTTGGCCGTGCCGCACCCGCGGGGCCTTGAGATTGTCCGCCAGCCCGTTCACCGGGACCTTGGGTTCGTGGTGGCCTGGCCTGACGACCCCCTGTTCACACCCGAGGCGAGACGTGTCCTCCCGCGCCAGGTCCCCCTTGCCGATGCGATCGAGAACCCACGGCGCCTCGCACTGCTGCTGGAAGGCCTGCGGTCGGGCCGGCCGGCGGCCATTTCACTGGGTGTGCAAGATCGCTTGCACGAGCGTTTCCGCCGGGCCCTGATCCCGGGAGCCGACCAGGCGATCGCGGACGCATGTGCCGCTGGCGCCTTCGGGGCAACGTTGAGCGGCGCAGGCTCCGGCCTGGTCGCCATTGGCCCCCATGACCGCCTTGGGGCCATCGGAGCGGCCCTGGCCGCGCCCCTCAAGGGGGGCCAGATGCGCGTTGTTTCGTTCGAGAGTCAGGCGCCGAGGATCGACCGGACCGACGCGTAAGATGCGACCTGGAGGAGGCGCTGGATCCACTTTGGGATGCCGCCCCAGTCGAGGATTGCGGGCGAGCGTTGCGGGCGACGCAGCCCGTTTTGCATGGGACAAGTCGCCACCGAGCGACATAACGCGACGCCGTGCCCCAAGCGGGGACAATCCAAGGCATGGGACCCCATGGATGCCCAATGGAATCGGACTCAAAGCCCGGGAACAGGGGATCCTTATGCAGCTTGCGATCCGTCGAAAAGCAGCCTGATGGGGATCACTCTTGTCCCCTGGCCAGGCCCCCATCCACAGCTCCTTTGCCCCTATGAACCGTCGATTCTCCCGCTCCTTGGGGCTGGCCCTAACGGGCGCCCTCGCTGCGATCCCCGCCTCAGCCCAGAATGGGATCCCCAGCCCTCAGCCCTTCACACCGAGCGCCCAGAACGTCGCCCCCGGACCGCACGGCTACATCCGCTGCTTGACCCCTGAAGTGGACCTGGCATTCGCACGCTCGCTCCCGCCCAGCGACTGCAGCGCCAACGCCACGAACCCGGCCGCGCAGTACTCCCCGGCCAACCTCGATGAGGTCGAGATCCTCGTGGTCTTCCACGTGATTCGCCAGAACAGCGGCGGTGGCAACGTTCCGGATAGCCGTATCAACAGCCAGATCGACATCCTTAACGAGGACTTCGGCGCGCTCGCGGGAACGCCGGGCAGCCAAGGAGTGGATACCAAGATCCGCTTCCGCCTCGCGTCGGTGGACCCCAGTGGCCAGCCCACGACCGGAATCGTTCGGTACAACAACTCGAGCTGGTACCAGGACAACGGCGCCTACTACAACACGATCGCGTGGGACCCGGACGTCTACATGAACGTCTACACGATGGGCCTTCCGGGCGGCAGCAGCAGCACGCTCGGCTACGTGCCGTTCCTCCCCCAGACGGGCGGCGGCAACGTCGGCGGCAACTCCGACCGGGTCGTCATCCTCAACTCCTCCGTTGGGCGCAACGCTCCGATCCAGACGTACAACCAGGGCCGCACGACGACCCACGAGGTTGGGCACTACCTCGGGCTCTACCACACGTTCCAAAACGGATGTAGCGGTAGCAACTGCAACACTTCAGGCGACCGGATCTGCGACACCAACTCGGAGTCCCAGCCTGAATTCAACTGCCCCGGCAACTCCTCGAGCTGCGGTAGCTCCGACCCGGTGCGGAACTACATGAACTACAGCCCGGACACGTGCATGTCGAACTTCACGGAGCAGCAGTCCCGCCGGATGCGCTGCACCCTCGAGTTCTACCGCCCGACAATCGCCCAGCCCGTCGGCCCGATTCTCGGTGAGAACTACTGCGTCGGCGTCACCAACAGCACCGGCGTGGGCGGCACGCTCTTCGGCGCTGGTACGAAGTTCATCGCGAACAACGACTTCACCCTGACCGCCACGAGCGTTCCCGCGAACACCTTCGGGCTCTTCGTCGTCAGCGACACGCAGGGCTTTGTCCCGTCCGTTCCAAACAGCCAAGGCATCGTATGCCTCGGCGGCGCCACGGGCCGCTACAACAGCCAGCTCGGCAACTCAGGCCCTTTCGGAGTCATCCCACTCACCGTCGACCTGACGGCGGTCCCCACCGCCAACGGCCCGGCCAACACGCTCCCCGGTCAGACCTGGAACTTCCAGTGCTGGTACCGCGACAGCAACCCGACGCCGACGTCGAACTTCACCGACGGCTACACGATCACTTTCCTGTGAGCCTCGCGCGGGGCCTTGGCCCTGCGGCATAGGCGAGGGGCACCGATGCAACCGTGGGTTGCATCGGTGCCCCTTCCTTTTTTTGAGGGGGTCGTGACTCGTCGCGTGGATGGCCCTTAGCCGCACGCAGCGACCAAGGCCGCCACCCGGACAGGATCCACCGGCAGACGCACGTCGCCGTCGACCTTCGCCGCGGTTCCCACGATCGCCCCGTCGGCTGCGGACAGGAGCTCGCGGGCGGTGTCTGCTCGGAAGCCAGATCCGATGAGAACCGGCACAGCCCCGCCAAGCGCGTCCTTCACGCGGGCGATCTCCACGAGGTTGGGCATGGCGCCTGTGCCGGAGCCGCTCACGATGAGTGCATCCGCACGTCCGCGCTGGACCGCATCCTTCGCAGCGTCCTCAAGGCGCTCCCCTGCGATCGGAGTCGCATGCTTGACGTGGACGTCGGCGAAGATACGAACGCTCAGGCCAAGGCGAGAGCGCTCCATCAACGTGCCTGCGGCCGTCCCCTCGATCAGGCCTTGATCGGTGTACATTGCACCGGTGTGGACATTGACGCGAATGAAACCAGCCCCAGTGGCGGCTGCGATCCCCAGGGCTGTGTGCGCGTCGTTCCGGAGGACGTTGACGCCCACCTCGGAGACCCCAGGTACCTGGCTAACCCGATCGACCGCCAACGTGAGCGCCGCGATCGTCGCCGGCCCCACGCCCTGCTTGAGGAAAGGCGCGTCCTGGAAGTTCTCGACGATCAGCGAGCTGATACCACCCTCCACGTAAGCACGCGCGTCACGCACGGCCGTTTCCAAGAGGGCGTCAACGAGCTCCTTCGGAGCGTGGGTCTCTTTGCCGAGCACACCCGCAGATCCGGGGGTCGCAGCGAGGTGGATCACCCCGCAAAGGCGCGCGTCTGCGCTCGGGAATTGGCCGTTTGCCATCGCTTGTGGTCCGATCTTGCGGCCCCCGAGTTCGACACGTCATGGCGCTGCCTCTCGAACCGAGTGCACCAGAGCGACGGACCGTTGAAGCCCCGGGTGGGCAGCCCCGAAAAGCAGCCCCGAAAAGCAGCCCTAAGAGGAAGGCTCCGGAAGTGGAGCCAGAGACGGGATTTGAACCCGTGACCTTCGCTTTACGAAAGCGGTGCTCTACCACTGAGCTACTCTGGCGTCGACCCCGAATCGCGCGGGACGCCCGAAGGGCCGCGCTGGGGCGGAGAAGAATAGCGAGGCCCGCTCCTTCGTGGAAGGAACGGGCCCCGTGAATTTGTGGTTCCCGGCAAGAGTTTGCTGCCGGGGTCCCAAATCTGACTGCGGACCCGTGACGGATCCGAGCGAAGATCACTCCGAGGAGGTCCCGACGCGGACGCGCACGGCCTCGAGGACACCGGCGCGGGCCGGGGCTCCAAGGTTCATGCGGCCGAGGGCGCGGGCGGCCGCGGACCGGATGGCGATCGGTGCATCGCTACCGAGCACTTCACGCACAGCGTTCGCTGCCTCTTCGGCCAGTGCCACGCGGCTACCGATGGCCCCGAGGGCTCCGGCGGCAGCGACGCGAACGTCGTCCGAAGCATCGCTGCTGCTGAGCACGCTGATGATGCTGTCCACGGCGCCGGCACCGCCCACCTGGGCGAGGGCTCCGAGAGCGGGGATGGCCACACCATCGCGGCGGCCGTCGATGGCGCTCACGAGGCCGGCCATGGCCGAGCTCACTTCCGTGCGGCCACTGCGGGCCAGGGCCGAGAGGGCACCGGCTGCCTTGCCAGACAGGGCGTCAGCGCGGGCGCGGCTATCGTCGAAGTTGGCGTCGAAGACTTCCTGAAGCGCCACGATCCCGTCGGCACCCGCGAAGGAACCTTGGATGCGGTCGCCGAAAGCCTCGGCGAGCTCGTCGTTGGCGGTCAGGAGGAACGTCGGAGTGTTCTCGTACGCCGGGTTCTGGCGGATCTGCTGGATCACGGCGTCCGACGTGAGGTCCGAGAGATCGTCGCCGACGAGGATCGTGTCCACGCCAGGAACCTGACCGAGCATCACGAGACCGGAAACACCGGAGCCGGCGTGTTGGCCGAGGACACCCTGGCCCTCAAGGGCCGAGGCGAGGGCCTGCGCGCGCTGAACGTCGCCGTCAATGATGATGGCAACCTTCATGACGCGGGTCGCAGCAGCGCGGGACAAGGCGTCCACGACGCTCATCGAAGCGGCCTGCTGGGTGTTGACGGCGATGTGAGCAAGAGCCACGGCCGCTTCACCCTGGAGGGTCATTCCGCCACCAGCGAGGGCAGCCTCAAGGCCGGGGGTCGGAGCTGAGGCGATCTCGCCGAGCTTCGCAGCAATGCGCGAGCCCGTCGAGTCGTCGCCTTCGGCGACGGCCATCGAGAGGGCCATGTCCAGGGCGCTGGAGCCTGCGCTCTCCACGGCCAGCATGCCCTCAGCGGAGGCTTCCATCAGCTCGCTAACGTCCTGACCTGCGGAAGCGAGGCTCGCAAGCTTCGCCTCGATGTCGACGCTCTCGCGGGCGATGCCAGCGAGCGCCATGTCGGAACTGGGCTGGATGGAAAGGGCCTTGTAGTAGGCGTCCTTCGCAAGCTCGTTGTTGTAGACACCGGCGGGCACGTTGACCGAAGCCAGCTTGCCCTCGCCCCAGGACCAGACGACGTCGCTCTTGGCGGCGTCGAACAGGACGCTGGCGTCGCGGTGGTGATACTTGTTGCCAAGCGAAAGCAGTGCGGCAACGGCGTCGCCGCTCGCGGAGCAAGCCTGGGCGGCAGCAGCAGCGGCGCCGCGGACAGTGTCCGAGGAGTCGCTCGCGGCGGAGGCAAGGAGATGGGCTCCGGCGCGGGGGTCACCGATGTAGCCAAGGGCGACGGCAGCGTTTTGGCGCTGGAAGTCGTCGGCCGAGCCGAGGGTGGCGACGAGCGGAAGGACCGCCTGGGCGCCGAGCCCCTTGAGCCCGATCTGAGCCATACGGACCTTGTCCGGATCGTCAGCGTTGCTGAGAACGTTGATGAACCGCGACGCTGCGTACTCACCGTGCTTCGCGCGAAGCTCGGAGATCACACGCAGACGCTCGACGGGATCGCTGGCGCGCATATAGCTGCCAACGAGCTCCTTGATGCGGTCGTCGTCGCGCTCGATCGCCTGACGACCGGTGCCAGCGCGCTCGAGGAAGCGCTTGGCCACGAGGCTGAACTCGTCGCCCTCCGTCATGAAGCGCGTGAGGAGGTCGGTATCCGCAGCGAGGTAGGCCTCAAAAACCTCAGCAGGGTCGGGGTCAGCGGCGAGGATCTGACGCATAGCGTCAAGAGCCTCTTGCTTTTGCCCACGCTCCCACTTGGAGAGGGCGGAGTTGAAGTCGCTGGTGACGTCCAGGGCCGGCGTACCGGCAACGGCAGTCGCGGACGTGGCGAGGACGGTGAGGGCCAGTTGGCCCAGGAATCGCGATCGGCTCATGGCGGATACAAGACGCCGGCGGCTGCGCTTTCCGCGATCGGATTACGCATCGCCGTCCGACCTCGCGGTGCAGCGAGGACGTGGACTGGGGGGGATAGTCGAGTCGGCTCCCGAGACGATGGCTCGTCCCGGGGGGCTGGGATGATAGCGGAGGCCGTGGGTCGGTCAAGAAACGGAACCGGCTCCGTGGCGGCGGGTACCGCTCAATTTTCGCTGGGATACCGCGGAAACCAAAGAAGTCGCACCAATCTGGGGGTCAATTTCGGCCCGGCCAGCCCCTCGGCTCAAAGGGACAGGGAGGGGCTCCATTTCCCGAGGCACCGACCCGGCCCGGCGCCCGTGACCGATGGAAGCGACGAGGGCTCACCGACGGCAAGACGCGCCCCCAGGGCCGCAAATGCGAGGGCCTCACGGGCGTCTGGGGGGACCCCAAATCGGCCGCTGGGGCCAAAGGAGGCGAGCCAGGCGTCGGATTCGCCCTGCCCGAAGGCAAGGTGGAGTTCGGCCTCAAGCCGCTCCATCATCGGGCCGTGATGGACCCCTCCCCCAGCGATCGCGATATGTAGGGCTCCCGGAACCCGGCCCCAGTTGGACAAGCCCTCAGCGGCCGCTCGGGCCACGAAGGCCGCCCCAGACGCCAGGATATCCGGGGTACCCAGCGCTTCCCATGCCGCCAAAAGTTCGCCCACCCAGGCCTCGCCAAAAGTGTCGCGCCCCGTGCTTTTTGGCGGCTCGAGCGCGAGGTAAGGGTGCTCCATCAGCGCCCCGAGCATGCCTCGATCCACCTCTCCGTCGGCCGCGACCTCGCCGCCCCGATCGAATGGCTCCCCGAGAAGCCGCCTGGATAGGCCGTCGAGCAGGGCCCCCGCCGGG
>OJFX01000930.1_pt1 | contig 10663 bp, 7 predicted proteins | sample 1594171 | NCBI WGS metagenome assembly OJFX01 (sample SAMN05416840, study PRJEB24817) | seawater metagenome | isolation source: Sea water | place: Canada:Atlantic | collected 2013-07
CGCCCATGCTGACCGCCTTCCTACTCATACTCGCCGCCGTGGGTGGGCGCGGGCGCGGCGGCGAGTATGAGTAGGAAGGCGGTCAGCATGGGCGATCGGTCCGGTGGGGCTATCCAGATGGGAAGATCCGTGTCCCATGGGATCTCTACCCGCACGAAGCTAGCGCGTAACCGCCCTGAACCACGAAGATGCTGGCCACGGAACGGCTAGCCACGCCGGACCAGGCCCCCTCCGGGACACCGGACGCGACCCCAACTATGACGAGCATCGCCTTTTTTGACCTGGATCACACCCTCGTAGACGGGGACAGTGATTCGTCGTTCCTCGACTTCATGGCGGCCCATGGGGCCCTCGATGGGGCTCTGCTGGAGGGGAAAGGGGCCATCGAGCGGGCGTACCTGGAGGGGCGCGCCTGGCAGACGGAGTACGGGATCTTGCTCGGGAAGATCTACCAGGGCCGTGAGGTGCGGGGGACGGAAGTGCTTGGCCACAAGCATGCCCATGAGAAGGTCCTGCCGATGCTTTTCGCTGGGGCCCGGTCGTTGATCGAATCGGAGCGGGCGAAGGGCCGCAGCGCCGTGCTGCTCACGACGACCAACCAAGTGGTCACGGCCCCCGTGGCGGCGGCCCTCGGGATGGATGCTCTCCTCTGCACGAGGCTCGAGGTGGATGCGGCGCGGGGAGAGTTCACCGGGCGTCTAGAGGACGGGTTCTGCACGGGGCCCGGCAAGGCTGCGGCGATCGAGAGCTACTGCCGTCAGGTTGGAGCGGTACCCGCCGATTGCGCCATGTTCGGGGACGGACGCAGCGACATGGACGCCCTCAGCATCGTGGGGGAGCCGGTGGCCGTGCATCCCTTTGATCGCCTGCGGGACGTGGCTGAGACGAAGGGCTGGCGCATCCTGGCGCTCTGACGTTTTGTCCCCCGGCTTGTCGCTCATCGTGCCCGCCTTCAACGAGCGGGAGAGCCTTCCGGCACTCGTGGCGGAAGTGGGCGCGGCGCTGTCGAGTCATTTCGACTGGCAGCTCGTGCTGGTGGACGATGGCAGCACCGACGGCTCGGCCGATGTGCTCGCAGGCCTTGTTGCCGCCAACGCGCGGATCGATGCGGTCTACCTGCCGCGCAACATGGGACAGTCCGCGGCGATCTGGGCGGGTCTCGGCTGGGCCCGCCACGGTCTCGTAGGCACCATGGACGCCGACCTTCAGCAGGACCCGACCGATCTCGTGTCACTGCACCGCGCCATGGGGGCCGACGACGCGGCCGTGGGGTATCGCGAGGTCCGCCGCGACCCGTGGATTCGGCGGGTGGGGTCGCGCATCGGCAATGGGGTACGGAATACGGTCACGGGCGATCGAGTGCGGGACTCGGGTTGTTCACTGCGCGTCGTGCGGCGGGAAGCGTTTGAGTCCCTTGTGCCCTTCGATGGGATGCACCGATTCCTGCCCACGCTCCTTCGTCAGCGGGGCTACATCGTGGGGGAACACCCTGTCTCCCACAGGCCCAGGGCCTTCGGCCAGAGCAAGTACGGAACATGGGGCCGCGCCTGCCGAGGGGTCTTTGACGTTTGCGCGGTGCGCTGGATGGGGAAGCGCTTGATCCGTGGACAGGACATGCCGGCAAGCCGTGGCGGATCCGGGGGCATTAAAACTCAGAGCGAACGCCGTCCTCCACGTAGCGCTTGAGTCCCGCCAGGAGTCCCGCATTGGCCTGGGCAAAGAAGTCGAGCAGCGCGTCGTATTCGGGGGAGTTGCCGTAACCGAGGCCAAAGGCGCGGATGCGGGTGCGGCCTTTTCCCATCGGCTCGAACAGGATCACGTTGCAGAGGTTCTCTGCGTCCTGCTTCAGCAGCTCGGGCCAGTTCGCCGCGACGTCGGCTTTGAGGGTCAGCATCTCCTCCGGGACGTAGCTCACGATGGTGAGCCGATTGGTGCCGGCGTCGCCGATGGCCTTCGACTTGTCGTATTGGGTCAGGATCGAGCCGCCCGCTCGCAGGTCGATCTTCGCCTTCGGCGACGCCCAGGCGGTCCAGCCCTCACTGGTCGTGTACGCGGCCCACACGTCGGCGACGGGGGCGTCGAGCCACACCGTTTCCGTCAGGATGCGCTCGCCGGTGGCCGTTGTGCGGACGCTATGGCTGATCGCCTGGGCCGGGGTCTTGGGTCCAGTGGAGGAACAGCCGAGTGCAAGGCCGAGGACAAGGGCGACGAATCTGTGGGACATGGTGCGGTGCAGGAGGGAGCCCCAGCGTGGGACAAAGGACATGGGCTTGGGCAGGGGGCGGGAGACCCAAAGGCTAGCCGCTTGTGGCCCGGAGTGTTCGCGCCTACGGTCGAGGTGGCGAAGGTCTTCCCCCGACGCCGCTTTCCCATGACCAAAAAACCATCCCAAGCGGGCTGGCGTCCTCGGATTTGCCCTCTTCCCGGGCTGCGAATCCTCCCGCGCTCCCCTCAGAGTCTCGCAACGTGGGCATTCGCGGCCCTTGGTGCCGCGGCCTTGGCACCCTTATCCCTCGCACAAACGTCGGCGCCCACGGGCGTATTGAACCGGCCGCTTGCTGTGCACCCGTACAGCTCGCCCCAGGCCCAGATCTCCACGGACGACGGCCATTGGATCTTCTCCGGTGAAGGCGGCGCGCTCAGCTTCATCGAGTTCGGCGCGCGCAGCCCCGCCACCGCCAGCCCCGGCTCGCTGAAGCAGGCGATGCCTGCCCAGACCAAGCGGATCCCCATCGGGTCCTTGGGCGTCATGGCGGCGGACATGGTGCTCGATCCCGCGGCGGATCTATCCGACGATTCAGCATTGGGTTCCCCGGGTCCTGAGGACCGACGGGATCTACTCTACGTGGCCGGTGGGCACCTGGGACTCTGGGCCATGGAGGCCCATCCGGGCGCCACCCACGCCAACGAATCGGCGCGGCTGGATGACTCGCAGTCGGGTACGCCGAACGCGTCGGACTCCGGCCGCTTCTGCACGGCCGTCGAGACGGTGCGCATCGGCGCGCAGACGTACTTGCTCGCGCTCTTCGCGGGGGCCGATGACAACATATTGCGCGTGTACCCCATCGAGTATGCGCGGCTGGCGTTGAGCCGCGCCCGCGCGGCGGGCGTCGGCGACGTTGGGTTTGAGATCCCCGCGGTACGTGAGGTGAGGTTCGGGGCGCACCCTTTGGAGACGCCCGACGTCTTCGAAAACGGGACCCGTGTGACCCGCGGTCGTTCCTACGCCATCTCCATGGACGTGGACCGGGGCGTTTCATCGAAGCCTGGCCCGAAGATGGAGCCACGGTATGCCGACGTATACATCGCGACGATGACGAGCGGGGTCCTGCGCGTGCGCCTGAGCGAAGGGCTCTTTGCCGTGGGAGCTGGGAGCCCGCAGCTTCGGGCGCGTAAGCAATGGGGCCCACTCTTTGGGGACGGGACGCCCCACGGGACGACGGTGGGCGGCGGCCTCAATGGTTCGGGCTTTCCGGCTGATTGGTATCGCAACCGAATCTGGCGATCGGCCGCTCGCAGCGCCGAGTTTGGCGAGACGCTCCGCAACGATCCACCGCACTTCTTGGACGTAGCCGTCCAGAACGACGGCGGTGGGCACTTTCTTTACGCGGCGGTCGACCACCTCGGATGGGTGCGTTTCTCTCTCGGGGAGAAGTTCACGCCGTCAATAGAGATCCATCACCACGAGGGCATTCCCTCCCGGTCGCATCCCGGTTCAACGGGGCGCCCGGCTGGGGATTACACGCGTTGGCTGCGCCAGGTGGACCTGGACGCCGCAGGACCGAACCGAACCGGCGCGGCGTTCGAACCGGCCGACCTCGACGGCACGCCGGAGCGGAACGTGAAGTACGCGAGCCGCGTCGAGCTGACGCGCGTGGGCTCGGGCGGAAACGAGCGAACCGCGCTCGTCGTGGGTTACCAAGGGGATCCTTGGTCGCGGAACGCGCGCGTGCGGGGCCCAGGGCGTCAGCTTGATCAAACGTTCGCCCAGATCGGCGGCTACGACTTTGAGTCGACGGAGCTCTACGACAAGGGGAAGGTCCCCGCGCCGAACCTGGACGTCACGAATCCAGGTGCCCCGGCCCAGCCGGTGGGCTACGCCGACATCCCGATCCTTGCCGTGTACGACGACGTTGCGAATCTCACGAAGCTGCACGTGGGCCAGGTCTCGACCTCGACGCCCAATCTGGATCGGTGGATCCCAGTGGGTGTGAATTCGATCCACGTCTTGCCCAGCGAGCCCGCACCCGGCGAGCTCCTCCGCGTGCTCCATTCCACTGGGATCTTGGGGGATTTCGGCGTGCCGTCCACGACGCCGAACTTCCCGCTTGCGACCTACTCCGTCGGCGTGTCGTTCTTCGATCTGAGCGCCGGTGCCAACCCGGTCGCGCGGCTCCCTGTGTGGCTGCGCGAGACCGATGAGATGACCGGTCGCTACGCCTTCGGCGCCGCCTTCTCCGCGGCGGACCCGCGGGTGGTGACCCAGTCCTTCAACGACATTCCGGTGCGCCCGGACGGCCTCGTTTGGACCGATGCTTTGGAGTCGGGGTCGGGTTCCTTGGCGGTAATGGCGAACCCGAGCCCAGGTAGCCGCGATCGACGTTTGGATACCGGGGTGATCTTCGACGAGGAGTCCCGTTGGCTCGACGCGCCAAACCGTGAATGGACGATCGGCGGCCGGGCCGACTCCAGCGGCGCTGGCTGGGCCTTCGGGGAGCACCTCTTCCAGCTCGCCGCCGGGACGGCCGCGCCCTTGGTGGATCTTGTTCGCTCTGTGACGGTCGAGTCCCCGGAGGATCGCTACGGCACACCCCTGCGGGACTACTACATGGGGGGCACGACCGACCCCGGCTTCGACGGGTTCACGGCGGCCAACGCGCCCGTGGGTGCTGCCGCATCGACCTTCGCGTTCCTCTGCCGGGCGGTGACCCTCGATGGTCTTCAGGTGGTGGGACGAGAGCCCTTGCTGCAGTCGTTTCCCCCGGGGGGCGGCGTCATTCCCTTCGAGGACCCCCGCCAGCTCCCGCCGCCCGCGAATCCCTGGACGTCGTTCTCCCTGAACACCCATCCTGAGTGGGATAACGTCCCCTTCGATGCGTCCATCGCTCCACCGGCCACGGATCCACTTCGGGAGTACGCCCGGGGTGAACAGTTCTGGGCGACGCGGCTGCCCTTGGCCGAGACCGCGAGTCTGTTCACGTTTCCGGCCGACGCTGTCAGGCTCCCGGGCCACGGATCGGGGGGATGGATCCTCGGTGTGCCCTCCGGGTTTGCGAGCTGTCCACCGAATCTCGATCAGCTCATCGCGGGCCCGGTCGCGATCGACCCGGCTCAGCCCTTCGGCGGTCCCCTGGACTTCCTGCCGATCTCCCCGAGCTTCCGGCCTACGCCTGCTTGGGGCAACCAGTTCCGCAAGGGAGCGTGCGTGCTCTTTGACATGGATGATCCCTGGCAACGGGCGGCTGAAGCGACGGTCAACGGAGCTCCCCTCCCAGGGACCGTCTATCAGCGCCCGCCTGGGTCATCGGGGCTCGACCCACTTTTCCTTTCCAGGGAAGGCAGCTCGGCCTTTGGGCTCGAATTCGCGACCCTGCTCGATGGGAGCGGCGGCGAGCACGTGCTGGCCTTCGTCGCCGATTTCAGCGGCGCCGTCGAGGTCTTTGACGTGACCAACATCCGCAGCCAGTCTATCGGCCCGCGCGCGCCGATCGCCTCCTGGGTCGCGCCGCCGGACCTGTTGGAGGGGCTCACGCCCAACGTCTACGACGTCGAGCTGGACCCGATCGGAGGGGGCCGGCTCAACGTCTACGTGTCTGCGAGCCGTGGCGGGGTCTACGTCACGGCCTTCGAGCTGGCCACGGGGTTCACGCCCGCGCCTGAGTCCCTGCGCATCAAGACGGCCGGCGAAGCCCACTCGTGTGCGATCCGGACGTCGGCCAAGGGGAAGCTCTTGCTGGTGGGGGACCTGTCCGGGGGCTACCGATTCTTCGGGCTCTGACGGGCCCTGGGGAGGAGCATGGGGGGCACAGGATGCCCCCCCTGTCATCCGCGCGGCCCTGCCGGGCGAACCCCACGATCCATGGCAACCGATCCCATCATTCTCGTTACCGGAGCCACCGGATACATCGGCGGAAGGCTGGTTCCAAGGCTCCTCGAGGCCGGTTACCGCGTGCGCTGCGCGGTTCGCTCGCCCCGGAAGCTGGAGTCTCGGGGCTGGGCGAGCGATCCACGCGTCGAGATCGTTCGTGCAGATCTCGACGATGCAGCGGCCATTGCGGACGCTGCGGAGGGCGTATTTGCGGCCTACTACCTCGTTCACTCCATGCAGGCCGCTGGCCGCGACTACAGAGAGGTCGATCGGCGGCTGGCGAGGAACTTCGTCGACGCGTGCAACGCCGGCGGGGTGGAGCGAGTCTTCTATCTCGGAGGCTTGGGGGAAACCGGCGATGATCTCTCCGAGCACCTGTCGTCCCGGCGCGAAGTAGAGGATGTCCTGCGAACCGGCGAAGCGCAGCTCACCGTCTTCCGGGCCGCGATGATCGTGGGCTCTGGCTCGGCGTCGTTTGAGATTCTGCGCTACCTCGTCGAGCGTTTGCCGCTGATGATCACCCCGAAGTGGGTGACGACCCGCTGCCAGCCGATCGCCGTCCGGAACGTGCTGCGTTATCTGATCGACGCCCTGGCCGTTCCCGGGAGTGCGGGAAAGACCCTCGATATCGGCGGGCCTGACATCGTCAACTACAAGGACCTGATGAACGCCATGGCGTTGGCGCGGGGCTTGCCGCGCCGGCGAGTTCTGGCGGTGCCGATCCTGACGCCGCGGCTCAGTTCCCTTTGGATCCATCTCGTGACCCCCATCAGCCATCGCATGGCGCGGCCGCTGGCCGAGGGGCTCCGCAACGAAGTCGTTTGCCGATCGACCGAAGCGATGGAGCTGATGCCCCAGGAACTTCTGACCGTGAAGGAGTCCATCGAGGCCGCCCTCGCGCGCATCGACGAGCAGGATGTGGAGACGTCGTGGAGCGCGGCGGGTCCCATCCCTGGCGACCCCGGATGGGCCGGAGGCGAGGGCTTCCGCGACACCTGGACATGCCTGGTGGCCGCGCCGCCGGACGCCGCTTACCGCGCCATCTGCCGGGTTGGCGGCGGCCACGGCTACTACGCCCTCGACTGGCTTTGGCGCGTTCGCGGCTGGATGGATCGGCTGATCGGGGGGCCGGGCCTGCGGCGTGGGCGGCGGGACCCGGAGAACGTGGCCTACGGGGAGGCTCTGGATTTCTGGCGCGTCACTGGAATCGAGGCGCCCGAACACTTGGCCCTGCGGGCCGAGATGAAGGTGCCCGGGGAGGCCCTTCTCGAGTTTCACGTGGAGGAGCCGGATCCCGAGGAGCAAGCCAAATCCAGGGAGCAGGTGGTGCGCGTCGTGCAGACGGCATCGTTCATTCCCCGGGGCCTCTTTGGCCTGCTGTATTGGTACGCGGTACTGCCGCTCCACGGCTTCGTGTTCCGCGGCATGCTGCGGGGCATCCGGCGCACGGCGGAGCGCGAAGTTCATCCCGGTGGTCGCCCCCGCCTGTGGCGCGATTCCAAGATCCAATCCGTCGAGCCCGAGCGCCGTTGGCGGCGCATGACCCCCGGCACGGCCCTGGCCGATCCGAGCTGACACGATTCTATGCCCGAAGGACCCGAGATTCACCGCGCCGCAGACGAGATCGCGGGCGCGATCGTGGGGGAGCGAGCGCAGATTGTGCAGTTCGGCTTGGAGCGGCTACGTCCTTGGGAGACGGAGCTCACCGGCGCGTGCATCACGGGGGTCGAGGCCCACGGCAAGGCGATCTTGACGCGCTTTGACGTGGGCGTCGCGGTGTACAGCCACAACCAGCTCTACGGGAAGTGGTACATCCGCAAGGCCGGGCTCTACCCAAAGACGGGCAGGTCCCTGCGCATGGAGATCCGCGGCCCGCAGAAATCGGCGCTGCTTTACAGCGCGTCGGAGATCGAGATCCTCCGTCCTGAGGACGAGTCGAGCCATGCTTACTTGGCAAAGCTCGGGCCCGACGCCCTCGACTTTGCGGTGGAGGAGGCGGACATTGTCGCCCGCCTAGGGGACCCGAGGTTCCGGGGCCGCGCCCTCGGGGGCTTGCTCCTCGACCAGGGGTTCGTCTCTGGCCTAGGGAACTACCTGCGATCTGAGATCCTGTGGTGGGCGGGCCTTCATCCCGGATGGCGTCCCAAGGAACTCACTGATGTCGAGCGCGCTCAGTTGGCCCATTGGATCCTCGACGTCACGCGGCAGTCCTATGAAACGGGGGGCTTGACGGACTGTCTCCAACGGGTGGCGGCGGCCAAGGCCCAGGGCGTTCCCCGGAGGCTCTACCGCCATGCGGCATTTGCGAGGGATGGGCGCGGCTGCCCGGAATGTGGCCGGACCATCGAGAAGATCGAAGTGGGCTCGCGGCGGCTGTACCTCTGCAAAGAGTGCCAGCCGGTCAGGGTCTAGGGTCGCGGCCCGAGTGGCGTGCGGCGACTCTCTATGGGACGGGCCTTCAGGTCCTGTTCCGGAACACCGAAGAAATCAAGGATAGACGGTGGCTCAGCATTCGGTCGCCGCAGGCCATCCTGAACGGCCCTTCGATCCCTACCCCTTCGCCATGCGCTTCACGTTCCTCCTTCTTGTCAGTCTCTTGGTCCTTTTGACGCAGGCCTCTGCGTCCGCGCTGCCCCAGGCGAAGGATCCCATGGTGAAGAAGGCCCTGGGCCGAATTGCCGAGGTCGAGGCGGCCGAGGGCAACTTGGCCGCTGGGGACGCGAAGGCCGCCGCCACCCTGAAGAACAAGCTCGGCTGGGCGACGAAGCGCTTGAACGCCGTGGTGCAACAGGGGACGGCCGAGTTCAAGTCGGCGAAGAAGCGCCATGACGCCGTCCTCGCCAAGATCAACGCTAAGGCCAAAGCGCCGGCTCCCAAGCCCAAGGGGAACCCGCCGGGAAAGACCCCCGCAGGGAGGAAGCCGCCCGTGAAGACCCCCGCCGGCAAGACGCCGCCGAAGCCCGCGACGCCGGCCTTCGACTACGACAAACTTGTGGCCCTGAACAAGTCCGTGAACCAGGAGTTCGAGAACACGAAGCTCCTTCAGTTCAAGCACTTCATGGACACGAACCGTGTCAACGGCATGCGCAAGTCCATCGCCAAGTTCCGGGAGAAGATCTCGGTCTATCCGGCTGGCGACCCCAACGTGAAGGTGGTGACCAGCAACATCGACAACCTCGAGAACCTCGTCAACATGGGCACCGACCGCATCGTCCAGGACACGAAGACGGCGCCTGCGATCAACGCTCGCCTTGACAAGCTGTTCGACAAGTACAGCGACGAGAATGCCCCGTCGAGGATCGAGAAGCCCTACAGCGAGAACCAGGTGCGTGCGTGGGCGCGTGAGCTGCAGTACCGCTTGACGGTGGCATTGCCGGCGGACATGGAGTGGCTCAAGAGCGTCTCGAGCAATGTCGTTGTCGGTAGCAACCGGTTTGGATCGGTGGATTCCAACCTGCGGATCTCCGTGCAGAGCGGCTTGGAGTTGTCCCGCAAGCACGTGGTCGAGCGGATGGACGGGGAAGCTGCCAACGGCATCGAGGCGGCCGAGTGGATTCTCGAGACCGACCCCAAGGACAGGAACCAGGTGCTCCAGCGTGTGCTGGGCAAGGGGGCCTTCGACGAGAACATGGTGCGCCTGCGCGACGCGGCACTCGCCATCGAGATGGCAAAGGTCATTGACGAGGAGCTGGCGCGGGCGGAGCACCCCGACCGCGAAGCGCAGGCGAAGATCGTCCAGAACGCGATCGTTCACCTGAAGAGCCTGGTGCGCTCGACACTTTCGGAGGTGCGGATGCCCAAGGCGGCTTCCACGGACGAGAAGCTCCTGAAGATCGCGGCAGAGACCCTCGCCAAGAAGAAGTACGAGATCGCCGGATGGAAGGGCCTCGTGATCAACTCCGACATCAGGGAAGAAGTGCGCCGCGAAGCTTGGCTCGACCCGGGCACGGTACGCTCGACGATCACGTTCTACGACTACAAGTGGAAGCAGTTCCAGGTCACTACCGCGGAGAAGGTCGGTGACGAGTATTGGCTGTTTTCGAACACGCTCAAGTACTACGAGTCCGGGGATCGCACCACGCCGGTGGGGGAGTGGATCCTGAGCAGGCGCATGGAGCTCACGCCCATCCTCGAAGAGAACATCGGCAAGGCGAAGGCCAAGTAGTCAGCCGCCACGCAGGCCAGGCCCAGGGGCCTACTGGGCCCTGGCCGCGTCGGTGCCGTTCAGGACCTTCGTGAGCTTCACGTCGAAGTGGTTCACGGAGCCAACCTCGAGTAGCCACAGGTTCCGCTCCGGGTAGTGTTCGGCGAGAGCTTGGTTCTTGCCCGGCCCCAGGTCCCGCGCCCAGATGATAGGCGAGGCGTCGATGTCGCTGGAGTTGAACACGAACTCGTGGTGCACAGAGCACGTGGGCTTGCGATGCACGACGACGAGGTCGGTCCCGGGGGATGCTTCAAGTCGATCTACGATTTGGGCCCGGACGATGCCGAAGTGGCGCTCGGGCCGCGGGGCCCGCTTGGATGCTCGAAGTAGGGCGAGGCCGACGAGGACCGCGACGAACCCCACAGCGAGGG